>Ga0187788_10000032_pt1 | contig 29103 bp, 21 predicted proteins | sample 1015_BV01_MP10_2_FD_133008 | JGI IMG/M metagenome (GOLD analysis project Ga0187788, IMG submission 133008) | Tropical peat soil microbial communities from peatlands in Department of Meta, Colombia - 1015_BV01_MP10_20_MG | ecosystem: Environmental > Terrestrial > Soil > Wetlands > Peat | place...
CCCGAGGGCGGCGAGCAACGACAACCAGTACGTGATGCCCGAGGGGGCGCGGCCAAAGCCGCGCCCCTTCACAGCCCCCAGCGCTGTTCCTCCCTGCGCGCCACCTGCCTATCCCTTGAAGATGCTTCCGGCCTGAGGCGACACAGCGAGAGCGTCGGCAGCGGGCTTAAATCCCAGCCTTGGCTGCTGCCTGGCAAAGCTGTGGGCATCGGGCGGAGGCAGAAGCTACTTTGCCTCGCGCTCCGATATTTTTGCGCGCCGCTGACCCAGAATGGCACCGCCGGGCGAAGTCCAGAAAGCAGCGGTCACGCACAGGAATGTCCGTGGCTACGAATCGGGAGTGGGGGCCAATTTCCGCCCCCACTCAGGTTTTCAGTGCTTTTCACCGGGAAATGGCTTACTCTTTCCCGCCGCGAAGTAGCCCGATGTGCTCGGCCCTGCCAGGCTTCTACGAGTTGCATGCAAGCTAGCCTGCGGGCACAGTCTGTATCACAAGCGAATGGTGATCTTCATCACTGACATTCGTTTACCGTCGCGGAAAGAATGCGCGCACCCGCGTTCGATTCGGAGACGGAGTTCGTGGCTTCGCTTGCGTGATTCTGGCTGACCCAGGCCCAGGTTCGTGCCACTCGTACTCCTTCCTTGCGGGCCCCACCGCCTGTTCGTGGGTGGCATCGGTGCTCTCTGCAGCGGGCCAGGAATCAACGACCAGTCCCAACCCAACCCGTAAGCGAGCCACCGTGACTTCTTGAGAGGAGAGAAAACGTGAGGTTCAAGAACGTAGTCGCGCTGTTGTCCCTGCTTCTGCTGTTAGGAGTCCCCCTGTTCGGCGGGGGGAGCAATCCGTCCGGCTCCTCCGCCACCGATAGCGCAGTCGCCGCCAGCCCGGAGCCTGCGGCAGCGCCTGAGCCGTCCCCTACACCCTCCCCGATCGCCACTGGCAACATGATTAATTCTCTGCTCGACCTCATGGTGACCAAGGGCGTTCTAACCTCGGCGGAAGTAGCCAGCCTGAAGGCAGCTCCAGCCAACCTGCAGATGTCGCAGATGCTGGCCCTGCTGAAGAGCAAGGGCCTGGTCTCCGACGCTGACCTGGCGGCGATGAATCATCCCAGCAACGCCTTCGCCAGCTATTCCGGCACGGCGGCGCCGAGCTACACCTCCAGCAGCTCGGCCGAGCCCGTGCTGATGGCCGAAGCCGTCGCGCCCAGCAGCAACCTGGCCGCCGAGCAGCAGGCGACGAAACCGGCGGGACCGACGGTGGTTTCGGCGGTTGCGCCCGTTCGCGTGCTGCCGGTCGATCCCCCCAAGCGCGAGGGCCTGGTTCCCGATCTCAAGATCGGACCGGTGCGGGTGAAGCCCTACGGCTTCATCAAGGCCAGCGCCGTATACGACTCGTCGCAGCCGCGCGGCGACGATTTCCCCTTGCCCCAATTTATTTTCAACGGCAATGGTGATACTGGCCCCAACAAGTCGCCGGAGTTCCACATCAAGGCCCGCGCCACCCGCTTGGGCACGAACTTTGAGTGGGTGGACATCTCGCCCAAACTGACCATCACCGGCCGCGTGGAAGCCGACTTTGAAGGCAACTTCAGCGCCGCTGACAACCGCAACGTTTCCTCCATCCGGTCCAACGCGTTGCAGTTGCGGCTCGCCTGGGCACGCCTGGACTATGCGGCCTCAGACAAGACCGATCTCTACGCGGTGTTCGGACAAGACTGGACGCCGTTCGGATCCAGCACTCTGCCCAACACGCTGGAAACCACCGGCGTGGGCATTGCCTTCGGCAGCTTGTATGAGCGCAATCCGCAGATTCGCGGCGGATTTGTGCACAACATCGGCGGCACCCGCAATTCGAAATTGCTGACCGAGTTTGCCGTGGTCCTGCCGGCGTTTGGCAATGTGCCCTCGTCCAGCAACTTCCAGATCCCGGGCACCGCAACCGGTTTGGCTAACAATGTCGTGACGGTGACCGGCTGCGCTACTCCGCCATGCGGTACCGTGACCGTCCCAACGACCGCCAACACCGGCCTGGGACTGCAGCAGCAGTTGGCCTTCGGAGAGCGGCAGGGAGCTGACTCGGCGCGTCCGGAGGTGGAAGCGCGCGCCGTCGTGCAGTTCCAGCTGGACAAGGCCCCGGGTGTAGCGCCGGCGCAGCTGATCGTGAGCGGAGTTCAGGGTGAACGCGTGGCGACCGTGCTGAAGGCCAACGTGCCCACCGCCCCCGCGCCTCTGGCAGCCAACTTCTACCAAGCTGCCTTCCCACGCGGCACGCAGGCCAGCAGCGATCGCTACGGAATTTCAACCCAGGCCCAGTTGCCCACGCGCTGGTTCACCGCGCTCGCCAGCTGGTATCGTGGCGCGGACCTGCGCTACTTCTTCGCCAACCAGCTGTTCTCGTTCTACAACAACACCGCGGCTCAGGCCCTGACCAACACCGTGACCGTGCCCTCGATCGATGGCTCGGCCGCAGTGGTGTTTGGCAACCATCTGGGGACTCCCACCGTGGCTGAACAGGAACCGATTCGCACCGCCGGCGGCTTCGCCGAACTGGGCCTGCCGCTATCGCGCTGGTTCAATGCCAACCCGTCGAGCCGCATGGCGGGATGGACCATGAACCTGCACTACGGCATCGACCAGGCAGTGGCTCGCGACGTCCGCAAAGCCGCTCCCGCCGGCGCCCGTCAGAAGAGCGACTGGACGTTCGGCAATATCCAATACAAGATGAATACCTGGGTGACGTTTGCTTTTGAAGAGGCCCTGTATCGCACGCGGGCAATTCCCAACGCCACCACTGGCGCCTTCACCGGCACGGTGTGGAAGGGGTTCCCAACGCGTGAGGCCAACGACGTGCGCTCCGAATTCGCCACCATCTTCACGTTCTAGAGACCAGGAGGGAAGCGAATTGGGAACGATTTGCCTGCGGTGAGGCGATCCTCACCGCAGGTTTTTGTGTGGGAGATCTCGGGCGCGATCGCTACAGGCCGAGATACGCCTCTCTGACCTTTTCGTTATTCAACAGCTCTTTCGACGTTCCGCTCATGGTGATGGCGCCGTTTTCCACCACGTAGCCCACATCGGAGACGCTCAACCCGTCCACGACGTTCTGCTCGACGATCAGCACCGTCACCCCGCTCTGCCCCACCTCGCGCACTTTCTCAAAGACCTCCTCGACGATCTTCGGCGCCAGGCCGAGCGAGGGCTCATCGAGCAAAAGCAGCTTGGGCTTTGACATTAATCCGCGTGCGATGGCCACCATCTGCTGCTCACCGCCGGAGAGTGTCCCCGCCAGCTGATTGCGCCGTTCCTTGAGGCGGGGAAAGAGCGTGAACTGCTCCTCGAGGAGGTCTTTGATCTTCGGCCGCACGCGTCCGATGTAGGCCCCGAGCACCAGGTTCTCCTCCACGCTCATGTAAGGGAACAGCTGGCGGCCTTCGGGAACGTGGCTGATGCCCCGGGCCACGATCTCGTGCGGCGGAACCTTGGCCAGGGACTGGCCTTCGAACTTCAGCTCGCCATGCTTCAGCCGCAGCAGGCCCGAGATCACGCGCAGCGTGGTGGTTTTGCCCGCGCCGTTGGCTCCGATCAGAGTCACAATCTGCGCGGGCAACACCTTGAACGTGATGTTGAACAACGCCTGGAAGTCTCCGTAAAACGCCCACACATCGTCGAGTTCCAGCAGTGGAGTCACAGGCCAAGCTCCTTGTACTTCGGCCCCAGGTAGGCCTCGATCACCTGCGGCAGGCGCACCACCTCCTGCGGCTTGCCCTCGGCGATCAGCGTACCGTGATCGAGTACCACCACCCGGTCCGCGGTCCGCATCACCACCTGCATGACGTGCTCGACGCCGCCGATGGAAGATATCCCCCACTCCGGCAGCCGTTTCAGCAAGGCTGCCAGGCGCAAGGCCTCGGCCGTCGGCAAGCCGGCCACGACTTCGTCCAGCAGGATGAGCTTGGGCCGGGTGGCCAGCGCGCGCGCAATCTCCAACCGCTTCAGCATGGGCAGGGGCATCCCCAGGCAGGGCAGGTGCATGACGTGACTCATTCCCAGGAATTGCAGCACCTTCTTCGATTCCTCGGAGGCTTTCGCCAAAGAAGAAGTGTGCTGGAATGCGCCTAGCATCACATTCTCCAGCACGGTGAGGTTGCGCAGCGGCTTGACGATCTGGAAGGTGCGGCCGATTCCGCGCCGCGCCGCGCGATCGGGGCTCAGGTGCGTGATCTCCTGCCCCTGGAAGTAAATCGAGCCGCTGTCGGGATGAATGACGCCGGTGATGAGGTTGAACAGCGTGGTCTTTCCCGCCCCGTTGGGCCCGACGATGAACGTGGTCTCTGCCTCGGCGATGGAGAAGGAGACGTTGTTGACAGCCAGCAGGCCGCCGAACCGCTTCGACACGTTCCGGATCTCCAGCAGAGGCATTGGTAACTCCTACTCCGCCGAAACCCGCTCGGCCTCTTCCTTTGCCCCCGGCAGCGGGCTGGCTGTCAGTGGCGCGGTCGGGGCTTTTCCAAAGAAGTGCAGCTTCCGGCTGAGCGTTCCTACAATTCCCTCCGGCAGGAACAAGACCACCAGGATCACCAGCGCGCCGTAGATGAGCAGATGCGCCTCCTGGAAGATGTTCTTGAACAGCTCGGCGGCGGTTTCCAGGATCCCCGATCCCACGATCGGCCCGAGAGCGGTGCCGGCTCCGCCCAGCATGGCCACGATTGCGATCTCGGTGGAGATCTCCATGGCGATCACCTGGTCGGGCACGATGTAGAGAAACAGGCTGGCGTACAGCGCGCCTCCGACGGCGGTGATGGCGGCGCTGATGAGCAGCGCCAGCAGTTTGTAGCGCGGCGTGTTGATCCCTACCGAGAGCGCTGTCTCTTCATCCTCGCGGATGGCCATGAGGTAGTAGCCGAAGCGCGAGCGCTCCGTCCAGATGATGATGCCGAAGGCGATCATGGTCAGCCCCAGCGCCGCGTAATAGAAGGAGCGGATGGTCGAGGTGGGGAACAGCAGCGGAACCTGGACCCCGACGTCTCCGCCGGTGACGTTGGGAAGGTTCTTGACGATCAGCCGCACTACTTCGGCGAAGGCGATGGTGCACAGCGCGAAGTAAGGTCCGCGCAGGCGGAAGGAAACGCTGCCGATCACCGCCGCCGAGACCAGCGCCAATATCACGGCAATTGCCAGCGCCACCCAGGGGTTGACGCCGAGCTTGGCAAACAGCGCCAGGCCATAGGCTCCCACGCCGAAGTAGGCGGCGTGTCCCAGGGAAAGCTGCCCGGTGTAGCCGCCGACCAGGTTCCAGGCCAGCCCCAAAGCGGCAAAGAGAAAGACGCGAAACAGCACCTGCAGGGTGTAGTCGGTGCGGATCACCAGCGGCAAAAACACGGCGACCACGAAGATGATGCCGGCAAGAATGAGCTGCCAGCGCTTCATACCCGCTGGCTCCCAAAAATACCGTTCGGCTTCAGCGAGAGCACCAGGATGAAGATGGCAAAGTCAACGGCCAGCGCCCACTCGTTGCCCCAGTAAAGGCTGGTCAGGCTCTCGACTACACCCAGCACCAGGCCCGCCAAAGCCGCGCCCTGGATCGATCCCATTCCGCCCAGGACCACCATCACAAACGACTTCAGGCGGAACTGGTTGCCCACCTCGGGAAACAGGTAGAAGACCGGCAGCAGCAATCCGCCGGCGATGCCGGCAGCCGCGGCGCCAATTCCGAAGGTCACTCCCTGCACGCGGTTCACATTGATGCCCATCAGGGGCGCGGAATAGCGGTTCTGCGCGATCGCCCGCGCTGCCCGCCCGAACATGGTGTGCATCACGAAGAAATAAAGCGCGAAGGCCAGCAACAGGGCCAGGGCAAAGGAAACCAGCCAGGGAGCATTCAGCGAGATCTGCGGTCCCAGGCGCACATTCTTGCTCAGCAGGGCGATGTTGATCTGGTGATAGTCGGCGCCGAAGATCAGCTGTACGGCATCAATCAGCACCAGTGAGAGGCCCATAGTGAGCAGGATGACCATGAAGTCCGCCTGGCCGCGAATGGGGCGCAGAAGTCCGGCGTAGGTGAGCCAGCCAAAAAGAAAGAGGAACAGCCCGGCTCCGATGAAACCCACATAGGGATTCATGCCCGCCGCCTGGAACAGCACGTAGGTGACGTACATGCCCAGCATGAGGAAAGCGCCGTGGGTGAAGTTGACGATGCGCATCACGCCGAAGATCAGCGCCATGCCCATGGCGATCAGCCCGTAGAGCGCACCGGTGAGGATGCCGTTGAGAACCGCCTGCAACAGTGCGTAGAAGTTCACGTCTCGTCTCCGCGGACTTGCGCGCAGTACTGTGGCTTACTGTGCTCCCGGGCGAAGCGGCCGCCTTTGTCCGTGACCTGCGCCCAGCGAGGGTAGCGGAGGCGCAGAGACCAGGGACAGCTGCGCCGGGCTTCATCTGCCCAGGGCCTATCGCTTCGTCCACTCAGGCGTAGGAATAACGGGCTTGGCCTCGGCGGCATCGGGCGGCCAGACCACCTTGTATTTCCCACCCTGCACCTGCGTCACCAGCACCGGATGCGCGTTCTGCCCCTTGGCATCGAACTTCACCGGACCAAACGGCGTGTCGGGCAGGTTCAGATTCTTCAGCGCGTCGCGGATGGCCTGTGGCTGGGTCGATTTTGCCGCCTCGATGCCCGCCACCGCGGTCAGCAGCACGGCATAGGCTTCCATCCCGTGATAGGCCGGATGCGAGCCCGTCAGCTGGGCATACTTCTGGTCGAACTCTGCCGATCCCTTCCACTTCGCCGAGGGCAGCCACTGCGATACGGAGTAGGTGTACTCCGCGTATTTGCCTGCGCCCTTGTCCTGGGTGGGGAATTCCGCCGCCGCAAAGCCGGTGCCCGCCGAGGTGTAATACCTGGGGTTGAGGGTGACCTGCTCCGCCTGCCGCATCAAGGTGCTGGCATCCAGCAGGTAGGAAGCGAAGTAAACCACGTCCGGCTGTTTGGCCTTAACCCGCTGCAGCAGCGCCTTGTAGTCGGGAGAACTGGCCTGGTAAGCCTCTTCGTCCAGCAGCTTGATCCAGTCTGCCTTTTCAACCGCCGACTTCATCGACTTGTCGTTGGATTGGCCGAAATTGGTGTTCTCATACACGATGGCCAGCGTCTTGGGCGCGCCGTTTTTCTGCAGGAAATCGAGGGTGGAGGTGGCAAACGAGCCTGATCCCGCACAGATGCGGAAGACCCAGGGCGAGCCCGTCTCCATCACGTTGTCGGCCACCGCCGTAGGGATCAGCAGAGGGACATTCTTCTGCGTGACCACGGGAAGGATGGCGCGGGTGCTCTCGCTGGAGTAGGCGCCGAGAATGATGGGCACGTGGTCCTGGTCAACCAGCTTGGACACGCCCTGCACCGCCTGGTCGGGTTTGCTCTGATCGTCGTAGTAGTCGAGTTCGACCTGCTTGCCGAGCACCCCACCCCTGGCGTTGATCTCGTTCAGGGCGATGGTGTAACCATTCTTGTGGGCCTGGCCGAAAGCGGCGTTGCTGCCGGTGGCGGACGTAATGACACCGATGCGGATGGTGTTGCTGGCCTGGCTCCCTTTGCATCCGTTCAGGAGGAGAATGCTCCCCAGGCCAAAGGCAAGGCATACGCCTACAAAGCGCTTCATAGACTGCTCCTCCTCGATGGGCCGCGCTCGAAGCGCGGCGCATTCTAGTCATTGCTGATCGCGCCGACAAGGGCCCGGCCGCTGAAGCGGCCCGGCTGGGAATCTTGACCCCGGAAAGGAAACCGGGAACGGACGGGCAGGATGCTCTTCCGGGCTCAGCGGCGACGTTGGGATGATTGGTCGAGCAGTCAATCGACGCTGTGATTGGAGTCACTCCCAGCCGTGACCGACGCACGGAAGGCAGCGGTGAGCGGTCAGCGCTTCATCTCTCCCACTTATATCTCCGGATACAGGTCGAAGAAGGCTTCGATGCTGGTGCGCAGCTGCTTCTCGATGTCTTCCTTGCTGCCTTCCAGCAGATGCATGGTCACCCGCGCTTCGCGCCCGTTCTTGAGTTTGACCGTGGCGTCGCCGATCTGCTCGATGTCGTCGGCCGGCAGCAATCGCATGCCATATATTAACGATAGGTTTGCCATGCAGGGGATTGTAGCAATCATGCTCCTTCTTACCGCCATTCCGTCTGCGGCTGCGGATTTGGGCCGCTCCCCTGACGCTCCCAACCCGCTCCTGGCCCTGGTGGGAGGAACGATCTACGTCAGTCCGACCGAGGAGCCGATCCGCGACGGTGTTGTGCTGATCCGCGAGGGAAGGATCGTTGCCGCCGGCAGGCGGGCGGAGGTCCAGATTCCTCCGGCCGCGCAATTGCTCGATTGTTCGGGCGTCACCATCACCGCTGGGTTCTGGAACAGCCACGTGCACTTCTTCGAAAGGAAGTGGGCGAACGTGGGGGCAATTCCAGCGCCCGAACTCAGCCGCCAGCTCGAGGCCATGCTCACGCGCTACGGCTTCACCAGCGCGTTCGACCTGGGATCGATGTGGGAGAACACGCGGCGCTTGCGCGACCGCATCGAGTCCGGGGAGGTGCCGGGCCCGAGAATTCGCTCGACCGGAGAAGCGCTGGTTGCGCCGCACGCGGTTCCGCCGGATACCATCCTCAGAATCCTGGGGTTCATGACCTTTCCCTCCCCCGAGATCACGGACGCGACGCAGGCGGCGGCGGCCGCGAGGAAGCTCCTCGATGAAGGGGTGGACGGGATCAAGATACATCTGCAGCCGCCTCCGCCGCCCAATCCGCCGTTTCCCGAGAGCGGCATCGCTGTTGCGGCCAGCGAAGCTCACCGCGCCGGCAAGCCCGCCTTTGTGCATCCCAACAGCGGCGCCGACATCCTCGCCGCCGTGCGCGGTGGAGTGGACGTGATCGCGCACACCACTCCCCGCTCCGGCCCCTGGGATGAAACCCTGCTGGCGGCGATGAAGGAGCGACGCGTGGCTCTCACGCCGACCCTGACGCTGTGGAAGTACATCATGCGCCACGACCGCATTTCGGCGGGGGAGCAGATGGTCAGCGCCGCCGTCGCCCAGTTGCGCGCATGGGTTGCCTCTGGGGGGACGGTTCTGTTCGGAAACGATCTCGGCGCTGTTGACTACGATCCCAGCGAGGAGTACGCCCTGATGGCCGAGGCGGGCATGAGCTTTCCGCAGATTCTGGCATCCCTCACCACCGCGCCCGCCGGGCGCTTCGGAGAATCTCAGCGGCTGGGACGAGTTGCCGCGGGTTTGGAGGCGGATCTCGCGGTCTTCAAAGGGGATCCCTCCCAAAACATACGCGCGCTTGCTGCGGTCGAGTACACGCTGCGTGCGGGGAAGATCATCTATCGCGCGAGCCAGTAAGGAAGCGGTTTTTTCACCCCCTTGACAAGCCTTTCCCGCCATAGCAGAATCTTCTTTCTTGGGCGAATAAAAAGCGAAAACTAGCGCCGCCGCTACCAGCCCTAGGCGGCGGCAGCTGGCTTTCCTCCCCAGATTTTTCCCGCTTCGCCCTTCCGACGAGGTCGCTATGAACTCCGGCGTCGCTGTCCCTGTTTTCGAATATTTCCCCGACGACTTCAACCAGGCTTGGGACGACAGCGAATATCTACCGGCAAAAATTCCGCCTCCAGCTCGCCGCCCGCAGCGCGTGGATTGGCAGCCGGCAGACCGCCTGGCCACCCCGGGCGTCACTCCGGCCTCAGCCATGGAGGTGCGCCCTGAGCCGACGCTGGTGCCTTGCGGGATTGCCGCGCTCGACGCGCTCATCGGCGGTATCCCCCGGGGAGCGCTCACAGAAATCGTCGGCCACGCCTCCAGCGGCCGCACCAGCCTGCTGCAGTCCCTGCTGGCGGGAATGACGCAGCGGCAGGAGGTCTGCGCCGTGGTGGATGCGAACGATAGTTTCGATCCCGCATCCGCGCAACAAGCGGGAGTGGATCTGCCGCGCCTGCTTTGGGTACGTTGCCGGAATCATGTGTGGCGCGGACACTCTTGTCCGCGTGTTTCAGCGGGTTCTGAATCACACTCGGAGAAAATACTTACCCGTAATCGTTCTCAGCTGCACACCAAGCCCGAATTTCGCGCCCTGGAACAGGCGCTGAAGGCCACCGATCTTTTATTACAAAGTGGCGGCTTCGGCCTGGTGGTCATGGACCTGGGAAGCGTTCCCGCGGAGGCGGCGCGGCGTGTGCCGCTGACCTCGTGGTTCCGTTTCCGCCGGGCGGTGGAGAAGACGCCAACCATTCTGCTGGCCATTGAGCAGGAGTCCTGCGCCAAGACGTGCGCCTCACTGGTGTTGCATCTGGCGGCGGGGCGCTCGGCGGTCTGCACACAGGCGGAAGCCGGCGAATCGCTCTCCCATGGAAATCTGCTCGCCGGGTTGGAGGTCGAAGCCGAAATCCTGCGCGCGTCCGGCTTCAACCTTCAACGCAAACCGGTGCGCGCGATGCGCGCGGAATTTGCCGCCCGGACATCATGGACCGTCGCGGGCTGACCAGGGCCGGAGGAATCTATAAGTTTGAGAGCGCAGGTATTTGCTTATGTTCGCCTGCTTTTACATTCCCGAATTCCCCGTCGCCGCGGTGACGCGCGCGGAAGCGGATCTGCGCGGGCAGGCGCTGGCGATCACCGAAGGCACGCCGCCGCTGGTGCGCGTGATCGCGCTCAACGAAAAAGCCCGTGAGGCAGGGGTCGAAACCGGCATGACCGAATCGCAGGCGCAGGATTTGCTGGATCATTGTTATGGAAAAATTCCGGAACGACGGGGCACCGCCGGGCTCAAGTGGGCACGGGAAACCGGCTGGCGCATCCGGCGCCGGTCGTTCCCTCAGGAGGCAGCGGCGCACGCCGCGCTGCTGGATTGCGTCTGCGCCTTCTCGCCGCGAGTGGAAGAGACCACCGCGGATACGGTGATCGCCGATCTCGCCGGCCTCGAATCGCTCTTCGGACCTGCGGCGAAAATCGCTCGCGACGCCGCCCAGCGCTGCTCGGATGCGGGGCTCGAAGTGAACGTGGGAGTGGCCTCCAATCCCGATGCGGCCATGCATGCCGCCCGCGGATTTTCCGGCATCACCCTGATCGCCGCCGGCGAAGAAGGCGCGCGGCTGGGGAACCTGCCCATTGAAATCCTGCTGATGCCCAACAATCCCGTGCTGCCGGCAGATCCTGGCGCGGCGCAGCCAGCAAATACAAAGCCGGCAAAAAAGAACGCCCAGCTTCGGACGGAGGAGAAGAACTCCGAGGCATTGCTGGACACCTTCGACCGCTGGGGCGTGCGCAATTTTCGTTCGCTGGCCATCCTGCCCGAGATCGCGATTGTGGAGCGGCTGGGCGAGCGGGGCTTGCAGCTGCAGCGGCTGGCCCGCGGCACAACATCGCGTCCGCTGGTTCCGGCCGAGCCGCCTCTTCACTTTGAAGAATTTTGCGAGCTGGAATACCCCATCGACCTGCTGGAGCCGCTGGCCTTCGTCCTCAGCCGCCTTGCGGAGCAGCTCTGCGCCCGGCTGAGCGCGCGGGCTCTGGCCACCCACCAGCTTTCGCTGCGCCTGGAACTGGATCCGGAGGTGACTGCAGATCGCGAAGGCCTGCCGGTCGAGGAGGCTTCCCCGGCTGAGGATGCAGAGGGGAACTTGTCGCGCGAATCAAGGGATCGCCGCAAGCCTTCAGAAAAATTTCACCACTGCCGGCTTCGACTGCCGGTGCCCATGCTCGATGCCAGGGTTTTTGTGAAGCTGCTGCAGCTGGAATTGAAGTCGAACCCACCGCCGGCGCCGGTATTGAAAGTCTGGCTGGCGGCCGAACCGGCGAAGCCATGCACCACGCAGCAAGGCCTGTTTCTTCCGCTGACCCCGCAACCGGAAAAGCTGGAGCTGACGCTGGCGCGCCTGGGAAGGATCGCCGGAGGCATGGAAAACGTCGGATCCCCGCAGGTGCTGGACACGCACCGCCGCAACGCATTCGGCATACGGCGCTTTGCTCCGGCCGCACCCGATTCGGAAAAGCGCGTAGATCCGGACGCCGCCGCGCTTCCGCTGGTGGGCATGCGGCTGTTCCGCCCGCCGCTCGCGGCCAGCGTAGAACAAAACGGCGGCAAGCCGGTGCGCATTTCGATTTCGCCGGCGAAATCCGCAAATTCCAAGACAGCGCCGGAAATTTCCGGCCAGCTCGCCTGGTGCGCCGGACCCTGGTACAGCTCCGGTGAATGGTGGAACCACGGCCGCTGGGAGCGGGAAGAGTGGGATGTAGCCGTGATCGGCCCGCAGCAACAATCGAGCCAATTTGCGCGGGTGCACGACATCGCCTTGTACCGCATTTACCGCGATCTGTTAAGCGGACATTGGTTCGTGGAAGGCGAATATGACTAATGGGTGGAGCAGACCTTTAGGCCTGCATTGAAAAACTCCAAAGGATCCTGGCTTTGGCCCCTAAGGGGATATGGCGCAATACAAACCAAGCGCTCCTCAGCGGCTGAAACCGGCATTTTGACGACCTGCATAAATGCAGGGCTACAGCCCTACTCCACCCTGGAGAATCAAGGGCATGATAAGGCAACGCTGGGGAAGGCACTGGCTTCTGCTCTGAATGTACGTTGAACTTCACTCCCGCTCGGCTTTCAGCTTTCTCGAAGGCGCCAGCCTGCCCGAGGAGCTGGTCAACGCCATCACCGCGCTGGGCATGCCGGCGATGGCGTTGCTCGATCGCGACGGCGTTTACGGTGCTCCGCGCTTCCACCTGGCGGCCCAGAAAGCCGGGCTCCGCGCCCACATTGGCGCCGAGATCACGACCCAGTGTGAACTCTCGGAAAGAAATTTGCTTCCAGCGCGGACGCCCCACGCTCGGTCTTCTGCCGGCGGTGCGTGGGGTATTTCTCGCCTGCCCGTATTAGTCGAGAGCCGCGCCGGATATCAGAACCTCTGCCGCCTGGTAACCCGGATGAAGCAGCGCGGACCGAAGAACTGCGATCCCGCGCTGACCGCCGCGCAGCGCGACGATCTTGCTTCCTTCGCCGCCGGGCTGATCTGCCTGACGGGAGACGAAAACGGCCCGCTGGCCGAGGCGTTGCATCGTGGCGGCAGCGCACTCGCCCGGCAAGCTGTGGCCTCTCTGGTTGAAGTCTTCGGCCAAAAGAACGTTTACGTTGAGCTGCAGCGCCACTTCGATCGCGAACAGGAAGCGCGCAACCAGGCGGCCATCCGCATCGCCGAAGATCTTCACCTGCCGCTGGTGGCCACCAACGGCGTTGCCTACGCTGCAGGGGAGGAACGCGAGCTCCTCGACATCCTCACCTGCGTGCGCGAGCACGCCACCATCGACGAGGCGGGGCGCCGGCTGGCACGCAATTCCGAACGCTCCCTGAAATCACCGGCGCAGATGGCGGCAATTTTTGCCGATCTTCCGCAAGCAATTGGCAACACCGCCGAGCTCTCCTCGCGGCTCGAGTTTGCGCTCGACGACCTCGGCTACCAATTCCCCAGATATCCGGTGCCCGCCGGCGAGAACATGAATTCCTTTTTGCGCGCCATTGCCCGCGAAGGCTGCCAGCAGCGCTACGGACGGGCTTCCGGCGAGCTGCGGGCCCGCGCCCGCAGGCAGATCGAGCGCGAGCTGGCACTGATCGAAAAACTCGACCTGGCGGGCTATTTCCTCATCGTCTGGGACATCGTGCGCTTCTGCCGCGAACAGAAGATTCTTGCCCAGGGACGCGGCTCCGCCGCCAACAGCGCGGTCTGCTACGCGCTGGGAATCACCGCTGTCGATCCGGTGAAGATGGATCTGCTGTTCGAGCGTTTTCTTTCTGAGGAGCGCGGCGAGTGGCCGGACATCGATATCGATCTGCCCAGCGGAGATCAGCGCGAGCTCGCCATTCAATACGTTTACCAGCGTTATGGAAAGCTGGGCGCGGCCATGACCGCCAATGTCATCACCTATCGCGGGCGGCTGGCAGCGCGCGAGATCGGCAAGGCTCTGGGCTTCGACACGGAGACGCTGGACCGGCTCTCCGCCATGGTCGGGGCCTGGGAATATCGCGATCCCAAGGAGACCCTGGAGTATCAATTCGGCCAGTCCGGATTCGATCTGCGCCATCCGCGCATGGCGAAGTTTCTCGACCTCTGCCTGGCGGTGCAGGACCTGCCACGCCACCTCGGGCAGCACTCCGGGGGCATGGTGATTTGCCAGGGGCAACTCGATTCGGTGGTGCCGCTGGAGCCCGCCACCATGCCCGGACGCGTGGTAGTGCAGTGGGACAAGGAAGACTGCGCCGACATGGGCATCATCAAGGTGGATCTGCTGGGGCTGGGAATGATGGCGGCGCTGGAGGAATCGATCCATCTCATCCGCGATCACTATGGCGAAGAGATGGATCTCGGCCAGTTGCCGGCGGACGATCCCGCGGTGTACGCAGCGCTGCAGAAAGCCGACACCGTCGGCCTCTTCCAGGTGGAGAGCCGGGCGCAGATGTCGTGCCTGCCGCGGCTGCGTCCGGCGAAGTTCTACGACATCGTGGTGCAGGTGGCGCTCATCCGGCCCGGACCGATCGTGGGGCAGATGGTCAATCCCTACATCAAACGCCGCCAGGGGCGCGAGCCGGTCCTCTACCCTCACCCCTCGCTGGAGCCGATCCTGGAGCGCACTCTGGGAGTCCCGCTATTCCAAGAGCAGCTTTTGCGCATCGCGATGGTGGCGGCGGGCTTCACTGGCGGCGAAGCAGAAGAATTGCGCCGCGCCATGGGCTTCAAGCGCTCCGAGGCCCGCATGCGGGAGATCGAAACCAAGCTGCGGAAGGGCATGGATCGCAATGGAATTGCGCCGGCGGCGCAGGAGACGATCATCCAGTCGATTGTCTCGTTTGCCCTCTACGGCTTTCCCGAATCGCACGCTGCCAGCTTCGCCCTGATCGCCTATGCCAGCGCTTATCTCAAATATCACTACCTGGCGGCGTTTCTGGCGGCCCTGCTCAACAATCAGCCCATGGGGTTCTACCATCCCGCCACCCTGGTCAAGGACACGCAGCGGCATGGGCTGAAGGTCAGGCCCATCGACGTGCTGAAGTCCGACTGGCCGTGCACGCTGGAGCCCGCGGGAGATGCTGTGGAAGCAGGGAGCGATGCCGGCGTCGCCGGCGAGCGTTTGGCAGTTCGCCTCGGCCTGCGATACGTGCGCGGCCTGCGCGAAGAAGCCGGGCAGGCGATTGTGCGCGAGCGCAATCGCCGCCGCTTCGCTTCCATCGACGAGCTCGCTCTGCGGGTACCGGAGTTGCGTAAGAACGAGCTGGTGATGCTGGCCAACATCGGCGCACTGAACGGGGTGGCCTCTTCCATAGAAACAGAAGGAGTGCGAGCGCACTCCCCTTTCGCCCGCCTTGGGCGGAGGGCGGGTCCTGCCTTCCACCGCCGGGACGCGCTCTGGCAGGTGGAGCGCGCCGCCCGTCCGCGCGGACCCCTGCTGGAAGGCATTGAGGAATTCGACCAACCCTCGCCGCTGGCCTGCATGACCTACGAGGAGCGGCTCATCGCCGACTTCCGCGGCACCGGGCTGACGGTGGGCCCGCACCCGATGGCTTTCAGGCGGGCGGAGATGGCGCGCCGGGGAATCACTCCCGCTGCCGAGCTACCCAAGCTGCCCGACGGGAAAGCGGTGCGCACCGCGGGATGCGTAATCGCGCGCCAGCGCCCGGGCACTGCCCACGGCTTTGTCTTCCTGAGCCTGGAGGACGAGACGGGCATTTCCAATGCCATCGTGACGCCCGATTTGTTCGACAAATACCGCCTGATCCTGATGACGGAAAAATTTCTGCTGGTGGAAGGAAAGCTGCAAAATCTGGATAACGTAATCTCGGTTAAGGCCGAGCGCTTGAAGCCGCTGAATTTCAACCAGATAGAAACCAGCTCGCACGATTTTCACTGACCAGCGCGAGGCTTCGCCCATTCCGGTTTCATTCCCGAACTATAAACATTTCTTATTCCTCCCATCTGTATTTTTCCCTTCTATTAACAACAATCCACAGGTAAACAGTTTATATTGGAAGAGCGGCAGGGGGCTTTGTTGGGGCAGTATCCCGCACTTATCCTCCCAGGCCGCAATCTATTTAAAATGCAGGAGTTGTAAGAATGGCAACGGTAAAACGGCCCCGCAGCACCTCTACTGAACTCAAGAGGACCAAGAAGACGGATCCGGTCACCGCCGCTGGGAAGCTAAGAGAGAACCTGAGCAACGGAAATCTGGAAGAAGCGATTCGCTTGCGCGCCTACCTGCTGTGGGAGCAGGAGGGCGGAATCCATGGCCAGGATGTGAATTACTGGCTGCGCGCCGAGTCGGAACTGGCGCCGCACAACGTTCGCTAGTGTGATTCGGATCGAACCAGCACCTTACCTGTCATCTTGAGCGAGGACGGGGTGAGTCAATCCCCGTCCGAGTCGAAAGACCCTGCGTTTCCCTGGAATTGCCCTGACGGAGTGCCCTTGGGCCCAGGTTTGCGCCGTGTTGCGGCGTTAACCTGGGCGAATCGCCACCAAGTCCACTCCCTATAATCACCACCAGCGGCCGCACGGAGCCCGAAGGATTCACAATTGTCCAAGGCAATTCGCAACATCGCCATCATCGCGCACGTCGACCACGGCAAGACCACGCTGGTGGACGCCATGCTCAAGCAGAGTGGCACGTTTCGCGCGAATGAGCAGGTGGTGGAGCGGGTGATGGATTCCAACGATCTGGAGCGCGAGCGCGGCATCACCATCCTGGCAAAGAACACCGCGGTCTTCTACCACGATGTCAAGATCAACATTGTGGACACGCCCGGGCACAGCGACTTTGGCGGCGAAGTGGAGCGCGCGCTGAAGATGGTGGATGGGGTAATGCTGCTGGTGGATGCCAGCGAGGGCCCGCTGCCGCAGACGCGTTACGTGCTGAGCAAGGCGTTGGAGGCCAAGCTGCCGCCCATCCTGGTGATCAACAAGATCGACCGCCCCGATGCCCGGCCGCAGGAGGTGCTGAACGAGGTCTACGACCTGTTCATCGACCTGGACGCGGGGGAAGAGCAGCTCGATTTCCCGGTCCTCTATACCAACGCCAAGCTGGGCACCGCCAGCGCGGAAAGCAGCGTCGCGGGCGAAGATCTCCATGCGCTGTTCGAAGCCATCGTGAACACCATTCCCTCGCCGGCGGGCGATCCCGGCGGGCCACTGCAAATCCTGGTGGCCAACCTCGACTACAGCGACTACCTGGGGCGGCTGGCGATTGCCCGCGTGTTCAATGGCAGCCTGCACAACGGCGAGGAAGTGGCGATCGCAAAGTTCGACGGCGCTTTCGAGAAAGTCAAAATCACCAAGCTGTTCTCCTTCAGTGGACTGAAGCGGGTGGAGGTAGAAGCGACCGACCTGGGCGACATCGTGGCGATCGCCGGGGTCACCGGCATCGCCATCGGCGACACCATCACCGGGATCGAGAAGCCGGCGCCGCTGCCGCGCATCACCATCGACGAGCCCACCATCGCCATGCAGTTCACGGTGAACACCTCGCCCTTCGCCGGCCGCGAGGGGCAATACGTAACCTCGCGCCACTTGCGCGAGCGGCTGGAGAAAGAGCTGCTCACCAACGTCTCGCTGCGGGTGGAGGACAGCGGCAGCACCGACACTTTCCTGGTGATGGGGCGCGGCGAATTGCAGCTCTCCATCCTGATCGAGATGATGCGCCGCGAAGGCTACGAGCTGATGGTGGGCAAGCCCGAGATCGTTACCAAGAGTGAGAACGGGCGGCGGATGGAGCCGGTCGAGCACCTGTTCATCGACATCCCCGAAGAGTTCATCGGCGTGGTGATGGAGAAGCTAGGCATGCGCAAAGCGGAGACCCTGAAGATGCACAACCACGGCTATGGCCGCGTGCGCATGGAGTTCCGCGTGCCCAGCCGCGGACTGATCGGTCTGCGCAGCGAGTTGTTGACCGACACTCGCGGCACGATCATCATGAATTCCATCTTCGACGGCTACACCGCCTGGCTCGGCGAAATTCCCCACCGCCTTACCGGGGCGCTGGTCGCCGACCGTCCCGGCACCACCACCGCCTACGCTCTTTACAACCTGCAGGAGCGCGGGGAGCTGTTCACCGGCCCGGGAATAGAAGTCTACGAAGGCATGGTCATCGGAGAGAACTCGCGCGAGAACGACCTCGACGTCAACGCGGTGCGTGAGAAGAAGCTCACCAACATGCGCTCCTCGACCGCCGACGAAGCCATCCGCCTGCTTCCCTTCCGGACGCTTAACCTGGAGCAGGCCATCGAATTCATCGCCGAAGACGAATTCGTCGAGGTCACCCCCAAATCGCTGCGCCTGCGCAAAAAGATCCTGCAAGCCAACAAGCGGTCGCGCAAGGGCGCCGTGCCGGAGAGCGTCGAGGCGGAGTAGGGGTCGCTAACAGTCGCGAGCGACAGCCAATCCTGCGAAACGCTCGACGTTTAGTCATCCCGAGCGGCCGCCAAGCCGCGAGGAATCAGCAGTTTTATTCTCTGTATCCGGCTGAATGCTGAGCGCTGACCGCTGAGTGCTCAGTGCTTCCCTATACAATCCGCTCATGAGCTCCCTGGGAATTTCGCCGGACGAATTCCGGCGGCTTGCAATCGAAGTCACCGACATCGCCACGCGCTACCTCGCCACGCTGGACTCGCACCCGACCTTCCAAAGCCGTGGAGAAGAGACCGAGCGCTTGTTCCGTACCCCTCTTTCTGAGGAAGGCCTGGGCGCCGGAGCACTGGCCGCTCTCGGCGACGTGGTGGAGCATGTTCGCGGGCAGAACGGCCGCTTTTTTGGATATGTGCTGGGGTCAGGCGAGCCTGTGGGGGCGGTCGCCGACCTGCTGGCCAGCGTGCTCAATCAAAACGTGACGGCGTGGCGATCCGGGCCATCGGCGGTGGCCATCGAGCACACGGTGGTCGATTGGCTGGCGCAGGCAATCGGCTGTCCCGGTTTTCGGGGCAGCCTTACCTCAGGCGGGTCGCTGGCAAATCTGATGGGTCTGGCCATGGCGCGCGAAGCCAAGGCGCCGGCGAACGAGAGTGGTGTCGCGGACCGACGCTGTGTGGTCTATGCCTCGGAAGAAGTCCACATGTCGATTCCCAAGAGCGTCGCGTTGGTGGGCATCGGCAGAGAGAATCTCCGGCTGATTCCCGCCAGCCCGGATTTCCGGCTCCCTCCCGCAGAGCTGGAAAGGGCCATTCAGGCAGACCAGGGGGCGGGCAGGATGCCGATCGCTGTCGTCGCCTCTGCCGGAACCGTCAAGACAGGCGCCATCGATCCTCTGGACGAGATTGCCGCCATCGCTCGCCGCCACAACCTCTGGATGCACGTTGACGGAGCCTATGGAGCGCTCGCCGCCGTCGCAGTTCCCCGGAAGCTCTCCGGTCTCGCGCTCGCCGACTCCATTTCTTTGGATCCCCACAAATGGCTGTTTCAGCCGCTGGACTGCGGCTGCCTGCTTTATCGCGATCCCGCTGCCGCCCGGCGCGCGTTTTCGCACACGGGAGACTACGCGCGGTCTTTGAGCGCCGATCCCATCGAGGGCTTCGCTTTTTTTGAAGAGTCCATCGAATTGTCGCGGCGCTTTCGTGGACTGCGATTGTGGCTCTCACTGCGCTACCACGGGATGGCGGCCTTCCGCGAGGCAGTACAACGAAATCTGGATTTGGCAGCGCGACTGGCCGCTGTTGTGTCCAGTCATCCTCAGTTTGAGCTGCTGGCACCGGTGGAACTAAGCGCCGTGTGTTTCCGCCACAAACCGGCGCGGGCCGCCACCGACGACGATCTGAATCGGCTTAACGCCGGAATTCTCCAGCGTGTGATCGAGCGCGGCCGCGTGTATCTCTCCAATGCGGATGTAGGCGGCAAGTTCGCACTGCGCGCCTGCATCGTGAATCACCGCACTACCCAAGCGGATGTGGATAGCGTCATTCCCGAAGTGCTGGCGGCGGTTGGAGGCTAGGCGTTTGACGATCGTCTCACACCTGCTTTTTTGCACCGAGCGGCTGTCGGGCCGCGAGGGGCCACCACCGGCAGCCTCCTCCGCCACGCTCGTGATGACCATTCCGAGAACCTTGTCCGGGTTACGCACTAAGTAATCTCTTCCTCTACCCTTCTGTGCGACAATCTGCTGTTCCATTCCAGCGCAAAGGGGGCGGTCATGGCCCTGGTTATTGGCCTGATAGTCATCGCGGTCCTCGTGTTTTTCCTGATCGCGCTGTACAACAGCCTGGTGCAACTGCGGGTGCGCGCCGATTCCGCCTGGTCGGACATCGATGTGCAGCTCAAGCGGCGGCATGACCTGATCCCCAACATCGTGGAAACCGTGAAGGGCTACGCCGCGCACGAGAAAGGGACGTTTGAGAACATCGCCAAGTGGCGCTCGGCGGCCATGAGCGCGACCGGCCCGGAGGATCGCGCCCAGGCGGAAAACCAGCTCACCGGAGCGCTGCGCCAGTTGTTCGCGGTGGCCGAGAACTATCCACAACTGCGGGCCTCTGAGCAGTTCACTTCCCTGCAGAACTCGCTGCAGGAAGTGGAAGATGCGATCCAGAACTCACGCCGCTACTACAACGCGGTGGTGCGCGATTACAACACGCGGCTGCAATCGTTTCCCGCCAACATGTTTGCCAACGCCTTCGGCTTTCAGACCAAGCAGTTTTTCGAGCTCTCGTCTCCGCAGGAGCGCGAGTCGGTGCAGGTCAAGTTCTGAGTGGCGCCCGCGAGAGGCGAATTCGACGGGTGGGGCGCCAGAACAAACGCGAGGTCTTTCGACTCGGACGGGGTTGATGTGCCCCGTACTCGCTCAAGATGACGGGTAAGAGAGTGCTTCGGTTTCGGGCGAATACTCACGCGCTCATGCGCCGTGCGCAAGTTGCAATCCTGCTTCTATTCACTCTTGTTGCCCTTCCCGCCCGGGCGCGCAACTGGCGCATCTCGGACTTCCACAGCTCGGTGGCGATCGATCACGACGGCAATATGGTCACCATCGAGCGCATCAGCCTGGTTTTCGTGGGCGAGTTTCACGGGATCTACCGCTCGATTCCCGTGGACTATCCCGGCCCGCAGGGCACGAATTACCGCCTGTTTCTGGACATCACCTCGGTTACCGACGACCAAGGCCGCGCTTTGAAGTATGAATCGAAACGGGAAGGCCCGTATCGCAAGCTCAAGATCTACGTTCCCGGCGCGGTTGACACCACCAAGACGGTGTTGATCACCTATGCGTCGCCCAACGCGGTGCGCTTCTTCGACGATCACGACGAGTTCTACTGGAACGTGACGGGCAACGACTGGCCTGTGCCCATCGATCACGCCTCGGCCATAGTGTCGTTCCCGCCCGGCGTCTCCGGAGGCCTGCGAGCCCAGGCTTTCACCGGCGTCTATGGCTCGCATGACCGCGAGGCCACCAGCCAGATCGAGGGGTCGCGCGTCAGCTTTGAGACCACCAACCCGCTGCCCATGCGCGGCGGCCTGACCATCGACATCTACATCCCCAAAGGAATCCTGCACCAGCCCGGCCCGATCACTCGCGCCTGGTGGCTGCTGAAAGCCAACCCCGTGCTGCTGGTGCCCTTCTGGACCTTCGCGGTGATGTTCCTGCTCTGGTACTACAAGGGGCGCGATCCCGCTCCCGGCCTCTCCGTCGCACCCATGTACGAGCCGCCCAAGGGCATGACCCCGGCAGAAACCGGCGCGCTGATCGACGATGGCGTGCAGCCTCGCGACGTCACCTGCACCCTGGTGGACCTGGCGGTCCGCGGCTACGTGAAGATCAAAGAGGTGCAGGAGAAGGTGCTGCTTTTCACCCACAAGGACTACGAGTTCACGCTGCTGAAGCCGATGGCGCAGTGGGGCAGCGACCTGGCGCCGCACGAGCGGGTGATGCTGGAAAACGTCTTCCAGGGGGGCGAGGTCACACGCCTGTCATCGCTGAAGAACCGCTTCTACACAGCGATTCCGGTGATCCGGGCGGACATCATGTCGGCGCTGAAGACGAAAGGCATGTACCTGGTGGACCCGGATGCGGCGCACGTGTGGATTCTGTTTGGGCTGGTGGTGATCGCGGCGCCGATCGTGATCACGCAATTTCTGAACCTGGTGTCGTGGCTGAACTCGCCGCTGCTGGTGGTCATTTCTATTGGAATCTCACTGGTGATCGTGTGGCTCTTCGGCCGGCAGATGGTGGCCAAGACGGTGCTGGGCGCCCGGACCCGGGTGCAGGTCCTGGGCTTCCAGGAATTCATGAACCGGGTGGACGCGGACCGGTTGAAGCGCATGCCGCCGGACACCTTCGAGAAATTTCTGCCGTACGCTATGGCTCTGGGCGTGGAGCATCGCTGGGCGCAGGCGTTCGCCGGAATCGCCCAGAACCCGCCGAACTGGTACGCGGGAGCCGACGGCTATCCCGGCGCCTTCAATCCCGTGTTCTTTACCAACAGCATGCACGCCATGAGCACCGACATGCACCAGGTCTTCACCTCGGCACCCCGCGCTTCGAGCACCGGCTCGGGATGGTCGGGCGGAGGGGGCGGGGATGGTGGCGGATTCTCCGGCGGCGGCTTCGGCGGGGGCGGCGGAGGGGCGTTCTGAGGGATCGGATGCTAAGCGTCACCAGCCGTCGGCTCTCCCTGTTCTCGCTGATGGTGACGCTTAGAAGGCTTGCGGGACCGGCCCGGGGATTAGGCCACATACTCCTTCCCCCTGTCCTACCTTTTCCGGTTTATCAAATGTGTGCCTCCATCCTGTTCTCCGGACTATGCTTATCGCGCCTTCCGTGATATAAACCCTCGGAAGGTTGAATAAAATCGCTCCCCCGTATACCACTCCGAATCAGTCCGGAAGGAGGTTTGTGCCCGACTCACGAACTGGGAAGCGGTTCGATTTGAAGCTGCCGGTTTCCATCAATCCCGCCGATTCCGTTCAGAAGCTGGAAGGCACTACCGATAACCTAAGCGTGGGTGGTGTGTATCTGCGGGCCGACGCCAGTTTCGAGGTCGGCACCAAGGTCAATTTTGAGATCACCCTCCCTGCCGAGGCCACCGGCGGCCCATCGGATGTGAAGATCCAGTGCCGGGGTACGGTGGTGCGAACCGAGCACGATGAGCACGGGGGCCAGACAGGCGTAGCGTGCGTCATCGACGGTTACGAGTTCGTCCGGACATAGGTTCTGACTAACATGCTGAAACTGGTAGTAGCGGATAAACAACCTGTATTCCGAGCGGGCATCGCCAAAGTGCTGGCGGTGGAAGATGAGATGCGCATCGTGGCGCAGGTGCAGCAACCCGAGCAGATGATGATGGCGCTGGAGCGCTTTCGCCCCAACGTGGTGGTTTGCTCCTCTGCCTTCTATCCCGACCTGCACGATCTGGCGGCGGCCACCGCCCGCGCCAAGGGCCGCCTGGTGATTGTGGCCGAGGCCGGTGAGAACCCCACGCAGTACCTGAGCACCGGGGCTCACGGCGTGGTGTACCGCAATGTGACCGGGCCCTCGCTGCTGCAGTGCGTGCGCGCCGTGGCGCGCGGCGACAACTGGGTGCAGGACAACACCGTGCCGGCCGAGGTCAGCGAGAACGACATGGTGGGGGCGCGCGTGGTGGACCGGCTGACCCACAAGGAACTGCGCATCGTGGCCCTGATCGTCCAGGGCTACAAGAATAAGGAAATCGCCACCGAGCTGGGCACCACCGAGCAGGTGATCAAGAATTACCTGCGCAACGTGTACGACAAGATTGGGGTGTCCGACCGGCTGGAGCTGGCGCTGTTCACCATCCATCACCGTATCCTGGCTGAAGCCGCGGCCGCCAGTTCCGCCGGCGCCAGCAGCAACGCCACGGAAGCGCGCTAGGTCTGTGCGGGGCGGGCGAAGGCGGCCGCGCCACGACCAGGGCACCGGCCGCGAAGGGCAGTGTCCGCGCCGTGCTGCCCCGAATATAATTGTCCGACGCACGTGTCCTTAGCCGCATCCGCCAAACTCGGGCCCTATGAAATTCTGACGCCGCTGGGCGCCGGCGGTATGGGAGAGGTGTATCGCGCCCGCGACACCCGCCTGGGACGCGATGTCGCGGTCAAGATTCTTCCCGAATCCTTCGCCAACGATCAGGAACGGCTGCATCGCTTCGAGCAGGAGGCGCAGGCGGTCGCCGCGCTGAACCATCCCAATATCCTGGCCATCTACGACGTGGGACAGAGCAACGGATCGCCCTACCTGGTTTCCGAGTTGCTGGAAGGCGAAACGCTGCGCGAAGTGCTGGAACGGGGGCCAGTGCCGCAGCGCAAAGCCTGCGAATTCGCCGTGCAGGTGGCGCAGGGTCTGGCGGCGGCGCACGAAAAGGGCATTGTCCATCGCGATCTCAAGCCCGAGAACCTGTTCTTGACCCGCGATGGCCGGGCCAAGATCCTCGACTTCGGCCTGGCCAAGCTGGCGCTGAAGAACGCCGTCAGCTCCGATGGAGTAACCCTGGCGAGCACGCGGACTGCGCCCGGGGTGGTGCTGGGGACAGCCAGCTACATGGCGCCGGAGCAAGTGCGCGGCGAGCCCGCCGACGCGCGAACCGACATCTTCGCGCTCGGCGCGGTCCTGTACGAGATGCTGACCGGGCAGCGCGCCTTTCATTACGACACCTCGGCCGAGACCATGACCGCGGTGCTCAAGGAAGATCCGCCGGAGCTGACCGACCCGGCTCGTCGCGTGTCTCCGGCCCTGGAGCGGATTCTTCGCCGCTGCCTGGAGAAGGATCCCGCTCAGCGCTTCCAGTCCGCCAAGGACCTCTCCTTTGCGCTGGGCGCGCTCTCGGGAAGCGATGCCACCAGCGCGTTGCGCGTGGGCGACCTCCCTCAGCGTTTTCCATTTCTGCTGGTGGCTGCGGTGGTTGCGGCGCTGGCGATCGGAGCGGGAGCCGCCTGGCTGCTGAACCGGCGTCCCGCCGCCACTGAGCGCGTGCAATTTGGAATCCCGGTGCGCGGTGAAGTGAGCCACCTGGCACTCTCGGCCGATGGTTCCAAGCTGGTCTTCGTTTCCCCGGAAGAAGACTCCGGATTGCCCCTGCTCTTCGTGCAGCGCATCGGCTCGGCCTCGGCCACGCCCTTGCCCGGGACCGAAGGCGCAAGCTATCCCTTTCTCTCGCCCGACGGAAGTGAAGTGGCGTTCTTCGCCAACGGGAAGTTGCAGAAGGTGGCCACCGCCGGAGGCACGCCCCAGGTGCTGGCCCCGGTGCTGGCCGCGCGGGGCGGAAGCTGGGGACGCCGCAACGTGATCCTCTACACTCAGGACGCACTCAGCGTATTGTGGCGTATCAACAGCGATGGCACGGGTGCAGCCCCGGTCACGGTGGCAACCGCCGACGACAACAGTCATCGCTGGCCGGTCTTCCTTCCCGACGGCAACCATTTTCTTTTCTGGGCAGGCAATTTCGGCAACGCCAAGGATGACCGCGTCAGCGGAATCTACTTGAGCTCGCTGGACAGGAAGGAAAGGAAGCTGGTGGTTCTTTGCCATTCCAGCTTTGCCTTCGATTCCCAGCACCTGTACTACGCCGACGAAGACCGGCACCTGGTTAGCGTGCCGTTCGACCCCGCCTCGGCTATCGTCACCGGCAGCCCGAAGCCAGTGGCGCAGGTGGTGGGCTATCAGCCTTCCACCTACTGGGTAGCGCTGACGGCCTCTGAGAACGGCACGCTGGTGTACAACAGCAGCACCGGGGCTGATCTCTCGGTGCTCACCTGGGTGGACCGCAACGGCAAAGAGGTGTCACGCGTGGGCGAGCCCGCGGTGCAGGCCAATCCCGCCATCTCACCGGAGGGCAGCCGCATCGCGCTCGACATCAGCGATCAGAAGGCAAACAGCATCAACGTCTGGCTGGAGAATGTGAACCACGGTGGCATGATGCGCTTCACCTTCTCTCCCGGAGAGGAAGTCGTGCCGGTGTGGTCGCACGACGGCAGCATGGTCGCGTATCGCACCAATTTTGCCCAGGCGGCGCTGCTCACCAAGCGGGCAACCGGCCTGGAACGGGAGCAACTCAAGCTCAAAGTCCCCGCCGCAGGCGACATTCTTCCCAACTCCTGGTCCGCCGACGACCGGCAGATCCTGTGCCAGCAGCAGTTACAGGGCGGTCACGGACTGGTACTGGTACCGGCAGGGGGAGGCGAGGCTGTACCCTTTCTGACAGGCAAGGGAAACCGGGCCAACGCCCAGATTTCTCCCGACGGCAAGTGGGTCGCATACGCCTCCGACGAACTGGGCAGCTGGGAGATCTTCGTGGCTACGTTCCCCGGCGGCGCGGGAAAGTGGCAGGTCTCGCGCGCCGGGGGGGGTGAGCCGCGCTGGCGCGGGGACGGCAAGGAAATCTTCTACATCGGGCCCAAGGGTACGCTGACAGCCGTGCCAGTCTCTTCCGAAGGAACCTTCTCCAGCGGCGTGGCCACGCCGCTGTTTCGGGTGCGCGGGCGCGCCCAGGTGTCGTCCACCGACGTCTTCACCTACGACGTTACGCGGGACGGCAACCTCTTTCTGGTGAATCGCTACTGGAAGCCGCCGTCAGTGGAGCCCCTGAGCATCGTGATGAACGTGGCAGCCCCGAACAAATAGTGGAGCGCGGGCGGGAGCGCCTGCGTCCATCCTAGGCTTTCCGCCCTATCGACTTGGCCTGGGTGAACAGGTACAGGTAGTCGGGACCGCCGGCCTTCGAGTCGGTTCCCGACATGTTGAAGCCGCCGAAGGGATGGGCTCCCACCATCGCTCCCGTGCACTTGCGGTTGATGTACAGGTTGCCGACGTGGAACTCCTCCATCGCGCGCTGAATCTTCTCCTCTGATGAGGTGTAAACCGCGCCGGTGAGGCCGAATTCCGTGTCGTTGGCGATTTCCAGCGCGTGATTAAAGTTCTTCGCCTTGATGATGGCTAGCACCGGCCCGAAGATCTCCTCCTGCTCAAGCTTCGATTTGGGCGCGATGTCGGCGAACACCGTGGGCTCGATGAAGTAGCCGTCGTTGCCGGCGAGGCGCTTGCCTCCGGTAATCAGGCGCCCATCCTGCTTGCCCTGCTCGATGTATCCGAGAATCGATTTCATCGAGCCTTCGTTGACCACCGGGCCCATGCCGGGGTTTTCGATGGGGTCGCCGAGGGTGATCTTCTCGACGCGCGCCTTCAGCTTGGGAATGAAGGCGTCGTAGATCTTCTCGTCGAGGATGAGGCGCGAGCAGGCGGAGCACTTCTGCCCTTGGAAGCCGAAGGCAGAAGCGGCTACGCCCTCGACGGCGGCATCGATGTTGGCGTCGGCATCGACGATGATCGCGTCTTTGCCGCCCATTTCGAGCACCGTGCGCTTGATCCATATTTGGCCGGGGGCCTGGGTGGCGGCCACGTGATTGATGCGCAGCCCGACTTCGCGCGAACCGGTGAAGGCGACGTAGCGCGTCTTGGGATGCGCGACCAGCGCATCGCCAAACGAGGCACCCGCGCCGGGACAGAAATTCACCACGCCCGGGGGCATGCCGCATTCTTCGAGAATTGAAAAGAGGAAGCGCGCGATCGCGGGCGAGTCGCTGGATGGCTTGAGGATTACGGTGTTGCCGCAGACGATGGAGGCCAGCGTCATGCCGGTCATGATGGCGCCGGGGAAATTCCACGGGGGAATCACGATGCCCACGCCGAGAGGAATGTAGCGGAGGTAATCGTGCTCTCCGGAAAGCTGAATGGGAGGCTCGGCCTTAGCCAGGCGCAGGGCCTCGCGGGCGTAAAACTCGGCGAAGTCGATGGTCTCGCCGGTATCGGCGTCGGCCTCGGCCCAGTTCTTGCCGACTTCAAAGATCATCCAGGCGCTGAATTCGTGCTTGCGCTTGCGGATGGTTTCGGCGATGCGGAACAGCAGCTCGGCGCGCTCCTCGGCTGCGGTGCGGCTCCAGCTCTCAAAGGCGTGGAGCGCCGCGCTCATGGCGGGCTCGACGTCCTCAGCACCGGCTTTTTGGAAGATGCCGACAATTTCGCTGGGCTTAGCGGGGTTGAGCGACTTGAGCTTGTCGCGCGTCTTTACGCGTTTGCCGCCGATGACCAGGTCGTATTCCCGACCCAACTCGGAGCGCACTTTGTCGATGGCCGCGCGCATGGCGCGAGCGTTTTCTTCGCGCGTGAAATCGGTGAAGGCCTCGTTCTTGAAGGCGGTGACGGTGCGTGCTTGGTCGCGGGGCGCAGCAATGGTCGCCATGATTGCATCCTCTCTATTAGAAGTTCGGGGGCAACGATCCTATGGTGCCTGGCAGAACAGCTTCGCAGAAACGGCCACGGATACCGTGCCGCCGGGGGTGGGACACCAAGGGCTATTTTACACCGCGGCGGCGGGAATAGAGATGCTTCCCCTGCGCCCATGGCAGGCGGTCGCCTTTTCAGCCGTTTTTCGGTTCGTTTTTCACTGGTTTATCTCATCGTTGTCAAAGGTTGGTAACTTCGCGCTACGAGCTCGTACTTTGCCCTCCTGAACTGAATCGAACCAGGTGAACACAGAATCCGGACCAAGGGCGGAGAGATGCGCGAGCCAGCGAAATCGCTCAGACCACAGCGTCCGGAAACGGAGGATAGGAATGAAATACGCTAATCGAGTTCTGTTCGCGCTGGGATTGCTGCTTCTGGCGGCCACCGGTGCGTTTGCCCAGGAACGTGTGATCGCCAATGTTCCCTTCGGCTTCACCGCTGAAGGTCACGAAATGCCGGCGGGAAAGTACCTGGTGTCGGAAGTATCCGACGGCGTCAAGGTGCTTGCCATTCACAACGATGCAAGCAATCAAACTCTCTTGGTCAATACCTTCAGTGGGGATCCTACGGGCGAAACCAAGTTGACGTTCCATCGCTACGGCGAGACGTACTTCCTGGCAGCCGTCTCCACGCCAAACTCTCGTTACGAACTGGGAAGCTCGAAGGCTGAGAAGCAGCTGCGGGCGAAGAACCCCGGCAACGAAACTATCGTCGCGGTTCTGGGTCAATAGTGAATAGGCAGCCGAGGCCCTGGGGAAGGTTATGGCTCAGGCGCCTCGGCAAATTCTTTTGGAGTGAAGAAGCGGTGGCGGGGAAAGTGATCGAGTTC
>Ga0187788_10000033_pt1 | contig 28749 bp, 24 predicted proteins | sample 1015_BV01_MP10_2_FD_133008 | JGI IMG/M metagenome (GOLD analysis project Ga0187788, IMG submission 133008) | Tropical peat soil microbial communities from peatlands in Department of Meta, Colombia - 1015_BV01_MP10_20_MG | ecosystem: Environmental > Terrestrial > Soil > Wetlands > Peat | place...
CGGGGTCGGCCAGCAGGTCGCAGACCAGTGAGCCCAGCAGGTCCGCCACCCCCTCCGGCGTCGGGCTGGTGACCCGGCGCTGCCGCCGGGCCATCACCTCCCCGCCCAGGCCAGCCAGGGCGACCGTCACCTGCCGAACCCCGACGTCGGCCGCCACCACCTGGACGGCGTCCGAGCGCGGCTGGACCACCAGCGAGGGGCGCCCGGCACTGGCCCGGGTGCCGCCGGGCCGCTCCTCCCGGACGGCGTCCAGCGCGGCCAGCTGGCTGACCAGCCCGGCGATCGTCGAGCGGTTCAGCCCCATCCGGCCGGTCAGCTCCGCCCGGCTCAGCGGCCCGGACAGGTGCAGGTGCCGCAGCAGGGTGCCCAGGTTGTGCCGGCGCAGGCCCTCCTGCGTGCCGCCGGGTGCGACCCGCTGGCGTGCGCCGTGCGCGCCCGCGGGGCGCGTCTTCGACCGCGTCATGGCAACCCGGTACCGCCAGCCGTCCGGGCCCGCTCAGCGACCCGTGGCCGCCGCACGCCGCCGCGACAGTGCGTCCACGCTCGCCGCCACCAGCAGGACCAGCCCGGTGACCATGTAGACCACCGCGGCGGACAGGCCGAGCAGGCCCATCCCGTTGGCGACCACGGCGACCACCAGCCCGCCGATCACCGGGTCGATCACCCGGCCCTTGCCGCCGAACAGGCTGGTTCCGCCGATCACGGCCGCGCCGACCGCGTAGAGCAGCGTGGTCTGGCCACCGGTCGTCGGGCTCACCGAGTTGTCCCGGCTGGCGAACAGGATGCCGGCGACCCCGGCCAGGGTGGAGCACGTGATGAAGCAGGAGAGCTTGATCGACTTGACGTTGATCCCGGCCCGCCTGGCCGCCTCCGCGTTGCCGCCCACCGCGTATACGTGCCGCCCCCAGGCGGTGCGGGTGAGCAGGAAGGTGAGCACCAGGATCAGCACGATCAGCAGGGGAACCACCACGGGTACGCCCTTGATCGAGGTGATCGCGGTGTTCTTGCTGCGCTCGATGCTCAGGTACCAGGTGGCCAGGCCCAGCAGGACGGCGACCGTGATGAACTTGATCGCCCACACCGCCGGCGACTCGGCATGCAGTCCCTGGGCACGCCGGCCGGCCATCCGCCGGTAGGAGTACAGGCCGTAGACCGCGATGCCGACGATGTACAGGGCCCAGCCGAGCCAGACCGGCATGTTCTTGTTCATCACCGCCAGCAGGACGTCGTCCCGGATCGGGATGGTGCCGCCCTCACCGATGATGTAGAGCAGCACCCCCTGCAGGCCGAGGAAGGCGGCCAGGGTGACGACGAACGACGGGATCCCGAGCCGGGCGACCAGCAGGCCGATCAGCGCGCCGATCACGGCACCGGTGGCCAGGCAGACGATGACGCCGGCCCACCACGGCCAGTTGTGCCGGGTCACCGCGATGCCCATCGTCGCCGCGGCGGTGCCGGCGGTGTAGCCGGCGGACAGGTCGATCTCGCCCAGCAGCAGGACGAAGACCAGCCCCATGGCGAGGACGATCACCCCGGCGCCCTGGAGGATCAGGTTGGCGAAGTTGAAGGCACCGGTGAACGGGCCGGGCTTGAGCGCGGTGAAGACCATCACCAGCGCGACCAGGCCGAGGACGGCCGGCAGCGCGCCGACGTCCCCGCCCTTGATCCTGGCCGCGTACTCGCGCGCCGCCTCGGCCACACCGCCCGGCGCGTAGTCCTGCTCGGCGTGCTCGAGCTCGGCCTGGGTGAGCGTCGGCTCGGTCACATCGTCACCTCCGGTGCGACGTCCGCCGCCATCCCGATCGAGCCCGACCGCCCGGCGGTGATCAGCTCCACGATCTGGCCGTGGGTGAGTTCCTTCGCCGGGACCTGGGCCGCCATCCGGCCGAGGTAGAGCGCCGCCACGTCGTCGGCGACGGCCATCACGTCGTTCATGTTGTGGCTGATCAGGATGACGGCCAGCCCGTTGTCGGCGAGCCGGCGGACCAGGTGCAGCACCTGCTCGGTCTGGGCCACGCCCAGCGCCGCGGTCGGCTCGTCGAGGATGACCAGCTTGGAGTTCCACAGCACGGCCCGGGCGATGGCGACCGTCTGGCGCTGACCGCCGGACAGGCTGGCCACCTGCTGCCGGACCGACTTGACCGTGCGCACGGACAGCCCGCGCAGGGTCGTGCTGGCCTGCGTCTCCATCGCCGCCTCGTCGAGGATCCCGCCCTTGATGGTCTCCCGGCCGAGGAACATGTTCTGCACGATGTCGAGGTTGTCGCACAGCGCGAGGTCCTGGTAGACGACCTCGATCCCGAGGGCGTTGGCCTCCTTCGGGCTGTGCACGGTGACGTCGCGGCCCTCGAACTGGTAGCTCCCGGAGTCGAAGGCGTAGATCCCGGCGACGCCCTTGATCAGCGTGGTCTTGCCCGCCCCGTTGTCCCCCACCAGCGCGGTGACCTTGCCGGCGGTGGCGGAGAAGTCCACGTCCCGCAGGACGTGGACGGCGCCGAAGCTCTTGTTCACCCCGCGCAGCGAGAGCAGCGGCCCCGCCGCTGCCGCGGGCGTACCCCACGGGGCAGGTGTCGTCGTCGTCATGGGACCTCACTCCTGCTCGCTGGACGGAGGGACGCGCCCCTGTGGGGGGCCCGGCCAGGGCCGGGCCCCCCACACAAGAACGCTACTGGATACCTGCCTGGGTGCAGAGCGCCGCGTAGCTGCCGGTGCAGACGTCCGCCGGCTTCTGGTACCCGGCGTCGAAGACGTCCTTGATGTTGCTCTTGTAGATCGCCTCCGGGGTGGCCAGCGCGGACTTCACCGACACCTTGAGAACGGTGTCCTCCACCGACCCGGTGGCCAGTGAGTCCGCCGAGCCGTCGTTCTTCAGGATCGCGATGGCCAGGCCCGAGGCCGCACTCGCCTCCAGGTCGGTGTTCTTGAACACGGTCATGCACTGGTCGCCGGCGAGGATCGCCTGCAGGCCCTCGACGCTGGCGTCCTGACCGGTCACCGGCACCTTGCCGTTGAGCTTGTTGGTCTTCAGCCGGGCGATGATGCCGCCGGCCATGGTGTCGTTCGCCGAGACGATGGCGTCGATCTTGCCGTTGTTCGCCGTGTACATCTGGTCGAACGCCGTGCCGGCCTTCTCCGCGTTCCACAGGCCGGTCTGGTCACCGACCAGCTTGTAGGTCACGCCGCTCACGGTCGAGGTGCCGCCGACCTTGGTCAGCTTGAGGAACCCCGCGTACCCGGACTTGAACAGGGCCGCATTGTTGTCCGTCGGGTCACCGTTGATGTAGACGACGTTCGCGGTGGTCTTGCCGGCGTCGGTCAGGCACTTGGTCAGGCCCTCGCCCATCAGCGCCCCGACCTTGACGTTGTCGAAGGAGACGTAGTACTTGGCTCCCCCGCCCAGGGTCAGCCGGTCGTAGTCGATCACCGGGATGCCGGCGCCCTGGGCCTTCTTGATGCAGGCCGTGCCGGTCTCGTTGTCCAGGTTGACGATCATGAGGACGTTCACGCCCTCGGCGACCATGCTGTCGCAGATCGTGCCGAACTTCGCCTTGTCACCGTTGGCGTTCTGGATGTCGGACTTCACGTTGGCGGCGTCGAAGGCCTTCTTCAGCGACGGCCGGTCGTTGTTCTCCCACCGGGGCGAGGTCTGTGCGTCGGGCAGGATCACGCCGACAAAGCCGAGTGAGGCGGCGCTGGAGGACCCTCCACCCCCGCCCGCCGAGGAGCCGCCCCCACAGGCGCCCAGGGCGAGCGCGCCCGCGGCACCCACCGCGAGCAGTCCCAGGAATCGCGTACGCATCTGCTTCGGTCCTTCCTGGAGCCGGCCCAGCGGCTCCGGAAACGGGGGCCCCGAGATCACGGGTGCCCGACCACTACCCGATGCCGAGACACCCCGGCCCAGGATATGTTGTCGCACGCAACATATTCCTCGCAGGCCGAGGAGGCCACGACGCACCGGTCACTTGTTCGTAACGATCCGGATACGCCGCGGCCATCTGCAGCACCCGCCCCCCTGTGACCGCAGAACCGGGGGCCGCACCGCAGCAGCGTCGGCGATCAGCCCGTAACGAGTTGCCGCAGAACGTAGTGCAGGATGCCGCCGGCCCGGTAGTAGTCGGCCTCGCCGGGAGTGTCGATCCGGACGACGGCGTCGAACTCCACCGGCGGGGCGCCGTCCCGGTGCGCAGTCACGTGCACCGTGCGCGGGGTGGTGCCGTCGTTGAGCGCGGTCACGCCCGCGATGTCGTAGCGCTCGGTGCCGTCCAGGCCGAGGTCCGCCGCGCTCCGCCCCTCCGGGAACTGCAGCGGCAGCACGCCCATCCCGATCAGGTTGGACCGGTGGATCCGCTCGTAGCTGCGCGCGATCACGGCGCGGACCCCGAGCAGGCGGGTCCCCTTGGCCGCCCAGTCCCGGCTGGAGCCCGAGCCGTACTCCCTGCCGGCCAGCACGACCAGCGGCACGCCCGCCCCGGCGTAGGCCTGGGCGGCGTCGTAGATCGTGGTCTGCTCCCCGCCGGCCAGGAAGTTGCGGGTGAAGCCGCCCTCCACGCCGTCCAGCAGCAGGTTCCGCAGCCGGATGTTGGCGAACGTCCCGCGGATCATCACCTCGTGGTTGCCCCGCCGGGAGCCGTAGGAGTTGAAGTCCCGGCGGGCCACCCCGTGCTCGGTGAGGTAGCGCCCGGCCGGGCTGTCGGGCTTGATCGAACCGGCCGGGCTGATGTGGTCGGTGGTCACCGAGTCGCCGAGGACGGCGAGCACGCGCGCCCCGCCGATGTCGGCGACCGGGTCCGGCCGGATGCCCATCCCCTCGAAGTACGGCGGCTTGCGGACATACGTGGACTGCTCGTCCCAGGCGAAGGTGTCCCCGGTGGGCGTGGGCAGCGAGCGCCAGCGCTCGTCGCCGGCGAAGACGTCGGCGTAGTCGCGGGTGAACATCTCCTGGCTGATCGCGGCGGAGACCACCCGGTCGACCTCGGCGGCGGGCGGCCACAGGTCGCGCAGGTACACCTCGGTGCCGTCGGAGCCGGTCCCCAGGGGCTCGGTATCCAGGTCGAGGTCCATCGTCCCGGCCAGCGCGTAGGCGATCACCAGCGGCGGGGACGCCAGGTAGTTCATCTTGACGTCGGGGTTGATCCGGCCCTCGAAGTTCCGGTTCCCGGACAGCACCGAGACCACCGCGAGATCGTTCTCGGCGACCGCGGCGGAGATCTCCTCGGGCAGCGGGCCGGAGTTGCCGATGCAGGTGGTGCAGCCGTAGCCGACCAGGTGGAAGCCGAGCTTCTCCAGGTAGGGAACCAGCCCGGCCTTCTCGTAGTAGTCCATCACCACCTTGCTGCCCGGGGCGAGGGAGGTCTTCACCCAGGGCTTGACCGCCATCCCGCGCTCGACGGCGTTCCGCGCCAGCAGCGCGGCCGCCACCATCACCGAGGGGTTGGAGGTGTTCGTGCACGAGGTGATCGAGGAGATCACGACCGAGCCGTGGTCGATCTCGGTCTGGGTGCCGTCGGCGAGCACCACCCGGGTACGGCGGCTGGGCCGCCCGGCAGCCGGCGCGCCGGCCGGCGCGGCCGGGGCGCTCCAGGTGCCCTCGCCGGGTCCCAGGGCCGGCGCGTCGCTGGCCGGGAAGGACTCCGCGACCGCCTCGTCCACCCCGTTGTGGATGCCGTCGTCCCCGGCGTAGTCGACCAGCGCGCGGCGGAAGGCCGGCTTGGCCTCGGACAGCGCGACCCGGTCCTGGGGCCGCTTCGGGCCGGCGATGCTCGGGACCACGGTGGACAGGTCCAGGTCCAGGTACTCCGAGTAGCGCACCTCGCGGGCCGGGTCGTGCCACAGCCCCTGCTCCCGGGCGTAGGCCTCGACCAGCGCGACCCGCTGCGGGCTGCGGCCGGTCAGCCGCAGGTACTCCAGCGTCACCTCGTCGATCGGGAAGATCGCGCAGGTCGAGCCGAACTCCGGGCTCATGTTCCCGATCGTGGCCCGGTTGGCCAGCGGGACGGCGGCGACCCCCTCGCCGTAGAACTCCACGAACTTCCCGACCACCCCGTGTCGGCGCAGCAACTGGGTGATGGTCAGGACGACGTCGGTGGCGGTCGCGCCGGCCGGGATCTCTCCGGTCAGCCGGAACCCGACCACCCGGGGGATCAGCATCGACACCGGCTGGCCGAGCATCGCCGCCTCGGCCTCGATCCCGCCGACCCCCCAGCCCAGCACGCCGAGGCCGTTGACCATCGTGGTGTGCGAGTCGGTGCCGACGCAGGTGTCGGGGTAGGCGCGCAGCACGGTTCCGCTGTCCGCGCCGCGCAGTTCGCGGGTCATCACCACCGCGGCCAGGTACTCCAGGTTCACCTGGTGCACGATCCCGGTCCCCGGCGGAACCACCTTGAACTCGTCGAAGGCGGTCTGACCCCAGCGCAGGAACTGGTAGCGCTCGCGGTTGCGCTGGTACTCGAACTCGATGTTGCGCTCCAGCGCGTCCGGGCGGCCGAACACCTCGGTGATCACCGAGTGGTCGATCACCAGATCCGCGGGCGCCAGCGGGTTGATCCGCGCCGGGTCACCGCCGAGCTCGGCCACCGCCTCGCGCATCGTGGCCAGGTCCACCACGCAGGGCACGCCGGTGAAGTCCTGCATGACCACCCGGCCGGGCGTGAACTGGATCTCGGTGTCCGGCTCCGCGTCCGGGTCCCAGCCGGCCAGGGCCCGCACGTGCCCGGCGGTGGTGTTCGCGCCGTCCTCGGTGCGCAGCAGGTTCTCCAGGAGGATCTTGAGGCTGAACGGGAGGCGCTGGGCGCCGTCCACCGCGGCCAGCCGGAAGATCTCGTGGTCGGTGCCGCCCACCGCCAGGGTGCCGCGGGCACCGAAGCTGTCCTCGCTGGCGGTGACGAACGAGCTGCTCACGGATCGCTCCTTCGCGTCGTCGTGGGTCGGCCGACCCAGCCGGGCCGATCCCCTGCGGCTGTCCTGCGGCTGTCACTGCGGCTGTCCCTGGGGCGGTGGCCTGTCCGGTGGCCGTGCCGTGGCCGTGCCGTGACGTGCTGACCTGACGACCGGCCGTCTCGCCGGCCTGGTGCGGTCGCCTCGGCCGCTGCAGGCCGCCCGCCTCGGTTCCCGATCCTGCCGTACCCGGGAGCATGCGCACGCCGTCGGGACGCGCCCACTCTAGGGGAAATTTATCTCGACATCAAGATAACTCTCATCCAGCGGCGTCGGCGCCGGCCGGGACGAGCGTGGCCACGCATTCCACGTGGTGGGTCATCGGGAAGGTGTCGAAGGCCCGCAGCCGGGCCAGGCGGTACCCACAGCCGCGGGCGGTGGCGACGTCGCGGGCCAGTGCCGCGGGGTCGCATGCCACGTAGGCAACCGCCCTGGGCCGCAGGGCGAGGACCTGCTCGACCACCGGGCGCCCGGCGCCGGAGCGCGGCGGGTCGAGCACGACGACGTCCACCCGCCGCCCGCCCAGCAGGCCGGTCACTCGGGACAGCACCCGCTCCACCCGGTCCTGCTCGATCCGCACCTGCCCGGTCCGGTGCAGGCTGCGCCGGGCGTCGGCGGCGGCACGCCGGTCGGACTCCACCGCGACCACCAGCCCGGCCGGCCCCACCCAGGCCGCCAGGCCGGCGCTGAACAGGCCGGCCCCGCTGTAGAGATCCAGCGCGCACTCCCCCGGGCCGGGCCGCAGCGCCGCCAGGACGGTGTCCAGCAGCACCTGCGCCGCGCCGGGGTGGCCCTGCCAGAAGCCGGACCCGGTGATCCGGAAGGCGTGCGGCCGCCCGTCGACGAGCACGGACTCCTCGACCCAGGTCCGGCCCCGGATCCGGCTCAGCCCACCCTGTTCGGGGTGGCCGCGCGGTTCGCGCCGGGCCAGAGCGGTCGGGCCGTCCAGCGGGGGCAGGTCGAGGACGCCGGCCGACGTGCCGGGCGCCGGCTCGACGATCAGCAGCCGGTCCCCGCCCGCGGCCGGCGCCACCACCTCGACCGCCGCCAGCCCGGGCCACGGCCGCGTGGTCAGCCGCAGTTCGCTCACCCGGGGGTGGGCGATCGGGCAGCCGTCCGGCACGGCGACGACGTCGTGCGAGCGGTGCCGGTGGAAACCGAGCCGGCCCTCGCCGTCCACCGCGAAGCGCACCCGGGTGCGCCAGCCCAGGCCGGCGGTGTCGCCGGGCACCGCCTCGACCTCCACCGGGCCGAGGCCGGCGAGGTCGACCCCGCCCAGCCGGCTCAGCTGCTCGGCGATCACCGCCGCCTTACCCCGGCGCTGCGCCGCCGGGGTCGCGTGCTGCCAGTCGCACCCGCCGCAGCCGCCGGGTCCGGCCACCGGGCAGGGCGGCGGCACCCGGTCCGGCGACGGGGTGAGCACCTCGACGGCGTCCGCCCGCCAGTAGCGGCGCCCGGCGCCGGCCTCGGTCACCCGTGCCCGCACCACCTCGCCGGGCAGCGCGTGCCGGACGAAGACCACCCGCCCCTCGTACCGCGCCACGCAGTGCCCGCCGTGCGCGACCGGCCCGACCTCGAGCCGCAGCTGTTCCTCGGCGGGCCCGTCCGCGGGACTCAGGATCCCTCCCGGCCCCCGGTGTCCCCGGGGGCCGCCGGGGCGGGCTCGCGACCCGCACCGTCGCCGGCGGGGTAGCCCGCGGGATCGGGGCCGCCCACCGTGGACGCGTCGGGAAGATCCTCGGGGGCGGTACCGCGGCGGGCGGCGCCGGGCCCGGCGTGGTCCATCCGCTGCTCCAGGCCCTCGGAGGAGCGCAGCTGCCACGGCACGCTGGCCACGGTCACGCCGGGGATGAAGTGCAGCCGGCTCTTCAGCCGCAGCGCGCTCTGGTTGTGCAGCAGCTGCTCCCACCAGTGGCCCACGACGTACTCCGGGACGAACACCACGACCAGGTCGCGCGGGCTGGCCCGGCGGATGCTGCGCACGTAGTCCAGCACCGGCCGGGTGACCTCCCGGTACGGGGAGTCCAGGGCGCGCAGCGGCACCGGGATGTCGCGGCGGTCCCACTCCTCCTGCAGCCTGCGGGTCTCCTCCGGGTCGACCACCACGGTGACCGCCTCGAGCATCGAGGGCCGCGAGGCCCGGGCGTAGGCCACCGCCCGCAGCGTGGGCTTGTGGATCTTGGAGACCAGCACGATCGCGTGCACCCGCGACGGGAGCACCCGGGTCTGGGTGTCGGCGCCGACCTCCAGCTCGTGGCTCACCGAGTGGTAGTGCCGGCGGATCGCCATCATCAACAGGTACAGCAGGGCCATCGCCAGCAGGGCGAGCCAGGCCCCGCGGACGAACTTGGTGATCAGGACGACGACCAGGACCGACCCGGTGATCGTCAGGCCGATGGCGTTGATCACCCGGGAGCGGCGCATCTGCCGGCGCCGGGCCGGGTCCACCTCGGTGCGCAGCAGCCGGGTCCAGTGCCGGACCATCCCGGTCTGGCTGAGCGTGAAGGAGATGAACACGCCGACGATGTAGAGCTGGATCAGCCGGGTGACCTCGGCGTCGAAGGCGATGATCAGGCCGCTGGCGGCGGCGGCCAGGAAGATGATCCCGTTGCTGAACGCCAGCCGGTCCCCGCGGGTGTGCAGCTGCCGGGGCAGCAGGTCGTCCCGGGCGAGCACCGAGCCGAGCACGGGGAAGCCGTTGAAGGCGGTGTTGGCGGCGAGCACCAGGATCAGCCCGGTGGTCAGCGCGACGAAGTAGAAGGCGGGCGGGAAGCCGCCGAACAGCGCCTCGGCGATCTGACCGATCACCGGCGCCTGGACGTAGCTGGTGCCCACCGGCTGGCCGTTGCGCATCAGCTCGGTGGCCGGATCGGCCGCGTAGCGCAGGTGCATCAGGTTGGCCAGCACGATGATGCTCATCAGCATGGTCACGGCGATCGCGCCGAGCACGGCCAGCGTGGTCGCCGCGTTCTTGCTCTTCGGCACCTTGAACGCCGGCACCCCGTTGCTGATCGCCTCGACCCCGGTCAGCGCGGCGCAGCCGGAGGAGAAGGCGCGCAGCAGCAGGAAGGCCCAGGCGACGCCGGTCAGCCCCTGGGCGAACTGCGACTGCGGCACGATCTCCAGGTCGGCGCTGGCGGTCATCGGCAGGTCGCCGACGGCGTACTTGAAGAAGCCGAACAGCGACATCCCGATGATCGAGAGCATGAAGGCGTACGTCGGCAGGGCGAACGCCGTGCCCGACTCCCGGACGCCGCGCAGGTTCATCGTCATCAGCACCAGGACGACCACCACCGCGAACGCGGCCTCCCGCCCGCGGAGGATCGGGATGGCGGAGGCGGCGTACTGCGCGCCGGAGGACACCGACACCGCCACCGTGAGCACGTAGTCGACCAGCAGCGCGCTGGCCACGGTGAGCCCGGCCCGGGGCCCGAGGTTGGTGGTCGCCACCTCGTAGTCGCCGCCGCCCGAGGGGTAGGCGTGCACGTTCTGGCGGTAGGAGGCGACCACGATGAGCATGACGAAGGCCACCGCCAGCCCGATCCACGGGGAGAAGGCGTAGGCGGCCGCCCCGGCCAGTGCCAGGGTGAGGAAGATCTCGTCCGGGGCGTATGCGACCGAGGACAGCGCGTCGGAGGCGAACACCGGCAGCGCGATGCGCTTGGAGAGCAGCGTCTCGTGCAGGCGCTCGCTGCGGACCGGGCGCCCGACCAGCGCGCGCTTGATCGCGTCGGGGATGGACACCACGACCACTCATCGTATGCGCGGGTCGCCCATCCTCCACCGGCATGGTGCAGCATGTACCGTCACAGTTCTGCGACCTCAGTGCTGCGACCTCGTGTTCTGCGGCGACCACCGGGTGGGAACAGTGCATTTCGTGATCATGGGCTGCGGGCGTACCGGGTCCACCCTCGCGCACATGGTGGAGGACCGCGGCCACACCGTAGCGGTGATCGACCAGAACCCGGACTCCTTCCGGCGCCTCGGCTCCCACTTCGAGGGACGGCGCGTGGTCGGCACCGGCTTCGACCGGGACACGCTGTCCGAGGCCGGGATCTCCGAGGCGTACGCGTTCGCCGCGGTCAGCAGCGGCGACAACTCCAACATCCTCGCCGCCCGGGTGGCCCGGGAGACCTTCGGGGTGTCCAACGTGGTGGCCCGGATCTACGACCCCGGCCGGGCCGAGGTCTACCAGCGGCTGGGCATCCCCACGGTGGCCACCGTGCGCTGGACCGCCGACCAGGTGTGCCGGCGGCTGCTGCCCAGCGGCGCCGTCCCGGAGTACCGGGACGCCTCGGGCACCCTGGTACTGGCCGAGGTCCACGTCCACCCCGGCTGGGTGGGCCGCCGGATGGTGGACCTCGAGGTGGCCGGCGGGTGCCGGGTGGCCTACCTGACCCGGCTCGGCGAGGGTCTGATCCCGGTGCCGGACACCGTCTACCAGGAGGGCGACCTGGTGCACGCGGTGCTGCGGGACGACGACGCGCCCGGCGTGGAGGCGATCCTGGCCGCGCCCCCGGCGGGCGGTCACCACTGATGCGCGTGGTGATCGCGGGGGCGGGCATGGTCGGGCGCTCGATCGCCCGGGAGCTGCTGGTCAACGGGCACCAGGTGCTGCTCGTCGACAAGGAGCCGAACGCGATCAAGGTGTCCAGCGTGCCGAACGCCGAGTGGCTGCTCGCCGACGCCTGCGAGATGGCCTCGCTGGAGGAGGCCGGGCTGGCCGACTGCGACGTCGTCGTCGCCGCCAGCGGGGACGACAAGGTCAACCTCGTGGTCTCGCTGCTGGCGAAGACCGAGTTCGGGGTGCCGCGGACGGTGGCCCGGGTGAACACCCCCTCGAACGAGTGGATGTTCGACGAGGCGTGGGGGGTCGACGTCGCGGTCTCGACGCCGCGGCTGATGACGGCCCTGGTCGAGGAGGCGGTGGCGGTCGGCGACCTGGTCCGGATCTTCACCTTCCAGCAGGGGCACGCCAACATGGTCGAGCTCACGCTCCCCGACGACTCGCCGCTGGCGGGCACCCGGGTCGGCGACATCGAGTGGCCGCCGGACACCGTCCTGGTCGGGATCATCCGCGGCCAGCGCCCGATCGCGCCCAGCCGGGACGACGCGCTGGAGCCTCACGACGAGCTGCTGTTCGTCACGGTGCCGGACAGCGAGGAGGCGCTGCACCAACTGCTCACCCCGTGAGCGAGAGCTCCCGGCCGGGCGTGGGCTCAGCGGCTCTCCGGCTCGGGCTCCGATCCGCTCCTGGCCGGCTCGACCTGCTCGGGCTCGATGCCGCGGGCCAGCAGGAACCAGGACGGCGGCGTCCCGGGAACCACCGGAACCCGCCGCAGCATCAGCCAGGACAGCCACACCACGACCCCGAACAGCGGCAGGCCGAGCGGAACGTTCGCGGCACCCAGCACGGCCGCCTTCTCGGCCAGGTACAGCGGCACCTGCACCGCCAGGCGCATCGCGAACATCCCGACCCACAGCCAGGTCACCCGCTGGTAGGCGCGCCGGCGCTCGGGCACCGCCCGCCAGGCCCACCACTCCCCCAGCAGCGGCCCGAGCACGACCCCGACGACCGGCCAGCGGACCAGCGCGGAGACCGCGTACAGCGCGGTGAAGCCCAGGTTCTTCCAGATCGAGGGGAGGAAGAAGTCCTCCGCCCGCCCGCTGCGCACCGCGAGCACCGCGCCCAGCGCCACGCCGATCAGGCCGGAGAAGGACTGGGCCAGCGACTGGCGCAGCAGCAGCCGGCGCACGGCCAGGGCCACCGAGGGCACCAGCGCCGCCACCAGGGACACCCGCAGGTCCCGGCCGAACCCGTAGACCACGGAGAACACGGTCAGCGGCAGCACCGCCTCGGCCAGGCCCCACGCCCCGCCGATGCTGGCGGCCAGCGAGAAGTCCTGGGCGCCGGCCTGGGCCAACCCCGCGCGCGGCACCGCGCGGCGCTCAGCCACCGGCGGAGGGCATGAGCTCGTAGCGGGGGTTGAACAGCACCGCGCGCCCCTCGCTCTCGGTCACCCGGCCGTAGACCCGCATCCGCCGTCCCGGCTCCACCCCGGCGATCTGCCGGCGTCCCAGCCAGACGATGGCCAGGGACCCGGTGCCGTCGTAGAGCTCGGCGACCAGCGCCGGAACTCCGGCCCGCGGGCGCAGGGTGACCGACCGCAGCGTGCCGCAGACCGTGGCGCGGCGGCGCGGTTCCAGCCGGGCCACCGGCGTGCCACCGAGCCGGGCGGCCAGTTCCTGCTCCTGCTCGGCGTGCACCTCCTCCTGCGGGGCGGCCCAGCGGGACAGCCGCCCCAGCAACCCTGGACGGCGGCGGCGCTCCTGATCCTCCGGTGCCGGGCCGGGCTGCGAGGACATGGCATCCAGCCTACCCAAGGGCCGGGCGGTCCCGGGTCGCGCCGGGACCGCCGATCGTGCCTGTCCTGCCTGTCGTGCCCGGCGGAACAGGGGCTAGCGCACCTCGGTGATCTCCGGCCCGCGCTCGAACGGCCGCAGCGGCTCCCGCTCGGCGGGACCGGGCGCGGCGTCCTCGTCCGCGGCGTCCTCGTGGGACACCACGTCCTCGCCGGGCAGCCGTAGCGGCAGCAGGTCCCGCGGCGCCATAGCGTCCGCACCCCGGACCACGACCACCGCGCGGACCAGCCCCTCCAGCGGCTGCGCCGCCTCCGGCTGGTAGGCCGCCGGGCCGTGGAACACCGCGCGGAGGAACCAGCGCGGGCCGTCGACACCGGCGAACCGGGTGGTCTGCATGGCCGCCCGGCCGTCCGGGCTGCGCAGCGGGATCCGGGCCAGCAGCTCCCGCCCGAACGGGCCGCGCACGGTGTCCGCGGTGCCCCCCTGACGGGTGATCCCCGCCGCGATCTCCTCCCGGATCTCGTCCCAGATCCCGGCCGAGCGGGGCGCGGCGAAGGCCTGGAGCTGGACCGCGGACCCGGCCACCACGACGGTCACCGAGGTGACCACGCCGGACTGCTCGTCCATGTCCAGCCGCACCTCCATCTCGTCGAGGTGCGGCAGCCAGATCCCGCCCAGGTCGATCCCGGTCTGGCCCTCGACCTCCGCGACGTCCCACGGCCCCTCGGAGCGGTCGAAGCCGTCCGGGTCGGTTCCGGGCTGACCGTCATCCTCCGCCGCGGCGTCCTCGTCCTCGGTGAGGTCGTCCACCGTGGGGTCGCTGCCCGCATCGGCCTCGCCGCCCGGCTCCTGCCCGCGGTCCTTGCGGCGCAACCAGCTCACTGCACCTCCCCGTGCCGGACACCGCCGGCCGTCGTCCCAGTGTCGTCCAGGCCGGGGTCGGTCGGCGAGCCGGGTGGACGGGCACCGGTCCGGCCGTCGACGAAGCCCCCGGTCGAGCCGAACCCGTCCGCGCCGCGGGCCGATCCCGGCAGCCGGTCCACCTCGACCAGGCGGACCCTGGCCACCCGCTGCACCACGAGCTGCGCGATCCGGTCGCCGCGGGCCAGCCTGACCGGCTCCCGCAGATCGGTGTTGAGCAGCGTGACCTTGATCTCCCCCCGATAGCCGGAGTCCACCGTACCCGGGGCGTTGACGAGCGTGATGCCGCACCGGGAGGCCAGCCCCGAGCGCGGGTGCACGAAGCCCGCGTACCCCTCGGGCAGGGCCACGGCCACGCCGGTCGGCACCGTCGCGCGCTCACCGGGGGCCAGCGTGACGTCGACCCGGGTGGTCAGGTCGACGCCGGCGTCCCCGGGGTGCGCGTGGCCGGGTACCGGCACGTCGGGATCGAGCCGCAGCAGCAACACGTCGACGTCGGCGGGGTCCGGAACCGTCACCGCCGGCCCTGCCCGGGACGTCGCCGGCACACGGAAGGACGTCGCCGGCTCACGAGAGGACAGGGTAGCTGGCGGGAAACCCGCCGGAGGGGCGGCCGGCGCAGTCGTGGCAGGCTTCGTCCGTGGACGCCGCAGCCAGCATGCCCTCCCCGGGCGCCGACTACGCCGAGCGGCTCCGGCCGGCGCTGTGGATCTGGGCCGCGGTCGCCGTCGTGGCGGTGCTGGCCGGGATGGTGGTGGCGCCGCTGTCCGGCACCGCTGCGGTGCTGACCACGCTGGTGGTGGGCGCCCTGCTCGCGGTGGCGCTGGTGCGCGGCACGCCGCTGGTCGCCGTGACCGGCGCGACGCTGATCGCCGGCCGGGCGAAGGTCCCCGTGCGGCTGCTCGGGCAGGTGGAGGTGCTCGATGCGGACCAGATGCGGCACGCGCGCGGGCCCGGTCTGGACGCGCGCGCCTACCTGTGCATGCGCGGCTGGATCGCGACCGGGGTGCGGGTCGGGATCGCCGATCCGGAGGACCCCACGCCGTACTGGCTGATCTCCAGCCGCCGTCCGGAAGCGCTGGCCGGTGCGATCACGGCCGCCCGGGCGGCACGGGGCTGAACCCGCGGACCGGAAGGGTCAGGCGGCGCACTCCTTGCAGACCGGCTGGCCGCCGATGTCCTTGGCCAGCTGGCTGCGGTGGTGCACCAGGAAGCACCGGGAACAGGTGAACTCGTCCGCCTGCCGGGGCAGCACCCGGACCGACAGCTCCTCGTTCGACAGGTCCGCGCCGGGCAGCTCGAACCCTTCCGCCGCGTCGCTCTCGTCCTCGTCGACCGTCCCTGAGACCTTGTCCACGCGCCGGGCCTTGAGCTCCTCGATGGAGTCCTCGTTCAGATCGTCGTCAGTCTTGCGTGGGGCGTCGTAGTCGGTGGCCATCGGGGTCTCCGGTGTGGTGTCGTGCGGTCATTGGCCCAGGCGCGCGATCGACCTGGTGAGGTCGTGGGCCCGCCCTGTCCGGGGTGGTCGCCACCCCAGGTGAGGCAGTAACGCGTCTGGAGGCTGATTTGTGCCCTTGGCGCGGAGGGGATTGTGCACTACTCGAATCCCCCGCGCGAGGTCTTCGGACGGCGTGTCCACCCCCGGTTCAAAGGGGGTGGAGGTGACAGTACGTCTACCAGATACCACGTATCGTCCGTCCTCGCACGGGTCTGTTGTTCACTCGGGCGACACAACACGTTCCCGGGCACCTCTCGCGCGGCGACCGTGTGTGGCCGTAGGGTCTGTCCACCGCAGCCAGCACTCCCGCGGTGCCGTCCACCCGCCATATATCTGACGAGCTGGAGGTGCCCTTGTCCGACTTCGGTACCGAGATCCGTGCGAGCCTTGCCAACGCCCAGCGCCGCCTCGCCACCGCCCGGGAGGACGGCGACGACTACCTCGTCGATGTGCTCCAGGGCCAGGTGGAGTCCCTGACCCGGATCGCGCTGGAGCACCACGTGGTGCTGGACGCCGGCGAGCCCGCGGCCTGAGCGCGCGGGTTCACTCCGGGTCGTCCTCCCCCGCGCCCGCCGCGGTCAGCGCGGCGACCAGGGCCCCGCACAGCGGCTCGGCCGCGGCCACGATCATGTCCGGGGACGGCGGCCGCCCCTCCAGCCCGCTCACCCGCCCCCCGGCCTCGGTCACCACCAGCATGGCCGCGGCCACGTCCCAGGCCTGCACCCCCCGCTCGTAGTACCCGTCGACATTTCCCGAGGCCACCTGGCACAGGTCGATCGCGGCCGAACCCTGCCGGCGGATGTCGCGGATCTGCGGCAGCAGCCTGGCCAGCACCCGCGCCTGGCCGCGGCGCCGCGCCTCCCGGTAGCCGAAGCCGGTCGCGATCAGCGCCCGCTCCATCGGGGGCGGGGCGCCCATCCGCAGGGGTTGCCCGTCCAGCCAGGCGCCGCGACCGGCTGACGCCGTCCAGGTCTGCCCGGTCTCCGGGTTGTGCACGCAGCCGGCCAGCGGGGACCAGGCTCCCGGCACCATGGGGTCCCCGCGCACCGCGGCCACGCTCACCGCGTAGGTCGGGAGGCCGTAGAGGTAGTTGACCGTGCCGTCGATCGGGTCGACCACCCAGACCAGGCCGGTGCTGCCGGGCTGCAGCCCGTGCTCCTCGCCCAGCACGCCGTCGCCCGGCCGCTGCGCGGTCAGCACCTCGCGCAGCAGGTCCTCCGCCGCGTGATCCATCACCGTGACCACGTCGGTGGGGCTGGTCTTGGTCCGCTCCACCCCCAGCCCGGCCGGCCGGCGGTCCCGGACCAGCGCCCCGGCCTGCTGCGCGGCCGAGGTGGCCAGGCGCACCAGCTCGGCGATCTCGCAGTCCTGGTGGGCGTTGTCCCGGCCGGTCGCCGGGTTCCCCGTGGTGCCCTCGCTCACCGCACGGCCCCCAGCGGGTCGGCGCCGCAGGCCGCAGGGGTGTCGGGAGCGCGCAGGTTGGGGCAGCACCCGGCGGGGCAGACGTCGTGGGAGGGGCCGAGCCGGCCGAGCGCCGGCCGGTCCGGATGCTCCCCGCGCTCGGTCGCGGCCCGCTCCACCAGCAGGTCGGCCAGCGCCGAGACGAACCGGGGGTCGGTGCCGGGCGTGGGCACGCGCACGAAGGGCAGCCCGAGGGTGTGGGCGACCGCGGCCGCCGCCGCGTCCAGGTCGTGCACGACCTCCATGTGATCGCTGACGAAGCCGATCGGCACGACCACGACGGCGCTCGCGCCGTCCGCCGCGACCGCGGCCAGGTGGTCCTCGACGTCCGGCTCCAGCCAGGGCTGGCCCGGCGGCCCCGACCGGGAGCAGAACACCAGGTCCCAGCGCGGCGCGGGGCCGGCCCGATCGAGCCGGCCGTCACCGCCGCCGGCCCGGCCCGTCACCTGGTCCATCACTGCGCCGCAGGCGTCCAGGTGCTGGGCCAGGTAGGCGCCTCCCCGCGGGCCGGACGCCGCGTTCATCGCCTCCGGGATGGAGTGGGTGACGAACACCACCCGGGCCTGCGCGCGCTGCTGCTCGGGCAGCCCGGCGAGCGCCGCCCGCACGGCGTCCGCGCTGGGCCCGAGGAATCCCGGATGGTTGTGGTAGTGCCGCAGCTTGTCCAGCCGCAGGTGCTCACCCGCCGGGCCCAGCTCGGCCAGCGCGGCGGCGACGTCCTCGCGGTACTGCCGGCACCCGGAGTAGCTGGCGTAGGCGCTGGTGACGACGACGGCGATCCGCGCAGCGCCGTCGGCGGCCGCCCGGCGCAGCGTGTCCGGGAGCAGCGGATGCCAGTTGCGGTTGCCCCAGTAGACCGGCACGGCGATCCCGCGGGCGGCCAGTTCGTCGGACAGCGCGCCGCGCAGCGCGCGGTTCTGCTCGTTGATCGGGCTGCGGCCGCCGCGGGCCAGGTAGTGCTCGGCGACCTCCTCGAGCCGGTCCCGGGGGACGCCGCGGCCGCGGGTGACCCGCTCCAGGAACGGCATCACGTCCTCCGGCCGTTCCGGTCCCCCGAAGGACAGCAGGAGCACCGCGTCATAGGGGGGCAGGCCGTCGCTCACGGGCCTGATCCTGCCAAAGCCGTCGTGGCGGTGTGCACCCCGCGCACCCGCCGCCGCGACACCATCCCTGTCTCGACCACGTCTCGACCCACGTCTCGACCCACGTCTCGACCCACGTCTCGACCGCGCCTCGCCCAGACCCGCCGGGGCGCTGCCGGGGCGCTGCCGGGCGCCGGCCGTTGCGCGGTGCCCGTTTTCACCGCCACGCCCGGCGTGGTTGCTTCGGATCCCCGTCCGCAGGTGGCACAGTTCGGACCAGGACTGAGGGCCGGAGGAGTGTGTCATGGACGACCTGACGCTGGTCGGCGTTCACGACGACGGCGAGCACGTCGTACTGACCGCTCCGGAGGGCCGCCGGTATCGGCTGCGGGTCGACGAGGCGCTGCGCGCCGCCGTCCGCCGGGACCGGGCCCGGCTCGGCCAGTTGCAGATCGAGATGGACGGGCGGCTGCGCCCTCGGGACATCCAGGCCCGGATCCGGGCCGGCCAGGGCGCGGAGGAGATCGCCGAGGAGTTCGGCGTCCCGCTGGCCTACGTCCGCCGCTACGAGGGCCCGGTGCTCGCGGAGCGCGACTACATGGCGGGTCTGGCCCGCTCGGCCCAGGTGCGCCGCAGCTTCGGCGAGGCGGCGCTGGCCGATCTCGTCGCCGAGCGGCTGGTCGCGGAGTCGATCGACCCCGCGACCGCGGCCTGGGACGCCTGGCGGGCGGACGACGGCTCCTGGGTGGTCGCGGTCCGGTTCGGCACCGACCGGCAGCACCTGGCGCGCTGGGCCTTCGACCCGGCGATCCGCCAGGTCACCCCGCTGGACGAGCAGGCCCGGGCGCTGGTCCGGGAGGAGGAGCCGGCCGAGACGGGCACCGCGCGCCGTGCGGCGTCGACCTGGGTGGAGGAGATCGGCGAGGAGTGGATCGGGGTGATCGATCCGCCGCCGCCGGTGGACCTGCTGGACACCCTGCGGGAGCGCCGGGGCCGGCGGACCCGGCCGCTGCCTCCGGGTGAGGACGACGGGCCGGACGCCGATCCGGTCCGGGAGGCGATCGACTCGCTGCGGGCCCGCCGCGAGTCCGGTCCCGATCGCGGCGACGGACCGGTGCCGGGGCTGAGCCTGGCCGGGCGCCCGCGCGAGCAGGACGCCGAGGACGAGCATCCCGGCCGCGGGCGGAAGGGTCCGGGGCGCCGGGTCGCCCCGTCGGAGGTCGTGGTGCTGCCCGAGCCGGAGCCGGTGGGCGCGCTGCAGGGGCCGGCGGAGACCCGCGACGGTGGCGAGCACGACCATCCCGCGGGCGGGTCCGAGGGCGCCCGGCGGGGTGCCCGCAAGCCGCGCCGGGCCAGCGTGCCGAGCTGGGACGACATCGTCTTCGGCGCGCGCCGGGAGTAGCCCCGGGCTGCTCGGAGTCCCCCGGGCGGCTCAGCCGAGGCCGGGCGTGACCAGCAGCGGGACCAGCTGCTCCTCCGGGGTCCGGGCACCGTGCAGGCCGATCAGGCGCAGCAGCTCGGGTCGAGCGGTGCGCGAGTCCACCACCGCGACCCGCCCGACGGCACTGGCGACGACGTCGCCGATCCGGGGCAGTACGCGGGGGACGACGTCCCCGAACCACCCCGAGAGCACCGCCTCCTCCCGGGAGACGACCTCCATCCGCCCGGCGAACCGCTCCCGCCAGGCGGCCAGCACGTCGCCGGCGGCCCCCGGCCGGCAGTACAGGTGCAGCGCCCTGGGCTCGCCGCCGACGTGCCGCACGCCCGCGGCGAGCTCGGCGTCCTCGGCCAGGTCGACCCGGTCCCGGAACGCCACGTCGACCATCCCGTGGTCGGCGGTGACCACGAGCAGCGCGTCGCGGGGCAGCCGCTCGGCGAGCCGGGCGGCCATCGCGTCGACCTGCGCGAGCTCCTCCCCCCACTCCCAGGACCGGCAGCCGTAGACGTGGCCGACCTTGTCCAGCTCGCCCCAGTACAGGTACACCAGGCTGCGCCCGGTGGCGGTCGCCGCGAGGGTGGCCTCAAGCCGGGCCTGTCGTCCCTCCGCGGCCGAGAACCGCCCGCCGCGCAGCGCCGCCTCGGTCAGCCCGGACCCGTCGAAGTAGCCCGGACCCACCCGGACGACGTCCACCCCCGCACGGGCCACCGCCTCCAGCACCGTCGGCTCGGGCTGCCAGCGCCTCGGGTCTACGGCCGGGTCCCAGGCCAGCTCGCTGAACAGGACGTCGCGGTCGGGGTCGAGGACGTCGATCCCGACCAGCCCGTGGGTGCCGGACGGCAGCCCGGTGCCGAAGGTGCCCATGCTGGTGGCGGTGGTGCTCGGGAAGCCCACCGAGGCGACGCCGTCCGGCTGCTCGGTCCGCAGCCGGCGCAGGAACGGCGCGTGCCCGCCGCGCTCGGCCAGCAGCCGGTCACCCAGCCCGTCGATCAGCATGACGACGACCGCGCGGGCGGGCGGGAAACGGCCCGGCGGCACCGGCACGGGTGAGCCGCCCTCCTGACCGGCCCGCACCGGCACGCCGAGCGAGGCCGCGGCGGCCGGCAGCACCCCGGCCAGGGTGTCCATCGGGTGCGGAGCGCTCACCCCGCGACGGTTGCGGCGGAGAGCGTGCGCGCGAAGTGCACGGCCGCCCGGACCGCGTTCTCGCCCTCGGCGTCCGCGGACAGCCGGACCGTGATGTCGTCGCCGGAGACCGTGCCGGTGTAGCCGTGGTCGGCCTCGCACTCCGGGTCGCCGCAGGAGGCCGGCTCGAGGTCGACCCGGTTCAGCGATCCCCAGCTGATCGTCAGCGAAAGCTCGCGCGGCGTGGCGCCGGCGTTGTGGCTCTCCGGGCGGATCACCGCGTGCGAGAGCACCACCGAGCGCACCGCGTGCAGCGGCACCGCCTCGCTGGAGGCGGAGGCGTACGGCTCCGGGCTGAGCGTGTCCGGGTCGTGGTCGTCGGCGTGCACCACCACCAGCCGGGTCGGGGTCAGCACCAGCACCGTGACGTGCCGGCGCACCTCCACCCGGTCGAAGGTGGTCTCCTGGTGCACGAGGTAGCTGCGCACCTCCTGGGCGGCCACCGCCACGTCGAGAGCGTCGTTGACCAGCGCGGGGTAGTACCCGGCGCGCTCGACGTCGGCCACCAGGTTCGTCGGCAGACCCCAGGACTCGGTCACGGCGTCCGCGCCGGGTGGCTCACGCATGGCGCCATCCTGTCACCCCGCACGTGACGTCACCGTGTCCGGGCCGGGATCGGCCGGGTCCAGATCGCGCCATCCGGCGTCCGGGCGGCCGGGTGCCGGGGCGAGCCGGATCGCCGCGTCCAGCACGGCGGCTCCGGACGGCGCGACCAGCACCGGCTGCAGCTCCAGCTCGGCGATCTCGGGCAGATCGTCGGCCAGGCAGGAGACCCGGGCGAGGACGTCCTCCAGCGCGGGCACGTCCACCGCCGCCGCGCCGTGGAGGCCGAACAGCCTCGGCGCCGCACGGATCGAGCGGACCAGGTCCGCCACGTCGACGTCGGTCAGCGGGGGGATCCGGTAGGACAGGTCGCCGAGCAGCTCGCTGGCGTCCCCGGCCAGGCCGAAGCTGACGACGGGCCCGAACAGCGGGTCCTCCGTCGACCGTACGGTGCAGGCGACCCCACGCGGCGCCATCCGCTGCACGACGAGCTCCTCGCCGCCCAGCGGTGCCAGCCGCTCGCGCAGGTGCCGCCAGGCGACCCGAAGCTCGTCGGCGCCGGCGATGTCGAGCAGTACCCCGCCCAGGTCCAGCCGGTGCCGCAGGTGGGCCGCGGTGGTGCGCAGCACGACCGGCCAGCCCAGGTGCTCCGCCGCGGCCACCGCGGCCGGCGGGTCCGGGGCCGGAACCACCGGCCACAGCCGGATCCCGTAGCGGGCGAGCAGGTCGGTGCACTGCCCGTGGTCCAGGACGCCGCCCCCGGGACGTCCGGCCAGCAGGCCATCGACCAGTCGCCGGGCACCCGCAGCGTCCCGGGCGGCCACCTCGACCCGCCGGCCCGGATCGCGGCGGCGCCAGGCGCCGTAGCGGGTCGCGGCGGCCAGCGCCCGGACCGCCTCCTCCGGGGTGGGATAGGTCGGCACCTGCCGGAGGATCTCGCGGACCTGCCCGGCACCGGGGAAGCAGGCGACCACCGGGACCCGGGCGGAGGTGGCGCAGGCGGCCAGCACCCGGGCGACCTCCCCCTCCACCGCGGTGGCGACCGGCGGGACGAACGCCGTGACCACGGAGTCCACCTCGGGGGCGTCCAGCGCGGCGCGCAGGGCGTCCCGGTACTCCTCCGGCCCCGCCTGCGGGGCGATCCGGACCGGCCCGTGCGACACCCGCAGTCCCCGGCCCTGGCAGGCGTCGGCGATCAGCGTGCCGAGCGCGTCGCTGTTGCCGACGACCGCGACGCCGGGGCCGGCCGGCAGCGGCTGGTGCAGCATCAGCTGGGCGACGTCGAGCAGCTCGGGCACGGTCTCCACCCGGATGCACCCGCTCTGCCGGAGCATGGCGCGCAGGATCTGCGGCGGGGTGTCGCCGGCCGGCCCGGAGGGCGCCCCGGCCGGACCCGGTGGCACGCCGAACCCCGACGACCCCGACTTCACCACGATGACGGGCTTGCGGCGGGCCAGCCGGCGCGCGATCCGGGAGAACTTCCGCGGGTTGCCGATGCTCTCCAGGTACAGGCCGATCACCGCGGTGCCCGGGTCCTGCTCCCAGTACTGCAGGCAGTCGTTGCCGGAGATGTCGGCCCGGTTGCCGGCGGACAGGAAGGTCGACACGCCCAGGCCGCGGTCCGCCGCGGCCTCCAGCACCGCCACCGACAGCGCGCCGGACTGGCAGAACAGGCCGAGCCGGCCCGGCGGCGGCAGCTGCGGCGCCAGCGAGGCGTTGAGCCGGACCGCCGGGTCGGCGTTGATCACGCCGAAGGAGTTCGGGCCGATCACCCTCATCCCGTTGGCCCGGGCCAGGCGGACCAGCTCGGCCTGCCGCCGGGCGCCGTCCGGCCCGGCCTCGGCGAAGCCGCCGGAGACCACCACCAGCCCGCGCACCCCGGCGCCGGCACACTCCCGGACCACGTCGAGCACCGCGGGCGCGGGCACCGCCAGCACGGCCACGTCCACCGGTGCCCCGGCCGCGCCGATCGCCGGCACGGCGGGGACGCCGAGCACCCGCTCCGCGGCGGGATGGACGACGACCAGCCGCCCGGTGAACCCGGCCGCGAGCATGTCGGCGAGCAGCCGGTGCCCTACCGTGCCCGGCCGCCGGCTGGCGCCGATCACCGCCACCGACCCCGGGCCGAGCAGGCGCCGGACGCTGTGCGCCTCGGCCGAGTGCTCGCGGGACTCCATCACGGCCAGGAACCGCTCGGTCGGGTCGAGGTCGAAGCGCACCTGGATGATGCCGTCGTCGTACCGGCTGTGCATCTCGTAGCCGGCCTCGCGGAAGACGGTGAGCATCCTCCGGTTCTCCGGCAGCACGTTTGCGGTGAAGCCGCGCAGCCCGCGCTCCCGGGCCGCCGCCGCCAGGTGCTCCAGCAGCACCGTCCCCAGGCCGCGGCCCTGGTGGCTGTCGCTGATGTTGAAGGCGATCTCCGCGGTGTCGTCGGCGGCACGCTCGTACCGGCCGATGCCGACGATGTCCTCCCCCAGCGTGGCGACGAAGGCGACCCGCGACACGTGGTCGACATGGGTGAAGTGTTGGAGGTCCGCCTCGGACAGCCGCGGCATCGCGGAGAAGAACCGGAAGAAGGTCGACTCCGCCGACTGCCGGGAGTGGAACCGCTGGATCGCCGCGGCGTCCTCCGGGGTGATCGGCCGCAGGTGGGCGGTGCCGCCGTCGCGCAGGACGACGTCCGCCTCCCAGTGCGCGGGATACGTCCCGGGCGGCAGTGGCCCGGGCGATCCGTCTGCCATGGGATCAGGCTACGCAGGCGCGCCGGGCCGCACGGCGCCCTGGACCGCGGCCCCCGCCTACGGTGTGGGACATGCAGCTTCCCGAGGCGGTCCGGTCCCGCCGGATGGTCCGCGCCTACCAACCCGACCGGCCGGTGCCGCAGCGGGTCCTGACCGGCCTGCTCGACCTGGCGATCCGGGCGCCCAGCGCGGGCTTCAGCCAGGGCTGGGACTTCCTGGTGCTGACCCGGGCGGAGGACCGGGAGGTGTTCTGGGCCGCGACCACCGATCCCGGGCAGCCGCCGGACGCGTGGCTGGCCGGCCTGCGCACCGCGCCGGCGCTGGTGGTGTGCCTGTCCGACCCGCAGCGCTACTTCGACCGCTACGCCGAGCCGGACAAGGGGTGGACCGACCGGGACCCGGATCGCTGGCCGGTGCCGTACTGGGACGTCGACGTGGGGATGGCCGCGCTGATCCTGCTGCTCGGGGCCGTCGACGCCGGGCTGGCGGGCTGCTTCTTCGGCGTCCCCGCGCCGCACCAGCCCGACCTGCGCGCGGCGCTCGACATCCCCGCCGACCGCCGGATCGTCGGGGTGGTCAGCCTCGGCCACCCGGCGCCGGACCGCCGGTCGCCGTCCCTGCGCCGGGGCCGCCGACCGCTCCCGGAGGTGGCGCACGCCGGCCGGTTCGGCGTCCCGTGGCCCGGCCGGGGGTGACCCGGCGCCGGGTCAGCCGCCGAGGATCTTGGCCTTCGCCGCGGCGAACTCCTCCTCGGTGAGAGCGCCCTGGGACTTCAGCTCGGCGAGCTGTTGCAGCTGGGCGATCAGGGCGTCCCCGTCCGAGGCTGCGCTCGCGGCGGGGGCGGCCGGCGGGACGGGTGGCGGGACGGGTGGCAGGGGTGGCGGGACGGGTGCGGATCCCTTCCTGCCGACCGGGACCTCGGTCCCGGTCACGGTGGCCTGCAGGGTGGTTCTGCCCCTCCGGAATCGTGGGCGCAGCAGCATGTGGGGTCTCCAGTCCTCGGCGCTCGCGCACGGCGTCACCGGGTTCGCGGGAGCCCGGTCCGTTCGATGATTCACGGCCCCGGGCACGGCGGGCAACCCGTCACCTCCCCCAGGCCTGCAGGGCCGCCGTCCGGGCCTCGGCGGTCTGCGCCTGGATCAGCATGAACATCGCCTCCCGGGCCAGCCGCTGCGCCGGCGCCTCCATGGACATCCCGCCGCCCGCACACGCCACCACGAGCGCGCTGGTGGCCTGGATCATCAGCAGGTGCGCGCGGGAGCGCAGCTCCAGCCGGCGCTCCACCTGCTCACCCGGCCCCTCCTCGTCGATCAGCCGGTAGGCCTCGGCGCGGACCGCCGCCAGCTGCTCACCGATCCGTGCCGCGGCCTGGCCCGCCGCCGGCTCCCCGGCCCGCTCGCCGAGCAGCCGCAGGGCGGTGGCGGCGATCCCGAACACGGCGGGGCTGGGATTGACCGACGGCCCGCGGTCGGCGGCGCGCCACCGCGGGTACGGCTGCACGGCGACCAGGTCCCCGTCCGGGATCACCAGCCCGTCCAGGCTCAGCCGCACGGTCGACGTCGAGCCCAGCGCCGCCAGCCGCAGCGGAGCCGAGGGGCGCAGGTGGGCGGAGGGCCGCGCCTCGACCAGACCCGCCACCACCTCGGCGCCGGCGCTGGCCCCGAACACCAGCGCGACGTCGTTCAGCCCCCAGCCGGAGTACCAGGGGGCGGTGCCGTCGAGCCGCCAGCCGGCCGCGGTCCGGGTCGCGGTGACCGGGCGGTGCGGCCAGCGCCGCAGGTGGGAGAAGGCGATGCCGGCGACGGTGCGGCCGGCGGCCAGATCGGCGAGCAGCGTGTCGTGGCTGCCGGACTCGGCCAGCACGCGCACCGGGGTGTGGTGCTGCGCGTGCACCAGCCAGGTCGCCGCGTCGGCCCCGGCCAGGATCTCGGCGATGCGGCGGACCACCGGCGCCGGCAGCGCCGACCCGCCGACCCGGGCCGGCGCCGAGATCCCGAACAGCCCGGCCGCGGCCAGCGCGTCGAGGTGCGAGCGCGGCACCTGCCCGGCGTCGACCGCGGCCGCCTGCGGGGCCAGCAGGTTCTCGGCCAGGTCGGCCGCGGCCCGGACCATCGGATGGCGCTCGATCTGCGCGTCGTCCACCCGACCGATCCTGCCCCGAGCACCCGCGCCGCGCGGGCGGTGGGTCGCTGCGCCGCCGGGCGCCCGCGGCACGGGACAATGCAGGGCAAGCACCGCCACCACCCCCGGACCACGTCGAGGGAGCCCGCCGCGATGGCCCGCCCGACCCCGCCGACCCCGCCGCCCGACGTCCCCGAGCACATCGTCGACATCGACGTGCAGCAGGAGATGCAGGGCGCGTTCCTGGAGTACGCCTACTCCGTCATCTACTCCCGGGCGCTGCCGGACGCCCGGGACGGGTTGAAGCCGGTGCAGCGCCGGATCCTGTTCACGATGGCCGACATGGGCCTGCGGCCCGACCGCGGCCACGTGAAGTCCGCCCGGGTGGTCGGCGACGTGATGGGGAAGCTGCACCCGCACGGCGATGCCGCGATCTACGACGCGCTGGTCCGGCTGGCCCAGGACTTCACGATGCGGGTGCCCCTGGTCGACGGCCATGGAAATTTCGGATCCTTGGACGACGGCCCGGCAGCGGCCAGGTACTGCGTCACCGGGGACACCCGGATCCGGCTGGCTGACGGCAGGAGCCCACGGATCGCTGATCTTGCGGCCCTCGGGCCGAACAGCGAGCGGCCGCTGGACGTGGATGTCCTGGACCGGGACGGCAAGCCGGTGCGAGCCGACATGATCTTTCACTCCGGCACCCACCCGATCCGGCAGATCACCACGAGCAGCGGCCACCGGCTGCGTGGCACGGACAACCACCCGGTGCTCTGCCTCGGAGTCCTGGACGGCGTGCCGACCGTGCACTGGAGACGTCTGGACCAGATCGAGCCGGGTGATGTCGTCTGCCTGGCCCGGAACGCGCCGCTCACCGGGCTGCCGACACCGGCCGAGTTCCACCTGGGGGTGCTCGCCGGCGGCTGGGTCAGTGAGGGCTGGGCATCCGCCGACCGGGCCGGCTTCAGCAACACCGACAAGGTGTTCTTCGACCACGTGCTGACCGCCTACGACGACGTGGTCGGCGGGCGGCGGTACGTGTACAGCCGGACCCTGCGACGCAGCGGGCGGCAGATCCACGAGCTCGACGTCCAGTCGATGGGCGCGTTCACCACCGGCCCGCTGGCCGAGCTGATCGGCGCCCGGGCGAAGGACAAGCAGATCCCGGAGATCGTCTGGCGCAGCGGTCCCGGGGTGAAGCGAGCCTTCCTGATGGCGCTGTTCGAGGGTGACGGCTCCGTCCAGCATGGTCCTGATCACGGAGTCTCGGCGCAGTACTCCTCGTACAGCGAGGCTCTGGTCGACGGCGTCCAGGAGATGCTGCTCGAGTTCGGCGTGCACTCCCGGAAGACGTTCATTCCCTACCGGTCGGAGTATCGGCTGATCGTCTCTGCCCGCCACAACATCCGGGCATTCGCCGCCAACGTCGGCTTCCTGACCGCCAAGCGTGACCGGCTCGAAGCACTGCTGGCCGGCGTGCCGAAGACCGTCCACCGGCTGAGCAGCGACAGGGCGCCCTTCGTCACCGACTACGTGTTGGCGCGGCTGGCCCCGCGGCGGGGTACCGGCCGCTCCTGGCTGAAGAACCACAACTTCGACCGGTTCGAGCGGTGGGAGTCCGAGCGGGCGCTGCTGATCCACAAGCTCAAGGACCCGGACGTCGCACGGGTCGTCGCGGCCGTGATGGACCCCGGTTTCCGCTACGTCGAGGTGACCTCGGTGGAGCGCCGACCACCCGAGGCGGTGTATTCGGTGCGGGTGGACTCGGCCGATCACTCCTTCCTGGCGGGCGGCTTCGTCAACCACAACACCGAGGTCCGGCTGGCGCCGCCGGCGCTGCTGATGACCGACACGCTCGACGAGGACACCGTCGGCTTCGTCCCGAACTACGACAGCCAGCTGACCCAGCCCGAGGTGCTGCCAGCGGCCTTCCCCAACCTGCTGGTCAACGGCGCCAGCGGGATCGCCGTCGGGATGGCCACGAACATGGCGCCGCACAACCTGGTCGAGGTGATCGGCGCCGCCCGGCACCTGCTGGCCCACGCCGACGCCACCCTGGAGGACCTGATGAGGTTCGTCCCGGGGCCCGACCTGCCCACCGGCGGCAAGATCGTCGGCCTGGAGGGGATCCGCGAGGCGTACGCGACCGGCCGGGGCAGCTTCCGCACCCGGGCCAGCGCGCGGGTGGAGAACATCACCCCCCGCCGCCAGGGGATCGTGGTCACCGAGCTGCCGTACCTGGTCGGGCCGGAGAAGGTGATCGAGAAGGTCAAGGACCTGGTCCAGGCGAAGAAGCTGCAGGGCATCGCGAACATCACCGACCTGACCGACCGCGCGCACGGCCTGCGCCTGGTGATCGAGCTGAAGGGCGGGTTCAACCCGGAGGCGATCCTGGAGCAGCTGTACCGGCTGACCCCGATGGAGGACTCCTTCGGGATCAACAACGTCGCCCTGGTCGGCGGC
>Ga0187788_10000034_pt1 | contig 28569 bp, 24 predicted proteins | sample 1015_BV01_MP10_2_FD_133008 | JGI IMG/M metagenome (GOLD analysis project Ga0187788, IMG submission 133008) | Tropical peat soil microbial communities from peatlands in Department of Meta, Colombia - 1015_BV01_MP10_20_MG | ecosystem: Environmental > Terrestrial > Soil > Wetlands > Peat | place...
ACTTTGCGCACGCAGCGGATGAGCAGGTCGGGGGCGATGTTGCGCGAGATCATGCCGCGCACGCCGCGGCGCAGGTAGTCCACGGTCTGATTCTCGTCCAGATCGCCGGTGGTGATGACCACCCTCAGATCGGGAGCGCGCTTGAGGACTTCAGAAATCGCTTCCGCGGGATTGGGGGTAAGCCGGGCTTCAAACAGCAAAACGTCGGCGGGGTGCTTGGTGACCGCGGCCAGGGTCTGGCCCAGGGTCTCCGCCTGCGCCACCATGCGAATATCGTCTTCCAGCGCCAGCACCTTGCGCACGCCGACGCGGAAGATGGCCTGGGTGTCGGCAACGATCAGCCGGATCCCTCCCCCCGGCTCCTCCGGTGAAGACGGTTTGCTCCCGTTGGCTGGCATCTTGTCCGGCCCCGTGGCCATGGTGGTTCCCCTTTTATCCCCGTTCGAATCGATACTCATCGATGACCGCGGCTACCGCCCTCCGCCCCTCTTCTGCGGCGCAGCGCACCACGCGCCCCGCGCCACTGACCAGCACATCGGTAGGTGTGCCGATGACATCAGCGGGGATGGAAATCGTGAATTCGATGTTGGCACCAACCGACATGTCGGTATCCGTGTCGAAGAGAACCCCACAGGCGGAGATATTCTGCGTCCGTCCTGCAAGCGATACCGAGCTGGTCTTAATGAACATCGGCAGCCGTAGGGGGAAACGCACTGCACTCCGTAATTCCGAGCTGTTTCCGTTGTTGAACACGCGGCCTACAGGTTACCTCTCACTGCGGCCTGCGCAAACATTACTAAAGTATTAAAAAACGGGTACTTCGGCGGATTCGAGCAGGGTACAGGAGGCCTGCATTTGACGCCCTGAAAGGCCCCTTCGAGGGCTCCTTCACCAGACCCTACGACCAGGAGGAGGACAGCGGTGCGGCGAGCGATCTGGCGCCTCCGGTTGCGGTTTACTTCCTGAATTTGCAGCTCCCTTGGCATCCCTGGGGCTGGCGTTTCCGGGCGAGCAGAAACTCCCGGGGACTAACCCAAATTGCCGATTACCAATCGCTAGAACCTGGTGACTTCGGTGAAGTTGAAGTCGCGCACTTTCATGGCGGGCACCACCATATCGAAGGACTCCTCGCCGCTGGCGCGGACCGGCTGGCTGAGCTCCTCCACGTTGCGGAGCATCTCGATGAGGCTCTGGTTGAAGCGAAAATTTCTCAGGCCGCCGCGAATCTTGCCGTCCTCGATGAGGAAGGTGCCGTCGCGGGTCATGCCGGTGAGAATCTTCTCGTAGGGATCGACCTCGCGGATGTACCAGAGCCGGGTGACCAGGATGGCGCGGGCGGCGCCGGCGATCATCTCCGCGGGCGTGCGGGTGGCGCCATTGACGGCAAAAACGATATTGAGCGGCGCTTCGCCCATCTCGTTGGGCAGGGGAAAGCCGTGACCGGTGGGCGTGATGGGTCCGACCTTGGCCGCCCAGGGCGATTGCCGCATCTTCTCCGCGGTGCCGCGCGCGTACACCAGCCGGCGCACGACGCCGTTCTCCACCAGTTGCACACGCTGGCGGCGCACGCCCTCGCCATCGAAGGGAGCGCCCGCCTGCAGGGGATGGTAAACATCGTCGGCGATATTGATGTTCGCGCCAAAGAGCTGCTCACCGATGCGGTTGTTCAGGAAGGAGCGCTCATCGAGCACCGCCTGGCCGCCCCAGTCCCAGAACATGAATCCCGCCAGATCGAGCACCGCGGCCGGCTCCAGGATCACGGTGTACTTGCCCGGCGGCAGCTCGCGGGGAGCGGCAGACTGCATGGCCTTGTCGGCAGCGATCTCCGCCAGGCGCAGGGGATCGAGATCGCGCACGTTGGGCGAGTTGGCTTTCTGCCAGCCCGAGGAATCCTTGCCCAGCATGGTGATCGAGACCTCCGCCGAGGTCTGCGTATGAAAGGCCGCGAGCCGGCGCGAATTGAGCACCGCCTCCATCGACTCGGAACAGGAATAGATGCCGGCGGCGGTAAGCTGATGGCGCGCGGCCGCCTGCACTATCTGCTCGACGCCGCGGGCGCGGTCCTCAGCCGTGATGCTTGCCGTCTGCTCGAAGGCGCGCTGGGGAGAGGCGGCATCGGCCGCGAAGGCCGATTGGTCGGCCAGGGGCAGAAGATCGGGGTCGGGATGCTGCACCCGAGCCAGGCTGGATGCGGATTCCACCAGCCGCCGGATGCTGGCGTCGTCAAACCGGTTGGTGGTGGCGCGGGCGGTGCGACCGCCGAAGTTCAGCCGCAGCGACAGAATGTAGTTTTCCTCGGCGACGTTCTGGGTGATGGAGTTGTTGGCGAAGCGGGTCAGCGCGCTGCGCCCGCCGGCGATCAGCAGTTCGGTCTCGTCGGCCTGGGAATAGCGCAGGAGGCGGGAGAAGAGGTCGGAGGCTTGATCAGCGGTCAGCATTCAGTAGTCAGCATTAGCAATCAGCATTTAGCACTCAGCAATCAGCAATTGGCAATCAGCAAAAGAGGGCCGATGATTACGAGCGCTTGTCGCGCCTTACAGTTGAGGTCAGGCGTGTGTGACTTCTCTCATCAAACGTGTAAATCAGCAGTGTCAGGGACGCATGGTTGCTATGCCCCAATTGCTAAGTGCTGAGTGCTAATCGCTTCCTGCTAGCTGCTCCCTTTATACGCGCTGCCGACCTGCACCTGGCGAAAGCGCGCGGGCGCGGCGCCGTGCCCGGTGCCCATCACCTGCATGGGCTGACCTTTGCCGCAGTTGGGGGTGCCCCACAGCACCCACTGGTCGCGGGAACAGATGGCGTCCATCGAGTTCCAGAATTCGGTGGTGATGCCGGAATAGGAAGGGTTCTTGAGCATGCGCGTGATCTTGCCGTCCTTGATCTCCCAGCCAATTTCGGCGCCGAACTGGAAGTTGTAGCGCTTGTCGTCGATCGACCAGGAGCGATTGGTCTGAAAGAAAATGGCGTGATCGCTGCTGGCGATGAGTTGCTCCAGCGTCAGCGGATTCTGCCCCGGCAGGATGCTGATGTTGGTCATGCGGATCATGGGCACGCGGTTCCAGCCCTCGGCGCGCATGGCGCCGCCGGAGCGCTTCTCGCCGATGGCCGCGGCGGTATCGCGCGAACTGAGGTAGCCGGTGAAGAGGCCATTGCGGATGATGGGGGTGCATTGCGCAGGCACGCCTTCGTCGTCGTACTTGAAGGTGCCGAGGCCGGGCCCGTGGGCTTCGGTGGCGTCGGCCACGACGTTCACGATGTCGCTGCCGTACTGCAGGGTGCGCAGCTTGTCGAGGGTGAGGAAGGAGGTGCCGGCGAAATTGGCCTCCATGCCCAGCACCCGGTCGAGCTCGATGGGATGGCCGATGGATTCGTGGATCTGCAGGCTGAGCTGCGAGGAATCGAGAATGATGTCGAACTTGCCCTCGGGGCAGCGCTCGGCCTTGTGCAGGGCGACCGCCTCCTCGGCGATGCGGCGCGCATTCTCCACCAGCTTGAGCTCGTGGATGAGCTCGTAGCCGCGATCCTGCCACTGGCCGCCGTAAGAGTTGGGATAGGAGCGCTTCTGGATGTCGTCGCCGGCGAAGGCATAGGCGGCGTAGCCCACGCCGGTGGTGGTCTTGACCTGGTGAATCTCCGAGCCCTGGTTGCTGAAGAACCACTGTTCGTAGCGGCGGAAGTTCAGGTTGGCCTCGGCCAGGGTGACGCCGGACACCGAACGCAGCTCCGCATCCACCTTGAGCAGCAGGTCGAGATTGTCTTCCACGGCGATGGAGAAGGGGTCGATCTGGCAGGCGCTGGCCCATTCGTCCACGTACGCCTGCTCCGGGACCAGCCTCACATCCTGCTGCTTCACCCGCGCCGAGGCCTGGGCGATCCGGAGGGCCTGGGCCGCGGCCGCCTCAATGCCGGGCCGGGTCAGCTTTTCGGTGGCGGCGAAGCCCCAGGCGCCGCCGTCCAGCACGCGGATGCCGGCTCCCAGGGATTCGGATCCCGCCGTGTGGCCGACCTTGCCGTTCTTGGTGGACATGGAGCGCTGGCGGTCGTCGACAATGCGAATCTCGGCATACTCGGCCTTGCCCAGCTCGGCGACATTCAACCCCCAGGCGGCAATGTCTTTCATGGGTAGCAGAATAGCATTCAGCAGTCGCCATTCAGCATTCGGCATTCAGCTTGTTCATGGGCTGGCGCTCCCGACTGCCCTTGCGGCATCCTGAAGAGGCTCAGAGTTTGCCGGGCCTCGAGCTGTTGGTATGTGACCAGGACCACAATCGTTCTGGCTGACTGCTGACTGCTGAATGCTGATTGAGGTTCTCCAGCATGCCGATCATGAAGACGGTGAATATCGAACTGGGAATGCCGTCGATATCAGAGGCGTTGGTCAAGATGGATCGTGAGCTGGCGGTCGCGCGACGGCAGGGATATTCGCTGGTAAAGCTGATTCATGGCTATGGGTCGAGCGGCGCAGGCGGCGACATTCGCATTGCCGCGCAAAGCAAGTTGCGGGAGTTAGCCGACCAGGACAAGATTCGCGCCTGCATCTTCGGCGAAGACTGGTCGGTTTCGGATCGCCAGACCTGGACACTTCTTGGCAAGCATCCTCAGCTCAAACAGGATTCAGACCTCGAGCGGCGAAATAAGGGAATCACGGTGGTGGTGGTGTGATAGCGGCCTGGCCCTATGTAGTGTCAAGGTGCGCACTGGGTGGCTTGAATTTGTCCAAACGTATGAGGATGCTGACCAGCGAATCTCCTGACTCCGCCGCGCCTTCTGATGCTTTCTCGAAGAAATATGCAATCTGCAACACCAGGTAGGTCTCTGAACCTTTCTTGGCGGGCAAGACCACCAACTCGCCAACCCGCGGGACAAACGGCGTAGTGTTGAGGTCGACACGCCGGATTAGCTCACCCGAAGAGTCGACGAACTCCATCCAGCCTGCGCCGTGTTGCTCGCCTGACTTCGGAATGAACCTGAGGAACGAGGGCCGGGCTTGCTCATCAACACTAGACCGAACGCGATCAGCGTCGATGCCGTAACGATTCAGAATGGTTGCAGCTAGTCCATCTTTTTCACGTAGTAAGCCAAGCAGAAGGTGCTCGGTGCCGATGTGCTTGTGAGATAGCGATTCGGCCGCCTCCGCAGCGTACACGAGTACACGCTTGCCGCCTGGGGCGAGTGGCAAGTCCACGGAGGTCGGAACTTTGGGGCCTCCAAATCGCACTTCTGCCGCTTTGCGCAACTCGGCTCCAAGGTGGTCGAATTGTTCGGGGTCCAAGAGACGTGTGATGAGGCCCGGAGCCTCTCGGAGAAGTCCCAACAGCAGGTGTTCGGTGTCTATCTCGGGGCTGCCAGTCTGGCTGGCTTCGTAGCGGCCGAAGAAGATCACCCGGCGAGCTTGCTCGGTGTAGCGGTGGAACATTTGGGCAATCAGCGCTCAGCATTCCGCATTCAGCAGTTCACCCCGGTTAGCGCGGAAAAGCACGGCGCGAACCTGCGGCACCCGAACGAACCTCAGGGGCTAAAGCCCGCCTGTTTACCGCCTCAGGCGGCACGGCTGAAGCCGTGCCCTACCAAATCTATTCCTGAATCAACTCTCCCGAATGCTGATTACCGAGCGCTGGTTCCTACGTCCCTTCCGACCAGCCGGCCAGGTATTCCTCCTGCTCCGGGGTAAGGCGGTCGATCTTGATGCCCATGGATTCCAGCTTGAGCTTGGCCACGCGCTTGTCGAGCTCCTCCGGGACGCGATAGACCTTCTTCTCCAGCGATTGCTGGTGCTTCACCAGGAACTCGAGCGAGAGGGCCTGGTCGGCGAAGCTCATGTCCATGACCGAGGCCGGATGCCCCTCGGCCGCGGCCAGGTTGATGAGGCGACCCTCGCCCAGCAGGACGATCTTGCGCCCATCTTTGAGCGAGTACTCGTCGCAGAAGGCGCGAGTGGCGCGCTTGGAGGAAGACAGCCGCTCCAGGGCGGGGATGTCGATCTCCACGTTGAAGTGGCCGGAGTTGGAGATGATGGCCCCGTCTTTCATCACTTCCAGATGCTCTCTGCCGATCACGTTCTTGTTGCCGGTAACGGTGCAGAAAACATCGCCAATCTTGGCCGCGTCCTGCATCGACATAACGCGGAAGCCGTCCATCACCGCCTCCAGCGCCTTGATGGGATCGACCTCGGTCACGATGACCTCCGCCCCCTGGCCGCGCGCCCGGCTGGCCAACCCGCGGCCGCACCAGCCATAGCCGGCCACCACAAACTTGCTGCCGGCGAGCAGGAAATTGGTGGAACGGATGATGCCGTCAATGGTGGACTGCCCGGTGCCGTAGCGATTGTCGAACAGGTGCTTGGTGTCGGCATCGTTGACGGCAATGATGGGATAGCGCAGCACGCCTTCCTTGGCCATGGCGCGCAGGCGGATCACCCCGGTAGTGGTCTCCTCGGTGCCGCCCATCACGCCATCGACGACATCGGTGCGCTTGGTCAGAGCCGTGGTCACCAGGTCGGCCCCGTCGTCCATGGTGATGTGCGGCTTGTGGTCGAGCGCCGCCATGATGTGGGAGTAGTAGGTGTTGTTGTCCTCGCCCTTGATGGCGAACACCGGCACGTTGAAATCGCGCACCAGGCAGGCGGCCACGTCATCCTGGGTGGAGAGGGGATTGGAGGCGCACAGCGCCACATCCGCACCGCCATCGCGCAGGGTGATCATCAGGTTGGCGGTCTCGGCGGTGACGTGCAGGCAGGCGGAGACGCGAATGCCGCGCAGGGGCTGGTTCTTGATGAACTCCTTGCGGATGATCTGCAGCACCCTCATCGACTGGTTGGCCCACTCGATACGCTTCTTGCCCAGATCCGCGAGTTCAAAATTCTTCACATCGGATGGGATGTTGGTTGCTGTCGTAGCCATACTCTCCTGTTTCGCTTTCTAAGAAGACGGCAACTGGTCCGCCGAAACCTGGGCCGGTTGCATCGGACATGATTGGGATGGCGCGCGTGAGCACGCCCGGATTTGCCAGCCGGCATGCGCTGCCAGAATGGCTTGCTGAGCCTGATCTCTGCCCACCGCGGGTGGCCATGCTGAGCCAGGGCGGGACGCACCCATCCCGCCGCGGCCGAGCCTGCGCCGTGCTCTGCTGAAGCAGCGCAGGGTAATTCCGGCAAGCTACTTCTTGCTTACCGGGGCCGCCGCTTTGTGACCGACGGCAGCGCGCAGCGCCGCAGCCTTGTCGGTGGCCTCCCAGGTGAAATCCTTGTCGCTGCGGCCAAAATGGCCGTAGGCCGCAGTCTTGCGGTAGATCGGACGGCGCAGCTTCAGGGTCTCGATGATGCCCCGCGGCGTGAGCTGGAAGTTCTCCCACACCAGGTCGCGAATCTGGTCTTCCGCAATCTTGCCGGTGCCGAAGGTATCCACCAGCACGCTGACCGGGTCGGCCACCCCGATGGCGTAAGCCAGTTGCACCTCGCAGCGATCGGCCAGGCCGGCGGCCACCACGTTCTTGGCGACATAGCGCGCCATGTAGGCGGCCGAGCGGTCCACCTTGGTCGGGTCCTTACCGCTGAAGCAGCCACCGCCGTGGCGGCCCATGCCGCCGTAGGTATCGACGATGATCTTGCGCCCGGTGAGCCCGGTATCTCCCATAGGCCCGCCGACCACGAAGCGCCCGGTGGGATTGATGTGATACTTGGTGTCGGCGTCGAGCAGGTGGGCGGGAATCACCGCCTGGATGACGTGCTCCAGCACCTCCGCTCGGAGTTTCTTGTTGTCCACCAGCTCGGAATGCTGGGTCGAGACCACCACCGCATCCACCCGCACCGGACGGTGGTGGTTGTCATATTCCACGGTAACCTGCGACTTGCCGTCGGGACGAAGGAAGTCCAGCTGTCCTTCCTTGCGCAGGTACGAGAGGCGGTGGGTCAGCTTGTGGGCCAGGCTGATGGGGGTGGGCATGAATTCTTCCGTCTCGTTGGTGGCGTATCCGAACATCATGCCCTGATCTCCGGCTCCGCCCGGGTCCACTCCCATGGCGATGTCGGGCGACTGCTCGTGGATGGAACTGATCACGGCGCAGGTGTTGGAGTCGAAGCCGTAGGCGGCGTCGGTGTAACCCACAGCGGTCACGGTGCCGCGGACGATGGCGGGAAAGTCCACGTACGCCTTGGTGGTGATCTCACCGGCGATAAACGCCAGACCGGTGGTCAGCATGGTCTCGCAGGCCACGCGGCTGTAGGGATCCTTCTCCAGGCAGGCATCCAGGATGGCATCGGAAATCTGATCCGCGATTTTGTCGGGATGGCCTTCGGTCACCGACTCGGACGTAAAAAGATAACGGTTTGTTGACGGCAAGATCTCTGTTCCTCCATTGCTTAGGGGCTGGCAACGTGGCCGAAACCGGCAGGCCTGCAACCCCCACAACCGTTTCAAGCTAACAGAGAAAGCGGGGGGTCAGCAATCATTTCCGTGAGCCGTGGCGGGGGCGGAATTCCCCAAGCCGCAAGCCTGATTCCTTCTATTGATAGCCCGTGGGAGTGAAGGTGACGGTTTTGACCTGCCCCTGGTCGCCGAGCGCGGGCAGCGCCTGGCCGTTGTAGGAAACATCGACGCCGGCGGCGTTCCCCATCACCAGAACCACCTCGCTCTGGGCACGCACCGACTTCTCCGCGCCCGCCAGCAGGGTGTCCCGCATAATGAGCTTTCCATCCGCGGTGATGGATATCCAGGAATCCTGCCTGGCCCGCACCACCAGCCGGATGGGAGCTTTGGCCGGGGGCGCTTCGGTCCTGGCGGGCTCGGTGGTCAGCCCGGCAGGCGCGCGATTGGCGGCGGCATTGGTGTTGGCATTGGCACTTGCACCATCCGCAGGCCGGGGGGCTGGAGTCGCGGTGGAGGCGACGCCGGCAGAGCTAGCCGCGGGCTTGGCGCTGGTCCCAGGGGAGGTTGCCGAACCGGTTGGCGGCGGTTTGGCGCCGGCGGCCGCCGTCGTGGCATCGGCGGGAGCGGCAGCAGGGGCGACCGGCTTTGCGGCCGCAGGAGCAAGCGCAGTCTTCGCGGCCGGATTCTGGCTGGGCGGGGTCGTCTGCCGCGGTTGGGGTTGGGGGGCAACATCGGCGGCAGGAGGGGACGGCCTGGCAGCCTCCGGCTCGACGGCTGGGGGCTTCGCCGCCGCGGCGGCCGCAACTGCGGCCTCGGCTTCGCGCGCCTCGCGCTCCGCCTTGCGCTTGGCGATGTAGGTCCAGCCAGCGAATACCAGAACGCCCAGCACCACCAGGACAGCGATCGCCGACCACGAGGATCGCTCTTCGCTGCGCTTGGCCTGCAGTTCCTCGGGCTCGGGCCGCTTCCAGCGCTCCAGGGTCTCGGTCAGCTCGACGTCCTGCTCGGACTCGAGCGGCGCTCCTACGGCGGAGGTGTAATCGGCGATGGCCTGGTCTTCGTCGATGCCGAGAAACTTGGCGTAGGCGCGCACGAAGCCCTTGTTGAAGATGCCGCCCGGGAGCTGATCGAACTTCTCCTCTTCCAGGGCGCGCAGGAAGCGGTTGCTGATCTTGGTGGCGGTGGAGATTTCATCGAGGGCGATGCCACGCATCTCACGCTCACGCCGGAGCCGTTCGCCAAAGCCTCCCACGTTCCGATCCCCCGATACTGACCGCGCAGAAAATGTTGTCGGATCGGTTGTCATCATAGGTTTTGGCGGAAATTGGTGTCAAACGGCTTTTCCGCCGCCGAGGTAACGAACCGGCAACCCGCGCCAGCCATCCGGTGAAGCGCGATGGGGCGAAGCTGAATGGGACGAAAGCGGAGCGTGCGGACTGCGGGCTGCTCCGCGGGTGACAATCGTAACTGCCCTGTATTGAGGCAGCCGGAGAGGGCCCGTATAATGCCGCAAGCATTTGCCCATCCACCGGGAGTTTCCGGCTCATGACTCAGGGCGCGGACATCGAACGAAAGCGTCAGCTTCACGAACTGAATATCTTTCACGATGTCGCCAAAGCGCTGACGTCCTCGCTGAACCTCGATTCCGTGCTGCAAACCATCATGGAGAAAGTGGCCGAGTACTTCCGTCCCGATACCTGGTCGCTGCTGATGGTGGACGAACAGAAGAGCGAGCTCTACTTCGCCATCGCAGTGGGAGACGCGGCCGAAGCCCTCAAGACGGTGCGGCTCAAGATGGGCGAGGGCATTGCCGGCTGGGTGGCCAAGCACGGGGAAGCCCTGATCGTTCCCGACGTTTATAGCGATCCCCGCTTCGCCAAGCGCATCGACGAAATGACCAAGTGGAAGACGCGTTCCATCGTCTGCATGCCGTTGAAGTCGCGGCAGCGGGTGCTGGGAGTGATTCAGCTGATCAACATCGGGCTCAGCGAATTCGACGAGAACGAGCTTTTTTTCCTGCAGGCGCTGTGCGACTACGCCGCCATCGCCATCGACAACGCCCGGGCGGTGGAGAAGATCCAGGAACTCACCATCACCGACGACTGCACCGGGCTCTACAACGCGCGCCATCTCTACAAGACGCTGGAGTCGGAGGTTTACCGCTCGGCGCGGTTCGGCTACGAATTCACCGTGCTGTTCATCGATCTGGACCGCTTCAAGCGCGTCAACGACACCTACGGCCACCTGATCGGCAGCAAGCTGCTGGCCGAGATCGGCTACGCCATCAAGTCCCACCTCCGCCTGATCGACTACGCCTTCCGCTATGGGGGAGACGAATTCGTGATTCTCCTGCCCCAGACCGGAAAGGAGTCGGCCACCATCGTTGCCAAGCGCCTGCTGGAATACTTCCGGCAGAATCTGTGGCTGAAGGATGATGACCTGAACTTGAATGTGCGCGCCAGCTTTGGATTGGCTTCCTATCCCGAGGACGCCAAGAGCGCACACGAAATCATCCGCCAGGCCGACGAGATGATGTACGTGGTGAAGAACTCTACCCGCGACAACATCGGCATCGCCCAGCATGGGGTGTTGAAGACGTAGCTCTGAACCCAGGTTAGCGCCGAACTGCACACCGCGAACCCGGGGCGCCCGCTGCGACCCGGGAGCGCCGGCTGAGCGCTAGTCTTTCTTGCGATTCTGCAGCTCCGGTGGCTTTTCGTCGGCCTGCTTGCCGGCGACCGGAGTGGGCTTCCAGGCGCTGGGATTGGCGGGGGCGGAGGGGTTGATGCCGAAGTCCCAGAGAAACAGATTGATGTCGTTGTCGCCCAGGAACTCCACCACCGCGTATTCGCCGGGCGGGAGGTCGGCATTGGGAGTCAATTTGACCCAGCCACCGGTCATCGACTCGCGGGCGCAGGCAATCAAAGCTTCTTTTTGCGAAATCTTGCCGGTGATGGCGACGTTGATGGTCCCGATCACGCGAATGTCCTTCTTGGACTCCAGCTTGACGATTCCATATTTCCCCGAGCCGGCTCCGCCTGCCGGTTTCGCGGTTGCATCCGCCTTGGGATCGAAGTTCACGTACAGCGTGGGCCGCGCCGTGTGCCCCTGAATGATCGAATGCGCACCCTTCAACTCGATGCTCTGCTTGAATCCCGCCAGGGGATTGATGGTGTTTTTCAGGATGTTTCCCTTCACCTCTTTATTTACGTCCCCGCTGTTCTGGCTGAGTTCGACCAGCTGGGGCTGGCCCTGGAAGCTATCGAGCAGAAAGATGCCGCCGGTCTCCGGCAGCCTGAGGCCCGGGGCTACTGGCGGCGACAACACATCCTGGGTTCTGACGTCGTCATCGGCGTCGGGCTTGACGTCGGGAATGTCGGACTTCAGCTTCCCGGCTTTGCTGTCCGCCTCCCACTTTTCAGTGGCGTTCCAGTCCACCAGCGACTTCGGGATCTCCTCCCAGGTGTAGCGCTCGGCGCTCAGGTACCGCACCCGGTCGCCCACCACCTCCCACTTGACCACGACCTGGTAGCTGCCGTCGGTCAGGATCAGCCGCTTGGTTTCGTCAGCATGGAGGCAGGGCGGACAGATCAAGCCTGCCAGCGAGAGAACCAGGAGGAGAACGGCCGCATATCTTGGGAACGATTGGGGCATGATTAAGCCTATTATCTGCCGATTCTCCACCACTGGAGAGCGATCTCAGGTATTTGGATGCCTGGGGCCAGGCGGCAGTTCCCTTCCGGTCCCTTTTCAGGCATAATTGGTCGTGCACCCCTCCGGACGGCGCACAACCAATCCCAATCCAAACCAGAGGCTGAGATGTCGGCGAAATACGTTTTCGTGACCGGCGGTGTGGTGTCTTCACTGGGCAAGGGGCTGGCGGCCGCTTCCATCGGCTGCCTGCTGGAGAGCCGCGGCCTGAAAGTCAACCTGCAGAAGTTCGACCCCTACCTGAACGTGGACCCGGGCACCATGTCGCCCTTCCAGCACGGGGAAGTATTCGTGACCGACGACGGCGCCGAAACCGACCTCGACCTCGGCCATTACGAGCGCTTCACCCACGCCAGGCTCACGCGCGACAACAACTGGACCACCGGCCGGATTTACGAACAGATCATCGCCAAGGAGCGCCGCGGAGACTACCTGGGGAAGACCGTGCAGGTGATCCCGCATGTCACCAACGAGATCAAGGCGGCGATGAAGAAGGTGGCGCAGGAGGTGGACGTCTGCATCGTGGAGATCGGCGGCACCGTCGGCGACATCGAGTCGCTGCCCTTCATCGAAGCCATCCGCCAGATGCGCCAGGAGCTGGGACGGGAGCACACGCTGTTCGTACACGTCACCCTGGTTCCCTACATCGCCGCCGCCGGAGAATTAAAGACCAAGCCCACGCAGCACTCGGTCAAGGAACTGCTGAGCATTGGAATTCAGCCGGACATCCTGCTGTGCCGCACCGACCGCTTCCTCTCCAGGGACATCAAGTCGAAGATCGCGCTGTTCTGCAACGTGGAAGAGGAGGCGGTGATCACCGCCAAGGATGTGGGCTCGATCTACGAGGTGCCGCTGGTGTTCGCCAATGAAGGCGTGGACAACCTGGTGCTGCGCTACCTGCACATTCCCGCGCGAGATCGCGACATGCGCCAGTGGGAGGAGCTGGTACACCGCATCTACAACCCGCAGGGCGAAGTCTCGATCGGGATCGTGGGCAAGTACGTGGAGTACGAAGACTCCTACAAATCGCTGAAGGAGGCGCTGGTCCACGGCGCGCTTTCGCAAAACCTGAAGCTGAACCTGCAATGGATCGAGGCCGAAGGTCTGGAAGGCAAGGAAGAAGACTACGGCTCGCAGCTGGAGGGCTACGACGGCATCCTGGTGCCGGGCGGCTTCGGGAAGCGCGGGATCGCCGGCATGCTGAACGGCATCCGCTACGCCCGTGAGCACAAGGTTCCGTATTTCGGAATCTGCCTGGGGATGCAGACCGCCGCATCGAGTTCGCGCGCAACGTGTGCGGGCTGGAGGAGGCCAACTCCAGCGAGTTCGATCCCGCCACCCCGCATCGGGTGATTTACAAGCTGCGCGAGCTGCGCGGCGTGGAAGAGCTGGGCGGCACCATGCGCTTGGGAGCGTGGCCATGCAAGCTGGAGCCCAACTCATTCGCGTATCGGGCATACGGCAAGGCGGAGATCAGCGAGCGCCATCGCCACCGCTACGAGTTCAACCGCGAATACGAGGAGACCTTGACGGCGGGTGGGCTGCGCATCACCGGCGCGACCCCGGACGGGACTTACGTGGAGATCGTGGAGATCGCCGATCATCCTTATTTCCTGGGGTGCCAGTTCCATCCCGAGTTCAAATCGAAACCGCTGGAGCCGCATCCCTTGTTTGTGGCGTTTATCAGGGCGGCGCACGAGCGGCGCAAAAAGCAGACTGAGGTGAAGGAACGGCAGGCGGTCTCCATGTTCCTGCGCCCGGAGAAGCTGGCGCGGTCGTGACTGTCACCTGAGGCGGCTTGCATCTGGGAGAAGGACAAACACCAGGTCCTTCGCCTCGGACGAGGAAATTTGCTGGGCCCTCGCTCAGGATGACGGCGGATGGGCTCTGGAGCAATGCGTAGTCCTTCACTGGCAGTGGTCGCGCAGAATGATTCCACGGGGTCGAGCCACGGGGTCGAGCTGTGAAGAGCAATTCCTTCCAAGTCGGCGACGTCAACATTGGCGGCGGTTCCCTGTTTCTGATCGCCGGACCCTGCGTAATCGAGAGCGAGGAGCACGCGCTGAAGATGGCGGAGTGCATAGCCGGCGTCTGCCGCTCGCTCAAGCTGGCGCACATCTTTAAGGCCTCCTACGACAAGGCCAACCGCACTTCGCTCAAAAGCTTTCGCGGCCCCGGCTTGACTGAGGGCCTGCGCATCCTGAAGAAGGTGGCGGCGACGGTGAGAGTGCCGGTGCTGACCGACGTGCACGAGGCGGCGGACGTGGAGCGGGTGGCGGAGGCCGCCGACGTGGTGCAGATTCCGGCATTTCTCTGCCGCCAGACCGATCTGCTGGTGGCCGCCGCCAAGAGCGGGCGCGCGGTGAACGTGAAGAAGGGACAGTTCGTCTCGCCCTGGGACATGCAGCACGCGGTGCGCAAGGTGCGGGAGTCGGGCAACGACCGGGTGTTTCTCACCGAGCGCGGGGCGACGTTTGGCTACAACAACCTGGTGGTGGACATGCGCTCACTGCCCATCATGCGCGAGTTTGCGCCGGTGGTGTTCGACGCGACGCACTCGGTGCAACTGCCCTCGGCGGCCGGGTCCAACGGCGAGGCGGTCTCCGGAGGCCAGCCGCAATTCATCCCCATGCTGGCGCGGGCGGCGGTGGCGGCGGGAGTGGACGGCGTGTTCCTGGAAGTGCACGACAATCCCCGCCTGGCCAAGTCTGACGGACCCAACGCTCTCGACCTGCAGAAACTGCGCGAGGTGCTGAATCAGTTGCTGGCCGTGCAACGGGCGGTCAGCGCCACGAAGTAGGGACTGCGGTCGCGTCCGCTGGCGGCTCCGGCCGCACCGGGGCCACGGCCCGCCATAGCGAGTGCAGTTGTTCGCCTTCGGCTTCGTTCTGAGGTATGCGAATGCGGCGCGCCACCCGCGCCTTCAGTTCCTTGCCATTCGGGCGCTTGAGGAAGATTTTGTCGTTTTCCAGCCGCACCTCCACTTCGCCGTTCTCCGTGAATTCGTAGGGGGCATAGGAATTCCAGTAGAAGGTGGCGCACTGCTGGGCGAGGTACACGATGTCGCGCAGGCGGATGGTGAGCAGGTAGCAGTCACCGCCAACGCCCTCGCCGCCCTGCACCCGCCGGGCCTCCACCAGGAGGGCGGTCTGGTAGGGCGCCCGCACCGCGCGGGCTTCGCCGGAAAGCAGAAAAATGCACACCATGATCAGGCAAACCAGCAGCACGGTCCTCATCGCGGGCTCCAGTCCGTGGACTGCTGTAGATATCGGCCAAACGCGGCGGAGGATTAGCCAGCAGCAAGGAGCGGTCAGGGAACAGTTCTGAACCTGGGTTAGCGCCGAACTGCACGGCGCGAATCTGGGGCGCCCGCCCATTGCTGGTTGGTGAGCGCTGAATGCGGTGTGCTGCGTTCTGTTACCATCTTGCCTTCCGATGAAGCGCATTGGGGAAAACGTGGTGCGCATTGAGGCGGACGCGCTGTGCGCGCTGGCGGATCGGCTGGCGGGTCCGATGGCGGAGAAATTTTCCCAGGCGGTGGAGATGCTGCACGGCTGCGGCGGTCGCGTGGTCGTCACCGGCATGGGCAAAAGCGGCCTGGTAGCGCGCAAGCTGGCTGCCACCTTCAACTCCACCGGAACGCCCTCGCTGTTTCTGCACCCGGCGGAGGCCCGCCACGGCGATCTGGGGATGCTGGCGCGCGGCGACCTGGTGATCGCGCTCTCCTACAGCGGCGAAACCGAGGAGATTCTGAGCCTGCTGCCGCAGATCAAGCGGCTGGAAGACCGGCTGGTGGTGATGACGGGCGAGCTCGGCTCCACGCTGGCGCAAGCCGCTGACCTGGCGCTGGATTGCTCGGTGGCTCAGGAAGCTTGTTCGTTGGGCCTGGCCCCTACCGCTTCCACCACCACCATGCTGGCGCTGGGCGACGCGCTGGCCATGGCGCTTTCGGAGAAGCGCGGCTTCCAGGAAGAGGACTTCGCCAACCTTCATCCCGGGGGCAAGCTGGGCAAGCGCCTGGCGCGCGTGCATACCCTGATGCACAGCGGCGACGCCCTGCCGCGGGTGACCGCCCAGACGCGCATGTCCGAGGTCATCTACGAGATGTCGCGCAAAAAGCTGGGGGTGACCACGGTGGTGGAAGGCGACAGGCTGCTGGGCGTCATCTCCGACGGCGACCTGCGGCGGCTGCTGGAACGCCGCGGCAAAGACGTGCTCGACTTGACCGCCGCCGAATGCATGACGCGCGACCCCAAGACCATCGCCCCCGACCAGTTCGCCATCACCGCCCTGAACATCATGGAGCAGAAGAAGATTACCTCGCTGGTGGTGGTGGACGGAGAGCGCCGGGTACAGGGGATCCTGCACCTGCACGACCTGTGGGGAACAGAGATGGTGTGAGGGAAAGCAGCCGTCAGCGCTCTGAACTCAGGCTCTGAACTCAGGCTCTGAACCCAGGCTCTGCACCCAGGTTAGCGCCGAGCGCCGAACTACAGGGCGCGAACCTGGAGCTACCCGCAACCGTCAGCATTCGACACTCAGCGGTCCGCAGTCAGCAAATTTTGTATCCTGGCCACGGCCAAGCTATCTTTAGCTGGGAGGTGGCCAGCCATGTATCACTACAATCCCCAGACCGCGCTGGAGGAGCTGAAGGAAGAGGTGCACCTGCCGAATCCGGTTCATGTTCGTGACATGCTGCTGCGGGCGCACCTGAAGCCGGAGGAGTCGCTGGATTTGAACCGGCTGTTTGTGGAATACCAATCGCACTTTGGTCAGGCGCAAAAGCTCGGCAAGCAGATTCTCGATCAGCTCTTAACCCGCCCGGCAGCGCACTGAGGCTATGAACCCATTCGTCAAGCGGGTGATCGGGTAGCAATCAGCAATCGGCAATCGTGGCCGCGCCTCGACCTCCCACGCTTGCCAGAACAGGGCCAAAGATGGGGCAACCGGCCAATTGCTAAGTGCCAATCGCTCGTTCTGAATGTTCTCTTCAAACTTCCATAGCGGCGATGCGGCGGATCAGGTCTTCCTGCTCGGCTTTGCTCTCCGCGCCGATGGTGAAGGCGTGCAGCAGATCGAGCGAGAGCGCGTATCTCAGCGCCTCATCCTGGCGGTTGCGCATTTCCCCGGCGCCGAGAATCTTCATGCCGATGACGGCTTTGCCCGCGGCGCGCATCTGGCTCAGGACGCCGGTCACCACCTCGGCTTTTGCATCCATGTAGGCGCCCACCGGGTTGATGCGCGCCAGGTCAACCTCAACCCAGGGCGAGGCGGCCGCAGCCCGCAGGGCCTCGATGCTGTGACAGGAGCAGCCATGGGCACGGATGACGCCTTTCTGCTTGGCTTCCGAGAGGGCATCCATCGCCCCCTTGTAGCGCTCGGTCCAATCGACCTCGGTGAGGCAGTGCATGAGCACGATATCGATGTGATCGGTTCCCAGTTCGCGGCGGAAGCGGTCCAGATCGGCGCGCACGCCGGCGCCATCGCGCGCCCAGGTCTTGGTCAGCACCGTGACCTTGTCCCGGGGAACGTGCTTGAGCGCCTCGGCCACGTGGGGATGACTGCCATAGGAATCGGCGGCATCGAAGAAGCGCAGCCCGTGGTCGTAGCCGTTGAGCAGCAGGCGGGAGAGGCCGTCGATGCCCAGCGCGGTCTGGTGAGAGTGGTGACCAACGCCCACCGTTCCGGTTCCCATGGCCAGGCGGCTGGTTTGAAGGCCGGTCTTTCCCAGAACCACGGTGTCGGAGGCGCTGAACTTGCGGGACGCGGAAGAGCGAGCCAGAGCGCTCAGCGAGTGGGAGCCCGCCCAGGCTGCTCCCAGGCCGCAGGCGGCGCGAATCAGAAAGTCCCGGCGCTTCAAGTCTCACCTCCGGACGGTCTTGAATACCACGCACTCCATAAAAGACGCAGGCTCGATGTTTTGGTAAACAAGGCGCCGCAGCCTGCAAAAACCGCTGCCGGCCTGCGATTCAATCTACATCCGCCGAGCTGCCGCTGGAAATAACCTGCCGGCTACTTAGCGCACGCGCCATGCACTGTGCACAAGCGCCGCAGCATCTCGTGGCTCCCGAGCGTTTGCGGCAGACGGCTACCTGGTGCTCGTTTCCTGTTGCTTGAGGCCGCAGAGATACCAGTTCCAGAGGAAGCGCTCAACAAAGATGACGACCGCTCCCGCGATCACGGTGTATCCAACCCAGGGAGAAGTATGGCGTATGAAATTTCCTGCCAGCAATAAAAGGACAATCACCAGGTCGCGCAACCAGCCCAATGCCACCAAAGAGCGAACCATGCCCGGCTCCTTCACAGGCCAGAATCCGAGGTTTTGATGTCGCGGTCAAATCTCCGGCGGTCCAAACCTTCAGTAACGGAGATGGCTCCTGCGGCCAACTCGAGCCCGATGATCGCGCGCTGACATGCGCGGGCGGCGGAGCGCCGCCGGCTTCCGATACAATCATGAATTCCACGGCGAGGGACACACCGGCGTGTATCGTTGGTCGCAATTGTTCATCCCCACCCTGCGCGAGGCTCCGGCCGATGCCGAGGTGGCAAGTCACAAATACCTGCTCAGGGCAGGCTACGTCCGGCAGTTGTCGGCCGGCATCTACAGCTACCTGTTTCTGGGGCAACGGGCGCTGGTGAAGATCATCGAGATCGTCCGCGAGGAGATGAACAGGATCGGTCAGGAATTCTTTCTGCCGGCCCTGCATCCGCGGGAGATCTGGGAGGCCAGCGGGCGCTGGTCGGGAATGGGCGAGAACATGTTTCGCCTGAAGGACCGCAAGGGAGCGGACCTTTGCCTGGGAATGACGGCCGAGGAAGTGATGACCGAGATCGCGCGCAAGGAGGTGCGCAGCTATAAGCAGCTGCCGCAGATCTGGTACCAGATCCAGACCAAGTTCCGCGACGAGCCTCGGCCCAAATCCGGCCTGCTGCGGGTGCGCCAGTTCGTGATGAAGGATTCCTACTCCTTCGATATCGATGCCGCCGGACTGGATGTGTCCTATCGGAAGCACTACGACACCTACCGCCGCATCTTCGACCGCTGCGGGCTCACGTACCAGGTGGTGGAGGCACATTCGGGAGCGATGGGCGGATCGCAGTCGCACGAATTCATGGTCTCCACCGAGGCAGGGGAAGATTTGGTGGCAAGCTGCGCCGCGTGCGGGTACGCCGCCAACCTGGAAAAGGCTTCCTCCACCCTGGAAGCGGTGGAAGAGCTGGCAGCCAGTTCCGATCGGCCTGAACTGGTGCACACCCCGGGGCAGAAGACCATCGAGGATGTTGCCCGCTTCCTGGGAGTCTCGCCCCGCAACAAGATGAAGACGCTGGCCTACATGGCCACCGAAGCCGTGGAGGAGGAGGGCGGAGCCGCGACCACCCGGCCGGTGGTGGTGCTGATGCGCGGCGATCACATGTTGAACGAGGCCAAGTTGTCCTCCGCTCTGGGCGGAAGAGCATTCCGCCCGATGCAGGAAGAGGAGATCGTGCAGCTGTTCGGCTCGCCGGCCGGATACCTGGGACCGCTGGGCATCGAGTGGGCGGAGTCGGTCAACGGCACCCCCGGTCCCTGGCTGCTGCTCGATCGGGCGCTGGAGGGACGCAAGAACCTGATCGCCGGCGCCAATCGCGAGGACTACCATGTGAGAAACCTGACTCCGGGAAAGGAGTTTCGTCCTACGGGGTGGGTCGATGTCCGGGTGGTAGCGGAGGGCGAGGGCTGCCCGAATTGCGGCGCCGGGCTTAAGATCGCGAAGGCAGTGGAGATCGGGCACATCTTCAAGCTCGGCTGTAAGTATTCGGAATCCATGGGAGCGCGAGTGCTGGACCAGAACGGCAGAGAAGTCGCGCCCATCATGGGAAGCTACGGCATCGGGATGGAGAGGATCCTCACCGCCGCCATCGAGCAGAACCACGACGCCGAGGGCTTCTGGCTTCCCCCCGCGATCGCACCCTTTGAGGTTGTGGTCACGCCCACCAACGTAGCTGAGGAGCAATTGCTGGCAACAGCGGTGGAGATTGCGCAAGAGCTGGAAAAAGCAGGGGTTGACGTGCTGCTGGATGACCGGGACGAGCGGCCCGGGGTGAAGTTCAAAGACGCCGACCTGGTGGGTATCCCCTTTCGAATCACTGTTGGCAAGAAGGTTACCAAAGGTCAAGTTGAGCTATTGACGCGCTCGACACGGCAGAGCCGCGATGCTAACATCGCCGACGTTGTGAGCGAGATTCGCAAGCGGCTGGAAATCTAGAGTCTCGCACCCCCGCTACATGAAAACGATAAGGGCTCTGCTTGCAATATTTCTCCTGGTGGCCGGCATCTACGCCGGGTACAAGATCGTTCCCGTCTACATCAACAATTACCAGTTGCAGGACGCGCTCGACGAAGAGGTCAAGCTCAACACCTACACCTTGAAAAGCGAGAACGACATGCGCCAGTCGATCTACAAGAAGGCGCAGTCCCTGGACATCCCGGTGACCCCGGAGCAGATCGAGGTGAAGCGCGCCGGGAACACGGTAAGCATCAGCACGCAATACACGATGCACGTCGATCTGCCGCTTTATCCGCTGGATCTGACGTTTGCCCCTTCGAGCAAGAATAAGTCGGTCATCTGAAACTCCGGCACGTCCGGCAGTCTACAGGCGCTAGTCCCATGGAGTGGCACCAGACACGAATCAACCTAAGCCGGCCGGGACAGCGTGCCTTACAATGTAGGTGTGGTGCTCTGGCAGGGGCTTGTCCGGACTCCCCCATCGAGACGCCTCCCGTGGAGACTAAGCGGGGCCGGTTAGTTGCAGATAACTTTTTGTCGCGCCGAATCGTCTGAAGTGTAGGCGGCTTCTCCACGCGTAATCGTGGCCATAAAAATCAAAATCCCGAATTTCCGAGCTGGCAAGGACGGCAGCCGGATTGCCCTTTCCCTGTCTAATCCCCTGATCCGGGCCGCCCTGGCGGCGGTGGCGCTGGTGGTAGTGGTCTGCCTGGCGGTCTTCGCCTACTACTGGAATAAGTACGACCGCATGGTGGACCAGCGCATCCGCGGACCCATCTTCACCACCTCGGCCAGGATCTATGCGCGCCCTCAGGCGATATCGGTGGGCGACCACACCGATGCGCAGACCATCCTCGGCGAGTTGCGCCGCGCGGGTTATACCGAGGGCACGAAGAGTGAGGGCGTAGGCACCTACAAGCTGACGGATGGGGGAATCCAGATCAAGCCCGGACCGCTTTCCTACCATAATGAGGATGGGGCCACCATCCGCATCTCCGGCGGCAAAGTAGAGAAGATCACCGGCGGGGGCGCGACCCAGGGAACTCCCCTGGCCGCGTATGAGCTGGAGCCGCCGCTGCTGACCGCGCTCGACACCGAGGAGCGCGCCAAGCGCCAGGTGGTACATTACCAGGACATTCCCAAGGTGATGGTGGACGCGGTGCTGGCCATCGAGGACCGCCGCTTCTTCCAGCACGGGGGGGTGAATTTTGTGCGCCTGGTGGGGGCGGCGCTCAGCGACTTGCGGGAGCGGCATAAGGGACAGGGCGGATCCACGCTCACCATGCAGATCGCGCGCGGCTTCTTCCTCACGCCGGAGAAGACCGTCAAGCGCAAGCTGACGGAGATGATGATCGCCATCGACCTGGAGCACAAGCTCAACAAGCAGCAGATTTTTGAGCTCTACGCCAACCAGGTGGATATGGGGCAGCGGGGTTCGTTCACCATTCACGGTTTCGCGGAAGCCTCGCGCTCTTACTTCAACAAGGACCTGCAAAGCATTTCGCTGCCGGAGGCCGCGCTGCTGGCCGGGATCATCCAGCGTCCCAGCTACCTGAATCCCTATCGGCATCCTGAGCGCGCGCTGGACCGCCGCAACCTGGTGCTGGAGAGCATGGTGGACACAGGCTCGATCAACCGCGAGCAGGCCGACAAGGCAAAGGCCACGCCCCTGAAGCTGGCGCCGCCGAACGTCGAAGCCAACGATGCGCCTTATTTCGTTGACCTGGTGAGGGAGTTCATCAGCAGCCGCTACGGCGATAAAGAGGTGAACGAGCAGCAGTACAAGGTTTACACCACGCTCAATCCCGAGCTGCAGAAGGCCGCGGCCGAAGCCGTGGAGCAGGGCATCAAGCTGGTGGACCAGCAGGTGACCAAGCTGCGCACCAAGAAGACCAAGATTGGAACCGGGAAGAACGTCAAGGTGGAAACGACGGTGGCTCCCGGTCCGGCGGCGCAAGTCGCGCTTATTGCCCTCGACCCACACACGGGCGAGGTGCTGGCGCTGGTGGGCGGACGCAACTACGGCACCAGCCAGTTGAATCACGCGGTCAAGCAGCGGCCCACCGGTTCCATTTTCAAGCCGTTTGTGTACGCGACGGCGATCAACACCGCGGTCGCGGGAAGCCCGACCGTGGTTACCCCTTCCTCGCTGCTCGATGACAATCCCGGCACCTTCATCTTCGACCGCGGCACCCAGGTGTATGAGCCGCGCAACTACAAGCAGGAGTATCACGGAGAGGTGACGGCGGAATTTGCCCTGGCGCACTCGCTGAACAATGCCACGGTGAGGCTGGCCGAGCAGGTGGGGTACAACAACGTGGCCACGCTGGCCAAGGCTGCGGGAGTGAAATCGGTGCAGGCCACTCCGGCGATCGCGCTCGGCGCCTACGACGCTTCGCCGCTGGAGATGACCAGCGCCTACACCGTGTTCGCCAACAGCGGAATCCGGCTCTCCCCGGTGTTTGTGAAGTCCGTGCACAGCAGCCAGGGCGAGCCGATCGAGAATTTCTCCGCCGACAAGACGGTGGTGCTCGACCCGCGCGTGACCTACGTCATGACCACCATGATGGAGAACGTGCTCAACGGCGGCACCGGGTACACGGTGCGGCAGTTTGGATTCGCCGCTCCCGCCGCCGGCAAGACCGGCACCTCCCACGACGGCTGGTTCGCGGGATACACCACCTCGCTGCTATGCGTGGTGTGGGTGGGATTCGACGATTACAGCGACCTGAAGCTCTCGGGCAGCGCGACCGCCGCACCCATCTGGGCGGAATTCATGAAGCGCGCGGTCAAGCTGCCAGGGTACGCAGCCGGCGAATTTTCGCAGCCGCCGGGGGTGGTGAACGTCAGGGTGGACAAGGTCACCAATCGCCTGTCCACGCCGGCGTGCCCGGATGCCTACACGGTGGGGTTCATTACCGGGACGGAGCCGACACAGACGTGCGAGCAGAGCGGCGAGGGTGGCGGAATCCTGACCAAGATTCTGGGCGCGTTCGAATCGAGGCCTAACTCGCAGCCGTCGCCGACTCCCGTGAGTGGGGAACCTCCTTCCAACCAGCCAGGGCAGCCTGTGGCCGGGGCGGAATCTCCGGAAAAGAAGAAGAAGGGATTCTTCGGCAAGCTGGCTGGAGTCTTCAAGGGCGACAAGAACGAGGATAAAGACGCCAACACCCAGCCCCAGCCGCCTCCCGCGCAGGCTCCGCAGGCCCCGCAGGGCCCGCAGTAAGTTCCGGCTCGTTGGAGCCAGCGGTGGCTGACACGCAGGCCGCACGGGATCTGCCGCTTTCCTCCTCCGTGGTTCTGATTGACCGATCGGCGAGCTGCGGCGGCGCTTCCGATTTGCTTTTTTCCATCCTAAATTACAGACTTCGGTGTCAGTATTACTCGGGGCAAACTCACAATAGGGGCAAAGTCCCGCCGTGGAGGCTCTCCACCCATGAGATTTCCTCACCTCACCTGCCTGTCGCTGCTTCTGGTCATGGTGACCCTGGTACCCGCGTTGGCGGCGCAAACCAGCACTCCGGCGGTGGATCTGCAGGAGCCCGGAGCGCAGACCGTCCCGGTGTCGCCGCCGCCGCTGCGCCGGGTTGAGCCTCCGTCCCCCACCGCGACCGCAGGGGACCTGGAGACAGAAGGCGACCGGCTGCGCGCAGAGAAGTCATACCTGGATGCGATGGACTACTACCTGGCGGCGATGAAGAAGTCCGCTCCCGGCCACAACACGGCAATTCTGCAGAACAAGCTCGGCATCACGCAGCTGCAAATGGTGCGCTTCGACGACGCCAAGAAGAGTTTCGAGCGCTCCGTCAAATCCGACAAAAGCTATGCCGACGCCTACAACAACCTGGGGGTGGTCTTCTACCTGCAGAAGAGGTACAGCCGCGCCGTCAAGTACTACCGGCGGGCGATCGAGCTGAAGGACGGTTCGGCCTCGTTCCACAGCAACCTGGGAACGGCGTACTTCGCCAAGAAGGAATTCGAGAACTCGGTGGCCGAGTACAACAAGGCCATGCAGATCGATCCGGAGATCTTCGAGCGCAAGTCCGGCTCGGGAATCCAGGCGCACATGTCCTCGCCCGAGGACCGCGCGCATTACTCCTACGTGATCGCACGCATGTACGCGCAACGCGGCCAGTTTGACCAGTCGCTGCTCTACCTGCGGCGGGCGATGGAGGACGGCTATCCCAACATTCAGGATGTATATAAGGATGCGGAGTTCACGCAGTTGCGCAAAGATCCCCGCTTCACCGAGCTGATGGCGCAGCGGCCGGTATCTATCCCACAGTAAATAAAGGGTTTAATAATTTTGTTGGGGTGCGCAACTTTTCCCGCTTGGAGGAGTTTGAGTTCGTTAGCCTCCTGAAAGCGACAGTGAGTAAGGGGAAACGGTGACCCCCGCGTTCATCCTCAACGCCCCAAGCGAACGCGGGGGCTTATTTTTTGAGCACTCAGCCGGCAGCACTCAGGAGGGGGCAGCGCAGCCGACCGACTGATTGCTAAGTCACCACTTCCTGGAGGCTTCCTTCTCGGCTTTGGGCGAGCGCTCGCCGATGTAGGCGGCGACGGCCTGCTCCAGCTTTCCCTGGGCGCGCAGGATGTACTCGATGGCATCGCGGCAGGCGCCCTCGCCGCCGCGGTGGTCGGTGACGAAGTGGGACTCGTCCTTGACCTCCTCGCGCGCGTTGCGCACGGCGATGGCCAGCCCGCACTGCCACATGATCGGGAGATCGATGACGTCGTCGCCCACATAGGCTACGTTTTCCGGGCGAATGCCTTCCTTCTCGACGATCTCGTAGAGCACGGTCAGTTTGTCTGAGATGCCCTGGTAAACGTAGTCGAGGCGGAGGTCGCGAGCGCGCAGCGCAACCGTCTCGGAGATGCGCTTGGTGATGACGCCAACCTTCAGGCCGCCCAACCGCGCCAGCGAGATGCCGGCGCCGTCGTGCGCGTGGAAGCCCTTGGCTTCGATCATGGAGGCGCTGTGGATGGCGTACCCTCCCATGTCCGCGTGTTGCGACTTCTCGGAACCAAGTTCCTGGGCGCCGGCGGGCGCGGGAAACAGCCAGATGCCGCCGTCGGTCATTACGCCGTCCACATCGAAGAGAATCAGCTTGATCTTCTTTGCGCGCTCTCGTGACATGCAGGGATTGTAAATGGTGCTTTGCGCAATCGCATTCAGCACTCAGCACTCAGCATTCAGCCAAGAGCCCCCGATTAACTACCAAGGGCTCGAAGCAACACCTAAAGAAACAACACCACCGATCAGTGGGAAGCACTCCGCGCCGCGACTCACTAGAAGGTCCCCGCAACAAATTCCTCCACCGCCAGCGCGAGCAGGGCGCGGCAGTTGCCGCACAGCAGCAGCGTTTCCTCGGTTGTTGAACTGAGCACCGCGACTCTGAGGCTGTCGCAGTTGGCGCAGCCGGTGGTGGGCTCGCCCGAAGGCGGTTCGTCGGCGGCAATCTGGGTCTGATGGTCGAAGCGGCCGGTCTTTTTTGTGTTGAGCTCGAAGGTGCTGCGGCAGTCGGCGCAGACGTGGTTGAAGCAGCACTTGGGCTCGCAGGAGTAAACGATGTCGGAGCCGCCGCAGTGCGGGCAGCGGACGATGTCTTTGAGAGGCCGGAGCAAGCGGTTTCCTGGTAAGCGAAGTCGCGACATCGTCCATTCTAGTTGAATCGCCCTCGCGCCAAGGAAAGGCCTCAGGCGAAGATCTGGCGAAAGTGAGGGATTCCACCTACAATAGCCATCATGCCTTCCGAGCGGGAAATCAGGCCTGCGGAGCCGACCAGCATTTTCCCCGATCCAGACAGCCCCCTGGGGTGGGCGCATCCCATCGTGCGGGAATGGTTTGTGCGCCGCTTTGGAACGCCGACCGAGCCGCAAGAGCAGGGCTGGCCGCAGATTCTTGCCGGGCGCACTACCTTGATCGCCGCCCCGACCGGCTCGGGGAAAACCCTGGCAGCCTTTCTGGCCTGCATTGACCGCCTGGTGAGAAAGGCGCTAATCGGCGAACTCGAGGATCGCACCGAGGTGCTCTACATCTCGCCGCTGAAGGCCCTGGGCAACGACATTCAGCGGAACCTGGAAGTTCCGCTGGGGGAGATCCAGCAGCTGGCGGTGGAGCGTGGCTTCCTGATGCCGGAGGTGCGCACCGCGGTGCGCACCGGCGACACGCTGATGCCCGAGCGGCAGAAAATGCTGCGCCGCCCGCCGCACATCCTGGTAACCACGCCGGAGTCGCTCTACATCCTGCTGACCGCGGAGCGCAGCCGCCGCATGCTGCGCGACGTGGAAACCGTGATCGTGGATGAAATACACGCCGTGGCCGGCGACAAGCGGGGCGCGCACCTGTTGCTCTCGCTGGAGCGGCTGGAAGCGCTGACCGCCCGCACGCCGGTGCGGATCGGGCTCTCGGCGACGCAGAAACCAATCGAGCAGATCGCGCACTTCCTCACCGGGGCGGCGAGGCCGGCGCCGGCGATTGTCGATGTCGGGCACAGACGCGAACTCGATCTCGGCGTCGAAGTTCCCGACAGCGAACTGGGCGCGGTCACCAGCAACGAAATGTGGGGCGAGTTCTACGACCGCATCGCGGAACTGGTGCGCCAGCACCGCTCGACGCTGGTGTTTGTGAACACGCGGCGGGAGTCGGAACGGGTAGCGCATCACCTGGCGGAACGGCTGGGCGAAGACGTGGTGGCGGCGCATCACGGCAGCCTGGCGCGCAAGCTGCGGCTGCAGGCCGAGCGGCGGCTGAAGGCGGGAGAGGTGCGCGTGCTGGTGGCGACAGCCTCGCTGCAGCTGGGAATCGATGTGGGCTTCGTCGACCTGGTGTGCCAGATCGGATCGCCGCGCTCGATCGCGGTGGCCCTGCAGCGGGTGGGGCGCGCCGGGCACTGGCGGGGCGCGATTCCCAAGGGACGCATCTTTGCCTCGACGCGCGACGAGCTGGTGGAATGTGCGGCCCTGGTGCGGGCGATCAAGCAGGGAGATCTGGATCGCATCCTGATCCCTGAATGCCCGCTGGACATCCTGGCGCAGCAGATCGTGGCGGCGTGCGCCGCCGAAACCAGGCCGGAGGCGGCGGAAGATTCGGGGCGAAGCGCCGCTCCCGATGGCAGCACTTCCGAGCCGCATGCGGCCAATTCGGGCTGGGATGAGGACGAGCTGTTGGCGCTGATCCGCCGCGCCTATCCGTACCGCAATCTGTCGCGCGCGCAATTTGAAGCTGTGGTGGAGATGCTGTCCGAGGGAATAGCCGCTCGCCGCGGGCGATACGGCGCTTACCTGCATCGCGACCGCGTCAACCGCCGGCTGCGGGCGCGGCGGGGGGCGCGGATGGCGGCCATCACCAGCGGCGGCGCCATTCCCGAGACCGCTCTCTACACGGTGGTCGCCATGCCGGAGGGAGCCGTAGTGGGTACCGTGGACGAAGACTTTGCGGTCGAGAGCATGGCGGGGGAGATCATGCTGCTGGGCAACACCTCCTGGCGCATCAGCCGCGTGGAAGCGGCAGGGGGAAGGATGCTGGTGGAAGATGCCCACGGCCAGCCACCCAGCATCCCTTTCTGGCGAGGCGAGGCTCCCTCACGCACGGCGGAGCTGTCGGAGCACGTAGCCAGGTTGCGCGAGGAAGTGAGCGCGATGCTGCCGCGGAGCGCCACCGTCATTCAGACACAAGCGCAGCCGGAGGTGGCCGCAGCCGCCGCCTGGTTGAGGCAGGAGTGCGGCCTGGACGATGCCGGCGCCGAACAACTGGTCCAGCATCTGTGGAATGGCCGTGCGGTCCTGGGCGCGGTGCCCACGCAACAGACGGTGATCGCGGAGCGCTTCTTCGACGAAGGCGGAGGTATGCAACTGGTGATCCACGCCCCCTTCGGCGGGCGGGTCAACCGCGCCTGGGGGCTGGCGCTGCGCAAGCGCTTCTGCCGCAGCTTCAACTTCGAGCTGCAGGCGGCGGCCACCGACGATGGCCTGAACATCTCGCTGGCCGAGCAGCACAGCTTCCCCCTGAGCGATGTGTTTCACTTCCTGCAGGCTGAGACTGTGCAGCCGGTGCTGGAGCAGGCGGTGCTGACCGGGTCCCCCTTCTTCCAGACGCGCTGGCGCTGGGACGCCAACCGCTCGCTCGCGCTGCTGCGCTTTCTGGGAGGCAAGAGGGTGCCGCCGCAGATCCAGCGCATGCGCGCCGATGATCTGCTGGGCTCGGTGTTCCCGGACGTAGCCGC
>Ga0187788_10000035_pt1 | contig 28465 bp, 22 predicted proteins | sample 1015_BV01_MP10_2_FD_133008 | JGI IMG/M metagenome (GOLD analysis project Ga0187788, IMG submission 133008) | Tropical peat soil microbial communities from peatlands in Department of Meta, Colombia - 1015_BV01_MP10_20_MG | ecosystem: Environmental > Terrestrial > Soil > Wetlands > Peat | place...
CGCCAGCGGCTCGCTCATCGCGAAGCCCACCGTCAGTCTCGGCTCGTCCGTCGCCGGTGCCTTGCTCCCGGGTACGGTCGCGAAGATCGTGGCGTGCGGCGACAGCACCCCGTCGGTGCCGCCGGACCAGACGATCGGCACCTGCTTGACCTGCTCCGCGTCGCGGGTCCCCTTGCTGACCAGCACCTCGCGGAACGCCCGGTCGGCGATGATCCGGGTGTAGTCGTTGACCCCGCCGTTCCCCTCGGTCTTGCCGATCACGGCGATCACCCGGTCCGCCGCGACGATCCCGGCGTCGATCAGGTCGGCCAGCCCCGAGGCGTCGCTGACGTGGTTGATCGCAACCTTGCGTACCTCGATGGCGTCGGGCACGGCTCCACGGCTCCTCTCAGGAGTCTCACAACGGCGCGGTGGACTCCTCGGCGGTGACGACGGTGCCGACCGTCCCGTTGAGGGCGTCGGCGATCCGGTGCAGGTCGGTGATCACGGCGCGCCTGCCGCCGGCGGCGGTGAAGCGCAGCACCGCTTCCACCTTGGGACCCATGCTGCCGCTGCCGAACTCGCCGGCCGCGGCGTGGGCCCGCAGCTCGGCCGCGCTGACCGCGCCGAGCGGCCGGGGCTGCGGCGATCCGAAGCCGAGCACGACCTGCTCCACGTCGGTGGCGATGATCAGGACGTCCGCCCCGAGCGCGCGCGCCATCACCGCGGCGGTCAGATCCTTGTCGATCACCGCCTCCACCCCGCGGAGGGTGCCGTCGGGATCGCGCACGGTCGGGATCCCGCCGCCGCCCGCGGCGACCACGATGAACCCGGCGGCCAGCAGCGCCTCGGCGGCCGGCGCGTCCAGCACCTCCAGCGGCTGCGGGCTGGCCACCACCCGCCGCCATCCGCGCTCGCCCCGGTCGGCCCACACCTGGCCGTGCGCGATCAGCACGGCGGCCTCGGCCGCCGGCAGGTAGCGCCCGATCGGCTTGGTGGGGTCGCGGAAGCCGGGGTCGCCGCCGTTCACCAGGGTGCGGGAGACCAGCACCGCCACCCGCCGCTCCACCCCGCGGGCGGCCAGCGCCGGTTCCAGGGCGTCCAGCAGCATCATGCCGATCGTGGCCTGGGTCTGGGCGCCGCACCAGTCCAGCGGGACCGGCGGGACGACGTGCGCGGCGAGCTCGTTCTTCACCAGGATGTTGCCCACCTGGGGCCCGTTGCCGTGAGTGAGGACGATCTCGTGACCCAGCGCGGCGACCTCGGCGATCGAGCGCGAGGCGACCTCGATCGCCGCGCGCTGCGCCTGCGGCGTCGCGCTGCCGTCCGGCCCGGTCATGGCGTTGCCGCCGAGCGCGATGAGCACCCGCATGAGCAGGGAGCCTAGGTCCTGCCGGCCGTGCCGGGCACGGTGACACCTGCCCGCGCGCAGGCCCGTTCGCTGTCAGGTCCCGCCGAGGTCACCGCCGGCGCCGACCTACGGGTCGGGCTGCGCGCCGCCGTCGGGATCGGCGTTCCCACCCTGATCCGAAGGGACCTGATCCGAAGGGACCTGATCCGAAGGGACCTGATCCGAAGGGATCGGCCGCGGGGTGCCGGCCTCCTCCCGCAGGTCGATCACCACGCCGTCCGCCGGGGCCCAGGCCCCCCAGCTCACCTCGGCGGGCGGGATCAGGTACATGCCCTCGAACGGCGAGGCGACCTCGCCGCCGGGGCCGGGCAGCGGGCGCGCGCCGTCCAGGCTCAACCGGCCGCCGGTCAGGGTGGACATCCGCAGCGAGAGCGCCGGTCGCGCGATCCGGGCGCCGCGGAAGGTGATCGTGCCCGAGGTCACCATGAGGTTGGTCAGGTAGCACCCGCCGCTGAGGATCTCGGCGTCGTCGAAGCACAGGTCGGCGCCACCGAGGGTGCTGCCGTTGAAGGTGATGAAGCCGCCCTCCACCTTGCTGCCGCGCAGCGAGAACCGGCCCCGGCCGAGTTGGGCACCGACCACCGTGAGGTGCCCGCCGAAGAACCGGCCGTGCTCCATCGAGATGCTGCCGCCCCGCTCCAGCACGACCCGGTCCAGGGAGATCCGGCCCGCGCTGACGCTGACCCGGTCGAGCAGCAGCCGGGTGGCGATCGTCGCCCGCTCCAGCGAGAGCACCCCGCCGGCGATCCGGGCGCCGGTGAGGTCGAGGGCCTCATGCACCACCCGGGTCCGGGCCAGCCGGAGCGTCCCCCCGGTGAGCTGGATGCCGGTCAGCGACCCGCCGTCCAGCGTGGCGTCGGACAGGTCGATGTCCAGGCCGCACCAGGTGGTCGGTGAGGCCGGGTCCTGGAGGTGATCCCGGATGGCGTCCAGCGCGGCCCGGCGCACCTGCTCCTCCCCGGGCGTCCGGCTGTCCGGGTCGTAGGGCTGGCGCAGGTAGGCGCCCAGCACGGACACGCACGCCTGGCGGTGCGGCGGGGACACGTCGGCCAGCCGGACCACGGCCTGCACACCCTCGAGCCGGTCGGCCGGCCGGGTCCCGCCCAGCAGCGTCTCCGCCTGCTCGACCAGGGCCGTGACCTCGGGGGAGGGGCCTCGGGCGGCCGAGCGTGCGCGCATGCAACGACGCTACGTCGGCGCCACTCAGCGTGACGGCGGTTCCGTGTGACGTCCCCCGTCCGGCTCCCTCATCGGCTGCTCAGGGCCACCGGGGAGCCCGAGGGTGCGATATCGGGCAAGCCGGGCGGCGTAGCGCTGGGCCGGGTCCTGGCCGAGCAGGCAGGTCAGCTCCTGCTCCAGGACGGCGCCCACCCGGCGGAGGAAGGGCTCGGGCTCGTCCGCGGCGTCCGGGTGCTCGGGGACCACCCGGTCGACGATCCCGTCGGCGAGCAGGTCGGCCGAGCGCACCCGCTGCGCGGCGGCCACCTCCGGCGCCCGGTCGGTGGTCCGGTAGAGGATCGCCGAGGCCCCCTCGGGGGGCAGCGGCGACAGCCAGGCGTGCTGGGCGGCGACCACCCGATCGGCCGGCAGCAGGGCCAGGGCTCCGCCCCCGGTGCCCTGGCCGAGGAGCAGGCACAGGGTCGGCGCCCGAAGCGTGGCCAGGTCGGCGAGGCACCGGGCGATCTCCCCGGCCAGCCCGCCCTCCTCGGCCGCCCGGGAGAGGGCCGCGCCCGCGGTATCGATCACCGAGACCAGCGGCAGGCCGAGCTCGGCGGCCAGCCGCATCCCGCGCCGGGCCGAGCGCAGCCCGGCCGGGCCCATCGGCCGCTCCGCGCTGCGCCGGCGGTCCTGGCCCAGCACGACGCACGGTGCCCGGCCGAACCGGGCCAGGGCGAGCAGCAGCCCGGGGTCGGTCTCGCCCTCACCGGTGCCGTTGAGCGGCACCACCGGGCGCGCGGCGACCTTGAGCAACCCCCGCACGCTCGGCCGCTCCACCCGCCGCGACCTGGTGATGGACTCCCAGGCCGGTACGTCGCCAGGACTGTCCCGGTGGGGCTCCGGGGCCGGGCGCGCGTCCGGGCCGTCGCCCGCCCGCCCGGCGGCCCCGGGCGGGGGCGCCGTGGCGCACAGCACGTCCAGGGCGTCGGCGGCGATCCGGCGCAGGTCCTCGGGGGAGACGACGGCGTCGACCAGCCCGTGCTCGAACAGGTTCTCCGCCACCTGCACGCCGGGCGGGAACGGCTCGCCGTACAGGGCCTGGTAGACCCGCGGGCCGAGGAGGCCGATCAGGGCCCCGGGTTCGGCCGCGGTGACATGTCCCAGGGACCCCCACGACGCCAGGACGCCACCGGTGGTCGGATGGCGCAGGTACACCACGTAGGGGAGGCCGGCTGCCCGGTGCTCGGCGACCGCGGCGGAGATCTTGACCATCTGCATGAAGGCGACCGTGCCCTCCTGCATCCGGGTGCCGCCCGAGGTGGGGGCGGCGAGCACCGGCAGCCGCAGCGCGGTGGCCCGCTCGATCGCAAGGACCAGCCGCTCCGCCGCGGCCACCCCGATCGAGCCCGCGAGGAAGGCGAACTCGCAGGCCACCACGGCCACCCGGCGCCCCGCCAGGCGACCCTCGCCGGTGGCCACGGCCTCGTCCAGGCCGGTCCGGGTGCGCGCCTCCGCCAGCTCCGCGGCGTAGGTCTCGGTCACCGAGGTCGGCGGCGGGAGCTCGCCGTCCCAGCTGATCCAGCTGCCCCGGTCCAGGACGCGCCGCACCAGCTCCAGCGCGCCCAGCCGGGCCTGGCTCACCGGGAGGCCTCCTCGGCGACGCCCGCGGCGGTGTCCCCAGCGGCGTCCCCTGCGGCGTCCCCAGCGGCGTCCACCCGGTCCAGCCAGGCGAGCACCGCCGCGGTGTGCTGGCCCAGGGTGGGCGGGGCGGCGTTCCGGGTCGCGGTGACCTCCGCGGCGTCCGGGCCGGCGAAGAAGCGCAGCGGCGGCCCGGGCAGCTGCACCCGGCCGAGCGTGGCGTGGTCCACATCGATCACCAGGCCCTGGGAGCGGGTCTGCTCCCAGTCGTAGACCTCATCGAGGGTGCGCACCCACCCGGCCGGGACGCCGATCTCGGCCAGCCGCGGCAGCAGCTCCGCGGCCCGGTACGGGGCGAACGCCGCCTCGATCACCTCGATCACCCGGGGCCGGCCGCGGACCCGCTGCTCGTTGCTGGCCATCCCGGGTGCCTCCGGGTCGAGGCCGAAGCCGTCGCACAGCCGCCGCCACAGCCCCTCGCTGCCGACCGAGATCTGCACCGCGGCGTCCGCGCACCGGAAGAGGCCGTACGGGCAGATCGACGGGTGGTGGTTGCCCTCGGCCCGGCCCACCTCGTGGGCCACGGTCCACCGGGTGCCCTGGTAGGCGTGCACCCCGACGATCGCCGCCAGCAGGCTGGTCCGGACCACCTGCCCGCGCCCGGTGCGCTGCCGCTCGATCAGCGCGGCGAGCACCCCGTGCACGCCGTACATCCCGGCGAGCAGGTCCGCGATCGGCACCCCGACCCGCTGCGGGTCGTCCGGCCCGGAGCCGGTCAGCGACATGATGCCACCCTCGCCCTGGGCGATCTGGTCGTAGCCCGGCCGCCCGCCCTCCGGCCCGTCGTGGCCGAACCCGGTGATCGACAGGACGACGACCGCGGGGTTCAGCTCCAGCAACCGGGCGGCCGGGAAGCCGAGCCGGTCGAGGACGCCGGGGCGGAAGTTCTCCAGCACCACGTCGGCGTGGCGGACCAGCCGGGCCAGGGTGCCCCGGCCCTCGTCGGTCTTCAGGTCGAGCGTGATCGACTCCTTGTTCCGGTTGCAGGACAGGAAGTACGTGGACTCCCGGGCCTCGTCCGGGCCGACGAAGGGCGGGCCCCAGCCCCGGGAGTCGTCCCCGCGCCCGGGGACCTCGACCTTGATCACTCGGGCGCCGAGGTCGCCGAGGATCATGCCGGCGTGCGGGCCGGCGAGCGCCCGGGTCAGGTCGATCACGACGGTGCCGTTCAGCGGGCCGGTGGGGGCCGCGCCACCGGACGGCGCGCCACCGGCGTCCAGCGTCCCGGCGTGCGGTGCGATGGGCATGTCCCGAGCCTACGCAGCCGCGGCCCCGGTGCTGTGCGCGCTGGCCACGCCGACTGTGCGGCGTTACGCGCACTTCCTATGCCCACGGTGTCACACCGTGGGCATAGGAAGAGCACGGTGTCACACCGTGCGCATAACGGATGCATGCAGCGCCGCACAGTCGGCACGCAGGAGCACGGGTCAGCCCGTGGACGCGCGGGGAGGCCAGCGCTCGGCACCGAGCTCGCGGGACACCGCGCGGGCCGCGGCACGCAGGGCGTCCATCGCCGCGGCGTCCACCGGCCACTCGCCGCTGGGCACCACCAGCCCGATCGCCCCGGCCACGTCGCCGGCGGTGTCGGCGATCGGCGCGGCCAGGCCGCACTCGCCCAGCACGGCCTCCTCCGCCTCGGAGGCCAGCCCGGTGGCCCGCACCGCCTCGAGTTCGGTGCGCAGGGCGGCCGGGTCCACGATCGTCTCGGCGGTCATGCTGCGCGCCGGGCCGCCGCCCAGCAGCGCCTCCAGCGCCTCGGTGTCGTAGGCGAGCATCGCCTTGCCGAGCGCGCTGGCGTGCGCCGGGATCACGATGCCCACCTCAGGCATCTGCCGCGTGCCGTCCGGGCGCGGTTCGTGGTGGACCACCACGACGTCCCCGAGCAGCAGCACGCCGGTGCGCACCGCGAACCCGGTGCGCCGGGCCAGGTCCTCCGACCAGGTCACCGCCCGCGAACGCAACTCCAGCGTGTCGAGGTAGACGTTGCCCATCCGCAGCACCGCCGGGCCCAGCCGGTAGCGACCCGAGTCGCGCTCCTGCAGGACGACGCCGTGCGCCACCAGCGTGCGGATGATCCCGTGCACGGTCGACGGCGGCAGGTCCAGCCGGGCGGCCACCTCGCCGAGGCTCATCCGGCGGCCGCCCTGCAGCACGGTGAGGATGCGCAGCGCCCGGTCGACCGACTGGATCACGACCCATCGACCTCCTCGGCGGTGAAGTGGACCCGCGGCGGATCGTCCGTCCAAGCCTCTTGTGCATAGTCAACCAGGGCGCGTACTCTCCGGATTGTATTCGGTAATGCCGAATGCTGTTCGACAAAAGCTTCGGCGCGGTAGCGCTCGTCGCGTGACCGCCGCCTGGGTATCCACGACCGGGAGGGTCACATGGACGAACCATCGATGGCTCAGAAGCTGACCTCCGAAGTCATCGGGACCGCGTTTCTCGTCTTCGTGGGCGTGGGCTCGGTCCCGGCCACGCTGATCGTCAACGGCAGCGCGCCGTTCACGATGGCGGACCTCGGCATGATCTCGCTGGCGTTCGGCACGATCGTCGTCGCCGCGGTCTACGCGCTCGGCCACATCTCCGGGTGCCACATCAACCCCGCCGTCACCCTCGGCCTGGCCGCCACCGGGAAGTTCCCCTGGTCGCAGGTCCCGGCGTACATGGGTGCGCAGGTGGTCGGCGCGATCGCGGGCGCGGCGGCGATCCTCGGCGTGCTCGGCCACAAGGCCAGCGAGGTCGGCCTCGGGGTCGCGGCGTTCCACCCGGGCGTCGGCCCGGTCCAGGGCTTCGTCGCCGAGTTCGTCGGCACGTTCGTCCTCGTCTTCACCGTCTTCGGCGTGATCCACCGCAAGGCGGTGGCCGGGTTCGCCGGCCTGGCCATCGGCCTGGTCGTCTTCGCGGCGATCATCCCGGTGGCGCCGGCCACCAGCGCCGCGATCAACCCGGCCCGCACGATCGGCCCGATGATCGTCCAGCAGCTCGCCGGCGGCCAGGTGATCTGGTCGCAGCTGCCGGTCTACGTGATCGCCGAGTTGGCCGCCGGGGCCGCTGCCGGCCTGCTCTACGTGGCGCTCTCCCGGACCCGGGCCGACACGGCGGCGGCGACCGCGCCGGTGCCGTCGGTGACCGCCTCGGTCTGAGCCCACGTACGGTGAACGAGCACGAGCGCGAGGAGCAGCCATGAAGAAGCTGATCAACGAACCCGCGGACGTGGTCTCCGAGGCGCTGCGCGGGATCGCCGCGGCCCACCCGGAGCTGCGGGTCGACCACTCCAACAAGATCATCTATCGCGGGGACGCGCCGGTACCCGGCAAGGTGGGCCTGATCTCCGGCGGCGGGTCCGGGCACGAGCCGCTGCACGGCGGGTTCGTCGGGATGGGCATGCTGGACGCCGCGTGCGCCGGGGAGGTGTTCACCTCACCGGTCCCGGACCAGATGCTCGAGGCCACCAAGGCCGTCGACAGCGGTGCCGGCGTCCTGCACATCGTGAAGAACTACACCGGCGACGTGATGAACTTCGAGATGGCCGCCGAGCTCGCCGCTGCCGAGACCGGCGCCGAGGTGGTCCCGGTGATCACCAACGACGACGTCGCGGTCCAGGACAGCCTGTACACGGCCGGACGCCGCGGGGTCGGCGTCACCGTGCTGGTCGAGAAGATCGCCGGCGCGGCGGCCGAGGCCGGGCGCGGCCTGGCCGAGGTGGCCGAGGTCGCGCGCCGGGTCAACGCCAACGGGCGCAGCATGGGCATGGCGCTGACCTCCTGCACCGTGCCCGCGGCCGGGGCGCCGACCTTCGATCTGCCGGAGACCGAGATGGAGATCGGCATCGGCATCCACGGCGAGCCGGGACGCAAGCGGGTCCCGCTGGCCCCGGCGAAGCAGGTGGCGGAGCTGCTGCTCGACGCGATCCTGACCGACCTGGACTTCACCGCCGGGGACGGCGTGATCGCCTTCGTCAACGGCATGGGCGGCACCCCGCTGATCGAGCTCTACCTGATGTACGGCGAGGTGGTGACGATCCTGGAGAAGGCCGGGGTGAGCGTCGTCCGCTCGCTGGTCGGACCGTTCATCACCAGCCTGGAGATGGCCGGCTGCTCGGTGACGCTGCTCAAGCTGGACGAGGACCTGCTGCGGCTCTGGGACGCTCCGGTGCGTACGCCGGCCCTGCGCTGGGGGGTATGAGATGACCGAGGCCGTGGACGACGCCGCGCTGGCGCGTTGGATCAGCGAGTTCGCCCGTGCGGTGGGCGAGAACAAGGACATGCTGACCCAGCTCGACGCGGCCATCGGGGACGCCGACCACGGCGTGAACATGAACCGCGGCCTCGGTGCGGTGACCGAGGCGCTGGCGGCGGACCCGCCGTCCGGCGCCCCGGCCCTGCTCAAGCAGGTGGGGATGAAGCTGGTGAGCACGGTCGGCGGGGCCAGCGGCCCGCTGTACGGCACGTTCTTCCTGCGGATGGCGACCGCGGCCGGCGACGCGGAGCAGTTCGACCCGGCCGGGTTCGCCAAGGCGTTGCGGGCCGGGCTGGACGGCGTGGTGGCCCGCGGCAGGGCCGAGCCCGGCGACAAGACCATGTTCGACGCCCTGGCGCCGGCCTGCGACGCGCTGGACGACGCCCTGGCCGCGGGCGAGGAGCTGGGACCGGCGCTGCGCCGGGCCGCGGCGGCGGCCGAGGCCGGCCGGGACGCCACCACCCCGATGCTGGCCCGCAAGGGGCGGGCCAGTTACCTCGGGGAACGCAGCGTCGGGCATCAGGATCCGGGCGCGACCTCGGCCGCCATGCTGATCGCAGCGGCGGCCGAGGCGCTCACCGGCACGTCGTAGGCAGGTCGGGATGGTCGGCATCGTGGTGGTCTCGCACAGCCGGGCCCTGGCCGGGGCGGCGGTTGCGCTGGCCGAGGAGATGCTGCACGGGCGGAGCGTGCGGATCGCGGTCGCCGCGGGGCTGGACGAGACCACGCTCGGCACCGACGCCGTGCAGATCGCGCAGGCGATGCGGACGTCGGACGACGGCGACGGGGTCGTCGTCCTGATGGACCTGGGCAGCGCCGTGCTGTCCGCGGAGCTGGCCCTCGACCTGCTGGAGGACGAGTGCCGATCCCGCGTGCTGCTCTGCCCGGCCCCGCTGGTGGAGGGCCTGGTGGTGGCCGCGGTGGCCGCGGCGGGCGGAGCCTCGCGGGAGCACGTCGCCGCGGAGGCGGCCGCCGCGCTGGCCGGCAAGCAGTCGCAACTGGCTCCCCCCACGGGTACCCCCGCGGCCGCCCGGCCGGCCGAGGGCGGGCCCGCTGATGCCGAGATCGGGGACCGCGCCGGCGCGGACGGCGACGCCGGGATCGCCGGCGTGTTCGAGGTCACCAACCCGTACGGGCTGCACGCGCGGCCCGCCGCCCGGCTGGTCCAGGAGGTGCGCACCCTCGACGCCCGGGTCTTCCTGCGCAACCTCAGCACGGCCGCGGAGCCGGTGCCCGCGGGGAGCCTGACCAAGGTGGCGACGCTGGGCGCCCTGCACGGTCACCGGGTGGAGGTGCGGGCCTGGGGGAGCCAGGCGCGTGAGGCTGTGGATCACGTGCTGGCGCTGGCCGCACGGGGGTTCGGCGAGCCGGTGGACGCCCCGCCCCCGGCCGGGGTCGCGCCGGCGGGGTCGGCGAGCGGGCCGGCCGGCGGGAGCGCCGTCCCGGGTGTGCCCGCACCGGAACCGGCCGCTCCGGGACCGCTGCCGGCCTCGGTCGGGGTCGGCGTCGGCCCGGCCCGACTGCTGCGCCCGGTGGGCTCCTCCGCCGCCTCCAACGGTGCCGCGACGGGCGCCGCGAATGGTGCCGACGGATCGGCCCCCGACCCGGCCGCCCAGTGGCGCCGGCTGCGGGAGGCGCTGGCGGAGGTCCGGCGCGAGGTGCAGCGGGTGCGGGCGCGCACCGCGCGCGAGGTCGGCGAGCCCGAGGCGGAGATCTTCGACGCGCACCTGATGCTGCTGCAGGACAGCTCGCTGCTGGACGCGGCCCGGGAGCGGATCACGGCGGGGGAGACCGCGGACGCCGCCTGGGCGCGCGTGGTGAACACGGCCGAGGCCGACGTGGCGGCGCTGCCCGACCCGTACCTGCAGGCCCGCGCGGCCGACGTCCGGGCCGTCGGCGACCAGGTGCTGCAGGCGATGGCCGGCGCCGGCGCGCTCGACCTCGGGGTGGACGGCGTGCTGGTGGCCGGGGACCTGACGCCCGCCCAGGCGGCGGCGCTCGACCCCGCCCGGATCCTCGCGGTGGTGCTCGGCTACGGCAGCCAGACCTCGCACAGCACGATCCTGCTGCGGGCCCGCGGGATCCCGGCGGTGGTCGCCGCCGGCCCGCAGGTGCTGCGGATCCCCGACGGCACGCCGGTCGCCGTGGACGGCGGCAGCGGGGAGGTCGTGGTCGACCCTGACCCCGCCGTGCTGGAGTCCTACCACCGGCGGGCGCAGGCGCTGCGGCGCCGCCGGGAGCAGGCGCTGGCCGGGGCGCGGCGCCCCGCGGTGACCCGCGACGGCACGCAGATCCTGGTCGGCGCCAACGCCGGCTCCACCGATGACGCGCGGGCCGCATGCGACCACGGCGCCGACCTGCTCGGCCTGGTCCGGACCGAGTTCCTGTTCCTCGGGCGGGCGCAGGCCCCGGACGTCGACGAGCAGGAGGCCGCCTACCTGGCGATCGCGGAGGCGGTCGGCGGGCGGCGGGTCACCCTGCGCACCCTGGACGTCGGCGGGGACAAGCCGCTGGAGTACCTGCGGGTGCCGCGCGAGGCGAACCCGTTCCTCGGCACCCGGGGGATCCGGCTCTCGCTGGCCCGGCCGGAGCTGCTCGCCGAGCAACTGCTCGCGATCGTGCGGGTCGCCCACGCCACCCCGGTCAGCGTGATGTTCCCGATGGTGAGCACGGTGGCCGAGCTGCAGGCTGCCCGGGCCGCGCTGGAGGGGGCGGTGGCGGCCGGCGGGCGGGGGACGCCGTCCGGGCTGCAGGTCGGCGCGATGGTGGAGGTCCCGGCCGCCGCGCTGAAGGCCGCCGCGCTGTCCCGCCACGTCGACTTCCTGTCGATCGGCACCAACGACCTGACCCAGTACGCGCTGGCGGCCGAGCGCGGCAACCCCGGCCTCGCCGCGCTGGCCGACCCGCTGGACCCAGGCGTCCTCGCCCTGATCGACGCGGTCTGCCGCGGTGCCGCGGGACGGGCCCTGGTCGCGGTGTGCGGGGAGCTCGCCGCCGACGAGCGGGCCGCCGGGCTGCTGGTCGGCCTCGGGGTGCGCGAGCTGAGCGTCACCCCGCGCGCGGTGCCGGAGGTCAAGGCCGCGGTCTCGGTGCTGGACGTCGCGGCATCGACGCGGCTGGCCGAGCAGGCCCTGGAGCAGCCCGGCCCGGGCGAGGTGCGGGCCCTGCTCGGGTGAGCGACGCCGTCCGGATCGGGATCGGGCTGGCCGCGGTCGGCCGGCCCGCCTACATCACGGCGGGCCGGGCAACGGATCTCGGCGGCCACCGTGCGGTGCCGGACCTGCGCCGCCGGGCGGAGCAGGTGCTGGACGCCGCCTACGCCGCGGGGTTCCGGTACGTGGACGCGGCGCGCTCCTACGGGCGGGCGGAGGAGTTCCTGGCCGGCTGGCTGGCCGCGCACCCCGAGGCGGACGACGTGGTGGTCGGGTCCAAGTGGGGCTACCGCTACATCGGTGACTGGCGGGTGGATGCCCCGGTGCACGAGGTGAAGGACCACTCGCGGGCGGCCTTCCTCGAGCAGCTGGCGCAGACCCGGACCTGGCTCGGTGACCGGCTCGCGGTGTACCACATCCACTCGGCCACCCTGGAGACCGGCGTGCTGGACGACGTGCCGCTGCACCGGGAGCTGGCCCGGCTGAGGGACGGCGGCGTCCGGGTCGGGGTGTCGACCTCCGGGCCGGCCCAGGCCGAGGTGGTGCGCCGCGCCGTGGAGGTGGTGGTGGCCGGCGAGCCGCTGTTCACCTCGGTGCAGGCGACCTGGAACCTGCTGGAGCCGTCCGCGGGTCCGGCGCTGGCCGAGGCGGCCGGCCGCGGGGCCTGGGTGATCGTCAAGGAGGCGGTGGCGAACGGCCTGCTCGCGCCCGGCGGGCAGGGCGGCACCGCCGGCCCGGGGCGGGCCGCCGAGGTGGCCGCCGAGGTGGCCGCCGAGCTCGGCATCGGGGTCGATCAGCTGGCGATCGCGGCAGCCCTGGCCCAGCCCTGGGCCTGGCGGGTGCTCTCCGGGGCGGTCACCGCCGAGCAGGTGGCGAGCAACGCGGCGGCCGCCGCGGTGGAGGTCCCGGCCGCGGCGGTGGAGGAGGTCCTGGCCCACGCCGGGCCGCCGGAGGCGTACTGGGCCGCTCGCGCCCGGCGTCCCTGGACCTGAGGCCGCGCATCCGGCCGGCTCGAGTGTGCGGAGTTACGCGCATCCCCTTTGCGCACGGTGTCACGCCGTGCGCATAGGGGGCCGGGCGGACTGTGCGGCGGTGGGCATAGGGCTGGGGCGGTGGGTGGGCATAGGGCTGGGGGGAACCGGGGCGCGGGGTCACTCCCAGCGGCGGCCGGTGAGCCGCTGGTAGGCCTCGATGTAGCGGGCCCGGGTCGCGATGACCACATCCGCGGGGACGGCCGGGGCCGGCGGGTTCCGGTCCCACCCGGTCGCGCTCGCCCAGTCCCGGACGAACTGCTTGTCGAAGGCGAGCTGCGGGCGGCCGGGCTCCCAGGAGTCCGCCGGCCAGAAGCGCGAGGAGTCCGGGGTGAGCACCTCGTCGGCCAGCATCAGGGTGCCGTCCGGGGCGAGACCGAACTCGAACTTCGTGTCCGCGACGATGATCCCCCTGCTCGCGGCCAGGTCGGATCCGCGCCGGTACAGCCGCAGGCTGAGCTCGCGCAGCCGCTCCGCGGTCGGCCCGCCGACCGCGGACACCACGTCGCCGAAGCTGATCGGCTCGTCGTGGGTGCCGCGCGGCGCCTTCGTCGTCGGGGTGAACGCCGGCTCCGGCAGCCGGGACCCCTCGACCAGGCCGGGGGGAAGCGCCACGCCGGAGATGCCGCCGCGCTCCCGGTACCCCTGCAGCCCGCTCCCTGCCAGGTAGCCGCGGACGACGCACTCCACCGGGATCATCTCCAGCCTGCGGCAGCGGATCGCCCGCCCGGCCATCTCGGCCGGGACGTCGGTGCCGGAGATCACATGGTTGGGCACCACGTCGCCGAGGCGCTCGAACCACCACAGCGAAAGCGCGGTCAGGATCCGCCCCTTGTCCGGGATCGGGGTGGGCAGCACGACGTCGTAGACCGACACGCGGTCCGAGGCCACGAGCACCAGGTCGTCGCCGTCGGCGTAGACGTCGCGCACCTTCCCGGAGTGCACCAGCTCCACGCGCTGCCCCGCCTCCCCGGCGTCGACTCGACTGGTTGTCGCTGCTGATCGCTCGTTGCTCGTGATGAACCGGCTACAGGCCGAGCGCGGCCAGGTCGTCCGGGTCGGCGCCCATCAGCAGCACGGTCAGCGGGACCTGCAGGGCACGGCACAGCCCGGGGAGATCACCGACCCCGATCTGACGCTGGCCGGACTCCACCGCGGACACGGTGGTCTGGGACCAGCCGAGCCGGTCGGCGAGGTCCTGCTGGCGCCATCTCTGCCGCGATCGCTCGGCGCGCACGTTCCGCGCGACCACGGATGCAAGATCGGGCACGCGGGCACGCTAGGGAAGATCGGCGTGCGACGCGTACCGCTGAAAGTGTGGCACCTGATAAATGAATACGATAGTCTCGTCGACAGTTCCCGATCCCGGATCAGGCTCCTGTACCGCCCCGGCCCGTCGGTCGACCTCATCGTCCCGGCGGCCCGGGGCATCACCCGCGACTGTCACCTGCTTATGCTGCCCGCGCGGGCCGCGCGCGAAGGAGGAGCAGGTGAGTGAGCCACGGGTTGCGATCGTCACCGGTGCGGCCCGCGGCATCGGGGCAGCCACCGCGCGCCGCCTGGCCCGGGACGGGTACGCCGTCGCGGTCCTGGACATCGACGAGGCCACGTGCGGTCGGACCGCCGCCGAGATCGAAACCGAGGGCGGCCGCGCCATGGCCCTCGGCGTGGACGTGTCGGACGCGGAGAGCGTCGGCGCCGGCGTCAAGCGGGTGGCCGAGGAACTCGGTCCGCCGGTGACCCTGATCAACAACGCCGGGATCGTCCGGGACAACCTGCTGTTCCGGATGACCGACGACGACTGGGACGCAGTGATCGACGTCCACCTGCGCGGGTCGTTCCTGCTGAGCCGGGCCGCGCAGGTGTACATGACCGCGGCCGGGTGGGGGCGGATCGTGAACCTGTCCAGCGTCTCGGCGCTGGGCAACCGCGGGCAGGCCAACTACGCCGCCGCCAAGGCCGGCCTGCAGGGCCTGACCAAGACGCTGGCGATCGAACTCGGCCGGTTCGGGGTGACCGTGAACGCGGTGGCGCCCGGCTTCATCGTCACCGAGATGACCGAGACCACCGCGGCCCGGGTCGGTATCCCGTTCGAGGACCTGCAGAAGGCGGCGGTGAGCACGATCCCCGCGGGCCGGGTCGGGACCCCCGAGGACGTCGCGGGAGTGATCTCCTTCCTGGCCGGCGACGACGCCGCGTACGTCAACGGCCAAGTGATCTACGTCGCGGGCGGCCCGAAGGACTGATGGTCCCCGATGCCGGGCGCGGCGGGCGGTGATGCCCTACCAGGGCTGGACCTGCAGCGGCTGCAGGCCTACCTCGATCGCGAGCTGCCCGGTCTGGTGACCGGCCGGCTGGTCGCCGAGCTGATGGTCGGCGGGCGGTCGAACCTGACCTACCTGGTGCGGGACGTCACCGGCACGGACGGCGCGTCCGGCGCGTCCGGCGCGTCCGGCGCGGGCGACGGCGACGGCGCGGACGGCGCCCGGGCCGCGGACGGCAGCGAGCGGGAGTGGGTGCTGCGCCGGCCCCCGCTCGGGCACGTGCTGGCCACCGCGCACGACATGGCCCGGGAGTACCGGGTGATCACCGCGCTGGCACCGACCGCCGTGCCGGTCCCCCGCACCGTGCTGCTGTGCCAGGACCCCGAGGTGCTCGGGGCGCCGTTCTACCTCATGCACCGGGTGCACGGCTCGGTGTTCCGGCACCGCGACCAGCTGGAGGCGGTGGGCGCGCAGCGGACCGCGGCGATCGGCTACCGGCTCGTCGAGACCCTGGTCGACCTGCACGCGGTGGACGTCGAGGCGGCCGGGCTCGGCGACTTCGGCCGCCCGCAGGGGTACCTGGAGCGGCAGCTGCGCCGGTGGGGGCGGCAGCTGGAGTCCTCGCGCAACCGCGGCCTGCCCGGGATCGACCGGCTGCACGCCGGGCTGGTGCAGCGGCTGCCGCCCGACGTCCCCGGGGTCGTGCTGCACGGCGACTACCGGATGGACAACGTCATCGTCGGACCGGACGACGAGGTGGCCGCCGTCCTGGACTGGGAGATGTCGACGCTCGGCGACCCGCTGGCCGACGTGGGGCTGCTGGTGGCCTACCGGCGCCGGCGGGCCGAGGCGAGCGGCGACCCGGTGGGCGACGTCGCGCTGGCCACCGGATTCCCGACGGCCGAGCAGCTGGTGGCCAGGTACGCGGAGCGCTCCGGGCGGGACGTCTCGGGGCTGGGATGGTATGTCGGCTTCTCGTACTTCAAGCTGGCGGTGATCCTCGAGGGGATCCACTACCGGTTCATCAGCGGCCAGACCGTGGGCGCCGGCTTCGACCGCATCGGGGCGATGGTGCCCGGCCTGGTCGAGGCCGGCCTGGCCTGGCTGGCCAGCGACAGCAACCCCGAGGAGGCCCGATGACTGCGGAGGTGACCGGGCAGCCGGCCGGGCCGGCGGCCGGGGAGGTGACCGAGGACGACGTCCGTCACCGGGTGCAGGACCTGCTGGCCGGGCACGACCCCGCCACGACGCCGCGGCTGGAGTTCCTGCGGGCCCGCTTCGACGCCGGGCTGGCCTGGGTGCACTACCCGGTCGGGCTGGGCGGCCTCGGCCTGCCCCGGCAGCTGCAGGCGGTGGTGAACGCCGAGCTCGCCGCGGCCGGGGCGCCGGACAACGACCCGCGCCGGATCGGCATCGGGCTGGGCATGGCCGCGCCGACCATCCTTCGCTTCGGCACCGACGAGCAGCGGCGGCGCTTCCTGCGCCCGCTGTGGACCGGGGAGGAGGTGTGGTGCCAGCTGTTCAGCGAGCCGGGCGCCGGGTCCGACCTGGCCTCGCTGGCCACCCGGGCGGTGCCCGAGGCCGCACCGGCCGGTGCCGCCGCCGCTGACGGTCCGGACGGCGCCGGCGGCGCGGGCAGTGCGGACGGCGCGACCCGGCCGGGATGGGTGGTCGAGGGGCAGAAGGTGTGGACCTCCAGCGCGCACAACGCCCGCTGGGGGATCCTGCTCGCCCGCACCGACCCCTCGGTGCCCAAGCACCAGGGCCTGACCTACTTCATCGCCGACATGCACGCCCCCGGGGTGGAGGTCCGGCCGCTGCGCCAGATCACCGGCGAGGCGGAGTTCAACGAGGTCTTCCTCACCGGCGTGCGGATCCCCGACGCGCACCGGCTCGGCGAGGTCGGCCAGGGCTGGCAGGTGGCGCAGACCACGCTGATGAACGAGCGGGTGGCGATCGGCGGCGGCGCCATGCCCCGGGAGTCGTTCACGATCGGGGTGGCCGCGCAGGCCTGGCGCCGCCGGCCCGACCTGCGTGCCGCCCACCTGCACGACCCGCTGATCCGGCTGTGGGTGGAGTGGGAGGTGTTCCGGCTGACCGGGATCCGGCTGCGGCAGCAGCTCGCGGCCGGCGCCCCGGGACCAGAGGGCTCGGCGAACAAGTTGGTCTTCGCCCGGCTCAACCAGGCGGTGACCGCGCTGGAGCTGGAGCTGACGGGTGAGGAGGGGCTGGGCTACGACGACTGGACGTCGCGCCGTCCGGCCGTCGTCGACCTGGCCGGCCGCGAGGCCGGGTACCGGTACCTGCGGGCCCGCGGGAACTCGATCGAGGGCGGGACCTCGGAGATCCTGCGCAACATCATCGCCGAGCGGGTGCTCGGCCTGCCCCCGGAGCCGCGCGCCGACCGGGACCTGCCGTGGAAGGACCTTCCCAGATGAGCACCGCGATGAGCGCGGCGCTGGTCAGCGCGGCGGGGGAGCCGAACCTGCTGTACAGCGATGTCGAGGACGACCTGCGGGCCAGCGTGCGCGAGCTGCTCACCGACCGGTGCACGCCGGCCGGGGTGCTCGCCCGGCTGGACCTCGACCCGCCGCACGACCTGGACCTGTGGCGCAGCCTGGGCGGCCTGGGCCTGGCCGGCCTGCTGGTGCCCGAGGCCGCCGGGGGCGCGGGCGGGACGGCCCGGGAGGCCGCGGTCGTGCTGGAGGAGCTCGGCCGCTTCGTGGCGCCGGTGCCCTACCTGTCCAGCGCGGTCACCGCGGCCGCCGCGCTGCTCGCCTGCCCGGACGGCGCGCCGTCCCTGGCGGAGGACCTGGCCGGGACGGCGTCCGGGGAGACGATCGCGGTCCTGGCGGTGCCGGCATCCTGGACCGCCACCGACCCGTTCCCCGGCGCCCTCCCCGGGGCCGCGCGGCTGGAGGGCGACGGGCTGCGCGGGCGGGTGACCAGCGTGATGGACGCCGAGGCGGCCGGGCTGCTCCTGGTGCCGGCCGGCCGGGGCGGCGTCCCGGTGCTGGTGGCGGTGCCGGCCGGCGGGGACCGGCTGCGGATCACGCCACGGACCTCGCTGGACACCACGCGGCGAATCAGCGACGTCGAGCTGGACGGGCAGGGCGGCGCCGGCGCGGCGCGGGTGCTGGCCGTCGGCGAGGCCGCCGAGCAGGCGGTGTCCAAGGCGCTGTGGACGGCGGCCGGGCTGCTGGCGTCGGAGCAGCTCGGGGTCGCCGAGTGGTGCCTGCAGACCACGGTGGACTACGTCCGGCAGCGCCGGCAGTTCGCCCGGCCGGTCGGGTCGTTCCAGGCGCTGAAGCACCGGCTGGCCGACCTGTGGGCCGGGATCGGCCAGGCCCGGACGGCCGCCCGGTACGCGGCCGACTGCCTGGCCCGGGGCGCGCCGGACACCCCGGTGGCGGTGGCGATGGCGCAGTCGATGTGCAGCGAGGTCGCGGTGCTCGCCGCGGAGGAGTGCATCCAGCTGCACGGCGGGATCGGGATGACCTGGGAGCACCCGGCGCACCTGTACCTGAAGCGGGCCAGGAGCAGCCACGTCGCCCTCGGCACGCCCGGGAGGCACCGCGCCGACCTGGCGCGGCTCGTCGACCTCCCACCGCCCGGCTGACCCCCTTTGCTCGCCGGCGCCCGCTTTGCTCACCGGAAGCCGGGTCGCCGCCCGAAATGTCCGGCGTCACGCGGCGTCCAGCGAGCAAACCGGGCCTCAGCGAGGCCGGGCGTGCTGGTGCGTCATACGAGACACGGTGCACTATGTGAAACCATGCCCTGTTGCCCAGCAAGGAGCCGATGATGCCCTTCCCGTCCGACCTGGAGATCGCCCAGGCGGCGAGCCCGAAACCGCTCAGCGAGATCGCCGCGCAGATGGGGATCGGGCCCCGCCACCTGGAGCCCCACGGGGACTCCCTGGCCAAGATCAGACTCGAGGCGATCGAGGATCTCGAGGACCGGCCGCCCGCCCGCTACGTCGTCGTCACGGCGATCACGCCGACCCCGCTGGGCGAGGGCAAGACCACCACGACGGTCGGCCTCGGCCAGGCCTTCCGGCACATCGGCAAGCAAGCCACGGTGGCGATCCGGCAGCCCTCGATGGGGCCGACCTTCGGGATCAAGGGTGGGGCCGCCGGCGGCGGGTACAGCCAGGTGATCCCGATGGACCTGCTGAACCTGCACCTGACCGGTGACTTCCACGCCGTGACCGCCTCGCACAACCTGCTCTCCGCGGTCGTCGACAACCACCTGTACCACGGCAACGCGCTCGGGCTGGACCCGCACAACATCACCTGGCGCCGCGTGCTCGACGTCAACGACCGGGCCCTGCGCAACATCATCGTCGGGCTGGGATCGCGCCAGGACGGCGTCCCGCGGCAGACGGGCTTCGACATCACCGCGGCCAGCGAGGTGATGGCGGTGCTCGCCCTGGCCACCTCGCTGCCGGACCTCAAGGCCCGGCTGGAGCGGATCGTCGTCGGGTACACCCGCGCCGGCGAGCCGGTCACCGCCGCGGACCTCAACGCGGCCGGCTCGATGGCCGTCATCCTGCGCGACGCGGTCAAGCCGAACCTGCTGCAGACCCTCGAGCACACCCCGGTGCTGGTGCACGCCGGACCGTTCGGCAACATCGCGCACGGCAACTCCTCGATCCTGGCCGACCTGATCGGCATCCGCGGCGGGGACTACCTGGTCACCGAGTCCGGCTTCGGCGCCGACATGGGCGCCGAGCGCTTCTTCAACATCAAGTGCCGGACCTCCGGCCTGGTCCCGGACGCCGCGGTGGTGGTGGCGACGGTGCGCGCGCTGAAGGCGCACTCCGGCAAGTACGCGATCGTGGCCGGGCGCGCGCTGCCGGAGGACCTCCTCGCCGAGAACCCCGACGACGTGCTCGCCGGGGCCGCGAACCTGCGCAAGCAGATCGACAACGTCCGGCTGCACGGCGTCCCGGCCGTGGTGGCGATCAACGCCTTCCCCGGCGACCACCCGTCCGAGCACCGCGCGATCGAGGAGGTGGCGCGCGAGGCCGGCGCCCGGGTGGCGGTCTGCACCCACTTCGCCGACGGCGGCCGCGGCGCCGCCGGCCTGGCCGAGGCGGTGGCCGAGGCGGCCGAGGAGCCCAGCCGGTTCCGGTTCGCCTACCCCGACGAGGCCAGCCTGCGGGAGAAGATCGAGGCGGTGGCGACCAAGGTGTACGGCGCCGACGGCGTCGACTACAGCTCGGAGGCCGCCAAGCAGTTGGACACCTACGAGCGCAACGGGTTCGGCCGGCTGCCGGTGTGCATCGCGAAGACCCATCTCTCGATCTCCTCGGACCCCACCCTGAAGGGGGCGCCGACCGGCTGGCGGATGCCGGTGCGCGAGGTCCGGGCCTCGGTGGGCGCGGGCTTCATCTACCCGCTGTGCGGGGAGATGCGGACGATGCCGGGGCTGGGCACCCGGGCCGCGCTGTTCGGCATCGGGCTGGAGGACGACGGCACGGTCACCGGCCTGTCGTAGCAGCGCACCGGATCGCTGAGCGGGCCCGCCGCCGTCGTGATCATGGCCGAAAGGGTGGTCTGGGACGCCAAACCACCCTTTCGCCCATGATCAGCGTATGAGACCGCTCAGCGCGGCGGCCCGCCGGTGAGCACGATGTCGACGGCCACCACGACGGCGCAGAACGTGAGGCCGGTGAGCAGCGCTCGGAGCTCGGGATACTTCGGCGGCACGAGGATCCTCGCCGGGATCGCGCACAGACCCCAGACGAAGCGCAGCGTCCCGACGAAGACCCGGACGGCGATCCGCACCGCCCGGGTGACCGCCACCGCCAGGTCCAACGCCACCTCCCGGTGCGCCCGCCCTCGGGTTGCCTGCCGGACACCAGTCTCGCCGCTGCCCCGGCGGCTTGTCCCGAGCGGGCGGGGAGGCGGCGCAGGCGGTCGGGTACCCGCGGGTCAGCCGGCGGCGGACCAGGCCGCCTCGAGGGCGGTGACGCCGTCGCTCTCCTGCGGTCGGTGGTCGAAGTCGATGAGCAGCGAGTAGGCGCTGAGGGTCGGGCTGGTCCGCCAGCACAGCAGCATGGTCGGCCGGATCCGGGCGGGGGCTCCGTCGGTGAGCTTGAAGTTCTGGGTGCAGCGGGCCGTGCCGACCGGGTGCCCGGCGTCGGCGGCCCACCGCAGCTCCAGCTTCCCGGTGAGGTCGGTGCGACCGACGACCACCCGGATCGTGCGGCGTTGGGCCGTGGTGCCGTAGATGCGGCCGACGACGGTCGCGCCGTCCCCGGCCGCCCGGGCCTTGGCCCACCAGACCCGGCCGAAGTCCTGCCCGGCGGGAGCGGCCTTCAGGCCGTTCAGGGTGTCCGGCAGGTGCTTCCCGACCGCGTGCTCGCCTCCGGTGAGCCCGTCGGGACCCGCGAGCCGGTGGCGGTAATACACGGCGCCACCGGTGACGCCGCTCGCGGCCAGCACGAAGGCGGTCGCGATCGCGACCCGCCGCCAGGGCCGCCGCGGCGGCTCGTCGGACTTCCTCAGCTCGCGGCGTTTGGGCAGGGTGGCCGAGCGCTTGGGCGGCAGGCCGGGGGAGGAGGCGGTGCCCCGACGCGGGTTCTGGATCGTGGTCACGGGCGTCCTCCGGGTTGCCTGGCCGTGGACCGAACGGGCGACATGTCGGCCACACAAGGTGTGTCGGCCACACAAGGTGTCGGGGTCCGCGGCGGCCACCTTGAGGGTCGGACATGCAGCGGCGGCCCGAGCCGTGAGGCTCGGGCCGCCGGAGTGGTGCTCAGTTCACGAGTCGTGGATCAGAAGTCCGCGACCGTGTAGGTGGCGCCGCTGGACACCACGGACTGGTAGACCATGGGCAGGAACTGCCCCTGGTTGTCCGGGTCGTCCGGCAGAACCGTGCTGCTCACCACGGTGACGGTGTAGCTGCCGTCGGCCGGGCCGCCGTTCTGGTCGCGCAGCGGGACGTCGCAGACCAGCTCGGTGTCGTCGATCACCATGATGTTCCCGCACTCCGCGGCCGCCCCCAGGGTCGGGTCGCCGTTGTTGTCCGGGGTGCCGTCGTAGGTGCCCTGCACCAGGTAGACGTGCGCGTCGGTGTCGTTCGACCCGAAGGTGAGGTCGGCGAACCCGACACCGTCAACGGTGATCGTCTGAGCCGAGTCGGACGGGCCGGTGCTCGGGGTCACCTTGATCACGGTCTTGTAGTCGTAGGCGCTGCTCAGCGACTTCGAGCCACCCTCCGTGGTCACCACGAGGGACTTGTCCACACCGACGCCGGACGGGGTGACCGCGGTGAAGCTGTTCCCGTCAGTGGCGACCTTGATCCCGGTCAGGGCCTTGCCGCCGAGGGTCGCGGTGGTCTTGGTGCTGAACGTGGTGCCCGACACGGTGATCGTCTGGCCACCACCCGAGGGGCCCGAGCCCGGCGTCACGCTGGTGACCGTGGGCGGGGGGTATGCGGTGTAGGTGCCGTTGCCGATCAGCGCGTTGCCGTTGGCGCTGGTGTAGACGCACAGGTTCCACACGCTCGCCGCGTTGCTGGTCAGGTTCAGGCCGGACGGGGTGGTCAGGGCCAGCTTGGTGGCGTTCACCGTGGACTTGGTCGTCACGGCGACCAGCGTCGCCGACGCCTGGGCCGGGGTGGCGGCGCAGGTCGCGGTGCCGAACTGCACCGTACCGACCAGGTTGGCGCCGGCCGCGGACTTGAAGCCCGAGCCGACGACGGTCAGCACCTTGCCGGCGCTGGCGCTCGCCTGGCCGTTGGTGATGACGCCGGGGCCCGTGGCGGGCGTGAGGGTGAGCTTGACGGCCGCAGCGTCGGAGTGCGACGCCAGGCCGATCATGGCCGCCGAGGCCACACCCAGCGCCATCGCGACGCGGGCGGCCTTCGAGGATGCCGTAGCCTGCAGGATCTTCATTGCGTGATCTCCTCCATGAGATGGTCGCTGGGCCGTCATGGCCCCCAGGGGTGAGGGCCCCTTCGGCGAGATCTATCGGCCCGGCGTCCCGGAGATTGATCGGATGCCGGGGCCCGTCACCCGGACAGGCCAGGCCCCCAGCACGCGGCCTCCGGCCCGGCCGCGCGGCGGCCTCGACGCCGTCCATGTGGCCCTCCGGCGGGCACCGTCCCGAGCCGCGGACATCTGCACTGGCGGACCGCCGCAACCGGGACCACAATCGTTTGCGGCCTGAATCACACCAAACAGCTATGAGTCGGGCAAACCACCGCACGTGCGCAAGGAGGCATGCCGATGCCCGCCGCCGACTCCTACCCCACCGACGTCGAGACGATCCGGAACCGCCGCCGCCGGGCCGTGGTCGCCAGCACCGTGGGGACCACGATCGAGTGGTACGACTTCTTCCTCTACGGGACCGCCGCAGCGTTGATCTTCCCCGCGCTGTTCTTCCCCGACCAGAAGGCCTACACCGGGATCCTCCTGTCGTTCGGGACCCAGTTCGTCGGGTTCGTCGCCCGCCCGATCGGCGCGGCGATCTTCGGGCATTACGGCGACCGGATCGGCCGCAAGGCGATGCTGATCACGACCCTGATGCTGATGGGGGTGGCCACGTTCCTGATCGGCTGCCTGCCCACCTTCTCGACCATCGGGTACCTGGCACCGGTGCTGCTCACCCTGCTGCGTGTCGTCCAGGGGATCGGGGTCGGCGGTGAGTGGGGCGGCTCGGTGCTGCTGTCGATGGAGTGGGGCCAGCGCCGCCGCCGCGGCCTGATGGCCAGCTGGCCGCAGCTCGGCGTTCCGCTCGGCCTGCTGCTGTCCACCGGCGTCGTCCGGCTGACGTCCTCGATGTTCGGCGACGCGTTCGACACCTGGGCCTGGCGGATCCCGTTCTGGCTGAGCCTCGCGCTGATCGCGGTCGGGCTGTACGTGCGGCTGCGGGTGATGGAGAGCCCCGAGTTCGTCGCGCTGCAGCGCCAGGACCGGGTGGTCCGCCGGCCGCTGTGGGAGGTGATCAAGACCCAGCCGCTGGAGATCCTCACCTCGGCCTTCGTCCGGATGTCGGAGCAGGCCCCGTTCTACCTGTTCATCACGTTCGTGCTCACCTACGGCACGAAGCAGCTCGGGCTGACCCGCAACGACCTGCTCAACTACACGATCGTGGCCGCCGCGCTCGGCCTGCTCAGCGTCCCGTTCTTCGGGCACGTCTCCGACCTGATCGGGCGCAAGCTGATGTACGGGATCGGGATCACCTGCATGGCCCTGTACGCCTTCCCGTACTTCGGGCTGCTCAACACCGAGGTCGCCGGGTTGGTCCTGCTCGCGATCGTGCTGTCGCTGGTCTTCCACGACATGCAGTACGGCCCGCAGGCGGCGCTGATCGCGGAGTGCTTCGGCCCCAACGTGCGCTACTCCGGCGCCGGGCTGGGCTACCAGCTGGCGTCGGTGATCGCCGGCGGCCCGGCCCCGCTGATCGCGGCCGCGATCCTCGAGCGCACCGGGTCCAGCACCGGGATCAGCTGGTACATCATCATCTGCTGCGTGCTGGCGATGACCGCCCTGCTGCTGATGCCGCGCCGCGCGGTGGCCGAGCCCGCGGAGGCCGACCTCGAGACGCTGGTTCGCGGCTGACGGTCGAGGGACGCGCCGCCCGATCCCAGCCGGGTGATCTCCCGACGTCCGCAGGTGGGACGCGCCGACCCTGTCGGGAGATCACCCGGCGGTGGGTGCGTGGGGACGATCTCCCGACGGTCGCAGGTGGGGCGCGCCGATCGCGTCGGGAGATCACCCGGCGGTGGGTGCGTGGTGTGGATCTCCCGACGTCCGCAGGCGGGGCGCGCCGATGGTGTCGGGAGATCACGGACCGGTCGGGCGTCCGCGGACCGTGATCAGATCCGGTCGAAGGGGGATTCCCGGGCGCCGCCGGACAGCCGGGCGTACCCGGGACCGCGGTCGAAGAACGGCGTGCCGGACGGGTTCTCCTCGGCCCGGCCGGCTCGCAGCCGGGCCCGCAGGGCGTCGGAGGCGGCGACGTCCACGACCAACTCGACCGGCACGCCCGGCTCGACCGGCACGCCCGGCACGCCCGGCTCGACCGGCACGCCCGGCTCGCCCGGCTCGCCCGAGTCGCCGTCGGTGACCACGACGCCGTAGTCCCGCTCGGCCCCGGCGATCGAGATCTTGCCCCAGCGCAGGTCCCGCTCGACCTCGGGGTAGGGGCGGTCCAGGGGGTCGCCCCAGCCACCGCCGCCCGTGGTCCGGATCCGGATCACCTCGCCGGCCCGCACCGGCGCGGCGTCCGTGAGCGCCTCGATCTCCCGCTCGCCCGGCCCCCCCGGGTCGATCGTCACCTGGAACGGGCGCCCGGCCCGGCCGCCGGCCACCCCCCAGCAGGCCAGGATGGAGCGGTCGGCGATCGACATGAACGAGGCGTCGCGCAGCATGCGGATGTGCTTCTCGTAGCCGAGCCCGCCGCGGTACCGCCCGGGGCCGCCGGAGTCCACGGCCAGCCCCAGCCGCTCCACCCGCAGCGGGAAGCGCGACTCGCTGAACTCGGTGGGGATGTTCCGGGAGTCCGGGACGACGTGGATGGTGTCCTCGCCGTCGGCGTACCACCGCCCGCCGGAGCCGCCGCCGAGCACCTCCCGCATCAGGTACGGCCGGCCCTCGGCGTCCACCCCGTGCACCCCGGTGTAGCGGATGGTCTCCTGGTCGGCCGGCATCCGCCCGCCGGTCGCCTTCGCCAGCACCCCGGCCAGGACGCCGAGCAGCCGCAGGATCACGAAGGTCCGGGCGTTCGTCGGTGCCGGGAACACCGGGGTGAGCAGGGTTCCCCTGGGTGGGAAGCGCATCTCCAGCAGCGGGACGACGCCCTCGTTGACGTCGAGTTCGGCCATCCGCTCCGGTGAGTCGGCGAGGTTGCGCAGGATCGGGGCCAGCCACTTGGCCAGGAAGTTGCCCTCCGCGTAGTCGCCGCAGTGGTTGATCGGCCCCTTCGCCTGCGGGCCGGTGCCGGTGAAGTCCAGGACCAGGCGGGGGCCGCCGTCCGGGCCGCCGCTGCCGTGCTTGGTCAGGGTGATCCGCTGGGTGTGCAGCCGCGGCGGGTCCACCCCGTCATGCTCGGCGTAGTCCTCCCAGACGTGGGTGCCGTCCGGGATCCGGGTGAGGATCTCCCGCTGATAGGTCCGGGTGGTCTTGTCGATGATCGCGTCGAAGCACGCCTGCACCGCCGGCCGCCCGTAGCGGGCGAACAGGTCCGCCAGCCGGCGGGCGCCCATCAGGCAGGCCGAGCACTCGGCGTCCAGGTCCGCGGCCAGCGACTCCGGCATCCGGGAGTTCCGGGTCATGATCCGCAGCGCGGCCTGGTTCGGCACGCCGGCGTCCCACAGCCGGATCGGCGGGACCATCAGGCCCTCCTCGAAGACGCTGCGCGCGCCGCTGGGCATCGAGCCCGGAGTGCCCCCGCCGATGTCGTCGTGGTGCCCGAACGCCTGGACGAAGGCGCCGACCTCGCCGTCGGCGTCGAACACCGGCACGGTGACGCACAGGTCCGGCAGGTGGCCGATGCCGCCCTCGGACAGGTAGACGTCGTTGTGGAAGAACACGTCACCCGGCCGCATCGTGTGCACGGGGAAGTCCCGGACCACCGGGTGCACCAGCGCCGAGTACGACCGGCCGGTGAGCTTGCGCAGCTTCACGTCGTGGATGCCGGCCCGGAAGTCGTGCGCGTCACGGATCATGGGGGAGCGGGCGGTGCGGCCGATCGCGGTCTCCACCTCGCGCTCGACGCTGGCCAGCGTCCCCTCGACGATCTCCACCAGGATCGGGTCTGCGCCGTCGGGGACCACGGGCGGGTCGGTGCCGTTCATCGCCACTGCTCCGCCTCGCCCGGCCGGGACGCGTGAGTGATCACGAGGTTGCGGTACCCGTCGACCCGGGCGGTGTACCCCGGGTGCAGCGGCACCGTCGAGCCGTACTCCTCGATCACCGCCGGGCCGGGGACGGCGTCGCCGGGCAGCAGCCGGTCCCGCCGGTACACCGGCACCTGGGTGAAGCCGGCGTCGAAGCAGGCCGGGCGGCTGCCGGTGCGGGCGCGCTCGGCGTCCGGGCGATCGGCGTCCGGATGCCGCCGCAGGTCGGGACGCCGGATCGGGCCCACCCCGGTGACCCGCAGGTTCACCCACTCCACCCGCTGGTCGGCCCGGCCCGCGAAGGAGTACCCGTACAGCTGCTCGTGCGCGGCGTGGAAGGCCCCGGCGACGGCGGCGGCGAACGCCGGGCCGACGACACCGCCAGGCGCATCGACGCGCACCTCGTAGGCCTGCCCGGCGTAGCGCAGGTCCGCGCTGCGGACCAGCTGCCGCTGCTCCGGCGGGAAGCCCTCGGCGTCGAGGGCGGCGCTCGCCCGGCCCTCCAGGTCGGCGTAGACCCCGGCCAGCCGCCCGAGGTCCAGCTGGTCGTGTCCCTGCACCGCGGTCTGCACGTAGTCGATCCGGACGTCGACGGTGAGCAGGCCGAAGGCCGACAGGTTGCCCGGGTCGGGCGGGACGACGACCGCCCGGACCCCGAGGATGTCGGCCAGCCGGCAGGCCAGCAGCGACCCCGAGCCGCCGAAGGTGGTCAGCACGAAGTCCCGGACGTCGAGCCCGCGCTTGACGCTGACCTGGCGCAGCGCGTTCGCCTGGTTCCACGCCGAGATCTCCAGGATCCCGCCGGCGCAGGCTGCGGCGTCCAGGCCGAGCTTGCCGCCGAGGGCCTCGATCCCGGCCACCGCCGCCCCGACGTCCAGCGGGATCTCGCCGCCGAGCAGCGCCGGCGGGATCCGGCCCAGGGTGAGGTGCGCGTCGGTGACGGTGGGCTCGGTTCCCCCGGTGCCGTAGCAGATCGGGCCGGGGTCGGCGCCGGCCGAGCGGGGACCGACCTTGAGCGTGCCCTCCGGGGAGATCCAGGCGATCGAGCCGCCGCCGGCCCCCACGGTGACCACGTCGATCATCGGGATCCGGGTCGGGTAGCCGCCGACGCCGCCCTCGGTGGTCAGCGTCGGCCGGCCGTCGAGGACCACGGTCACGTCGGTCGAGGTGCCCCCGCCGTCGCAGGTCAGCACCTTGTCGAAGCCCGCGGTGCGGGCGACCAGGGCGGCGCCGAGGGCGCCCGCGGCCGGCCCGGACAGCACCGTGGTGATCGGCTGCTTGACGATCTCCGCGGCGGAGAGGACCCCGCCGTTCGACTTCATGATCGCAAAGGGCAGGTCGTGGCCGGCCAGCCCGCGCAGGCGCCCGGCGATGCCGGACACGTACCCGGCCACCCGCGGCTTGACCGCCGCGTCGACCAGCGTGGTCATGCTGCGCTCGTACTCCCGGTACTCGCGCAGCACGTCGCTGGACAGGGAGATCACGGCCTCCGGGTGCTCCGCGGCGAGCACCTCGAGCATGGCCTGCTCGTGCGCGGGGTTGGCGTAGGAGTGCAGGAAGCAGACACCCAGCGCGCGCACGCCCCGCCGGCGGAACCAGCGGGCCGCCGCCACCGCCTGCTCGCGGTCGAACGGGCGGACCTCGGCCCCGGTGGCCTCCAGCCGGCCGCCCACCGTGCGCACC
>Ga0187788_10000036_pt1 | contig 28374 bp, 25 predicted proteins | sample 1015_BV01_MP10_2_FD_133008 | JGI IMG/M metagenome (GOLD analysis project Ga0187788, IMG submission 133008) | Tropical peat soil microbial communities from peatlands in Department of Meta, Colombia - 1015_BV01_MP10_20_MG | ecosystem: Environmental > Terrestrial > Soil > Wetlands > Peat | place...
GCAGAGCGCCGCTGCCGTGGGACGAGTCTTCAGCCTCCGTGCGTCGCGGACCTGGCTATGTAGGTCGGCCCCAGACAGACAGGTTCGTACTGCTCATCGACCCCGCTGTCGGTGTAGTGAGGAGTCCATCCGGCGGGATCCTGAAAGAAACGAATGGCCCGGATCTGGCGATCGGAGCATAGATTGAACCAGTGACGGGTGCCGCGAGGTACGCGGATCATATCCCCGGGCACCACTTCAATGAAGACCACGTCACCCTGGGGCGGGCTGATGTGAAACAATCCGCGGCCGCTGATGATGAAGCGAACCTCGTCCTCGTCGTGCCAGTGTTCGCGATTGAAGCGCGCCAGCATTGCGTCCAGGCCGGGTGTTTGGGGATTCACGTCAATCACGTCGGCGGTTTTGTAGCCGCCCTTCTGCTTCAGATCTTCGATCTCGGCGGCGTAAGCGTGGAGAACCTCGTCCGCCTGAGCATCGGGGCGAACCCGGCTTAGGTCCCAGCGTTCGTACTCGATTCCCAGCTGAGCGAGATATTCGCAAATTTCGGCGTCCCGCGTCAGGGTCTTATTCTTTGCTGGTATTCCCAGAGTTGCCATAGCGCTGCCTCGGGTGCCGCACGAACTTACTCGGAGATCCCAGAAGGTAATCCTCGGCCAACGGCCTCGAGCAGAAACTCGAGGATTTCAACATGACGCTTGGCCTCGGCGACATCCTGGCCCCACGTGTACAGGCCGTGCTTGCGTAATAGGATGCCATGAATTTCGGGGTTTTGCGCGAGCAGGTTTTCCATCTGCTGCGCCAAGAGCGCATAGTCCTGGGCGTTTTCGAGGATCGGCAGCCACTCCCGGTGCTCATGGGTGGATACGCCGGAGAGGCCCTTGAGCATCTCGTAGCCTTGAATAGAAAGGCCCCCTGATGCTGCGAAGCGGTCGGAAAGGATAGTGCTCCATATCGAGTGTGTATGGAGCACGGCCCCAGCTCCCGCTCTTTGCACGATTTTCAGGTGCAGGGCGGTCTCGGCGGAAGGGCGCCCGGAGCCGGAGAGTACCTGCGCGTGATCGTCGATCTCAAGAAAACTGGAATCGGAGAGCGCGCCCTTGTCCAGGCCGCTCATGGTAATCATCAGGCGCAGCGGCGAATCTGTGGTTCTGGCGCTGAAATTGCCGCTGGTGCCCAGAACCCAGCCTCGGCGATAGAACTCGTGGCCGACTTCGACCAGCGACTCGAGGATCGCCTTCACAGCAGCGGGATCGGGCGTTGCGCGGTGTTTTGTAAGCTCTGCCATGGCGATACGCTCTCTCTTGTTCCCGTCGGCCTCACAACATTGCATCTCAGCCGGAGACTGATCGCCTCAGGAATGGGGGTGATGATGATCGTGCGAATGAGCATGCTCGCCGTGATGGTGATGTCCCGCGGGAGCCGTACCGGCCGCAAGATCGCGAGCCTCGACCAGCCTGCGCCGTGATTCTACCGGCAAGGACATTTGGCGGCGCAGCCACGCAATCACTGAAGGTAGTCCGGTTCCGTCCTTCAGGTTGGTGAACACGAAGGGCAGATCGCCGCGCATGCGACGTGTATCCCGTTCCATCACTTCCAGGGAGGCGCCCACGTGAGGAGCCAGGTCAATTTTGTTGATGACCAGCAGATCGGAACGGCGTATGCCGGGACCGCCTTTGCGGGGAATCTTGTCGCCGGCAGCCACGTCGATTACGTAGATGAACACATCCACCAATTCCGGACTGAAGGCCGCGGCCAGGTTGTCGCCGCCGCTTTCGACGAACACGAGCTCTATCCCTGGGTGAGTGTGTTCCAGATCGGCGATTGCCTCCAGGTTCATGGATGCGTCCTCGCGAATCGCGGCATGGGGACATCCGCCGGTCTCGACGCCGCGCACGCGCTCAGCGGGCAATGTCCCCTGGCGGATGAGGAAATCCGCATCTTCGCGGGTGTAAATGTCGTTGGTCACGACGGCAAGATTGATTTCCGGCCAAAGACTGCGGCTGAGAGCATCCACCAGCGCGGTCTTACCGCTGCCCACGGGTCCAGCTACGCCTACGCGAAAGGCGCGCTTGAGCTCATTCATGATTCCGTGCCTCCTCAAAACAAGAAATACCGCTGCGCCAGAGGCAGAGTGCTGGCGGGCTCGCAGGTCAGCAGTTCTCCGTCGGCGCGCACCTCATAGGTTTCGGGATCGACCTCGATTCTTGGAGTTGCCGTGTTGTGCAACATATCGGCCTTGCGCAGACTACGGCACTTTTTGACGGCCACCACCCGCTTCTCCAGAGGCAGCTTGCGCGCCATGGACGCTGCCGAAACGAAGCTGACTGCGATCGAACGGGTAGCGCTGCCAAAAGCGCCGAACATCGGCCGATAGAAAACGGGTTGCGGAGTTGGAATGGAGGCGTTGGCATCGCCCATCACGCTCCACGCGATGAATCCTCCCTTGACGATCATCTCGGGCTTGACGCCGAAGAAAGCCGGTTGCCAGAGCACGAGATCCGCGAGCTTTCCCGGCTCTATCGATCCCACCTCGTCAGCGATGCCGTGGGTGATGGCAGGATTGATGGTGTACTTCGCCATATAGCGTTTCACACGCTGATTGTCGTTGCGTGAGCTGTCCTGGGCCAGCGGTCCGCGCTGGATTTTCATCTTGTGCGCGGTTTGCCAGGTGCGGGTCACAACCTCGCCGATGCGTCCCATGGCCTGCGAATCGCTGGACATCATGCTGATGGCGCCCAGGTCGTGCAGGATGTCTTCGGCGGCGATGGTCTCGGGACGAATCCGGCTTTCGGCGAAGGCGACATCCTCCGGCACCAGCGGGTTCAAGTGATGGCAGACCATCAGCATGTCCAGATGCTCGGCCAGGGTGTTCACGGTGTAAGGGCGCGTGGGATTCGTGGATGAGGTCAGAATATTGGGAATGCCGGCGACCTTGATGATATCCGGGGCGTGACCGCCGCCGGCGCCTTCGGTGTGATAGGCGTGAATGGTTCGGCCGGCGATGGCGGCAATGCTGTCATCGACGAAGCCAGCTTCATTGAGCGTATCGGTATGAAGCGCCACCTGCACGTCATACTGATCGGCAACCTTGAGGCAAGCGTCGATGGCGGCCGGCGTGGTGCCCCAGTCTTCATGCAGCTTCAGTCCGCATGCGCCGGCTTCAACCTGCTCCGCCAGCGGCTCGGCGGTGGCTGCATTTCCCTTTCCCAGAAAGCCGAAATTCATGGGCCAGGCGTCGGCCGCGCGCAGCATGTGTTCGATGTTCCAGGCGCCCGGTGTGCACGTGGTGGCATTCGTGCCGGTGGCCGGGCCGGTGCCGCCGCCGATCATGGTGGTGATGCCGTTGGAGAGCGCTTCGTAAACCTGCTGCGGAGAGATGAAGTGAATGTGGCTGTCGATGCCTCCGGCGGTGACGATGCGATTCTCTCCGGCAATCACCTCGGTGGCCGCTCCCACCACCAATCCGGGGTCGACCCCGTCCTGGGTGTGAGGATTTCCAGCCTTGCCGACCTTCACAATGCGTCCATCGCGGATGCCGATATCGGCCTTCACGATGCCCCAGTGGTCGATGATGACAGCGTTGGTGATCACCAGATCGAGAACCCCCGGGGCGGACTCCCGCTTTCCCGTGGAACTTTGTCCCATGCCGTCGCGAGTTACCTTGCCGCCGCCAAAGGTAATCTCGTCACCGTAAACGGTGTGGTCCTTCTCAATCTCGATGATGAGTTCGGTATCCGCCAGGCGAAGGCGATCTCCGGTGGTAGGACCGTAGAGATCCGCATAGGTGCGGCGGGGGATGCGCAGGCTCATGGCTGCCCTCGCTTGTCTGGTCGCAGGGGTCCTCCCACCAGACCGCGGTGGCCGTAGACATGGCGCTCTCCCGTGAGTGGAACCAGGGGCACTTCCTTCTCTTCTCCCGGCTCAAAGCGCACCGCGGTTCCCGCTGCGATGCCCAGACGCATGCCGTAGGCGGCATCGCGATCAAACTCCAGAGCGCGATTCGCCTCGAAAAAATGGTAGTGGCTGCCCACCTGAATGGGGCGATCGCCGGTGTTGCGCACCACGACGCGAACGGCGGGCCGGCCTGCGTTGAGCTCGATCTCGCCATCGGCCAGGAAGTATTCGCCGGGAATCATCGCTACCTCTCACTGAATAGGATCATGAACGGTGACCAGCTTGCTGCCGTCGGGGAAGGTCGCTTCGACCTGAACCTCGTGAATCATCTCCGCCACTCCGTCCATGACGTCGGCGCGAGTGAGGATGGTGGCGCCGAAGGTCATGAGGTCGGACACGCTCTTGCCGTCACGGGCGGCCTCCAGCACTTCCGCCGAAATCACAGCCACCGCCTCGGGATAGTTCAGCTTCAGTCCACGAGCACGCCGCTTGCGGGCCACCTCTGCGGCCACGAAGATCAACAGCTTTTCCTGTTCGCGGGGAGTGAGATGCACGAGAGCTCCTTCCGGAATTCAATAGAGTTTTCGTGGGAGCGAAGCACTTCGGCCGCAAAGAGACAGTTTCGCGGCTCGCCACAGTGAGGTCAAGCCTTGCATCAGGACTCGGCCATTGCAGGCGAGGCCGCGCAAGACGATTCCGCCTGCCCGGAGGCGGCTGACGCCCCAGAGCACCTGATCTGCCAGCGTCAACTCGGACGCGAGGGCGTCCAGCCGTGCTTCGATATCCCGCCAGTGCGCCCCGGCTGTCCCGGGACGGCAAATGTAGAGCGACGCCATGTGACGAAAGTGACCGAGCCGTGCTGGGGAGCCCAGAGGGCGCAGGCTGGGCTCGAGTTCCCAGTGTTCCTCAAGCAGGGGCCGCCGATCTTCCAGGATCAGGAACGACGAGGCAAAGCGCGCGTAGCCAAAAGTTTCGCCGAAGGCTTCCCGCCCGGGAGCGATCAATTCCCACCAGAGAAGTGCGGCCCGAGGTTGCAGAGTGATTCGCGTGAATTGTTCGTAGCGGGATCCGGCGTAGGGGATAACGGCGTCGGGAACATATTCCAGCAGACCATCCGCGCCAACTTCGACTTCAACCCGTGAACGGCTGCAGTGCCTGGGGGATCGGCTGCGATAAATGCGCGTGGCTCCGGTGGAGGTGAGCTGGGCCTGGGCCGACGGTCCGACTGAAATCTGGAGATGCAGCTCATCGGTGTCGAGAATCCCGCCGGAGATGTTGTGGAGGTGGGCGAGCGTCTCGCCCGCGGAATTAGGGAATCCGCGCAGCACACGCCAGGGAACGTCCTGGCGGTGAATCCGCAGGGTAGTGGCGGCGCTCTCCGCCTGCCTGGAGAAGTCAAGCCAAAGCGTTGCCGTTCTTGCGGAAGTACTCATGTCAACTGATGAACAGGCGCGTGCCCAAGCGGGGATGAGTCATGGAGCCGATTTCCAGAAGCGGCGCGCACGATGGAACTTGCACGTCCGCCTCCATCGCGCAAGCAGCGGCGCGAACGATGCGCGGCTTCAGATGAAACAAAATCGCCTGCGCTTCGATGTGCCCGAGGGGCATCAACCTTTGACAGGCAGAGATAAGGCCGGCAACACTCTGATGCAGAAACGCCGGGATTGCATGGCAGCCGGAAATCTCGAGACGTCCGGCAACGTATCCGAAACAAGCCGCGTAGTGAATCGGCCGACCCTGTCCATCGGATGAATTCACAAGCTCGGACAAGACAAGATCGCCGTAGGCGCGGATGGCGACGTCCACCAGGCACCGAGCCATGGCTGAGGAAGCATCGCGTGCTTCCCGGGCAGGCTTGCGCGCATCCAGTCGGGAGTTGAGTTCCAGCCACTCCGCGAAACCGGCAGGCCCAGCGTGAGCCAGGGCGCAGCTGCGAGCGCAAAATGCGGCTTCCAGGGCACCTGACTCCTCCAACCAGCCGGCGAGGAAGGCCTCAAGATTGTGGGGAGAAAGCAGGCCGTACTCCACCAGCGACTCCAGCCCGAAGGAGTGCGCCATTCCGCCGACCGGAAGCGCACTGTCGGCGAGTTGCACAAGACGCAGTAGGGCCAGGCTTTGGGCCATTCCGTTGAAAGGCACGCCGCAGAGAATAAACCATCGGCCGGGAAGCAGGGCAATTACAATAACAAATATTCCCCATGAAAAATTCCTTCATGTCGCGAGCCATCGAGCTCGCGATCGAAAACGTGAATGCGCGCCGAGGCGGACCTTTTGCCGCTCTGATAGTCAAGGACGGACGCATCCTGGCCGAGGGCACGAACCTGGTGACCACGTCCATGGACCCTACGGCGCACGCCGAGATCACGGCGATCCGCAATGCTTGCCGCATCCTGAATAGCTTTCATCTTGGGGGCTGTGAAATCTACACCAGCTGCGAGCCTTGTCCCATGTGCCTGGGAGGCGTGTATTGGTCGCGCGTGGATCGCCTGTATTACGCGGGAACGCGGGAAGACGCTGCGGCGGCGGGTTTTGACGACGCGCTCATCTATGAACAAATCCAGCTGCCGCCGGAGTTGCGCTCGATTCCAATGATCGGGATGATGCGGTCGGAATCGAAGGCCGCCTTTGAAGCCTGGCGCAACCTGTCGGCCAAAACCCCTTACTGATTCGTCCAGCCCACAGCCTTGTCATCCAGTGCGCCTGATCGTGGCTTCGATGAGGCCGTGAGGCTCGTCAATCGGAAGGAAGACTTCGTTGGGGTTGTCCAACCCGAAAGGCACCAGATCGACCAGCAGGCAATGCCGGTTGGGCATGGAGAGATGAATCTCCACGATCTCGCTGATCCGGCTCAGGATCGTCTCTCCAATGGCGTAGAGCGTGTGCTGCACACCACGACTGTCGTGGCCGGCGAAGATCTCGAGGATGGTGTCGCGCACGGAGTTCCACAGTGATCCGAATTTGTGGCTGCCGGGCTGGTAAAGCCACTCGGCCGTTACGATGGTGCCAAACAGGCGGTCGCGCGTTTCCTTCAGGGTGGTGTATTCGTCGTGGATATAGCCTTCGAAGGCCGAACCAGCAGTCTTAAGGACGGTCAGGTCAGCAATCCCCGCCCTGACCTCGGTGCGCTTGCGATCCGCAGTAATCCGCGCAGTGCGGCATCCGCCGCCGGCCTTGAGAAAGGCGTGTTCGTGAGGCTTGCCGTTGACCAGGATTCGCTGCCAGAGGTTCTGGGTGGCTGCAATTCTCGTCCATGCGACTTGCGGATTGCGGGTGAGGAAGTGATCTGCCAGCCGCCGGCAAAATTCCTCGACCTCACCCAAGGGCTGCTTTCTGGCCAGGGCGTAAACCGTGTTCTTCATGGTGTCGGTAGGCAGCACGGAGCGGTTGTCCCCCGCGGTATAAGCGTCGGCGAATTCTCCGGAGAGTGTAATGTCAATGCTCAGGTCCGTCATCTCGTGGTGTTGGCCCTGACGCGCGACTTTGACCAGGCGGACGCGGGATTTGCCGTATTGATTGGCGGCAAGGGCAACTGGCATCAGCTTCCTCGATAAGTGGAGTATCCGTATGGGCTCAAGAGCAGAGGCACATGGTAGCGCTGCTCCGGGCTGGCGATGCGAAACTGAATCGAGATCTCGGGAAAAAGTTCGGACAGTGCGGAAGTATCAAACCGCAGGCGATAAATCCCGGGTTGCACGGTTAGGCCGTCCGGCAGAAGGTTGCGGACGCGGCCATCCTCATCGGTCACGCCGGAGCCCAGCAACTCCCACTCCGCCGGCGCGGCCACGAGCCGGGCAAGCTGGACGGGGATGCCAGGCGCGGGACGTCCCCGAGCCAGATCGAGCACGTGGGTGGTGATCGGGCTCATTCGCTCAGCAGCTTTCTCAGGCGCAGGCGGGTGATTTGCCGTTGTTGCTCGGCAGCTTCCAGAATTTCCGTCGCCGCGCTGTTTTCGAGACGCCGCTCAAGCAGCGCCAGCATCTCCTTGCCGGACTTGCCGGTGGCGCAGACGATGTAGATGTGCCCGAATTTTTCCTCGTACTTGCGGTTTTCCTCCACCAGCGCCGCCAGTGTGTCGGTATCCGCAGCGGAGGCCGACGACTGCTCCTGGCGTGACCAGGAGCCTCCGGATTGCTGCCCGATTCTGGGATGCGCAGCGAAGGCCTGCAGCCAATCTTCCCGTGAGCCCTGGCTCCAGACGCGATCGGCCGATTCCTCCAGAGCGCGGATGGTTTCGTAGGGGCGCCCGGCAGCCATGGCCCTCGCCCAGGCCCTCGATCCGCAGCACCGCAGAAAATCGGCGGTCGCTTCATCGACGGGCGCCGCATTCAGCGTCTTCAGTCCCGCTTCCATGCGGCCAACGTCAGTCAGATAACCGAAGAGATGCAAGCGGCTGACCCCGCCGTCGGGATAAATGTTGAAGCGAACGTAGCGCGCCGGCTGTTCCCGAACCAGTTCTTCCTGAAAGAAATGGCGGGTGTGCGCCCGCAGCGCGGTTTCCGGCAGCAGCTCGCTCCACGCGCCTTCTTCGGCGGTGAGGCTGATCTCAAGAGAGCAGCGATCGGGAAAATTTCCTTTGAAGTGCGAAGTGTCCACCTCGACGCGTTCGATAATCCCCTCCGCCGCCAGCTTCAGGATGACCCAATCATGCCCCGGACCGCGGCGCCTGCGGGTTTCCCAACCGTCGCTCATGTCGAGGGCGCGCCCCGGCATCGTCAGATTCCGCGGGTTGCCGTAGTGCTGATCGCTGGAATCCACAACCGTCGCGCCGTATTCGGCCGATGCCAGATCCACCTCCGGTCCAAGGTGACGCCAGTCCGGAATTGCCTCGCCGTGGACGCGCAAGCGCGCCACTCCACCGTCGGGAAAGATGTTCAGCCGCAGATGGGTGAAGCGCTGCGGAGAAGCGATTGCGAAAGGATTGCGCGAATCGCCCTGCAAGCGGGAGCTGGGCAGAAGCACTACCCAGTCGCGAAGATCCTCCGGCCCAGGGTTGCCGTCCGCGGTGCAGGCTTCCACGGAGCAACATTCCGGGTAGTTGCCGGTAAAGTGGCTGGTATCGACCACAATGCCGTGCACCACGCCCGTAATGCCCAGGCGCACGATTGCCCAGTCATGGCCGGGCGTGCGCTTGCGCCGCGATTCCCAGCCGTCCATCCATTTGCCGCGGTCGGTGTACTTGCCGGGAACAAAGACGGGTTCCGCATGCTTGATCAGATTTTCTTTGGGGGCAAAGAAATCGTCGCTGGCGGCAACTACGCAGCCGCCGGCCCGCTCGGAAGCAAGGTCCAGAAGTTGGGTGAAGGGTTTCAGAAGCGACCTCGGCGCAAGACTTTTCCCCGCGGTGGTCCATTCACATCAACGGGAACTCCGCGCAGATAGGTTCTTTGTACCACGCCGGCCAGGCGCATGCCGGCGTAGGGCGTCAGCGCATGGCGATGATACAGGGCGGCAGGGTTGACGACGAATTCAGTTTGCGGATCCCAAACCACGAGGTCGGCGTCGTGCCCCGGGGCGATAGCACCCTTCTTTCCCGCCAGCCCGGCCAGTTTGGCTGGGGCGGCGCACATCCAGGACGCCAGCTCCTCGATGGGCAGTCCGCGGCGGCGGCACTCGGTCCATACCGCAGGCAACGTCAGTTGCAAGGACGCGATTCCGCCCCAGGCGCGAAAGAAATCTCCATCATCGCGCCGCTTGAGAGCCGGCGGACTGGGGGAATGATCGGAGACTACCATGTCGATGACTCCAGTATGAAGGGCACTCCACAAGGCATCCCGGTTCGCTCCCTCGCGAATGGGCGGAGCGCATTTGAACTCAGTAGCTCCATTAGCGATTCCTTCTGCGGTGAAAACAAGGTAGTGAGGGCAGGTTTCGGCCGTCAGCGGAAGGCCTGCAGCGCAGGCATTTTGCAGAGCTGGCACCGAGTCTGCGTCCGACAGGTGGACGATATGTATCCTGCAACCTGTCTCCCTGCACAAGCGAACCAGGAGATCGATGGCGCGGCTTTCCGCTCTGCGCGGACGGGAGTGAAGATAATTTTGAAAGCAGCGCGCGTCGCCCGACGGCGTGAGCAGTTCCGCCGGCGATTCCGCATGCACCAACAGCACCGCACCGCAGCGGGCGAGTTCGGGCATGGCCTGGCGAAGGTCAGCCTCTTCGACGTGTGGAAACTCGTCGACTCCGGAGGGAGTGAGGAAGCATTTGAATCCGAAGCAGCCCTCGTCCCATAGCGGCCGGAGGTGGCCGGCATTTCCTGGCACCACGCCGCCCCAGAATCCAACATCGATCCAGCACTGCCCGTCTGCGGCACGAATCTTGGCGGCATAGGCCTGCGCCGAAATGGTGCTGGGGATGCTGTTCAGCGGCATCTCGATAAGAGTGGTAATGCCGGCCGCGGCTGCGGCCCGTGTTCCCGTGGCAAAGCCCTCCCACTCGGTGCGGCCGGGCTCGTTCAGGTGTACGTGGGTATCGACCAGTCCCGGCATCACCACGGAGTTGCCGGCGTCGTCATCGGCTGCAGAGTCGTAATCGCCGACGCGCGCCACGATTCCGTCTTGAATATGGACCGATGCAGGTCGCATGCCGTCGGGCAGGACCACTCGCCGGCTGCGAATTACGCGATCAGCGGCCATCAAGAAAATCCCGAAGCAGATTCTGTGCCACCCGCGTACGGTAGGCAGCAGTGGACCGCATGTCGTCGATGGGAGCCATCTCCTGCGCCAGCACAGGCAGGGGATCGCTGCGATCGAGAATGGCGCGTTCGGTCCTGAAGCAGCGCAGAGGAACGGGAGCGACGCTGCCCACAGCTACCCGCGCTTCTCCCGTCTTGCGGTCGAGGAGCGCGGCCAGGCACACCTTGGAAATTGCCTGCGCCCTCCGCGTCCCCACCTTCCGGTAGTACTGCGACCAGCGAGAAGTACGGCGGCGCAACCGAATTCGAGCGAGCAGTTCGTCGGGCTGCAGCCTGGTCTGCCGGTACCCTACGTGGAACTCGTGGTAGGGAAGCCAGCGCGATCCACGCTGCGAGATAAGCTCCAACTCGGCCTCATAAACGAGCAGAGCGGGCGGTGTATCGGCAGCCGGAGAAGCGTTCACCACATTCCCTCCAATGGTGCCGCGATTCTGGGTGGCGATTCCTCCCGTAATTCGGGCGGCTGCGGTGAGCAGTGGAAATTCCCGCTCGAAGACTTCCTGTGCCAGCACCTCGGTGTAGGTGGTCAAGGCCCCCAGAGTTACGAAATCGGCGACGACTGTTATGCCGCGCAGCACCGGAAGGTTCCAGATGTTGAGGAAGCGCCGATGGTCAAGCTTGCCGGCCTCCAGCAACACCATCAGGTCGGTTCCGCCGGCAAATGGACGCCAAGCGCCAGGATTGGCAGCCAGCAGTTCCAATGCTTCCGCCAACGACTTGGGCGTGCGCATTTCGTAGGAAGGGATAAATGACCTCACGCGTGAATCCCTCCGCGCCGGCACGCTCGCAAGACGGACTCGAAGATGCGCAAATACCCGGTGCAGCGACACAAGTTTCCCGCGAGCCCGTTGCGGACGTCCTCTTCGGTTGGCGCAGGAATACGCTGCAGGAGGCTCACCGCCGCCATCACCATTCCGGGTGTGCAGATGCCGCATTGAGCGCCGCCGCAGTCAAGAAATGCCTGCTGCACGGCGTGAAGCCGCTCGCCGCCGGCGATGCCCTCAATCGTGGTGATCTCCGCCCCTTCCGCCTGCAGCGCGGGGACCAGGCAGCTGTTGACCAGCTTGCCGTTCATCATCACGGAGCAAGCGCCGCACTCGCCCTCGCCGCAACCCTCCTTAGTGCCAGTGAGGCGAAGATCTTCGCGCAGCACGTCCAGCAGACGCATCATGGGCCAGGTCTCAACGGTCTGAACCGTTCCGTTGACGGTCATCGAAATCGAGATCCTAGCCATGAGCGGCCGTCTTTTCTCCTGCGGTCAGTGCGGCCATCACAGCTTCCGGCGTCAGGGGGATCGCAGTAAAGCCGATCCCGATCGCGTCCTCGACCGCGTTAGCGATGGCGGGGGCGGGGCCATCGGCAGGAAGCTCGCCCAGACCCTTGGCTCCCATGGGACCGTGGGCATAAGGCTTCTCAACGAAGACCACCCGGATCGGAGGAACGTCGGCGCTGGTGGGAATGATGTAGTTGGTCATCTGGCTGTTCGCCATGCGACCCTGCTGCCATACCACATTCTCATAGAGCGCGTATCCTATGGACTGCACCACCCCGCCTTCAATCTGTCCCCTGGCGAGGACAGGATGAATGATCCTCCCCACCTCCTGCACGGCGATGAAGTCCTCGACACGCACCTCATAGGTCAGGGTGTCCACGCTCACCTCGGCCACATAGACCGCCCAGCCATAGGCGCCATAGGCGTCTCCCTGATATTTCTCATCGTCCCAGTAGATGCCAGCGGGAGCTTGATATTGGCTGAACGAGCGCAGTTCGCCGTGTTTTCGGATGTGCGCTGCGCAGGCGCTCGCGAATTCCACCGGCGTGTAGGAGGCAGACAGCAGCCCTGTACCCTGCAGCGTCTGCTTCAGCCCGAGGGCTGCCGACTCCACAAGCTTGCCCACCACCATGCAAGTTCTGGAAGCCACAGTCGGCCCGCTGTTGGGCACGCCGGAAGTATCGGGCTGCACGACTTCCACATACTCGTAGGGGAGCTGCAATGCTTCTGCAGCGATCTGCGTGAAGATGGTCTTGGTGCCCTGTCCCATCTCGGTGCTGGAGGCCAGCACGCGCACACGGCCCGCCGGGGTGGCATCCACGCCGACTATCGAAGCCAGATAGCGCTCTCCTGAGCCGGTGAATCCCGCGCCATGGAAAAACGCCGCCAGTCCCATTCCACGCTTTACGGCGGCGCCTGAATTCTGCCGCGCAAAGCGTTCCCGCTTGGCGAAGTACCCAGACTCGGCGAGGGCGCGGTCGAGCAGGCCCGGCATATCCGGGTCTTCGCGAATCACCTGGCCGGTGGCCGTGGTCTGGCCCTGGCGGAGAAAGTTGCGGCGTCGGATTTCTTCCGGCGGAATTCCCAAAGTTGCCGCGATCTCATTCATGTGGCGCTCAAGCGCGAAGAAACTCTGGGGAGCGCCGAAGCCGCGGAAAGCGCCGTGGGGAGGGGCATTGGTGGCGACCGCCTGGCTGCGTATGCGCACATTGGGGCAGTAATACGGACCGGCGGCATGAATGGTGCCGCGCGACAGCACGACGGAGGACAACGTGGCATAAGCACCGCCATCGATCGTGAAATCAATGTCCATGGCCAGCAGAGTGCCGTCGCGCCGGACGGCGGTGCGATGGCGGGTTCGCGATGGGTGCCGTTTGGTGGTTGCCGCCATGTCCTCCGCGCGGTCATAAACCAGCTTCACCGGCCTTCCCGATTTCCACGCCAGCAACGCGGCGTGGGCCGCGATCATCGAGGGATACTCTTCCTTCCCGCCAAAGCCGCCTCCGGTTTCGGTCTGGACTATGCGAACCTTTTCATCTCCCAGAGCGAAGACGCCCTTCAGGGCTTTGTGGACATAGTAGGGACACTGCATCGAGCCCCAGACGGTGACGCCGTCCTGGGGTGAGGCGACCGCGATCATGCCGTTGTTCTCGATGTAGAGCTGCTCCTGCGCCGCCGTGAAGTACTCGCCCTCCACGATGAAGTCGGCGGAGGGCCAGGCTTCATCCACGTTGCCCTTTTCCAGGTGAAAGCGCTTGAACACGTTGTCTTCGCCCCAGATCACTTCCCGACGGGCAAGGGATTCTTCCAGTGAAAACAGTGCGGGCAGGGGCTCGATCTCAATGGTGACTCCGCGCCGCGCCTCCTCGAGCAGGTGACGGTCTGGATGAGCCAGGAGGAGCACCGGTTCTTCAGGATGATTTACCGCGGCGCCGGCCAGGCAGGGCTGATCGTCGAGGATCAAGGCAATGCAGTTGGCGCCAGGGATGTCTGCCGCGCGCACGATGGTGAATTCCACCCAGGGAATTCCTTCAGCGAAGCGGATGGCCGCGATGCGCCCCCGTGGTGAGGGAGAGCGCACCGTGGCGCCGTAGATCATCCCGGGGAATCGCAGATCGTCAACGTACTGGGCTCGCCCCGTGAGTTTGTCGCGTCCCTCCTTGCGAGGGACGGCAGTTCCCACCACCCCGTGCATATTGCGCCAAGCATAGCAAGGAAGGCGTGGAATGATCTCCTGCTATTTCAGAAGGTCAGGAAGGATCAAGTCGCCGGTCAGTCACAGGAACACGGCACGGGCACCGGCGCCGCCCGCGCCGCACGGCTCGCGTGCACTAAAGACAGGCCGGCGGCGCACATTGGCTGTACGCCACCTGGCCTGCCAGGCCAAGTGAATCCGCCTCTGCTTTTGCTAGGACCCCTGGGGTCCGCCCATGCTGCCGCGGCGCTGTTGGAACTGCTGTTGCCGCTTCTCAAGGTAGTCGTCGTACTTCTTCTTCTGGTCGTCGTTCAGCAGGTCGCGGATCTTCCCGGTCGCCGACTGATGGATCCCCTTCATCTTGGCCATCTTGTCTTCGCGCGAGGTGGAGGTATCCTGCATCAGTTGCTTCATCTGGTTCTGCTGATCCTGCAGAATGCTGCGCACCTGGGATTGCTGGTCGTCGCTGAGACTCAGTTCCTGGGTGAGGTTCTTAACCTGGTCGTCAACGCTGGGCATCTGCCAGCCACCATGACCACCGCGTCCGCCGCCTGTTCCCTGGCCCATTCCCGCGTATTGGGCGAGAGCCACACAAGAAAACGCCAGGACGGTTAAAAGAAAAGCAAATCGCACTGATTTCATCGGAAAGATCTCCTCAGGTGCTTCGATTTTGAGCGTCATAGCGGAATCGATGAGCGCAAGGCCAGCCGCCGGCCATGCACTCATCCCCGTTCAGTTCTGAGTGGCGGCGCCAGGAGTTCCAGCGAAAGGAGGCCGTCCGCCGGGACGGAAGCGGTGCTGGCTCCGCAAGTCGCTCAGCTTGCTCTGCTGATCCGAGTTCAGCACCTGGTAGAAGGCGGCGTCGGCTTTGGCCTGAGCCGAAGTGAGCTGGGCGGTCAGGGTGCCGATGGTGTTCGCGGCCTGCTCAATGCCGGCGCTGTCATTGTTCTTCACCGCAGTATCAAGGTTCTGATGAGCAGTCTTCAGGCTGCTGTGCAGCGCAGACTGATTGTTGAAGGCGTTGGTGAAAATCGTCGTCGCTTGACCCTGCTGGGCAGGCGTCAGCGACAACGCATTGGTCAGAAAGGTCACGTGATGTTGCACCCGGGTTGCGGGATCCGGCGGAGCCGGGGACTGAGCTAACAGCAGGGTGGAAAACAAGCACGTGAACAACAAAAGGACGATGGTCTTTTTCATAGGCGCGAATCTCCGGCGATAGAAACACAAGTATCCACGCGCCGGTTGTGCTGTGGCTGTTAAGCATTTGTAAAAACTGCGGAATCTGCAGGGCTAAAGCCTCTCCCCGCGCCTTCCTCAAATCTTGCCCGAAGCCGCGCAGGCACTTTTACCGGGGCGTTGCAAAGGATTTGCTTTGGGTAGCTTTACAGAGATTTTACCCCACACGGTCCGGTGTTGTTATTTCATAGGAGGCGCTGCGAAGCGCGGTCTTTCCGGTTCCAGAGGCTCGTCAACCGAGGTTTTATGGACTACGACATCGTGCTGCATGTAGTTGCGGGAGGATTGGTTCTCAGTGGCTGGGTCTTACTGATCGCATTCTGGCTGCAGTTTCGAAGCGACTGCCACGCGCACTCCATCTATCAGGGCCACGAGAAACGTGGAATGGACGATCATCTCACCGATCACGGCCGTGAATGGCCGGCCTCACCCACTGGTGGAGACCGCAGGCCCGGCGCCCGCGGTGCCTACGATCCCGGTCTGTCGCAGAGGTTGTCCGTCTGACTGAAAGCCCCAAGTGGCATCGGCGTTTTACCAAGACTTTACATACCGTGTGTCGCCACCGTGCTTCAATACTGATGATAGCGACACTCAAAGAACGCCCCAATCGGCGGGGACGAGCGCTTTCTCCTCCATCTCTCCCCGCCGACAATTGTTGCTGGGTCGTGCGGGCGAACAGGATGCCTCTCGGAATTTCACCCGGAATGTTGAAGGCTTGCGCAGGATCCTGGGCGGCTGGACTGGAATGCAAGCCCAGGCTGTTACAGGCTGTTATTGGTCTCGAACCGCGTCCTGGCTGGCAGAGTTTGAAGCAGGGCATGAATTTGGCGAAGCCGAGGCCTGCCGATTGCCGGTTTCGTTCTCCGGTGGCGCTCCGCCGGTGGACATGATGATTGCAAGAAACTGGGCAAATTCTTGGGTCACTGTGGATTCCTTTGCTCTACAGGAGGTAGACGAACGGGCGAGAAAAGAGTTACGGCGTTCTTGTAAAGGCCATGCAAATACTTCCCGATTGCAGACGCCTCCAGGCTGTGCCGTACGGCGATTGCAGCGGGGAGGGTTCAAGGAGCATTATCTAAGCAGGCATTGATGAAACCGTCGACCAAGGAGCGTGTGCTGTCACTGGTGGTAGTGCTGGCCCTGGTTGCAGTGCTGGTCACACTGGGGTTTCTCCAGTATCGCTGGAGCCGGGAGATTAGCGAAGCCACCAGCACCCGCATGCAGGCTAGCCTGCAGACCTCGATGATGGGAGTGCGCCAGGACCTTTACCGCGAGCTGGCCACGGTATGCGTGGTCTTTCAAAACGATGCCGACGCGTCTCCCGAGAAGGATCATACGCGTTACATCCAGCGCTACCAGGAATGGACGCGGACGGCCGCTCATCCCGACCTGGTAGCCAACGTCTTTATCTGGGAGACAGGAGGAGGAAATCCGCCCCGCCTCTTGCAGTTGAATGGAAGCCGCGAAGCATTTGAACCGGTCCAATGGCCCGCCAATTTTCAAGCCTTGCACGACCGCTTGCAGGCGACATCCCTGGATGCCATAGTGGCGGCGCTGGCCAACCTGCGGCTTACGCGACGCTCGCTCAACGAAGCTTCTCCCGATCCGGAGCATGCTCGTGAGAATCCGCGTCCGGGGGGCATTCCCGTTCTCCCATGGAGAATCGACCAGAACATTCCCGTGATGGTTCACCCGAATATTCAGCGAACTGCCGGGTCCAAACAGGCGAAGCCGATTGTGGCCTGGTTTCTGATTGAACTGGATGCCAAGGTTCTGCAAGCGCACGTGCTGCCGGAGCTTGCGGAAAGGTATTTTGGTGGTCCTGAAGGCCTGACCTACGAAGTGGCGCTGGTCGGTGGCGCACAGGAGCCGCGGGTGCTGTACACGTCGGATCAGGGATTTGGCAGGCAGGATCCCCAAACCGCGGATGGCACGCTGAACGTGTTCGGTCCTCCGCGCGCAGGACCGCCTCCGGATGCCGCTCGCGGCAGTATGCCAGGTTCACGTGGCGAAAACCTGCTGGCGGGGATCCGCCTTCGCGATCCCCGCGGCGCACCTGGTCCGTTGCGGCTGGAGCCTATTCGCTACAGCGTGAACGACCGCGACTGGCAGCTGTTGGTAAAGCACCGCAACGGCTCCCTGGAGGAGGTGGTGGCGGCCACCCGGCGGCGGAATCTCACCATCAGCTTTGGGGTGCTGCTGTTGTTGGCTGCCAGCATGACCATGGTGATCATCACCAGCTTGCGGGCGCAACGGCTCGCCAAGTTGCAAATGGATTTTGTGGCTGCCGTCTCCCATGAATTGCGGACACCGCTGGCCGTAATCAGTTCTGCGGCCGACAACCTGGCGGATGGGGTGGTGGAGAGCAAACCGCAGCTATCTCAGTATGGCTTCGTCATTAAGAAGCAGGCGCGGCAGCTCGGTGACCTGGTAGAGCAGATCCTTCTGTTCGCCGCTGCGCGGGAGAACCGCCCACGCTTCACCTTGCGCCCGCTGCAGGTTTCCGAGATCGTCGATTCGGCGCTGAACCACACAGCGGAGCTTATTCATGGCGCGCAATTCACGGTCGAGAAGAGTGTCCCGGCCAGTCTTCCTCTCGTAGTTGGCGATCTGTCCGCTTTATCGCAATGCCTGCAGAACCTGATCACCAATGCGGTGAAGTACGGTGGAGAAAAGCGGTGGATTGGAATCGACGCGCAGGCCATTCCCGATGGCGCGCGCGGCGATGAAGTCCAGATTACCGTTCGGGACCAGGGGGTAGGTATCACGGCCGCGGATTTGCCGCACATCTTCGAGCCCTTCTATCGCAGCCCTGCAGTGGCAGCGGCGCAGATTCACGGCACGGGCTTAGGATTGCCCCTGGCCAAGAGCATTGCCGAGGCCATGGGCGGCCGGCTGAGCGTTGCCAGCAATCCGGGAGCGGGAAGCTCGTTTGTCCTTCACCTGCCTGTGGCCAAAGAGACGCTCAGTGAAGCCAAGACGGAGTTGGGCATCGCGGCGCATCCCAGGCTGTCATAATTTCTCATGCGCGAAAGAATTCTCCTGGTTGAGGACGAAGAGGCCTTATGCATGACTCTCAGCGATCGCCTGAAGCGTGAGGGATATGTTGTCGATTGCGCGCGCGATGGAGAAGCGGGATACGACCGCGCTACTCACGTGCCCTTCGACCTGATCATTCTTGACGTCATGCTGCCGCGCAAGAGCGGGTTCGACATCTGCCGCGAGATCCGCCAGGCCGGACTGATCACGCCCATCATGATGCTGACCGCCCGCGGGCAGACCGTGGACAAGGTAGTGGGGCTGAAGATTGGCGCCGACGACTACGTGACCAAGCCCTTCGACATGCTGGAGGTGATGGCGCGAATCGAGGCGCTGCTGCGGCGCGCGCCCAGCCGCCCGCCGGCGCTGGGAGGAATTCACCAGGTCGGTTCCATTCGCGTCGATCTGCGCGGGACCGAGGTCACCCGCGATGGGAAGGTTGTGCCGCTCTCGGCGCGCGAATTTCAATTGCTGCGCTACTTTCTCGAGCACCGGGGCGCGACCCTGTCGCGGGCCGAGATCCTTAAGGAAGTCTGGGGCTACAGCGTGGATACCTTTACCCGCACGGTGGACGTCCACGTTGCCAGCCTCCGGCAGAAATTGGAGGACGATCCCAAACAGCCGCAGCTCATCCTGACGGTGCAGGGGCTGGGATACAAGTTTGTAGCGTAGGCGCGGCCAGACCATCTGCGAAAAACTGATGAAACATTTCGCCCCGAATTGTCGTCTATTACTTGTGCATTGTGGCTGGCATCTCAATTCAGGCAGGACCCCCGAGACAGCAGAGCTAAAGGCTTCATAAAGCGAGGGTGCGGGCGCGGCTTCATGTTTTCATATCCCGCTCCCTCGTGCATTTTCCCGCCCGGTTTTCATAGATCAGGTTGCGGCATCCTGTACCTCCAGGCTACCTTTCCCTGTCCTTGGAGAAACCCTGATGAAGAGATCGTGCTTCCTGCTGGCAGGCTTGGTCCTCGCCGCAGGCCTGGCTGCCGCGCAGCAAGCGGCGACGCCCGCTACCCTCACACCCAATGAGAACCTCATCGTTCAAAACATTCCTCCCGTCGCCTCATCGATCGCGGAACGCGCCAACCGCTACACCGAGTTCCGCACCGCCAATCTCTTCGACTGGCACCCCCTGAGGCGCGAGATGCTGATCGGCACGCGTTTTGGCGACACGGTGCAGGTCCACGAAGTGCGCATGGCCGGCGGCGCCCGCACCCAGCTCACGTTTTTTCCCGACCGTGTAGCCGGCGCCTCCTACCATCCGCACCAGGGCGACTACTTCGTGTTCGAGAAAGACGTGGGCGGCGGGGAGTGGTTTCAGTTCTATCGTTACGACGTCGCGTCGGGCGAGATCGCTCTGCTCACCGACGGGAAGTCCCGCAACCTTGGTCCCACCTGGTCCAACCAGGGCGAGCGCATCGCCTACTCCTCCACGCGGCGCAATGGCACCGACCTGGATTTCTACCTGATGAATCCTGCGGACAAATCCACGGACAGGCTGCTGACGGAAAATCAGGGAGGCGGCTGGGGGATCGCCGACTGGTCGCCTGACGATCGCACGCTGCTGGCGGTGGAAGAGATTTCGGTGAATGAGAGCTATCTCTGGCTGGTGGAGGTCTCCAGCGGAAACAAAACCCTGCTTACCCCAAAGGGCGCCGAGAAGATCGCCTATACGCCGGTTGGTTTCAGCGCCGATGGCAAGGGGATTTACGTGACCAGCGACCGCGACAGCGAGTTTCAGCGCCTGGCATACATTGATCTTGCAACCAGACAGCCCAAATACCTAACCCACTATCGCTGGGACGTGGAAGAGAACGCTACCCTGTCTCGGAACCGCAAACTGATTGCGTTCACGGTGAACGAGAACGGGCTGAGCACACTGCATGTGCTGGATCTGGTTAGCGGGAAAGAAATCTCGCTTCCCAGAACGCCTACTGGAACGATCGGCGCACTCAGTTGGCACGAAAACAATCGCGACCTGGGCTTTACCCTGAATTCGGCGCGCTCGCCGCTGGACGTGTACTCTATCGATGTCGCCACCACCCGCCTGGACCGCTGGACCACCAGTGAAACCGGCGGTCTCAATGCCCAGGCCTTCGTGGAACCGCAGCTAGTGACCTGGAAATCCTTCGACGGCCGCGAGATTTCCGGCTGGCTTTACATGCCCTCGGCCGGGAAGTTTCCAGGCAAGCGGCCCGTGATCGTCAACATTCATGGTGGTCCGGAATCCCAGGCGCGTCCCGGCTATCTGGGCCGCAATAACTATTTCCTCAACGAGATGGGAATTGCCATTCTGTTTCCCAACGTCCGCGGCTCGGTGGGCTACGGCAAGAACTTTGTGACGCTGGACAATGGCTTCAAGCGCGAGGATTCCTACAAGGACATCGAGAGCCTGCTGCGCTGGATCAAGCAGCAACCCAACCTGGACGGAGACAGGATTCTGGTCACCGGCGGAAGCTATGGCGGCCACATGACCCTGGCTACCGCGACTCGTTACAACGACATGATCGCCGGTTCCATCGACATCGTGGGCCCTTCCAACCTGGTGACATTCCTCGAGCATACGGAGCCCTATCGCCGCGACTTGCGGCGGGTGGAGTATGGCGACGAGCGCGATCCCAAGATGCGGGCCTTTCTGGAGGCGATCGCCCCCATCAATCACGTGAAGAATGTGACCCGGCCGATGTTCGTGGTTGCCGGTGCCAACGATCCGCGCGTCCCCAAGAGTGAAGGCGACCAGATGTTCGCCGCTCTCCAGCAGCAGGGAACCCCGGTGTGGTACCTGGTGGGCAAGGACGAAGGCCACGGCTTTGCCAAAAAGAAGAATGCCGATTTCCAGTTCTACGCCACCATTCTGTTCATCGAGAAGTACCTCTTAGGAAAGAACTGAGGGGGCAGGCGGGAGGCTGGGACACGTGATACCGACCGGCTAACGGGCCTGGAGGCGGCAGTTTTGGTGCACGCCGGCCGCGATCGAGATTTCGACCTCGACGCCGGTACGCCTGCCCAGAGCCTTCTCTAGAATCCATACCGGGCCACAACGGTCTTGCTCTGCTTGCTGATTACTGCGAGGGCGGCGTGCTGGCCGGGAAGCTGGAGGCTGAGGCGTCCGCCGGTGAGCTTGTCGCGCAGATCGATTCTGGCGCTGTGGGCGTCATCGGATACCACCACGTACAGAACCGAGTCCTGGAGCACGATCGGATACACCAACACGCCCGGGGAAAGGTACGAGAGCAATTCGTAGAGGGGCGCCACGCCGACCCGGCCTGCGACGTAGGAGTAGAGTTCGGCGGCGGCCTGTGTGCCCTCCGCCAACTCGACCGGGTAAGCGGCCCAGAAGATGCGCCCTTTGCCGTAGGGGATCTCCTTCCAACTCGATCCGTCGCCGAAGCGCAGAGACTCGAGTAGGTTCTGCTTCTGCTGATCGAAGGACAACGGGATAGTCTGGTTGCCCAGCCGCATCGCCGCGTTGTGGTAGGTGAGCGGCTCGGCCTCCGCGTTCAACTTCATGTCTGCGGCGCGCGTGGTCCCCTGCCAGTGCTCGTTGCGTTCGACAGGTCCGGTGACCAGCAGGTTCCCGCCGTCGCCGGCGTATTGCAGCAGCCGCCGCCAGGCACTTTCCGTCAGTGCCTGCGCCGAGGGCAGAATTACCAGCTTAGGCATGCCAAGCTTCTCGATCTGGTTCTCCGCGATCACATACGCAGGCAGGTGATCGTGATAAGCCAAAGCTCGGACCGCCTTGCGTTGCGCTTCCAGTTGCAGGTCTGCGAGCACGGAAAACTGAGCGGCCTGCGAAGTGACAATAGCGACCGCCGGCAGCAGGGGATTGCGAAGATGCGGCCGGAGAGACTCTGCGAAGCCGGCAAAATCCCGCATCACTGTCGCTTCCGGCTTCTCCGTACCGTCGGGACGAACCAGGCCGATCGGTGTCTCATTGCTCTCGGTCATGTAGGAATTGGTGTTCCAGAGCCATTCAATGGCCCCGGAGCCCGCGATGAAGGAGGTCGCCATCTTGCGCTCCAGCAGCGCCGCCTCGCTCTCCGGGGTGCGGCGAGCGACCTCATCGAGGTTCAGCTCCCGCTGCAAGCCGGTCTCCTGGATCAGCATGGTCTGCCCCGGCTGTTTGGCGAGCAGGGAATCCCACAACACGTGGTCGTTCTGCCACCACGCATGATTGGTTGTGAAGTCCACGTAGGGGCCCCAGAAAGCAGGCGACAAGCGATCCTGGATCCCTCCCTCGTCCTGGCCGACAGTGGTCAATTGTCGTGAGCCGGTGGCGCGAACCGAATCCCGCATGGTCTTGACCCAGTCAATGAAGACCTGCTGGGCAAAAAGGTAGAAATCGTAAACCTTCAGGGAATTGCGCCCGACGTATATGCCACGCTGCATGAATTCGATCGGTTCAGGCAGCGGCACGGTTCCGCTCACCGAGGCCGCGGACACATTCCAGGCAGCGGCCAGGGCGGCGCGATCGGGATAGCGGCTGCTCAGCCATTGATTCCATGCCTCCAGTTCCAAAGGATCGCCATTGGGCCGCATCGTCCACAAATGTTGCGAAATGCTGGGTTCATTGATGAAGTCCCAGGCCAGCCAGGGGATATCGTGAAACCGCGCGACCACGGACGAAATCAGCGTGCTCTGCTTGCGGACAGCTTCTGGATCGAGATAGGGATTTCCCCCTCCCAGAACGTCGGGCAGGAAGGCGAAGAAGTTGAACTGGACCGGAAGCCCGTTCTTGCGCGCGGTCATCAAGTACGCTTCCAGCGTGCGCACCGTGCGCTCGTAGGGCTGCCCGTTCTCGTTGCAGAATTTGTCCCAACCCGTCCACCAGCCGGTGCGGATCATATTCAGGCCCGCAGAGGCAATCTGCGACAGGTCCTGGTTCCACACATAAACGTTGGGGTACTCAAAATAGAGGCGCTGCACCTCGCTGGACATGTAGGTGGTTCCCACGATCGCCAGCGGATTGCCGTCCACCTCGAAGTAGTCGTGGTTGACCGTGAGGCGAGGGCCAGAACGCAGGAACGCTTCATCGCGGATCCAGAATCCGGAGTGATAGGTGGCCCGGACCTTGTCGCCTTCCATGAGCCGGGCTTCGATGACGTGCATTCCCGTGGTAGCAGGAGCTGAAAGCACCAGGGGTTGCGTAGCCGGCAGAGAGAGAGTGGTTTGCGAGCGGCTTGAGGGTTGTCCCTCCGGAAAGATGGCGATGGATGCGGTAAGCGGGCTTGATGACGCCGCAGCCGAACTCGATTGCACGGTAATCTGCAGGGGCTCGCCGGGAAGATAGAGCGGCAGAACCGGATTGACCAGAAACTCCTGGCTGCCCTCCACCGCCAGTTCAGCCAATGAGCGTACCAGTCCTGGTGTCGTGCAAGCCTCCGAAGTCAGATCCGCACCCAGGAACACCCAACGCCCGCCATTGAATCCGTTGCGGAAGTGGTCGACGACTTGAGCGGGAGCTGCCAGCTTGCGGCCGTCCTTGATGCCCCAGGCCAGCGCGACTAGGCGAGCATCAATGGCGCCGGCCGCGCCTCCCCGCTTGTAGAGATCGACCGCGCTGAGGCGAATGATCGGGCTGAAGGCCCGCTTCCAGGCAAACGTCGGGAGCTCCAGGGGGACGTCCGGATTGGTGCGAAACTCCAATCCCTCCGAGCCTGGTGTGTTCTGGTACTGGTCGATCATCAGCGGACGCGTAAATCGGGTGCTGTACTCTCGCAACTTCCAGCCTGCGCTGTCCCGGTAGGCCGCTCGCGTGAAGGGACGCCCGCCCAGCACCAGAAGGTTGCCGCCGCGCTGGAGGAACTGAAAAACTTCCGGCCAAGCCGCCTCGGGAAATGCCGAACCATAGGGAAGCACCAGCAGGCGAGCTGAGGGAGAGGCAAGAAGGGTGCCCAGCTGGCCAACAGTTGCAAGGCGCGCGCCCGGCAGTTGAGCCTGCAATTGCGCCGCCGAGGGCGCCGCGGAATCCGCAGCCGGAAAGCCGGATTCACTCAGGATGACCATGGAAGAGAAATTCTGGGCCAGAGCGGGAAAGGTGCAAAGAAGAAAAACCACCGCGCAGGTTATTGGGGTTCGAGCTTCGCTCATGTTGTCGAAGTCGCTTAGACGCAGGACAGCCTGCGCGGTCTGAAGTGTATTTGGCGGCAGTCTGCCGCGCAACGGGCAGGTTGTCACGGAAAGAGGAAACGCTTCCCCATGGCCAGCTGAACGATAACCTTGCCACTCCCGAAAATCTCCGCTCCGGCAGTTTTGGGCGTGGATGATATGATGCCGTGCCACGGCAGTTGCAGCCTGCCGTTACTTCACCAACAGACTGGGCATCGCTTCCAATGCCAATTGCCAACGTAGGAACTAGCGCGCCGACCGTAGGGACGGGACCCGGCAAGTACAAGCTTGCCTTGGCGGTGGTCACGACTCTGTTTTTCATGTGGGGTTTTGTCACCGTGCTGAACGACGTGCTGGTCCCCCACCTGAAGTCCATCTTCGACCTGAACTACTTCAAGTCGATGCTGATCCAGTTCTCGTTCTTTTCCGCCTACTTCATCTTCTCGATCCCCTCGAGCCGGATGATCGACTGGATCGGGTACAAGCGGTCGATGGTAGTGGGTATCGTGGTGATGGGACTGGGAGCGCTGCTGTTCATTCCCTCGGCGAGCGTTCCCTCCTACCCGCTGTTTCTGGCGGCATTCATGGTTCTGGCGGCGGGAATTACCCTGCTGCAGGTGGCCGCCAATCCCTACGTTGCGGTACTGGGGCCGCCGCAAACCGCTTCCAGCCGCCTGAACCTCTCGCAGGCATTTAATTCGCTTGGGACCACCATTGGTCCGGCGCTGGGCGGTTACCTCATTCTCAACGCCGCCCCCAAGAGCATGGAGGTAGTGCGGCAGATGTCCGCCGAGGCACGGCGAGCCTACCAGATCGAAGTGGCCTCCTCCGTCAAGATGCCCTATCTGATCATTGGACTCGCACTCATGGCGCTGGCCGTCGTCATCGGCCTCTTCAACCTGCCGCCCATGCCGCAAGCCGAGCGCCACGGGGCGCATGGGGAGAAGACGAGTTTATGGCACTACCGCAATCTGATATTGGGGACAGTCGCCATCTTCGTGTACGTGGGAGCGGAAGTCTCGATCGGCAGTTTTCTGATCAACTACCTCAGTCAGAGCTACATCGGCAATATTTCGCAACTGGAGGCCGCGCGATACGTGTCCTACTACTGGGGCGGAGCCATGGTGGGCCGCTTCGTTGGATCGGCCATCCTGCAGAAGGTTCGGACCGGGACCGTGCTTGGCATTGCCGCCATCGTGGCCTGCCTCCTGGTGTGCACTTCCATGCTGACGTTTGGCCACGTGGCCATGTGGAGCATCATTCTGGTCGGCTTATTCAACTCGATCATGTTCCCCAGCATTTTCACTCTGGGGATCGCCGGGCTGGGACCGCTGACCGGGGACGGCTCGGGACTCCTGATCATGGCCATCGTCGGCGGCGCCCTCATACCCCTGGCGCAAGGCGCGTTGGCCGATCGCATCGGAATTCACCATGCCTTCTTCCTTCCGGCCATCTGTTATCTCTACATCGTGTTCTACGCGCTGAAGGGCTCCAAGCCGGTGGTGACCGGGTAGAAAATTCTTGCGCGGTTCTGGAAGGGCAGGGAAATCGTCCCTGCTGAACAGATCAGGCCTGGAAGGAAACAGTGTCCCGGCCTCTTCCTGGGAACGATCGCGCTACGAAGAGTCAGATTCACGCGCGGACCACGGCCTCCCTCAGCCGGCGCTTTTTTCCTTCTGCTCCACCTTGGCCCAGGTGTCTTTCAACGCGACCGTGCGATTGAACACCAGTGTTTCCGGGCCGGAATTGCGATCCACGCAGAAGTATCCCAGGCGCTCGAACTGGTAACGGCTTCCTACCGCGGCGCCGGCCAGCGATGGCTCCAGCTTGCAGCCGCGCAGAACCTCGAGAGAATTCGGATTCAGGTTCGCGGTGAAGTCCTGTCCCTCTTCGGTGTCGCTGGGATTGGGCTTGGTGAACAGCTTGTCGTACAGGCGCACCTCCGCCTCAATCGCCTGCGCGGCTGACACCCAGTGAATCGTCGCCTTCACTTTTCGCCCGTCGGGAGAGTTGCCGCCGCGGGTTGCGGGATCATAGGTGCAGTGAACCTCGACGACCTCGCCGCTCTCGTTCTTCACCAGGCCGGCACAGGTGACAAAGTACCCGTATCGCAGTCGCACCTCGCGTCCGGGAGAGAGCCGGTAGTACTGTTTCGGCGGCATCTCGCGAAAATCGTCCTGCTCGATGTACAGCACCCGCGAAAACGGAACCTTCCGGCTTCCCGCGGCGGCATCTTCCGGGTTGTTCACCGCCTCCATTTCTTCCACCTGATCCTCGGGATAATTGTCGATCACCAGCTTCAGCGGCCGCAGCACCGCCATGACACGTGGGGCGCGCTGGTTGAGGTCCTCGCGAACAAAGTGTTCCAGCATCGCAAAGTCGGTTGTGCCGTTGGTTCGGGAGACACCTACGGCTGCGCAGAACGTGCGAATCGCTTCGGGTGTGTAGCCACGCCGCCGGATGCCGGAAAGCGTCGGCATGCGCGGATCATCCCAGCCGCTCACGTGGCCCTCCTGCACCAACTGCAGCAGCTTCCGCTTGCTCAACAGCGTGTATGTGAGGTTCAGGCGGTCGAACTCAATCTGCTGCGAGGGGAAGATCCCCAGCTCACGGATGAACCAATCATAAAGCGGCCGGTGATCGGCGAATTCCAGCGTGCACATGGAATGAGTAACGCGTTCGATGGAATCCGACTGCCCGTGAGCGTAGTCGTACATAGGATAGATGCACCACTTGTTCCCCGTGCGGTGGTGCTCAGAGTGCAGGATGCGGTACATGACAGGATCGCGCAGGTTCAGGTTCGGCGATGCCATGTCGATCTTCGCCCGCAGTGTGCGTGAGCCATCGGGGAACTCGCCCGCGCGCATGCGTTCGAACAGATTCAGGTTCTCTTCTACCGAGCGGTTTCGGAAAGGGCTCTCCTTTCCCGGTTCCGTCAGCGTCCCGCGATACTGGCGTACTTCTTCGGCCGAAAGATCGTCCACGTAGGCCTTGCGCGCTCGAATCAGCTTCACCGCCCACTCGTAGAGCTGATCGAAGTAGTCGGAGGCATAGTAGAGGCCCTCCCACTGGAACCCAAGCCACCGCACGTCCTCCATGATGGATTCAACGTACTCCGTCTCTTCCTTCTCGGGATTGGTGTCATCGAAGCGCAGGTTGGTATGTCCGCCGAATTCATCGGCGAGCCCGAAATCCAGGCATATGGCCTTGGCATGGCCGATGTGCAGGTAGCCGTTAGGCTCTGGAGGAAAGCGTGTCTGGACACGGGTGTTGTATTTGCCGGAGCCGAGGTCGTCGCGGATGATGTCGCGGATAAAGTTCGAAGAGCTGGTCACGGATTGCGCCGGTGCACTCACGCCGGTCGCGTTGGCCGGATTTGACGGGTTCATCGTTCGTTTCCTCAGTGCGGACAAAAGCCTTTGCTGAAGGCTGCTACTGGATATTCTGAATGGCTTCGTCGACCCGCGCCAGACTCACGTCCCGCCCCAGGACCTCCAGCGTCTCAAACAAGGGGGGTGCGTTGCGGCGGCCACAGACCGCCACGCGAATGGGCTGGAACATCTGCCCAGTCTTGATCTTCAAGTCGTGCGCCGCGGCGCGCAGCGTCTGTTCCAACGCCTGGTGCGTGAAGTCGATGCTGGCCAGCACTTCGCGCGATTTCTTCAGGACGTTCAGGGCCATCGCGGCGTCGCCCTTCTGCGGCAAGAGCTCCGCCGAGTCGTAGGGGGGCAGATGGCGGAGGAAAAAGAAGTCGGCGACCTCGAGCACGTCGTTCAACAGGCGAATCCGCTCCCGCACCAGGGGCGTGATCTGCAACATCCTTTCCCGCGACACATCGAATCCCGCCTGCCGCACGACCGGCAGCAGACGCCGGGAAAGCTCTTCGATCGGCAGGGCGCGGAGGTGCTCTGCGTTCAGCCAAATCGCCTTGGGATCGAA
>Ga0187788_10000037_pt1 | contig 28244 bp, 20 predicted proteins | sample 1015_BV01_MP10_2_FD_133008 | JGI IMG/M metagenome (GOLD analysis project Ga0187788, IMG submission 133008) | Tropical peat soil microbial communities from peatlands in Department of Meta, Colombia - 1015_BV01_MP10_20_MG | ecosystem: Environmental > Terrestrial > Soil > Wetlands > Peat | place...
CCAAGCACCCAGGTGCCGATGAAAGCGCCAACGATGCCCACGATAATGTTGCCGATCAGGCCGAATCCGACCCCTTTGACAATGAGGCCAGCGAGCCAGCCGGCGATAGCGCCGACGATGATGTGGATGATCAATGCGTCCAATGCCATGGCGTCCTCCCCCGAATTGCGACACACCCCCGGTGGCGGTCGCTATTGGCAATTGAACACCAAAGCCGAGACGGCGTCGACGGCTATACGCGGGGTCTGACCGTCAGGGGAATTCAGCGTCGCGTGTGCACGACGGCGATGTCGTCCGCATAAACGCGCTTCCAGTCCGGCAGCCGATCGAGCAAGGCGACGGCCGGCGTTGATGGCGCGAGCAAAGTCGCGCCGATGCGATATTCATCGAGGAGCTGGAGGAAGTCCGGCAGGTTTTGCAGGCTCAGCGCGCGATCGTGACGGAGCATATAGCGCTCACCATAAAGCTCGGCGCGGCCATCGATGAAAGGTGGAATGCCGACGAAATCGAGATAGCCGCCAAAATCGTAGCCATTGAGCACTGGACCAATTTTGCTCGTGTCGATCGAACGAATTGCAGCGGCCGGTGTAATTCTGGCGGGCGGAGACACGTCGTTGCGCAGGGATGCCAGACCGGTGACGCCGATCAGCAGCAGCAGGGTCACGGCCGGAGGCCATGCTGCGCGCAAGGTCGTTTCGGTTCGGTTGGCGGCAATCATCGCAAATTGTTCGGCTAAAGGCCGGGCCAAAAATATCGGCGCGAGCATTCCAAGGAGATCTGCGTGACGCACCTGCGACAGGCTCAGATGCAGGACGCCGAGCAGCATCACAATTCGCAGCAACGGCAAGGTCACGCCCCGGTAGAGCGTCAAGCCAAAGACGGCGAGCATGATGATTTCGAACGCGCCGAGGTGAGTGAAATCCTGCGATCGCCATTCGGTGACCACTGTCAGAGCCGCGCCCAGCGCGACTGTCCGGAACGTCACCAGGATCGCTTCCGGGCCATTGGGATTGAGGCACGCAGCGCCCAAGGCAAGGACGGCAAAGAGCGCCCATTGCCGTGCCACGCTCAATCGTGCCGAATACGGTGCGCGCCAAAGCGCGTCGCACGCAATGGGCGCGATCATCGCAAGACCGAATGTGAAGCTGCCGTGTAGATTTGCCCATAGCGTCATGAGCGGGAGCAGATACCAGGGAAGAGAGCTGCGCGTATCAACGGCGCGGATCAGTGTCGCAATCCATCCGACCATGACAGGCAGTGCAAGAATATGCGGACGCGCCAGCATATGCGGCGATGTGAGCAACATGGCGCAGAGCACCGCGACCAGTACGGCATTCGGTTGCCACTCGCGCAGCAGAAATCGGGCGAGCAGACCAAACGCAGCGGCGACCGCCGCCGACGTCAATGCGCCGACGCCCGTCCATCCGCCAATCGAATAGGCCAGCGCAAATATCGTCTGCGAGAGCCACTCGAACGCGACCCAATGCGTTCCACGCAGCGTGGCTGAAAAGGGATCAGCCGTCGGAACGGTGTGGTGTTCGAGGATCCATCTGCCGAGCGCGATGTGCGAATAAGTGTCCGGGTCGGACAGCAGCCGCGGTCCTAGCGCGATCAGCAAAACATAGACGCCCGCGACCACGATCCATGGCATGGCGGATTGCGCATCCACCATCCGTCCCGCTCGGCGAACGATCTGTTCGGACATCTGCGCCCTGACGTGGTTCGCGCCACGCTAGGCCGGCCTGCATTGCAAAACTGTTAAGTGTTGCGCCGGCAATCAGCCGGAGCGATTCGTGACGGCGCGCTAACGTCTTGCGAAATCGATTGTATTTTCTGTGAAAAACGCGATGTTGCGATGCAACATAATTTGCGTCAGACTGTTATGAGGGCAGGGAGAATGTCGATGCCAGCTGTCGCGAAAGCGAGAAGCGTTGCTCCACTCAAGGACCTGTACGATATCGGAGAGATTCCGCCGCTTGGTCATGTGCCGCAAAAGATGCACGCCTGGGTGATCCGCAAGGAGCGGCACGGTCCCCCCGATACATCGTTCCAGCTCGAGGTGGTGCCGACCTGGCCCATCGGCGAGGACGAGGTGCTGGTCTATGTCATGGCGGCCGGCGTCAACTACAACGGAGTGTGGGCCGGCCTCGGCGTTCCGATCTCACCACTCGATGGTCACAAGCATCCGTTCCACATCGCCGGCTCCGATGCAGCCGGTATCGTTTGGGCGGTTGGCAACAAGGTGAAGCGCTGGAAAGTCGGCGACGAAGTCATAGTCCACTGCAATCAGGACGACGGCGATGATGAGGATTGCAACGGCGGCGATCCGCTGCTGTCGCCGTCGCAGCGCATCTGGGGCTATGAGACGCCGGACGGTTCGTTCGCGCAGTTTTGCCGCGTGCAGTCACGGCAGCTGATGCCCAAGCCCAACCATCTCTCCTGGGAAGAGTCGGCCTGTTACACGCTCACGCTGGCAACGGCCTATCGCATGCTGTTCGGGCATTCGCCACATACCCTCAAGCCCGGCGACAATGTCCTGGTCTGGGGTGCGTCGGGCGGTCTCGGCGTGTTCGGTGTTCAGCTTGTCGCCGCATCCGGCGCCAACGCCATTGCAGTCGTTTCGGATGCTTCGAAAGCCGAATACGTTCTCAATCTCGGCGCCAAAGGTGTTGTCAACCGCAAGGACTTCAAGTGTTGGGGCCAGATGCCGGCCGTGAACTCGCCCGAATATAATGACTGGACGAAGGAAGCGCGCCGCTTCGGCAAGGCGATCTGGGACATCACAGGTAAACGCGACGTCGACATCGTGTTCGAACACCCGGGCGAGCAGACATTCCCGGTGTCCTGCCTCGTCGTGAAACGCGGCGGCATGGTCGTGTTCTGTGCCGGGACCACCGGCTATAACCTCACGTTCGATGCACGTTACGTCTGGATGCGCCAGAAGCGCATTCAAGGTTCGCATTTCGCGCACCTCAAGCAGGCGTCACAGGCCAATCGGTTCGTGCTGGAGCAGCGCATCGACCCTTGCATGAGCGAGGTGTTCGCATGGGACAAGATCCCGCTGGCCCACATGAAGATGTGGAAGAACCAGCATCCACCCGGCAACATGGCCGTGATGGTGAATGCGCCGCGCACGGGATTGAAGACGTTCGAGGATGCGCAGGAAGCCGCCGGCGGCTAGTTTTTCTCGTTGCGGCTTTGGGCGATGACGGAATTCAATTCGCCGCCATAGATAAAGATCGACGAGCAAACATAAAGAAACACCAGCGCGACCATGGCCGACGCCAGGCCGGCATACATCGAGACGTAGGCAAAGGCGTAATTGGCAAGATAGCGGCCGAAAACGGCGCCGCTGATCAGCCACAGGGCAAGCGTGGCAACGATCCCCGGCGCGATCTCGCCGAAGGAGCGGCGGCCGGCGGGCAACCAAAGATGCACGATCATCAACGCGGCGATCAGCACCGCGGCTGCCGATGTGTAGCGCGCGAAGGTAATGACATCTCCAAAATCATCGAGCGCCGGCACATATTGCACGAGCTTGGAGAGTATCAACGGCGCCAGCACCACCAGAAATGAAAACGCCAGGATCGCCACTGCGCCCACCAGCACATAGACGATCGACTCAATCCGGAGCACCCACCAGGAGCGCGCCTCCTTCATGTTGTAGGCGCGGTTGAGCCCGATGCGGAGACTCTCGACCCCACTGGAGGCGAAATAGAGGGCGAAGGCCACGCCGAGAGTCAAAACATCGCCGCGCGTCGACGTCAGCACGCCTGTTATGTCGGTCGCAATCGGTGCTGCCACCTGCTTTGGCCATGTGTCGAGCAGGAGACGCGCGGCCTCGTCCGCCAGTTGCTTCGAGCCGAAGAAAAACCCGGCAAGCGCGGTGACCACGATCAGAAACGGAAACAGAGCCATCAATGTGGACAATGCGATGTGACTCGCGATTGCCCAGCCGTCGTCAGCGATAAAATGCCGAAAAGCCTCGGCTGCAACCCGCAATGATCGCTCAAAAGCGCGCAATGGGAACTCCCCGCGAGGCACGCCTTCAAATTGTCTATTGCCGCGGGCTTTGCAAGCCCGTTCTCCATTTCGCACAAAAGAACAAAATTATGCCGCCTGTACGTTGCTGAGAAACTGACGGACCTGCGCTTCCAGGCCTTCAGCTTCGACCGCGACCGAATCCGCGAGATCCTTGACGCCCGACGCCGTGGCGCGGGCATCGGCAGTAACCTCGGCCACGCGGCTCATTGCTTCCGCTCCGACGCGGGCCTCGCCGGAAGCGCGACTGACCCCTTCCGCGATTGACGCGACGGCCGAGTTCTGTTCGTCAACGGTGGCGGCGACCATTGTGGCAATCGACGACATTTCGCGGATGATGGCGTCAACCTGCTCGATGGCCTGCGAGGCATCGGCCGCGGCAGACTGGATCGAACCGATCTGACCGGCGATTTCTTCGGTTGCCTTTGCAGTTTGACCGGCGAGTGACTTCACCTCCGCCGCAACCACGGCGAATCCTTTGCCGGACTCACCGGCGCGCGCGGCTTCAATGGTCGCGTTAAGCGCGAGCAGATTGGTTTGCCCCGCGATCGCCTGGATCAGGCCCACCACCTCGCCAATGCGATTGGCCGCACCGCCAAGTTCGCTCATGGTTTTGACAGTGCGCTGGGCTTCCGAAACGGCGCGGCCGGCGACGTCGGTTGATTTTGCCGCCTGTGAGGAGATTTCACCGATCGAGGCCGCCAGTTGCTCCACCGAGCTGGCGGCAGCCGTGACGTTTTCCGATGCGGCGGTTACGCGGCTTTTGGCCGTGTTGGCTTCTGACGACACCGTGTCGGCGGCTTTGTTGAGGTCCGCCGAGCTCTTTTCGAGGTGTATCGACGCTCCACGCAGTTTGCCAAGCGCGCTTTCGACCGAATCTTTGAATTTCGAGATGGTCGAGGCGATCATGTCGCTGCGTTGCTCGCGCGCGCGGCTTGTTTCGGCTTGCGCCTGCGAGAGGCGATCGCGCTCAATCATGTTGTCGCGGAATACAATCACGGTGCGCGCCATCTCCCCGATCTCGTCGCGCGCGTGCGTGGCCGGTATCCGTGCGCTGGTATCACCGTCGGCAAGACGTTTCATGACCGAAGCAAGGCCGTTGAGCGGCCGTGTAATACTGCGGCCGATCAGCCAGCTAGAGCCGAGACCGAGTGCGACCATGGCAATTCCGACGGCAATGATGCCGTTGCGCGTGTAGCTCTGCGAGGCGGCAAGGATCTCCGCTGCCTGTTCCGCCGCCTGGTTCGCTGATTGTATGACGGCGTCCGCCCGGGGCAGCATGTTCTGGCTGTCGATGTCGATCAAGGCACGCAGCGGATAAGCGCGGTCACTCACCTCGATCCAGTTCGTAAAGGTGTCGACATAGAGCTTCACGTCGTCTTCGAGTTTCGCTTTCATCTCCGGCCTGCCGTCGATATTGCCGTAGATGTCGTTGAACCGCTTGTAACCTGCAAGAAACTGCTGCCGTGTTACCTCGGCGGGGGCGAGCCGATATTCCGCCTCATGATGCCGCATGTTCAGCAGTGTCATCATCAGCTTCGTGGCGTCAGCCTGGGCCACCCAGGTCATGTTTTCGTTGAGGGCGCGCTCGATCCTGTAGCCAGCCTCCACCAGCCCGCCGCGCAGACCTTCGGTGTCGCTGAAACCAAGTGTGCGCTGCTCGGTGACCAGCGCATCGAAGTTCTTTTTCAATACGCCGAGTTCTGCGCGGAGAGCCTTGATGTCGTCGTTCCGCATGTTGCTTGCCGACGCTTCGATGGTATCGAGACTTTGGTTCGCCTGGTTCTGCGACTGCTCGAACATGTCGACCAGCGCGCCGTGCGGCGAGGCACTGAAGTCCTTGACTGCGATCCGCATGCTGTCGACGGCGATCTTGAAATCGCGGCTGGCATCGGCGAGGGCACGGGCGTTGCCGACCGATCGGAAGGCGCCGTCCACGTCGGCTTTGCCCGATGCGTAGGTCAGGCCATTGGCGAGAAATCCTACAACCGGGATCAACGCCAGCACGACGATACGCGTGCGCACCGAAACGGAGGTCAGCGCCCGCGCCAGCCGGTTGAGCGGTTGCGATAGATCGATTGTGCGCATGCAACTGGTCCGGGTGTCGCCAGGGGCAGGAGCGCCGCGCAGAGGTAGTTGTGTAAGCCGGAAATGGTTAATTTTTATAGCAGTTTGCATTAAGCCCAGGCGCGGCGAGAGCCCGAAAACCCTGAATTTCCTTGGCGCTTTGCTTTTGTGCACTGCACGCGTAGTGTCATCAGCGCCGCGGATGTTCAGCGCTGAGACACTCATGCCAATCGCCGCTTCTCGACCCGCCAAGGACAGTGACCTGATCGAGCTTGCTCAAGAGGCGAGTATGGCCCTCGACGCCGTGCTCGCCGATGCCATGGCGAAGGTGCGCGAACAGGTGGTGGTGGAAGGCCACGTGGTTGGCCGCCTGGTCGACCGCGAGCAGCGTGCCACGCATGGGCTGGCCTGGCTCGCCACTTATGTCGAGGCCGTGCGCCAACTGGCCGCCTATGCGAGGCGTATGGCCGCTGACGATACGCTCGGCGAGGCCGAGGAACTTCTCGTTCGCATTGGGCTTGGCGAATATCTGGCGCAAGTCGCCGGTGGCATTCCCATGAGCCAGGGCGAAGTGGTGCGCCCATCCGATCTTGGGTTGTCGCCGACGCAGGTGACCGCCCGTCTCAATCCGGTGCTTGAGAATCTCGTCGCTGGCGGCAATACCACGGAGCACCGCGCGCGCCTGATCGAGCTGATACGGACAAATCACAATGCCACGATCGGAACGTGCGGACTCGACGAGACGCTTGAATCGATCCGGGAGGAAATGCGCAGGTTCGCCGACAGCGAAGTGATCGGCCATGCGCAGAGCTGGCATCTCACCAACAGTTACGTTCCGCTTGATGTCATCGCGCAGATGTCCGAACTCGGCGTGTTCGGCCTCACCATTCCCGAAGAATTCGGCGGCATGGAGCTCGGCAAGGAATCCATGTGCGTTGTGTCGGAGGAACTTTCACGCGGCTATATCGGCGTTGGCTCGCTCGGTACGCGCTCGGAAATTGCCGCCGAATTGATCCTCGGCAGCGGCACCGTCGCGCAAAAGCAAAAATGGCTGCCCAAGATCGCCTCCGGCGAAGTTCTCCCTACGGCCGTATTCACCGAGCCGAATACCGGTTCAGATCTCGCTTCGATCAAGACGCGCGCGGTACGCGAGGGCGGGGTCTACAAGGTTTATGGCAACAAGACATGGATCACCCATCCGGTGCGCGCCGACCTGATGACGCTTCTCGTGCGCACCAATCCGAAAGAGGCCGGGCACCGCGGCCTGTCGATGCTGCTTGCCGAAAAGCCGCGTGGCGACGACAAGAATCCATTTCCCGCGCCGGGAATGAGCGGTACCGAAATCGAGGTGCTCGGCTATCGCGGCATGAAGGAATACGAGATCGCCTTCGACGGCTTTGAAGTCAAAGCGGAGAATCTGCTCGGTGGCGTGGAGGGGCTTGGGTTCAAACAACTGATGCAGACGTTCGAATCCGCGCGTATCCAGACGGCCGCGCGTGCCATCGGGGTCGCACAGGCTGCCATGGAGCAAGCGCTGGTCTATGCGCAAAACCGTGTGCAATTCGGCAGCCCGATCGTCGGGTTCCCGCGAGTCGCCGACAAGATCGTGATGATGGCCGTAGAAATCATGATCGCGCGTCAGCTCACTTATTATGCCGCGCGGGAGAAGGATTCCGGACGCCGCTGCGATCTGGAGGCAGGAATGGCCAAATTGCTGGCGGCGCGGGTCGCCTGGGCCGCCGCGGACAATGCCGTACAGGTGCACGGTGGCAATGGTTTTGCGCTGGAATTTCCGGTCTCCCGCATTCTGTGCGATGCCCGCATTCTCAATATTTTCGAGGGCGCGGCAGAGATCCAGGCTCAGGTGATCGCTCGCCGGTTGCTCGACGGCACGAACTGAGCGCTGCTTTCGCAACGAAATGCGCGGGTAATGACGTTTGATCCAGAACAAAACGCGCGCTCCCGCGTCGCGATAGATATATGTTGCGTTAAATTGAGGAGGCCGGTTCATGTCCGAATTGCTGATACGTCACGGGGAATGGGTGGTCGTTTGCGATGGTGCCAAGGCGCTTGTGCTTGAGAACGCCGGCGATGCGAAATTTCCCAATCTCAAGACCATCGAGGTCTTCGAACAAAAGGATTTGCCGACCCACTTGCTCGGCACTGCTGTACCCGGCCGCACCAACAGTTCGGTTGGCCGCAATCGCAGCGCATACGAGCAGACCGACTGGCACAATCAAGCCGAGCAGGCGTTTCTGGCGCATCTCGCCCAGCGTCTCGACGCCGCCGTCACCGCGGGCAAGACCAAATCAATGATCGTTGTGGCTTCGCCACGCGCTCTCGGAATGATCCGGCCGGCTTATTCTCACGCGCTGAAAAGCGCAGTGCGCGTAGAAGTGCATAAGGACTTTGTCAAAATGCCGGTGCATGAGATCGAAAAGCACCTGACCGGCGCTTGATGGCAGCAAGCGACTCTGCGTGACGTTGATGATTATGGCTGGCCCGCCGCCATGGCGATGCTATGGTCGCCGCGATTCACGGTGAAAGGCCGGCGGATGAGGTTGCATTCGAGTATGTGCTGGCGTGCCGGTCTTGCGTGCGCGCTTGTTGCGATGCTGGCGGCATCGCCGGCGCACGCGCAGGCAACACGGCGGGCGCCTGGGTCGCCCCCGGCTGCCGGCTCGGTGCCGCCCGGCGCGGCGGCGGCTACCGCAGACCCGATGGCAGTGCCCGGTTTCTGGGATCCGCGCCGGCGGCCGGAACGGCCGGATCTTTCGCGCATCAGCATCATCCGTTTCCTTACGGAAACCGACTATCCGCCCTTCAATTATGCCGGGCCGGATGGCGCGCCCGCCGGCTTCAATGTCGATCTGGCGCGCATGATCTGCGAGGAAATCAAAGTTGCCTGCACGGTGCAGATGCGCCGGTTCGACACTTTGATTGCAGCGCTCAATAGCAACAATGGTGACGCCGTTATCGCCTCGATCGCCGCGACTCCGGAAATGCGAGCGCGCGTCGATTTTAGCGATCCGTATTACCGGACGCCGGCGCGGTTTGTCGCGCGCCGCGACAGCACGATTGACGACATCCGCCCGGAAGCGCTCGAAGGAAAAAAGATCGCAGTTGTCGGTGGCACCGCGCACGAGGCTTTTCTCAAGACGCTTTTTACCGAGGCCGAATTGCATCCTTATCCCGATGCCGATGCGGCTCGCTTCGCGCTGAAGCGGGGAGAGGTCGATCTGCTTTTTGGTGACGGTGTTTCGCTTGCCTTTTGGCTCAACGGAACCGACTCGATGAACTGTTGCATGTTCAAGGGCGGGCCTTACCTGGAAAGCCGGTTCTTCGGCGAAGGCGTCGGCATCGCGGTGAGACGCGGCAATGACCTGTTGCGGCAGGCGTTCAACTGGGCGCTGTTCCGGCTGTGGGAAAAGGGACGCTTTACCGACCTCTGGCTGCGCTATTTTCCTGTCAGTCCATTTTGAACGGCGCATTTGACGCAAGGCTGCGGCATTCCTAGTGTCCGCGGCCCGGAGACCATGATGTCTGTTGCCGATACCGCTGCCTCCTTGCGCCAGCTCGCCGAGCAATCGAATGCCTGGCCATTCGAGGAGGCGCGCAAGATTGTCACGCGGCTCAAGAAACATCCGAAAGACGAAGTGATCTTCGAGACCGGCTACGGTCCGTCCGGCCTGCCGCATATCGGCACGTTCGGCGAGGTTGCGCGCACGACCATGGTGCGCCACGCCTTTCGTGTTCTGACCAATGACAAGGTGAAGACGCGGCTGATCGCTTTTTCCGACGACATGGATGGCCTGCGCAAAGTGCCTGACAATGTGCCGAACAAAGAGATGCTGGAACACCATCTCGGCAAGCCATTGACCAAGGTGCCGGATCCGTTTGGCACCCACCCGAGCTTCGGCGAACACAACAATGCGCGCCTGCGCGCTTTCCTGGATCACTTCGGCTTCGAGTACCAATTCCTCTCGGCGACCGAATGCTACAAGTCGGGCCGCTTCGACCAGGCCCTGCTCAAAGTGCTGGCACGTTTCGACGAGGTGATGGCGATCATGTTGCCTTCGCTGCGTGACGAGCGGGCCGCCACTTATTCTCCGTTCCTGCCAATATCGCCAAAGAGCGGTGTTGTATTGCAAGTGCCGATCGTCGCGCATGATTCCAAAGCCGGGACCATCACCTACGAGGACCCCGATACCAAAGCGCCGGTGGTGACACCGGTGACTGGTGGCCGCTGCAAGCTGCAATGGAAGCCCGACTGGGCCATGCGCTGGATTGCGCTTGGCGTCGACTACGAAATGGCCGGCAAGGACCTGATCGATTCCGTAAAGCTCTCGGGCGAAATCTGCCGCGCCCTCGGCGGCACTCCGCCGGAGGGATTTAATTACGAGTTGTTCCTCGACGAGAAGGGCCAGAAGATTTCCAAGTCGAAGGGCAATGGGCTGACGATCGAGGAATGGTTGCGCTACGCCAGCCCCGAGAGTCTGTCGGTATTCATGTATCGCGAGCCGAAAGCTGCCAAGCGACTTTATTTCGATGTCATTCCGCGCCACGTCGACGAGTACTATCAGTTTCTCGACGGCTTTGGACGGCAAGACGCGCGCCAGCAGCTGTCGAATCCGGTCTGGCATATTCATTCCGGCAAGCCGCCGAAGATCGACATGCCCATCTCATTCGCAATGTTGCTCACGCTGGTGTCGTCGTCGAATGCCGAGAACGCCGACACATTATGGGGATTCATTGGCCGCTACCGGCCGGGTGTGACGCCCAAGACACATCCCAAGCTTAACGAGCTCGTCGGATATGCCATCCATTATTTCCGCGACTTTGTTTTGCCGGAGAAGAAATTCCGCGAGCCGACCGATACCGAACGTGCGGCATTGCTCGATCTGCGCGACGCGCTCTCTCAGTTAAAGCCGGATGCCAGCGCCGAGGACATTCAGAACGTGGTCTACGAAGTCGGCCGCCGCGATCCGTTCCTTGACCAGAAAAAGAAGGCCAAGGACGGCAAGCCGGGCGTCTCGCTCGACTGGTTCAACCTGCTTTACCAGGTGCTGCTCGGCCAGGAAAAAGGCCCGCGCTTCGGTTCGTTTGTGGCGGTTTACGGCTTGCAGAACACCATCGATATGATCGACGGGGCGCTGGCGCGCAGCGCTTAGAATTTAAAGGTGGGGTGCAGAAATACTATTTCCGCTCACCCCCTGCGAAAGCGGGGGTCGAGGCTTCGTTCTCATCCTCGAAACTTAACAACTGGATTCCCGCTTGCGCGGAAATGAGCGGGAGTGGGGATATGGGAATGAGCGGGAGTGGGACGCGGAATGAGGGGGGCAGGAGGGTTGCGGAAACTATTTCCGTTCACCCCCGCGAAAGCGGGGGTCCAGGCCCGCCTCTCATCCTCGAAACTTAACAACTGGATTCCCGCTTACGCGGGAATGAGCGGGAGTGGGGATGCGGGAATGGGCGGGAGTGGGACGCGGGAATGAGCGGGGCAGGAGGGTTGCGGAAACTATTTCCGCTCACCCTCGCGAAAGCGGGGGTCGAGGCTTCGTTCTCATCCTCGAAACTTAACAGCTGGATTCCCGCTTATGCGGGAATGAGCGGGAGTGGGGATAGGGGAATGAGCGGGAGTGGGGATGCGGGGATGGGCGGGAGTGGGGACGCGGAATGAGGGGGTGGTATTCGTTACTGGCTCGCCCAGACGATGCGGGCCACCCAAACGACATCGGACGCCGACAGCGTGCGATCGCGGTGCTCGGCATTGAGCGACTTGAGTTCGACTGATTTCGCAGTCTTGCGTTTGAGTTCCTTGACCATGACCTCGCCGTCTTTCGTCTTCACGACGACCCGATCACCCTTTCGTACCGTCGCGCCTGGCGAAACGATGATAACGTCGCCGTTGCGGTAGGCCGGCTTCATCGAATCGCCGGAGATTTCCAGTGCGTAGGCGTGTTCGTCACTGACCGAGGGAAAGGCAATCTCTTCCCAACCTTTGCCGACGGGAAAACCGCCATCGTCGAAAAACCCGCCGCCGCCGGCCTGCGCGAAGCCGATCAGCGGCACGTTGTGCATTGCCGACTTGCCGCCATCGGTGATCAGGGTCACGAAGGTATCGAACTTGGTGTTTGTCGCCTGTAGCGCCTTGGCGACCGATTCCGTCGATGGCCAGCGCGGCCGCCCTTCCGGTGTGATGCGCTTGGATTTGTTGAATGTGGTCGGGTCGAGCCCCGCCTTCTTCGCCAGACCCGATGGCGTCAGTTTTGCGCGCGCGGCCAGCCGGTCAATGGCGGTCCAGATCTGACTGTGGGTTAGCATTGCCATGGGGAACGCGAGCACCATCTGCAACTGAAGGACCGACGAATAGGAATTATAGCCTTGAGTCGCCCCCCTCCGGCAATAGTTTCCTTTGTGTCCGCCTTGAATAAGCCTTGCCGGGACCGATAGGGTCGAATGCCATGCGAATTCGGAGTCCCGCACGGTGATCGGCTTTTTTGACCGCCTGTCGCGCCCCTTGTTGCGCGCCCTCGATCCCGAGGACGCGCACGCGCTCGCGATCAAGGCATTGCGCTACATGCCGGTGGTCAAGGCGTCACCCGACGGTGACGAATTGGCGGTGCGCGCCTTCGGACTCAAATTCCCGAATCCGGTCGGTCTTGCCGCCGGGTTCGACAAAAATGCGCAGGTGCCAGACGCGCTGCTGCGTTTGGGCTTCGGGTTCGTTGAAGTCGGCACCATCACCCCGCGTTCGCAAGCCGGCAACCCAAAGCCGCGTCTGTTTCGACTCGACGCCGACCAGGGCGTGATCAACCGGCTCGGCTTTAACAACGATGGCGCTGCCGCAGCTCATCTGCGGCTCGCTGCGCGCCGCAACGCTGGCGGAGTGGTGGGAGTCAATATCGGTGCTAACCGCGATTCGACGGACCGGACCGAGGACTACGCCCGGCTGATCGAGACCTTCTCCACCGTCGCCAGCTATTTCACTGTCAACATCTCTTCGCCGAACACGCCCGGTCTGCGCGATTTGCAGCAAGGGAAGGCGCTGGACGATCTGCTCGCCCGCGTCATCGCCGCGCGCGAAAAAATTCGTCCACGCGCAGGCCTGACGCCGATACTTGTCAAGATCGCGCCCGATCTCACGCTGCCCGATCTCGATGACGTGGTCGGCGTTGCCCGCAAGCATCGCATCGACGGCATGATCGTCGGCAACACCACCATCTCGCGGCCCGGCTCCCTGCGCGAGCGCGATAGAGCGCGTGAGCAGGGCGGGCTCTCCGGCCGGCCGCTGTTCAAGCTTGCAACGCGGATGCTGGCGGAAACGTTTGTACGCGCCGAAGGCGCGTTTCCGCTGATCGGCGTGGGCGGCATCGACTCCGGCGCGACCGCGATCGCCAAGATCAAGGCGGGCGCCACGCTGTTGCAACTCTACACCGGGTTGATTTATCGCGGGATCGGCGTGGTGGCGGAGATCAAGGCTGATCTCACCGCGGCGATCAAGCGTGGTCACCGCAACTCGCTGACGTCCATGGTCGGCAGCGATGCGGCCACGATCACCGCCGAAAGCTGGCCGGGTTAGACGGTCCTGTTCCCCGGACGCGGTGCAGTGCGAGCGCGAAGCGCGAGTGGTGCGCCGCAGATCCGGGGTGTTAGCAGATTCCGTTTTTGTAACGGACCCGGGTCTGCAGCGCATCGCTTTGCGCCGCGCTGCGCCCGGGACAAGACCTAGCGTCCCCGTGGCGCGTTGAACACGCGCATCAGAAGCCAGATCGGAATCACGATGACTGCGCCGAGCAGGAAATAGCGCCACACCCAGCGCACGGCGTCCCAGCCCATATTCCAGATCGAGCGGATCAGCCGCTCGACGCTATGGATGATGTCGAATGGATCGAGGCCGAGCGCCGAGAGGATCACGCCCACCAGGACCGATGACAGAACGAGGCGCGCCAGCACGGCCAGCGGCGAACCACCGAAAACCTTGGTCACGGTCTCGTTGCTCATGCGTGATGTGTCCTCTCCAGGGCGGCAATGCTAGCACGCGCGCGGGCTTCAGATATGCCCTAAAATTGCAGCAGCAAGAACCGGGATTTCAAACTTGCACCCGCAGCCGATCCATCTGTCGTCAGGCAATCTGATCGCCGACCGCCGCCTTGAATGGGCGCGCGATCGTGAATCCAAAGGCGATCTTCAAGGCGCCGCCGATTTGCTGTCGCAGGCGCTCGAGCTGGCGCCGGCCTATGCCTCCGCCTGGTTCATGCTTGGCGAGCTACGTGAAAAACTTGGGGATCGCGGTGCCGCTATTGCGGCTTTCGAGCAGGCGAGGGACGCCGACCCGCAGGATCGGCACGGCGCCGCCCTGCATCTTGTTCGTCTGGGCGCTCAGCCTGTCGGCGCCATGCCGGAAGGTTACGTACGCGCGCTCTTTGACGGCTATGCAGCAGGTTTCGACCGGGCGGTGACGGAGGGCCTCAATTACCGCGCGCCTGAGCTCCTGTTCCGCGCTGTTGAATCAGCGCATGCCGGACGGCGAATGAAATTCGGATCGCTGCTGGATCTCGGCTGCGGCACGGGGCTTGCCGCCTTGCCGTTCCGCCCGTACAGCGACTGGATGGTGGGCGTCGACCTGTCGCCCGCCATGCTCGCACAGGCGCGTGCAAAAGGCCTCTACGATCGGCTGATCGAAAGCGACGCGCTGGCTTTCCTTTCCGCCGAGGCGAAAATCAAGGCGCGCTACCATCTCGTGCTCGCCGGCGACGTATTCATGTATCTCGACGACCTCGCCCCGGTGCTTCAAGCGGTTGCGCAGGTGCTGGCATCGCCGGGCCAACTTGCCTTCAGTGTCGAGACACACCAGGGCGACGGTGTCTTGCTGCGTGACACCCTGCGTTATGCTCACGGTGAAGCGCACATCCGGGCCGCTTTGGCCGCCGCCGGATTAAAGGCGATCCGCCTCGATTTTGCTTCTGCGCGTACCGAAAAAAGTGTTCCAGTTCCCGGGTTGATCGTGGTGGCCGGTGGCGCATGATCCCGACAAGTGAGAATCAGCCTTCGAGTAAGATCATACGCAAACAAAATTAAGCCGATGGAACCCGCGCGCGATCTCTTCGACAGCACGCCGCAGTTACCGGACATCTTCGTGCGCTGGTTTGCCAGCCGCGGTTGGCGACCGCGCGCGCACCAGCTTGAGCTGCTGGCCAAGGCCAAAGCCGGCCGCTCGACCTTGCTCATCGCGCCCACCGGCGGCGGCAAAACGCTAGCGGGGTTTCTGCCGACGCTGGTGGAGTTGAGCGAGCGAGGCATTCGTCCGCGGAATTTAAAATCGGCGGGGCGTGCGTTGGTGCGTTCGCAGGGTCTGCACACGCTTTACATTTCGCCCTTGAAAGCGCTTGCCGTCGACATTGCGCGCAACCTGGAAATCCCGGTGCAGGAGATGGGGCTGCCGGTGCGAATAGAAACGCGTACCGGCGATACGCCCGCCTCCAAACGCCAGCGCCAGCGGCGCGATCCGCCCGATATTATGCTCACGACGCCTGAGCAGCTGGCGCTGCTGCTGGCGAGCGCCGATGCGCCTTATATGTTTGGCACGCTCAAGCGCGTCATTCTTGACGAACTGCATTCGCTGGTGACCTCCAAGCGCGGCGACTTGTTGTCGCTCGGTCTTGCGCGCTTGTTTGCGCTGGCGCCGCACCTCACCACCATCGGTCTTTCCGCGACCGTCGCCGAGCCTGACGAGCTGTGCGGCTTTTTGGTGCCGCAACTGCCGCACGCAAAAGCGCGCGCCGATCTGGTGGTGGCGCAGGCCGGGGCGCAGCCGATCGTCACAATGCTCGATACCGAAGAGCATCTGCCCTGGGCCGGCCACTCGGCGCGCCATGCGCTCGGCGAAATCTACGCGCACATCAAGACGCACAAGACCACGCTGGTGTTCGTCAACACGCGCAGTCAGGCGGAATTTCTCTTTCAGGAGCTCTGGCGGGCGAATGACGACAATCTGGCCATCGCCTTGCACCATGGCTCGCTCGATGTGGCGCAACGGCGTCGCGTTGAAGATGCCATGGCGGCGGGCAAGTTGCGCGCCGTGGTGTGCACGTCTTCGCTGGATCTTGGCGTGGATTGGGGCGATGTCGACCTCGTGATCAATGTCGGCGCCCCGAAAGGTTGTTCGCGGCTATTGCAGCGGATAGGGCGTTCCAACCATAGGCTCGACGAGCCGTCCGAAGCGGTGCTGGTGCCGGCCAATCGGTTCGAAGTGCTCGAGTGCCGGGCCGCGATCGATGCGGTGGCCGAAAATGCCCAGGACACGCCGCCGCTGCGCACCGGCACGCTCGACGTGCTGGCGCAGCACATTCTGGGCCGTGCCTGCGGCGCGCCCTTCATGGCCGACGAGCTCTATGCCGAAGTTCGTATCGCCGCGCCTTATGCCACTCTGACGCGCGCTGATTTCGATGCAGCCGTCGATTTCGTTGCCACCGGCGGCTACGCACTGAAAGCGTATGAACGCTTTGCCAAGATCAGGCTTGGCAAAGATGGGCGCTGGCGCATCACGCATCCGCGCGTGGCGCAGCGCTACCGCATGAATGTCGGCACCATCGTCGAGGCCGACATGATCAAGGTCCGGCTGGTGCGCTCGCTCCGCAGCGGCGCCATCGTTCCGCGCGGAGGGCGATTGCTCGGCGAGGTTGAGGAATATTTCATCGAGACCTTGAGGCTTGGCGACACCTTCGTGTTTGCCGGAGAAATTCTTAAATACGAAGCGTTGGTCGAAGACGAGGTTTACGTCTCGCGTTCGGACGCTACCGATCCCAAGGTGCCGGCCTATGAGGGCGGGAAATTTCCGCTCTCGACCTACCTCGCGGCACGCGTGCGCGCGCTGCTGGCAAAGCCCGATGCCTGGTGCGCGCTTCCCGAGCAGGTGCGCGAATGGCTGGAAATCCAGCAGTGGCGTTCGATTCTGCCAAAGGCCGGCGATCTGTTGGTCGAAACCTTCCCGCGCGCCGCCAAGTACTACCTCGTCTGCTATCCGTTCGAAGGCCGCCTGGCCCATCAGACGCTCGGCATGTTGCTGACACGGCGTCTCGAACGGGCGCGCCTGCGACCGCTCGGTTTCGTTGCCAACGAATATGCGCTGGCGGTCTGGGGACTAGGTGATGTCGCCTTGCACATCGCACGCGGCGATGTCTCGCTCGCCCGGTTGTTCGACGAGGACATGCTTGGCGACGATCTGGAAGAATGGCTCGCGGAATCGGCCCTGATGAAACGCACATTTCGCAGTTGCGCTATCATCGCCGGGCTGATCGAAAAACGTTTTCCAGGTGAGGAAAAATCGCGCCGCCAGCTCACGATTTCCACGGACCTCGTCTATGACGTGCTGCGCAAGCATCAGCCCGACCACATCCTTCTGCGCGCTGCGCGTGCCGATGCAGCGACCGGCCTGCTCGACATCAGGCGGCTTGGCGAAATGCTCTCGCGCATCAGGGGGCGAATCGTTCATAAAGCGCTCGACCACGTTTCGCCGCTTTCGGTTCCCGTTCTGCTCGAGATCGGCCGCGAGATGGTCTATGGCGAGGCGTCGGATACGCTTTTGGCCGAAGCGGCCGACGAACTGATCAAGGAAGCGATGCGTTGAGCACATTTTCCGCCCATTCCCGTACAAGCGGAAATCCCGATGGAGGCGCGTCTCCGCCGTCGCGGGGTGATCGTGCCGTTGTGGTCAGCTCCGTTGCCCTCGTCGCCGATCCCGAGGGCGCGCTGTATTGGCCGGAGCAGGGCCTGCTGGCGGTTGCCGACCTGCACCTGGAAAAAGGCTCAAGTTTCGCGGCTCGCGGAACATTGCTGCCGCCTTTCGATACCGCGGCAACGCTTGCGCGGCTTGCACGATTGATCACGCATTACGCTCCGCGCTGCGTTGTCGCTTTGGGCGACAGTTTCCATGATGGCGGCGGCCCCGCGCGGCTTGGCGACGGCGATCGCGAGGGACTGCGCATCATGCAGCGCGGCCGCGCGTGGATCTGGATTACCGGCAATCACGATCCCGAACCCGCGGACGGTATCGGGGGCACCTTCACCGACAGCCTGATCTCGGGCCCTTTGACTTTCCGTCACCTGCCAAGCAGCGCTTCCGGCGAAGTCAGCGGTCATCTGCATCCCGTCGCGCGCATTTCCCACCGCGGTCGCGCAGTGAGCCGGCGCTGCTTTGCCGCGGACGAGAATCGTCTGGTCATGCCGGCCTTCGGCGCATTCACCGGCGGCCTCAATGTGCGCGATGCCGCCTTTGCCGATCTTTTCGGGACGCTCGCCTTCACGGCGCATTTGCTCGGCGATGGCCGGCTCTATTCCTTCGCCGCAAAGCGCTGCCTGCCGGATTGAAGCTACGACCAGATGTCATCGTGCGCGAAGGCGGACGATCCAGCTCTTTAACTCCAGAGGGGCAGGATACTCTGCCTCCGGGCGTGATTAATACTCAGACGTCATCGTCCGCGAAGGCGGACGATCCAGCTCTTTAACTCCAGAGGGGCAGGATACCCTGCCTCCGGGCGTGATTAATACTCAGACGTCATCGTCCGCGAAGGCGGACGATCCAGCTCTTCAACTCCACCATAAAAGCTGGATACCCCGCCTTCGCGGGGTATGACGACGGAGCGCGCTGGGGGGTCTTCGCGAGACTCTTATGGCTGCGCAATTTGGTAATAGAGATCGATCTGGCACTCTTGGTCATACGCCGCGACCTCAGGAACACTCAAACGCTCTCCCGCCAACCCCCGGACGTCATCGTCCGCGAAGGCGGACGATCCAACTCTTTAACTCCAGAGGGGCAGGATACCCTGCCTCCGGACGTGATTAATACTCAGACGTCATCGTGCGCGAAGGCGGACGATCCAGCTCTTTGTGCAAAAATATGCCTAATTATTGGGTTTACATTCTCGCCAGTCGTGTCGGTGGGACTCTATACATCGGCGTCACGAACGACTTAGTGCGAAGAGTGAGCGAGCACCGCGAAGGGCTGGCGGAAGGTTTCAGCAAAAAACATAAAGTTCATCGGCTAATTCATTTTGAGCAGTTCGACGACATTGAACACGCCATTCGTAGAGAAAAAAGATTGAAAAGCTGGAATCGCGCTTGGAAGATTCGATTAATCGAGGAATCGAATCCGAACTGGGTTGATCTCTATTACCAAATCGCGCAGCCGTAAGGGCTGGATACCCCGCCTTCGCGGGGTATGACGGGGAGTGTTGGCGTCTAACAACGCACTAATCCTTCGCAAATATCACGCTGGCGAACCATCCGATGACGAGCGCCATCAGTGCGGTTGCCAGGCCGTACAGCAGACCATGGTCGCGCGCTGCGTCGGCGACGTATTGCTCAAAACCGGCTTTGATCACTTCCAGCGCCGAATTTGTCCGCGCCACCAAAACGCCGCCGCTAAACAGCCCAACGTCGACGTTGTAGGTTCCGGTTGGCACCGCCGCCGGCATCGGGATTGTGGTGCGGAATACTGTGGGCGTGAGGAAAGTCACCGCGGTTGCGGATTCACGATAAAGGCCCTGTTGTGTCTTGAGACGCACGAAGGCCTGGCGAAACGGCTCGTCGCGTACCGTGTCGGCGACGTCAACGCCAATCCGCTGCGGCAACAGGAAATTGTCGAGCCCGACCTGCAAGCGTCGCAACGTATCCTGGCTGGCGATATTGCTGACCGGACGGTTGCTCAGCACCGCAAGATAAGATGGCGCGTTCACGAATTCGCGCGAGTCGGCGTTGACCCAGATACCCAGCATGCGCTGCTTGCGCCGCGTACGTATTGTTTCGCGTGGCCCGGTAACGGTGACGACGAGATCGTAAGGCGGGCGTAGCGCGCTGGTCGGCGGATCCGACTCGATGGTGCCAAACAACACCAGTTCTTCGCCGACGAAGTTCGATGTTACCGCGACCCGATGATTCGATAGCGAAACCACGAGTCGTTCGGCGGCGGCCGGTCCTGCGCCGCAAGCCAGCGCGATAAATGCAAGGATGACTATGAGCCGCCGCATCATTCACCCGTCACGTAACGAAGCGAGTAGAGGTCGTCGGGCTGTACCACCAGCTCATAGGCAAAACGGCAGCCCACGGCGAAAACCAGAAGGCCCAGCAACAGGCGCAGCCGCTCACCGCGCATTTTCTGGCCGGTGCGTGCGCCAAATTGCGCGCCGATAACGCCGCCGACCATCAGGATCAGCGCGAGCACGGCGTCCACCAGGTGGTTGGTGGCCGCGTGCATCACCGTCGCCGACGCCATGGTGACCAGCGTGAGGACCATCGACGTGCCGATGACAGTGGCGGTTGGCACGCGCAGGAAATAAATCAGCATCGGCACCAGCAGGAAGCCGCCGCCTATGCCCATGATTGCGCCGATAAATCCGATCGTGAAGCCGATAGCCCAGACAGGGATTGCCGACACATAGATTTTCGAGCGCTTGAACCGCAGCTTGAACGGCAAGCCGTGCAACCATGTATGACTGCCGGGCCGCCGCAGTGTTGCAGGCATGCCGTGACGCGTGCGCATGATTGCGCGCACGCTTTCGTAGATCATCATCGCGCCGACAACTGTGAGCAACGTCACATATGACAGGCCGATCAACAGATCGAGTTGATCAAGCGCGCGCAGCTCGGTGAAAAGCCAGACGCCTGTGGCTGTGCCCACGATGCCGGCGCTTAGCAGCATCATCGCCAGCGCGATATCGAGCGCGCGCCTGCGCCAATAGCTGATTGCGCCGGTAAATGACGATGCCGCGATGTGGCTGGATACGGTCGCCACGGCGACTGCCGGCGAGATCCCGACGAAGATCAGCAGCGGCGTCATCAGGAAGCCGCCGCCGATCCCGAACATGCCGGAGATGTAGCCGACGGCCAGTCCCATCCCGAGCACCAGGAAGACATTCACGGGCAAATCAGCGATGGGAAGATAGATCTGCAAGCGATTTTGTCCGACAGTTGAGGCGCGTGCTCCGGGCAACAGATGCCCTTGGGGGGAACCCACCTCTACAACTAACACCGAAACGCACGGAAGCGTCAGCAATGCCGATCAAATGCGATCGACTCGTCGCCGACCGATCAAGCTTCGTCTGATTTTAGCGATGCGCGCGCCGTTAATCACGCCCTCAGCCTAAAGGCCAAGGCGGTTTACAGTTTTCCTGGACTGAAATCGCCCAGCGATAGTGGGCCAGCCGACCGTGGCTTCTCGCGCGGTGGCGGCGTTGCGCGATCCCAGCCGCCCGTGGGCGCAGGGACCACGATGGCTTCCGCCGGCTGTGCCTGAAGCGCAAAGCTTTTGACCGCTTCCTGGACGCTCTCCAGCGTCTGGGCATTCAGGTAAGCGGCGACGTCGTCGCGCTTACGGGCTGCATCGCGGTCTCCTTGGGCAGCCGCCAGCGCAAACCATTTGTAGGATTCCGCGATATTCTTCTCAGTGCCGAGACCGCGCGCGGTCAGTACCCCGAGGTTGTACTGACTGTCGGCAACGCCATGTTCTGCGGCCCTGCGGAACCATTGAGCCGCATTGACATAGTCCGGCTTGCCATCGACGCCCTCTGCATAGAGGACGGCAAGGTTGTGCATGGCCTTGGCGTGACCCTTGCTGGCGGCGGCCACATAGAGCTTTTGGGCGGCGGCCAGATCTTTTCTAACCCCCTGGCCCTTTTCGAGCATGCTGGCATAGCGGAATTGACCGGGTACGAGGCCCTTGCTCGCGGCGCGCTCAAACCATCGCGCGGCTTCTTCCAGGTTCGCGGGCACGCCGCGGCCTTCCATGAACCGCATGGCGACTTCGTAGGCGGCGGCGGGATCGCCGCCAACAGCCGCGTTACGCAGCCGTGCTCCGCCGATAGAGACCGGCAATCCGTCGGTTACCGGTTGCGCGGTCGGCGCCGGCTGCCTGCTTGCGCTGACGTCGGCAGGGGCCCGTGCGATCGACCCGGTAACGTCGCTTTTTGTCGCGGGTGCGCTTCCCGGGAGTGGAGCACTCAACGGCGGCAAATTTGACGCCGGCGGTGACGCTTGAGCGGTTGGATCCAGGCCCGGTCGCGGCCGCACGACAGGCGCTGGCGCGGGGGCTGCAACGGTTGGCGATCCCGACGGTGCTGCGGATGTCAGGCTTGGCAATGTTGACGGCGCAAGCAGAGACGAGGTGATATCGGCATCGGCCGCTTTGGCCGCCGGCGCGCTTGAGGGCGCCGGGTTGCCGTCCGCAAGCGTGGGGGATGTTGCGGGCGCGGTGGTGTCCGCAGCGACAGAGGTGTCGCCATTCGGCGGATCAGGCTCGGGGCTGCTGGTCAGCTTGGTTTCGCTGGTATCGAAAATTCCGAAATTGAAAATGTTGCTCGCGAACTGAATCGATCCGACGATGATGGCGACAATGCTCGCCGCCAGGACCATCTTTTTGGTGCGTGTCATGACTTTGGGCGGCACTGGTGTGGGTTCGCCGCCCTTGGCCCTGACATACGCCGGGCGCGTCTGACGCCCGTTCGGATCCTGGCCGGCGGCCTGAGCCGCACGGCGGGCTGCGGCGATGAAGTCCGATTTTCCACCCCGAGCGCCGGTACTTGGCCGGGCGACGCCCAAAGCTGCTTCCGACGCAGCGATGCGCACGCCAGGATGCGTGGCAAGACGCGGTGCGCCTGAGCCAGGCTCGAGCGGTTGATCCGCTGGCGAAGCAGAATCGATCGCAGCCAGGTTTGCCGGCCGCACGCCCAGATTGGAAAGTTCCGCGAGCAATGGCGATGACGGCTGGAACACAAACGCAGAAGATTGGGGCGCTGCCGCCGGGCTTGGCGTTGGCGACAGCGCATCTTGCGCCGCGCGAACGGCCGCATCGGAAGCGATGGCAGCGACCTCATCCAACGTTTTGTCGGCAGGTTGCATGAGGTCGAGGATCTCGGCCCCGGGTTTCGCAGGCTCCGGCCGATCAGCCCGAATATCTTTCTCGATAATGGCGAGGCGATCCGCGACCTGGCCGAGCGTGCCATGCACCGCTTCAAGCGTGCCCTGGGTTCGCGCCATATCCTGTTTCAGCAAATCGATGTTCGCCGAATTCTCAGCCCGAAGCGCTGTCGATTCCCTGTTTGTGCGAATGTCTTCAATATGGACCAGCAGGTCGGCGAGACCGCGTTCGATGGCATCGAGATTGTTGAGGCGCGAGTCCGTCGCATTCAATCGCTCGACTAATTTGGCGATACAGTCCTCGAGATGGCTAACCGCGATCTGATCGCTGCGCGATTGCTGAACCTGCTCGATCTTCTCGGATAGCGACTGGAGAAGAGCTTCCAGGCGCAACGGCAAGACATCGCCGTTCTGGGCGCGATCGGTCACGGCGCGGCTGAGCGCATCGATACGCAGTTCGAGTTTATTGAGCGCGTCGCTGCCGGCGCCTGTCGCAAGATGGTCAATCTTGTCAGCCAGCGCCCGCACCTGCGTGGAGAGGCTGCTTATCGTTTCATTGGACGCGACGTGCGCCGCCATCTCGCGCAACGTTGCGAGGGACCGCTCGAGCTGCTGCATCGTCGCGGGGTCTCTCTCGGCGACGATGAGGTCGATCTTGTGGGCGAGAGCTTCGATGGCGTCAGTGTAACCGACCAGATTTTCCGCCGGCGTCAGATCGCGCACCGCATCGCGTACTTCGGCTAGGCCGCGTTCGACTCCGGCCAGGGCGTTGGCGTCGGCGCCGGCTTGCCGCCCCTCCGTGACGCGTTGGCTCAGACTCTGAACCTGCTTCTCAATGATTTCGATGGCGCGGCGGGGCATCGCGTCGTTGAGTGTGCGGCTGATGTCGCCCAGCTCCAAGCGTAACGCAGTGATCGCTTCCTCAACCCCGGGACGCCGCAGTGTTTCAATCTGATCGGTGATCCGGCGAAGCTTGTCTTCCAGTCCCGACAGATCCTGCGGCGGTACTGGCATCTGTGCAACCGGAATAAATTGTTGGGTGCGCGCGGGCTTTGGTTCGCCATTGAACGTGTGGCAGGGCGCGGTGGTTTCAGGGATCGCACGGTCGGGACCTGTCGCGACATCCGGCGCGAAATCTGGCGCATGCGCGCTTGCCGTCGCTGGCTGAGCTGCCTGGCGCGCGATATTGGCAGCGATTTGGTCAAATCGTTGCTCAAGACTTTCGACCAGTTCGGCGAACTGATCCGGCTCTTCGCGGTGTCGTTTTGGCGCGTAAGCTGCGAACCCGACCTGGGTAATCTGATCGATCCGATGGGTCAGATCGTCGAGTCGTTGATGTAAATCGTAGAGGTCCTCAGCGTGTCCTTCGTCGCCACCACGCGCAAGCGAAGGCATCTTGATTCCTTGCGCCGCGGCCTGTTGCAGGATGGTTGCGTTGAGCCAGTCACTCAGTGGCAAGCCGGCACGGCGCGCCGCCTCGCACGCGTTGTGGCGCGCTTCGGGTCGAATGCCTTTGACGCTCCACGGAAAGCCAAATTTCATGCTCACACCCACGTCCGAGGTGGAGACGGTAAGAGTCCGATTGACTCTCGCGGGAACCGGCAACTTTAACGGCGGGTGGATACGGGGCCCGGTCCTTCGTCCCAGCGCTAACTTTTTGCTGGTTGCGGTAAACAACCCGTTAACGTTTTGCCGAAGCGGGGCAGTTTCGGCGAAAGGGTGTCAGGCGGCTTGCGGCGAGCATTCGCCGCCCTGCCACAATATTTCCTGGGAGGAACACCGGAGTGCCACCGCCGCCAATAGTTGCACGCCTAAGATTCACACGATTCGGTAGAGGTAAAATGTAGGGGCGAGATGAACAACGCAGACCGACCTCAAACCCCCGGCGACACCACCGAAGCCTCCGCAGGGTCGGACTTGGCAGACAATATTACCATCGGAGAATTGGCGCGGGAGACGGGTGTTACGCTCCGGGCTATTCGTTTTTACCAAAGCAAAGGCCTGTTGGCGCCGCATCGGAGTGGCTCCGCCCGAATGTTCAGCCAGGGCGACCGCGACCGTCTCGCCTTGATTCTGCAAGGCAAACGACTCGGATTCACCCTGACCGAGATCCGCGAAATGCTTGCCGCGCGTGTGCGCGGTAGCTCCAACGCTCTTTCAATCACTCGCCAAAAATGTGTCGAGCAGATCACTTTGCTGGAGCGTCAGCGGCGCGATATCGATGGTGCCATTACTGAATTGCGCCGAATTTACACTGAGATGTTCGAGGCTTCCGATGCCTCGCCGCGGGTAAGACCGTCCGCATCCCGCAAGGCTTGACCCGCTCTGGCGGCCTTCTGCCCTTAACGCAGGTGTAAACCGGCTCGGTCATACTGCGCGTCGTTGGGGCCTGCCCTTAGGCTTTCCTCCGGTGCCGTGAAGTCGGGAAACTGTTACCTTCATACCCTGTTAACACCTTGCGGCGCCCTGCCGGGGAGAGGAACCATGCCGATCTATAAAGCCCCAGTAGATGACGCGTTGTTTTTGCTCAACGACGTCTTCCATCTCGATCACTATGGAAATCTGCCTGGGTTCTCCGACGCCTCACCCGACGTGGTGGAAGCGGTATTGCGCGAAGCGGCCAAATTCAGTGAAGAAGTGCTGACCCCACTCAACCGCGTCGGCGACAAGGAAGGCTGCAAGCGCGCCGCTGATGGCAGCGTGACGACGCCGAAGGGCTTCAAGGACGCTTACAGGCAGATTGTTGAGGGCGGATGGATCGGCATTTCGGCGCCGGCCGAGTTCGGCGGCCAAGGCCTGCCGGCGACCATGACCATCATCGTCAATGAATTTTTTTGTTCCGCCAACATGGCTTTCGCCATGTATCCCGGTCTTACGCAAGGCGCTATCGCCGCGCTGCTGGTGCATGCCTCCGAGGAGCTGAAGGCGAAATATGTGCCGAAGATGGTGGAAGGCGTCTGGACCGGCACAATGAACCTGACCGAACCGCATTGCGGCACCGATCTCGGACTGTTGCGGTCAAAGGCGGTGAAGCAGGCGGACGGCAGCTACAAAATATCCGGCACCAAGATTTTCATTTCCGCCGGCGACCATGATCTTTCGCAGAATATCATTCACCTCGTACTCGCGCGCATCGAAGGCGCGCCCGCCGGCACCAAGGGCATCTCGCTCTTCGTCGTGCCGAAGATCATGGTCAACAATGACGGGTCCCTCGGCGCGCGCAACGCGGTGAGCTGTGGGTCGATCGAAGAGAAGATGGGCATCCACGGCAATTCCACCTGCGTCATGAACTACGATGGCGCCACCGGCTGGCTAATTGGTGAAGAAAATCGCGGCCTCAATGCCATGTTCACGATGATGAACGAAGCGCGGCTTGGTGTCGGCGTGCAGGGGCTCGCGCTATCCGAAGTGGCGTACCAGAACGCCGCCGCATATGCGAAGGAGCGTTTGCAAGGCCGATCCATTTCCGGCGTCAAGTATCCGGATAAACCGGCTGACCCGATCATCGTGCATCCGGATGTACGCCGCGCACTCATGAGCATGCGCGCCTTTAACGAGGCTGGGCGCGCGCTGGTGATGTGGACCGCGCTCAAGAGCGACATTGCGCACCGATCAGATGACGAGAACGAGCGCAAGAGCGCCGACGATCACATGGGGCTCCTTACTCCCGTGATCAAAGGCGTGCTCACGGATGGCGGCTTCGCGAACGCTGTTATGGCGCAACAGATCTTCGGTGGGCACGGTTACATCGCCGAACACGGCATGGAGCAATTTGTCCGCGATGCGCGCATCGCGCAGATTTATGAAGGCGCTAACGGTATACAGGCGCTTGACCTGGTCGGGCGCAAGCTCGGCAAAGACGGCGGTCGCGCCATCATGCACTTCTTCAACGAGGTGCAGACCTATCTCAAGGAGCGCGCCGACAGCGATGCGATGAACGTCTACCTCAAGCCGCTGGGCGCTTCACTCGCGCACCTGCAGCAGGCGTCGATGTGGTTCGCGCAGAACGCCTTGGCGAAGCCCGACAATGCGGGTGCCGGCTCTTACGACTATATGCATCTGTTCGGACTCGTCGCCCTTGGCTACATGTGGTGCAAAATCGCCGAAGCCGCGATTGCCAAACTGCCGAAAGCGAACGGCTCCGCCGCACGACTGAATGCGAAACTCGCCACCGCCCGCTTTTTCATGGAGCGCATGTTGCCTGAGACGGCAACACGGCTTGCCCGCATTCAAGCGGGAGCGGCCTCGATCATGGAATTGCCGGACGACGCGTTCTAGCCGCGGGCGTTCTTCTCCCTCTCCCCGTCCGAACTCGGGCTTGCCCGAGTTCGGCACAATTGCTGGTGGGGAGAGGGTCGGGGTGAGGGGGAACACGACTGGCAGTAGTGACGATCGTCTCGACAACGCCGTCGATATTGTGAAGCACGTCGTTGTTCCAAAAACGCAGGACCAGATAGCCGTATGCTTCTAAATCAGCGGTCCGCTTTGCATCCTTGTCGTTGCAATCTGCGTGCCGACCGCCATCGAGCTCAATGAGCAACCGAGCAGCCTCGCAGCAAAAATCGACAACATAGGATTTGATCGGCACCTGCCGTCGGAACTTCAATCCATTTAGCCGGCGGTCGCGCAGTCGAAACCACAGCGCTCGCTCAGCGTCTGTCTGATTGCGCCGCAGCCGTCTCGCTCTGTCAGTTTGCGACGCCATAACCCCTCACCCGCCCTCGCTATGCTCGGGCACCCTCTTCCCCTGGGAGAGGGAAAATTGCGGCACGATCGACAATGACCGCAGGGTAGGACAATCCGATCGCCTCTACGTTCCTCCCGTGCTTGCGGCTGCCGCTTTGATCTAAAGCGACCATGCTTTAGGCTTTTAATGCGCGGATCATTTGCGCAAGCACGAGTCCTATGCCGGCGCCAACGTCGGCCGGCGGGATCGCTGCAGCAGCCATGTCATGATCGAGACGTTCACCAGATTCCAGGCGAGGCCGTTGAGGAACGCAGCCCGGTAGGATCCGGTGAGGTCAAAAATAAGGCCTGACATCCAGCCGCCCAGCGCCATACCGATCAATGTCGCCATCAGCACCAGGCCGAGCCGGGTGCCGGCTTCGCGTGGCGAAAAATATTCGCGCACGATGATGGCGTAGCTCGGCACGATGCCGCCCTGAAACAGGCCGAACAGTGCAGAGATCACGTAGAGGGAGACCAGTCCGTCAAACCAGAGATAA
>Ga0187788_10000038_pt1 | contig 27669 bp, 27 predicted proteins | sample 1015_BV01_MP10_2_FD_133008 | JGI IMG/M metagenome (GOLD analysis project Ga0187788, IMG submission 133008) | Tropical peat soil microbial communities from peatlands in Department of Meta, Colombia - 1015_BV01_MP10_20_MG | ecosystem: Environmental > Terrestrial > Soil > Wetlands > Peat | place...
AATGGGCAATGGCTACTGGTTCGCGGAGTTCATGGCCGAGGCGCGGGCGTTGTTGCGCTCGGCGATGACGCGCTTGGCGTTCTCGGCCAATTCCTTGGCCTTGGGCAGCAGGTCCAGGGCCCGGATCACCTGGGGGTCGGACTCGGCGCGGACCTTGAGACCTTCTTCCTGGCCGAAGGCGTCGACGAAGATTTCCGATCTGAGGTTGCCCTTCACCCAATCGTTAACCTCAGCAAGCTCCTGTTCGGTGTAAGGGACCTTTTCCTCATCCAGGTATTTGCGGAAGTCGAGCAACACCGGCTCGTCCACCTCGAAGGACTTGGCGATCTGGTGGTTGAGGGTGTAGCGCTTAGCGAAGTTGAAGAAGGCGTAGTGCTGCAGCAACCGGTCCTGCAGAGCGGTACTCTTGGGAGTATCGATCTTCACGTCGGGAGTGATGCCGCCGCCACCATAAACCGGGCGGCCGCTGTCGGTCATCTTGACTTCGTGACTGCCGTTGTTCTTTTCGGGCTCGCGATTGTAGTAGTAGTCGTAGAGCGAGACGCCGTTGTAGTCGCGCTGGATGAGGCGGCCGCTGGGGGTGTAGTACTTGGCCGTGGTCAGGGCGAGGCCAGTGTTCTCGGAAAGGGGATAGACGGTCTGGACCAGGCCCTTGCCGAAGGTGTTCTCGCCCACAATCAGGCCGCGGTCATGATCCTGAATGGCGCCGGCGACGATCTCAGCCGCCGAAGCCGTCCCGCGATTGACAAGCACCACGATGGGATAGTCTTTGCCGCCATTGCCGTGGCTGGCACGATAAACCTTCTCGGGCGAGGAGCGGCCATGGTGGGAGACGATGACCGCGCCCTTGTGCAGGAACTTGTCGGCCACGCCGACGCCTTCGCTAAGCAGACCGCCGGGATTCTGGCGCAGGTCCAGGATCAGGCCCTTGAGGTCGCCCATCTCCTCCAACGCCTGCTGCACTTCATGTTCGGTGGTTTCCTGGAACCCGGAGATATGCATGTAGCCGATTCCGGGACGGATCAGGAAATGCAAATCCACGCTGTAGCGGGGGATCTCGTCGCGCACCACGGTGAAGTCGAGGGGCTTCAGCGATCCCTCGCGCATTACCGTGATCTTGACGGTCGTCCCCTTGGGGCCTTTCAGGAGTTCCGCCACCTCGGGGGTGCTCATGTTGTCGGTGGGCTTGCCATCGACGGCAACGATCACATCTCCGGGGTGGATGCCAGCACGGTAAGCAGGGGTACCAACAAACGGCGCAATGACGATGACTTTGTTGTTGCGGGGGCCGACCTGCATGCCCACGCCGTAGTATTTGCCGCGCTGCTCTTCGCGGAGCAGGGCGTAGGACTTGGGATCAAAGAAGTTGGAGTGGGGATCGAGCACCCGCAGCATGCCCGGGATAGCGCCGTTGTAGATCGCCTTGTCGGCGCTGACCGGCTCGGCGTAGTTCTGCTCCACCAGGTCGTAGACCTGCGAGAAAGTGCGCAAACTGTTGCTGATTTCGGAATCGCTGGAGCTGGCGTTGGTGCTTACACGCTGGCCGAAGACGGCGCCCAGGAATCCGCAGGCGAGAACCACGACAGCGATCCAAAGAAGGGAGCGGCGAGAACTACGAGCCATCGGCTTGTTTCCTCAGGTGAGAGCGGTATGGACAGCCCTTTACCCTGCTGTAAGTGCAGTATAGCACGGTAATTCCAGCCTCCCGGGACACACTGTGGTGCATATCCCTGTGATGCAGGAAGGCGTCCCTAAGGCCGCAAAATATTGTCCACGCCGGGCGTGGCATGCTCGTGGATGGAGCCAATTTGCTGCCCTTCGCGTGGGCGCAGTATGATGACCGCATGAACCTCGGCTTCCCGGAAATGATGTTCATCTTCGTGCTGGCCCTGATCATCTTCGGGCCCAAGAAGCTGCCCGAGATCGGACGCCAGATCGGGAAAGCGCTGGCCGAATTCAAGAAGGCCAGCAATGAGTTCAAGTGGCAACTGGAAGCCGAGATGCGGAACCTGGAGGCCGAGGCCAACCAGATCAAGCAGGATCTGCCCAAGATCGAGCCGCCCAGCGGGACGATTGTGAACCACTTCCTGGGGACCGTTGAGCCGGCGAATGCGGCCGCGGCGGAGGCCGATCCCTCGCCGGCTCCTCCGGCCGGTTCCAACGGCCATGCCGCCGCAGGAATGAGCGATCCGGAACAGCAGACCAAGCCCGCCGATGCCTAATTCCCCTCCGTCGCTCTCCGACGCGCGCCAGGCGATTCAGGACCACATGGCCAGCATGAGCTTTCTGGAGCACCTGGAGGAGCTCCGGCGGCGGATCATCTGGTCCCTGGTCTACGTGGCCATGGGATTCTTCGTCTGCTGGGGTTTTGCGGAAAAGATCTACGGCTACATGCAGAGGCCCATCATGGAGGCCCTGACACGCCACAACCTCTCCCAGAAGCTGGTGTACCTGAATCCGACCGAGCCCTTCAACATGTATCTGAAGGTGGGGTTCATCGGCGGGTTGTTTCTGGCTTCTCCCTTCGTGCTCTATCAGGTGTGGGCGTTCATCGCCCCCGGACTCTACCGGCATGAGCGGCGTTACGTGCTGCCGTTCATGTTCTCGACCGTGTTCCTGTTCCTGGCGGGAGGATATTTCGGCTACAAAATGGTTTACCCGGCTGCGCTGGACTTCCTGATCGGCTACGGCAAGCAGTTCCAGCCGATGATCACGATCGGGGAATACACCGACCTGTTTCTCACCATCATCATCGGACTGGGCGTGATCTTCGAGATGCCCATCCTGGTGTTCTTCCTGTCGCTGATGGGAGTGATCAGCGCCGGCTGGATGTGGCGCAATCTGCGTTATTCGATCCTGGTAATCTTCATCATCGCTGCCATCGTGACGCCCACGACCGACATCCTGAACATGTGCATCTTCGCGGCGCCCATGGTGCTGCTGTACGTGGTGAGCATCCTGATTGCCTGGATGGTCCATCCCGCCCAGCGAAAGCGCAAAGCAGAAGCGGAACCCTGAACCACCATCGGAGCCGCCGGTGCAGCCCCATGAAGCTGAGAGGACGCGCACAGGCTACACTGTGAAGGTGAGCAAGCACCTGCTGGTTGCCATCCTGGTGGCTTCGAGCGTCCTAGCGCCTGGGGCGTTAGGTTCAGAAACCCATTCGTCCGCAAGCGCCGGCGGAACTCAAGGCGGCAAGGCGGCGCAGGGTTCTCCCGCAAACACGGCCGTAAGGCGCGTCAATCCCACGCGGGCGATGCAATACGTTCGCGAGGTGGTGCAGATCGGGTCACGTCCCGTGGGCAGCGCGGGGCACAAGAAGACAGAGGCCTACATCCGCTCCAAACTGCGCGGCGACCAGGTGGAGGAAGACGTCTTCACCGCGGATACACCTGGCGGCAAGTTCGAGATGCGCAACATCATCGCGAAATATCCCGGGACGCGCGATGGAGTGATCGTGATCGCCAGCCATTACGATACCAATCTGCCTTTGAAGAACTATGTCGGCGCAAATGACGGCGGCTCGTCCACCGGACTGCTGCTGGAGCTGGCCAACCACTTCCGGGGAAAGAAACGAGAGGGCTATGCGGTGTGGCTGCTGTGGACGGACGGAGAAGAGGCCTTGCAGAAGTGGAGCGCCACCGACAGCCTGTACGGCAGCCGGCACCTGGCGGATAAATGGCAGCAGGATGGAACGCTGAAGAAGATCAGGGCATTTGTGCTGCTGGATATGATCGGCGATGCGGACCTGAACGTGGATCGCGATATGAACTCCACGCCGTGGCTGGAGGACCTGGTGGGACAGGCAGCGGCCCATCTGGGCTATCAGTCTCATTTTTTTGCGCGCGTGATTCAGATCGACGATGACCACCTGCCCTTTGCGCGAATGCAGGTTCCGGTCGCTGACCTGATCGATTTCACCTATGGGTACAACAACGTCTTTCACCATACGTCGGAAGACACGCTGGACAAGCTGAGCCCCACCAGCCTGGAGATCGTGGGCAACACGGTGCTGGAGACGGTGCGCCTGCTCGATGCGCGCTGAGACAGAGCAGCAATCGCGATCAGCGGCCAGCGAACCCCAGCTTTTTCGCGGCGGGAATTTCACGCGGACTTTTGAAGGCCTTCTCCATCTGCTATAAGCGGGGCAGAACGGAAAAGACTCAGGGTGATGCTTGAACCAACTGGTCTTCTGGGTCCTGTTTAACATTTTCGTGCTGGTGATGTTGACCCTCGACCTGGCGGTGTTCAACCGGCGGGCCCACACCATTGCCTTTCGGGAGGCCCTGGGGTGGAGCGCGTTTTGGATCTCGCTGGCGGCAGCATTCGCCGTGGGCGTGTACTTCTGGCGAGGGCCCACTACCTCGATGGAGTTTGTGACCGGCTACCTGATTGAGGAGTCGCTGAGCGTCGACAATCTCTTCGTCTTTCTGCTTATCTTCCGTTATTTCCGCGTGCCCTCGGAATATCAGCACAAGGTGCTGTTCTGGGGAATCATGGGCGCGCTGGTGCTGCGCGCGATCTTCATCCTTACCGGCGTGGTGCTGATCCAGCGCTTCCACTGGGTGATCTACATCTTCGGGATTTTCCTGATCTATACCGGCGTGAAGCTGTTCCGGCAAGAGGAGATGGAGATTCACCCCGAGCAGAATCCCCTGCTGCGGTCCTTCCGGCGCTGGGTGCCGGTGACGAAGGACTATGTGAATGGAAAGTTTTTTGTCCGGCAGCCCGGACTGTACGCCACCCCGCTGTTTCTGGTGCTTCTGTTCGTGGAGGCCACGGATGTGCTGTTCGCCGCCGATTCGATTCCCGCAGTGCTGGCGGTGACGCGCGATCCCTTCATCGTGTACACCTCGAATGTATTCGCCACCCTGGGACTGCGCTCCCTGTACTTCGCGCTAGCGGGCATGATGGAACTGTTCCACTACCTGCACTACGGGCTGTCGGTGATTCTGATTTTTATCGGCGTGAAGATGCTGATCTCCAACTACTACCACATCCCCATCGCCGTGGCTCTGGGAGCGGTGGTGGGAGTGCTGGCCATTTCCATCGGGCTGTCGCTGGCATTTCCGCGCCGCGAGCAGAAGGCGCGGGCGTAGTCCTCCGAATTCCTCCGTCAGTCGGGTGATACCGCCTGGCCGAGTACCTTGGTAACTCGGGCAATTTCCTCAGCTGATGCCACAATGCCGAAACATCTCACCGAGAGGTGTGTTTCATGGGAGTGAACATCGGCAACCCCCCAATGCCGAGCGAGATGGATCGGAGGAGAAGAGTTCTTATGAAAAGCGAGTTCAAGAAGATTGCCCTGATGCTGGCTGCGGGCGCGTTGAGCGTGCCCCTGGCACTGGGACAGGATGCCACCAGCACAACTACCACTACGCCGCCTAAGCCAACCATCGAGCAGCGCAAGCAGTGGCAGCAGCAGCGCATCGGCGAAGGCGTGGAAAACGGCTCGCTGACGGCCGGCGAAACCCATCACCTGGAAAAGCAAGAGCAGAACCTGAACAAGGAAGAACAGTTGATGCGCTCGGAAGATAACGGCAAGCTGACGCCCGCCGACCGCGCGGTTCTCCAGAAGCAGCAGAATCACCTTTCCAACGAGATCTACCGCGACAAGCACAATGCCCGCGTTCAGAACTATGGCAACAGCGAAGTTGGACAGCGGCAGCGGCTGCAGCAGCAGCGCATCGGCCAGGGCATCGAGAACGGTTCCCTCACCGCCGGTGAAGCCAAGCACCTTGAAGGCAAGGAAGCAGCCGTGAACCACGAGGTTCACAACTATCGTCAGGCCAACGGCGGAACGCTGACCCCGGCGGAGCGTGCCAAGGTCAACCGGCAGCAGAACAAACTGTCAAACCAGATCTACGACGAGAAGCACAACGAGCGTAACCGGTAAGCTTCAACCAAAGCTGCCAGGCGCGAAGCCCCCGAGGAAGTCTTTGGGGGCTTTCTCTTTTGGATCGGAATCCGGGCGGGTCCACTAATCCGCAGCCGCCGGCGTCTTCTGCTGGATGCGGGGTTCCAGCGCCTCCCGCGTGACCGTGTCCGCCGTCTTCTCCTGAAACCAGAGCGGATAGGGCTTGACGGTGGCGGTGAGGGCATCCAGTTCGGCGACCTGGTCAGAAGCCAACTCCAGGTCGGCGGCGCCAAGGTTATCTTCCAGTTGTGCCATACGGCTGGCGCCGAGCAGAATCGAGATCACGCAGGGCTTTGCCAGCAACCAGGCAAGCGCAACCTGGGCGACGGTTGCGTTGTGCCGTGCGGCCATTTCCCGCATGCGGTCGATCAGCTTGAAACCGCGCTCCAAATCGATGGGAATGAAGTCGAAGCTCGCCAGCCGCCCCTTACCACCGGTGGGGTCCTCGCGCGTGTAGCGTCCACTGAGGAAGCCTCCGGCCAAGGGGCTCCACACCACAATTCCAATTCCCGCATCGATGGCAAACGGCACGATCTCGTGCTCCAGATCGCGGCCCACCAGCGAGTAGTACATCTGCGCCGCGGTGAAACGTGAATAGCCCATTCGTTCCTGGATGCCAAGAAACTTCGCCGCTTGCCATCCCGTGAAGTTGGAGTAGCCGACGTAGCGAACCATGCCGCGCCGCACCAGGTCCTCCAGCGCGCGCGCACTCTCTTCGAAGGGCGTGTAGGGGTCGTAGCGGTGAATCGACAGCAGGTCGATATAGTCGGTATGCAAGCGGCGCAGGCTGGCTTCCGCCGCCGACAGGATGTATCCGTAAGAAGCGCCGGCGCGAATCAGCGCCTTGCTGTGGCGGAAGCCGACCTTGGTGGAGATGACAACCTCCTGCCGGCGGGGTTTGAGGGCCTTGCCGAGGATGAGTTCGGACTCACCTTCGGCGTAGGAATCCGCCACGTCGAAAAAATTTACTCCCGCATCGAGCGCGCGACCGACAAGGGCCTGAGCTGCCGATTCGCCGGTGGTCCAGATTTTGCCCAGCACTCCCTGGCCCGAGCCAAACGTCATGGCGCCAAAGGCCAGGCGGGAGACGATGAGTCCGCTGTTACCGAGGCGAGCGTATTGCATGGCGCTCCTCTGACCACTCGGAATTTCTGGTGCCCGCAATCGCAGCTGAATCTGCTGCCACGGCTCAATTTTCCGCGGCTACTGGTTCGTTCACCACGGGCTCGCCCACGGTGTCCATCAACTGCAGCTGGCGGGAGGTTTTCTCGATGGGCGGCAGCTCGCCGATATCCTCGGTGACCGCTGTCCCAAGTTCTTTGAACTTGCGCGCGGAGACGAGCACGCGAGTTTCCAGCGAGCCGATGGCCTTGTTGTAGGCCTCCACGGCGCGATCCAAGCCCTTACCCACGCCTTCGAAGTGCTCGGCAACGGTGCGCAGACGATCGTGGAGCTCCTTGCCCAACGCGCTGATGGCTTGCGCGTTGGCGGCAATCTTCTCCTGGTTCCAGCCATAAGCCACGGCCTTCAACAGGGCAATCAGGGTAGTGGGCGAGGCCGGGATTACGCGCTGGCTGACGCCTTCCTCGATCAGGCCGGGATCCTGCTCCAGCGCCACACTGAAAAAAGTCTCCCCGGGCAGAAACATGATCACGAACTCCGGCGTGGGCTGGAACTGCTCCCAATAAGCCTTGCTGCTGAGCTTGTTGAGGTGATCGCGAAGCTGCCGGGCGTGCGCCTGCAGATGATGGCGGCGCGCGTCCTCGTCGGCAGCTTCCAAAGCCTCAAGATAAGCCTGTAGCGGCGCCTTGGAATCGACGACGATGTTTTTCTCGCCGGGGAGCCTCACGATCAGGTCAGGACGTAAGCGGCCGTCGGCGGTGAGCACCGAGACCTGCTCGTCGAAATCGCAATACGAGAGCATGCCGGCGATCTCCACCACACGCCGCAACTGAATTTCCCCCCAGCGCCCGCGCACCGCGGGGGTGCGCAACGCTTTCACCAGGTTCCCCGTTTCCGACTTCAAGTCCTGGTGGGTGGTGATCAGCGCCTTCACCTGCTCGTTCAGGCTGACGTAGGCAGTGGTGCGGATCCTCTCCAGCTCTTGGATCTGCTGATCCACACGCCCGAGGGATTCCTTGATGGGATCCACCAGCGTCTGCACCGCCTTCTGCCTCGCCTCCAGATCCAACTGCGCGTGCGACTGATATTTCTCGAGCGTGGTTCTTGCCAGCTCCAGGAAGGACTCGTTATTGGTCTTCAGCGCCTGGGCCGCCAAGGCATCGAAGGCATCCTTCAAGCGCGCGGAGGCCTCGTCGAGCAGCCGGCGTTCCTCGCCGATGCGCTGGCGCTCGGATTGGAGCGCGGTCTCCGCCACCGTGCGGCCGTGCTGCTCGCTTTCGAGCCTGGCACGGGTCTGCGAAAGCTCAGACTCCTGCTGCGCGAATTGTTCCTTATGCGACCGCGCCTCTGACTGGGCAGCGGCAGCGCGCTTCTCCGCCTCCGACAGCCGGCCGAAATACTCACTACGCGCCCTTCCCGAGCCGGCAAAGTACCCGGCCAAGGTGCCAATCGCCACTCCCAGGGCAGCGGCAATCAGTAACTCCAGACCCTGTCCCATCGCTACATGACCTCTACGCCATCTGGGCGGATGCTAACACAACAGGCAGGGAGAGGTTTCCGCCTCAAACGGGTTTGTACCGGGAGTGGAGGTTACGCTGATGGCACCTGGACGCGCGGCGCTGGGGCTTTTGTTTCTGCTGGGGAGTTTGACGGTCCTTCCCTGCCTTGCAGCCGCGCAGGCTTTCCCAGGCGAGAGCTTCAACTCCGAGGCCGAGCGCCGCCTCGCCGAGATGTTGAACCAATCGCGGGGGCAACAGGGACTGCCGCCCCTCCACGTGGACGGGCACCTGAGCGCCGCCGCCCGCGAGCATTCCCCCGTGATGGCGGAGCACGGCCAGCTTTCGCACCAACTGCCTGGAGAAGGCAATCTCTCCCGCCGCCTGCGTGACTCCCAAGTCACATTCATCAGTGCGGGAGAAAACATCGATAGCGGCAAGGGCTGGCTCCAGGCTCACGCGGCCTTCATGGCGTCAGCGCCGCATCGCGCCAACATCCTCGACGACGATTATGAAAGCGTCGGCATCGGCGTGGTCGAGCGGCATGGCACCTACTGGATCACCGAGGACTTTGCCCGCCTGGTCCACTAGCCGCCTTGCAGGCGCAACCCTGATACCCTGAAGGCAGACAGGGTATGGCGGACATTCGCATCGGCATTGCCGGATGGTCCTACAAGGACTGGAAGGGCATTGTTTATCCGGAATCGCGCAAAGGTGCGCCTCCTCCCGTCGAATACCTGGCAGGGTTCTTCGATCTGATCGAGATCAACACCACGTTTTACGGTCACATCCGACCCTCGCAAGGCCGTCTGTGGTCGCAACAGGCGGCGGCCGTGAATCCCCGGTTTCGATTCACGGCCAAGCTGAATCGGGCGTTCACCCACTCTCCGCTGGCAGTTGAGGAGTCCACCTCCGCCGCCACCATTCGCTTTCAAGAAGAAGATGTGCGCCTGGCCAAAGAAGGTTACGACGCGCTGGCGAGCGCGGGACGCCTGGGCGCACTGCTGTTGCAGTTTCCGATTTCGTTTCGCAATACGGCGGAGAACCGCGATCACCTCGAGCGGCTGATACGCCTGTTCGCAGAGTATCCGCTGGCGCTGGAGGTGCGTCACTCCAGCTGGAGCGATGAGGCGACGCTGAAATACCTGGCGCAGGAGGGCGTCGCGCTGTGCAACATCGATCAGCCGCTGCTGGGGCGCGCGGTGAGGCCTTCGGAGCACGTGACCTCGCGCATCGGTTACGTTCGCCTGCACGGGCGCCGCTATGACCAGTGGTTCGATCCCGAGAAGCCCAGCGATCGTTACGACTATCTCTACTCCGTGGAGGAGCTGGTGAGCTGGAAGGGAAGGATCGAGAGTGTCGCCAGGAAAGCCGAAATTACCTTTGTAGTAGCGAACAACCACTTCCAGGGCAAAGCGCCCGCTAACGCGCTGGAACTGAAGCACATGATCACGGGCGAGAAGGTGAATGCTCCGCAAGCGCTCATCGATCACTATCCCAGGCTGGCAGGCATCACAAAACAGGTCGAATCTCCCATTTCCCGCACGCTTTTCGACGAAACCCACTGATTTTTCAACGCGGGAACTTTTTCTCCCTCAGCCTCGTATTGGTTGGCATGAGTTGATGGGAGGTCCGCCAGTTAACGGTTTGGCGGCAGGCCCGTCTAATACACAGGGAGGCTGATAATGGACGCGAAATACAATTGGGTAATCGACAACATGACAGTTCGGCTCACGATGGTGGTGGTGATGTTTTCCGCATGGCTGGCGGCTTCGGCGGCACTTCTGAGCCTGTCAAAGTTCTAGTGGGAGCGGTCGAGACGAAGAACGATTGGCAAATTCGCCGTGTGCTGAGACAACCTGCCTGGACAGGGGCGCGGGGTTGCAGGCGCGAGCCTTGGCTTGGGAAGCGCAGTTTCAGGCACGCCCTTAACGAGTGGGCTTGTCAGGGGTTGGCAAGGTCAGTCGCTGCTTCCGACCACTTCCGATTTTGCGGCGTAGTGTGAGTCCACGTAATCGTCCAGAATCTTGATGAAGTCTTCCACGATGCCATCTCCGCGCAGGGTAGTGACCAGACGCCCGTCGACAAAGACCGGCGCCTTGGGCTCTTCAAACGTGCCTGGCAGCGAGATCCCCAGGTTGGCGTGCTTGGATTCGCCCGGACCATTCACCACGCAGCCCATCACCGCCACCTTCATCTCTTCCACGCCGGCGTAGCGCTCTTTCCATGTCGGCATCTGATCGCGCAGGTAGCCCTGAATCTGTTCCGCCATCTCCTGAAAGAAGGTGCTGGTGGTCCGGCCACAGCCGGGGCAAGCCGTCACTTGCGGAGTAAAGCTGCGAAGTCCGATCGACTGGAGGATCTGCTGGGCGACCGTGACCTCTTGGGTGCGATCGCCGTTGGGGGCCGGCGTCAGCGATACCCGAATGGTGTCTCCAATTCCTTCCTGCAGGAGCACCGCCAGGGCAGCGCTGGAGGCAACGATCCCTTTTACTCCCATGCCGGCTTCGGTAAGCCCCAGGTGCAGCGGATAATCGCAGCGCGCAGCAAGATTGCTATACACATCCACCAGGTCCTGGACCCCGCTGACCTTGGCGCTAAGGATAATCTGGTCTTTGCGCAGCCCGTATTTCAGGGCCAGGGCGGCCGAGTTCAGCGCGCTTACGACCATGGCCTCCATGGTCACTTCGCGGGCATCCTTGGGCTCTGCGAGGTGGGAGTTCTCGTCCATCATGCGGGTAAGGAGCTGCTGGTCGAGAGAACCCCAGTTCACGCCGATGCGCACCGGTTTCTGGTTTGCGACCGCTACCTCGATCATGGTGCGGAAGTTGTCGTCGTCCTTGCGGCCCACGCTGACGTTGCCGGGATTGATGCGGTACTTGGCCAGCGCCCGGGCACAATCGGGATATTTTTTTAGCAACAGATGCCCGTTGTAGTGGAAGTCGCCGATGATGGGGACGGTCACCCCCCTGCGCGCCAGCAGGCTCACGATCTGCGGCACCGCCCTGGCGGCATCATCGTTGTTCACGGTCACGCGGACGAGCTCCGAACCGGCGCGCGCCAGGGCCTCGCACTGCTGCACGGTAGCCAGCACGTCGGCGGTGTCGGTATTGGTCATCGATTGCACAACAATAGGTGCATCGCTGCCGACGCTGACGTCGCCGATGACGGCGGTAACTGTTTTTCTACGGGGGATTTCCGCCATACAGGAAGCTCTAGTTTAGCACGCTGGAATTGATGGTTCGGGCTGCAAGGAATCAGCCAGGGAGGCGCGAAGCGAACAAGGTGGAGGCGCCCGCGTTGGCAGCGTGTGCCCGCCCTTCGGCGCAGCCAACCTGCGGATTTGAGGTTGTGGTAGAGTGTGTTCGCCCGTCTATGAGGATGGCGGAGCAGATCGATTTCCTGGGGACGGTTCTTCCCACTGGCATGCGCCTGGCCTTCAAAGAATCAGGTGAGCCGTAACCGCGCAGGGCGCCTGCGCCGACATCATATCGTGATGCGAGCGTCAGTCCCGGCCCTCACCGGCACTCCGCTCCAGGAGGACAAGAAGAGATGACCACCACTGCAACCGCTCCGGTTCAGTTGCAAGACAGCGTGTCCAGATTCATCGCTACAACCCGCAAGATGCTGATCAACGGCAAGTGGGTTGATTCGGTCTCGGGAAACACATTTGCCACCTACGATCCCGCGACCGGCAAGGTACTCGCGCAGGTGGCGGAAGGTAACGCGGCGGACATCGACCTGGCGGTAAAGGCCGCGCGCAACGCTTTCGACAAGGGCCCGTGGCGGAAGATGACGGTCTCCGAGCGCGGCCGCCTGATCTGGAAGCTGGCTGACTTGATCGAGCAGCATCTGGAGGAATTCGCCGAACTCGACAGCCTGGATAACGGCAAGCCCCTGACCGTGGCGCGCGTTGCCGACGTGCCCCTGGCGGTGGACCTGTTCCGCTACATGGCGGGCTGGGCGACCAAGATCGAAGGCAACACCATCCCCCTGTCGGTGCCCTACACACCGGGAGCGCGCTACTTTGCCTACAGCCTGCGCGAGCCCGTGGGCGTGGTGGGACAGATTATTCCCTGGAATTTCCCTCTGCTGATGGCTGCCTGGAAGCTCGGCCCGGCGCTGGCAGCGGGCTGCTGCGTGGTTTTGAAGCCGGCGGAACAGACGCCGCTCTCAGCGCTGCGGCTGGGCGAACTGATCCAGGAGGCAGGCTTCCCCGAGGGCGTGGTCAACATCGTTCCCGGATATGGGGAGACCGCCGGCGCTGCCCTGGCGGCTCATCCCGATGTCGATAAAGTCGCCTTCACCGGTTCCACCGAAGTCGGGAAGTTGATCGTGCATGCATCCGCGGGGAACTTGAAGAAGGTTTCCCTGGAGTTGGGCGGCAAGTCACCCAACGTAGTCTTCAAAGATGCCGACCTGAAGGTCGCCATTCCCGGCGCCGCCAGCGCCATCTTCTTCAACCACGGCCAGTGCTGCTGTGCCGGCTCGCGGCTCTACGTCGAAAAGGAAATCTTCGAGGAAGTGGTGGCGGGCGTGGCGGACCAGGCGAAGAAGATCCGCATCGGTCCGGGGCTGGATCCCAAGACCCAGATGGGGCCGCTGGTCTCCGAAGAGCAATTGAACCGAGTGTGCGGCTACCTCGAGTCTGGCGTGGCGGAAGGAGCGAAGACGGTTGTCGGTGGCAAGCGCCACGGCCAGCACGGGTACTTTGTAGAACCTACGGTTCTGGTCGACACGAACGACAAAATGAAGATTGTGCAGGAAGAGATCTTCGGACCAGTAGTCGCGGCGCTGCCCTTTGAGCGCACCGAGGAGATGGTCAACCGAGCGAACGACAATATTTATGGTTTGGCTGCCGCGGTCTGGACCAAGGACATCAACAAAGCTCACTGCCTGGCGGCTGAGCTGCGTGCCGGAACGGTCTGGATCAACTGCTACAACATCTTCGACGCGGCGCTGCCCTTTGGCGGGTACAAACAGTCAGGATGGGGCCGCGAGATGGGTCATGAAGTGCTTGAAAACTACACCGAAGTCAAAGCGGTGTGCGCGCGCATCGGGTAGCTGCCTTTGCGCCAGAAACAATCTGGGCCGGCACACGTGCCGGCCCTTTTCCTTTCAGGCTACGTTGGAGTTTGCTTACGGGAGCCGCGACAGCCCGGGAATCGCCTTGGTGAGGTCGTTGTAGATCACGACCACGGCAAACAGGATGAGCAGGACGTAGGCCACCTGGTAGATCCGCTCCTTGATCTGCACACTGATATCGCGTCCGCGAATGGATTCGATGATCAGCAGCAGGATGACGCCGCCATCCAGAATCGGGATCGGGAGCAGGTTGAAGATGGCCAGATTCAGGCTGATGGCCGACATCAACGAGAGCAGCGGGCTCCAGCCCTGCTGCTTGGCAGCTTCGCCCGAAGCGCGCGCAATTCCGATGGGGCCCTCCATCTGCTTGATGGAGACCTTGCGGGCCACCATCCTCTCCAGCAGTTCCAGGATCAGCACGGAATTTTTCTTGTTCTGCTCCAGGGACTTGGAAAAAGCCATCGCGAAGGGCAGCTTGTCCACGTGCTGGGGCTCGGAGCGAATGCCGATACGGTAGCGCTGCTCGCCGTCCGGTATCTTCTCCAGCCGGGGAGTGACAGTGAATATCATCTGCTTGCCGTCGCGGAGCACCGTGATCTGTGCGGGCTTGTCTTTGTTCTCCTGGAGCAGCCGGATCATCGCCTGGACGGAGCGAACCGACTGGCCGTTGACCGCGGTAATCGTGTCACCGATCTTGATTCCCGCTTTGGCGGCCGGCATCCCGGAGTCAAGATAAGTCACGATGTTGGGCTCATCCGGCAGCCAGCCGAGGTTTTCGAGTTGATCCGGCGCAGAGGCCTGGGGAGTGATGGTCCGCTGGAAGCTCTCATTGCCACGCTGCAGGGTTACGTCCAGCGGCTGGTTCTGACTGACCAGCACCCTGCGGGCTACGTCCTCCCAGGTGGGATTGACTTCCTGGTCGATGCGGGAGATCCGGTCGCCGGGCTGAATCCCGGCTTTGGCTGCAGGCGAGTTTTCCAGCACCCAGCCGATTACCGCGGGCTGGTCGAGGTAGATGGGGTGCTCGTAGCGCACCATGTACACCACGGTGAGCAGGCCGATGGCCAGCACGAAATTCATGAACGGACCGGCAAAGGCGATGATGAAACGCTGCCAGCGTGGGTGCGACATGAACTCGTAGGGGGCACCGTTGCGCTGCTCCATGAAATTTTCGCCCGACATCTTGACGTAGCCGCCGAGCGGAATGAGATTGACGCGGTAATCGGTGTCTCCCTTACGGAAGCCGAACAAGCGTTTTCCAAAGCCGATGGCAAACTGTTCTACGCGGACACCAAAGAACTTGGCCGCGGCAAAGTGTCCGAACTCGTGCACCAGAATCATGACTCCCAGCACCACCGCCACGGACACCGCACTGATCAGGAAATCTTGCATAATCGATCCCGACTGCCTTTCAATGAATGCTAGCCGAATCCTGGACCCGGGTACGTCCTAACCGCGCGATGTGCTCGCCCGCGAGCTGGCGGGCTTCGGCGTCCAGTTTCAGCACCTGCTCTATAGATTGCGGATGTTCCCAGCGAGTTTCATCAAGAGTAGCCTCGATGGTCTGGGAGATACCCTTAAAGCTGATTTTCCCATTCAGGAACGCCTCCACTGCCACTTCGTCGGCGGCGTTGAGAGCGATCGTATTCGATCCCCCGGCCTCCGCCGCTTCGTAAGCCAGCCGCAAACAGGGGAACTTATCCATATCCGGGGGGCTGAAATCAAGGTGCCGGAGGTCATGCACGTTAAATTTCAGGGATGAATCGAGGCGCTCCGGGTAAGTAAGGGCATAGAGGATCGGCAGCCGCATGTCGGTCACCGAGAGCTGCGCCAGGATGCTGCCATCGCGGAACTCGACCATCGAGTGTATGGTGGACTGGGGATGCACCACCACGTCCACCTTGCTGGGCGGCAGGTTGAACAAGCGGCAAGCCTCGATCACTTCGAAGCCTTTGTTCATCAGCGTGGCCGAGTCGATGGTGATTCTGCGCCCCATTTTCCAGGTGGGATGATTCAGGGCTTCTTCCACGGTGATGCCATCGAACGCCGCCGCCGGCTTGTTCAGAAATGGCCCGCCGGAAGCGGTGAGCCAAATGCGCTCGACCTCGTTGAGGGCGCCGCCACGCATGCACTGGTGCACAGCATTGTGCTCGCTATCGATCGGCAACAGCGGCTTGCCCTGCTTGCGTGCTTCGGCGGTAATCAACTCGCCTGCCACTACGAGGGACTCCTTGTTGGCGAGCCCCACGGTCTTGCCCGCTCTCACCGCCTGGTAAGTGGCTTCCAGTCCGGCCACACCCACCATCGCGCTCACGACCACGTCGGCATCGCGATGGGTAGCGACGCGCACTGAACCCCTGGTTCCAGAGTGAACGGCGATGTCGGCCAGTCCTGCGGCGCGCAGCTTTCGGCGCAACTCCTCCGCACCCTGCTCGCTGGACAGCGAGACTACCTGGGGATGCCAACGCTGAGCCTGTTCAAACAGGCGCTGGATGTTGTTTCCGGCGGCGAGGGAGACCACGGCAAACCGATCAGGAAAGGATTCCACGATGCTGAGAGTGCTGCGACCGATTGAACCAGTCGATCCCAGGATGGCGATACGTCTCATTCTTGGCTGGATGTCAGCGGGATCAGGAGATCACGTGCATCGTCGCATAGTACCACAGCACCGGGGCGGCGAAGAGCAGCGCGTCGATGCGGTCGAGCATGCCGCCGTGCCCGGGCAGCAGAGAGCCGGAGTCCTTCACGCCCGCGCCACGCTTGAGCAGGGATTCCGCCAGGTCACCCAATTGCGCCGCGACGTTGATCAGCGCCGGCAGCAGAATCAGAACGATGAGGCTGGGTGTTTGGATTGCCAGGTAGCCCTGCGCAGGTTCGATGAGCTCAACCCGGAGAAGCGCCATACTGATTGCGCGGGCGTGCACGAACAAGTACACGCCAACACCGATGGCGGCAAGGAACGAGCCAATCGCGCCCTCCCACGTCTTGCCGGGACTGATGCGTGGGGCAAGCTTGTGGCGGCCGATGGCGCGTCCCACGTAATAAGCGGCGGTGTCTCCAACCCAGACCACAATCAGCAGGTACAAGACCAGAAATGCGCCCGCCCACTGCTGGCGGAGTTGCGCCATCAAGGCAAGGGGCAAGGCGATGTAGACGACGGCGAAGGTCGATGCCGCGGCCGCCGGATAGCTCGCAGCCAGTTCGCTGTTGCGCATGGCCGCGACGAGGAAGACGAAGGCCGCCGCCACGGCTGCGAATCCCACCCCGAACACCATCGCACCGGTGGCCAGCAGCGGTTTGGGAATGCCTTCCAGCGCGAGGGCCACGAATATGAGGGCGACGAAGATGCAGGTCAGTCTGCGCGAGGGCTGCGCGCCGTAGTGGCCTACGAGGTCGAGGAACTCGCGCACGGTGAGCAGGGCAACGAGACCAACCAGAAGAGCCAGCAGGGGAGCCGGGGCCCGCAGCACCGCCAGAAGAACCAGAGGAATCAGGACCGCAGCCGTGGCGACGCGCTTCATCGCCTAGCGGCTGCTCTTCCCGTGGCCATTATCCGAGCCCAAGCCTCCGTAGCGGCGCTCCCGCCGTTGATATTCGGCGATCGCCTGGAGCAGTTGTTCTCCACGGAAGTCGGGCCACAGCGTGTCGGTGACGTAGATCTCCGCGTAGGCCACCTGCCACAGCAGGAAATTGCTCAGGCGCATTTCGCCGCTGGTGCGGATCACCAGATCTGGATCCGGCAGATGGTTGGTATAGAGGTGCCGCCGGACGGATTCTTCGTCGATGTGCAAATGTGCGATCCCGCCATTGTTAGCTGCGGCTGAGACCATCGCGCGGAAGGCATCGACCAATTCGTTGCGCGCGCCATAGTTGAGGGCCAAGGTCAAGGTCATGCCGGAGTTTCCGGAGGTGGCCTCGCGCGCCCACTTCATCCGCTCCTGGACTTCGGCGGGGAGTTCGTGCTGCCGACCGATGTATTCCAGGCGGATGTTGTTGGTGTTCAAGGTGGGGACTTCCTGCTTCAGGTAGTGGCGCAGCAGGCGCATCAGGAAGCTGACTTCACCTCGCGGACGCCGTTGCCAGTTTTCCGCAGAAAACGCGTAGAGGGTGATGGCAGGAATTCCGATGCGGGCCGCGGTTTCGACCACGGACCGCACCGCCGCCACGCCGGCCTTGTGCCCGGAGACGCGCGGCAGATGACGGCGGCGCGCCCAGCGACCGTTTCCGTCCATGATGATGGCGATGTGCCGGGGAAACCGTTGTGGTTCCAGGCTGGCGTCTATATTGGCTTCTCGCCGGTCCAGCCCGGCGGGGATGCTAGCTTGCAAACTCTACCTCTTAAGAAATTCGTTCCGGAGTCTTGAACCTAACACATGCGTGGAAGTTCCCGCAAACAGCGGACTCGAGTAGCGGCTCCGTCTCCCTTTGCCGAGCGCGGGATCCGCAACCCCAGATAAACCCAGAGGCACGGCGAACCGTGCCTCTCTCTGTGTTTGGACGACACCAGGATGGAATCTATGCTGTTCTTCTCGGCCGCGTGGTCAGGTCGCGCACCGCGGTCAGCAGGCTGGACCACTGCATGCCGTTGAGCTTGGAGAGATAGGGAATCAGTTCGGCGATGAACTCATCGGCCATCAGTTCCCGAATCTCGCGCTCCCGCGTGCAACCGCCGTTGATCAACTCCGGCACCGTCACCTCCAAGGCGTTGGCCAGTCTTTCCAGTGAGGAAAGGGTAGGAGTGGCTTTCTCGTTCTCGATCTTGGAGACGTAGGTACGCGGGACATGCATGCGCATAGCGAGCTGGCGCTGGCTCAAGCCAGTGCGCTGGCGCAGAGTGCGAATCGCGAGTGCAACTTGCAGGTGTCCGTTGCCGGAACCCAGGGTGGGACCGGAGCTACGCTCGGGGGTCGCTACCGCTACCGGCTCCGGTTCGGGTTCCTCGTCGAGCGGCAGGCGGCATTTCCGGCAGTTGTTGCTCAGGGTGCGAAATTGGACGAGCAAACAGCGATCACATCGCACCACTTCCCGTGAATCAACGGGTGCTAAAGTTGTAGCCATCCAGGTTGCGAGAGATGCCAGAGCGGGCATCCAGATCGCGGACCAACTGGGAGCGTAATTTGAGGCATGTGACATACCATGTCAAGTAAATTCTCGGTGTAAAAGCAGGCGAAGATTCCACTGAATACCAAAACAACCGGAAGAAAACCGGCGAAGAACCGGAGAAAACCACGGAAGGGAAGCGATGGATCGAGCGAGCACCTGGAGTTTACTCTGTGAATACACCCTCTCGGAAAGTCTGCGCAAACATGCTATGGCGGTGGAGGCCTGCATGCGCGCCTACGCGCGCCGGTTGGGGGAAGACGAAGAGAAGTGGGGGCTCACGGGCCTGATACACGACTTCGACTACGAGCGCTGGCCCTCGGCGCAGGACCATCCCTTCCGCGGGAGCGAGATTCTGGAGCAGCGCGGCTACCCGGAGGAGATTCGCCGCGCCATCCTCTCGCACGCCGACTATTCGGGGGTGAAGCGGGAGAGCCACATGGAAAAGACTCTGTACGCGTGCGACGAGCTGGCGGGATTCATTACCGCGTCGGTGCTGGTGAAGCCCAACAAGTCGCTGGCGGAGCTGGACGCCAAGAGCGTGCGCAAGAAGATGAAGGACAAAGCCTTCGCGCACTCCGTTCATCGCGAGGACATCATCAACGGCGCGAGGGATCTGGGGGTCGATCTGGATGAACACATCACGTTTTGCATCGAGGCGATGAAGACAGTTGCCGACAAGCTGGGGCTGGACGGCTCGGCTGCATCTGCTAAGGCGGAGACAGCCACCTCAGATTCCGGTTCACCTGCTCGCTGATCGCGGTCCTACTGCACTGGTCGGGCCGACATTCGAGTGTTACTCCCGGACTCTTGTCGCATGCATGACCAAGAAAGGACGGGGCTCGTTGCCCGCCTCTCCCTGATAAAGAGTCTGGGTGAAAGAAGTTGGGGTGAAGTCAGAAAAGACCTCCTTGAAGGCGAATTTCTTGCCGCCGCGGTCGAACTCTGTCCTGGCAACCAAACTATCGCCTTCCCACCTAGAGACCTGATCGAGGAGTTCGCATCCTAGTGGGGTTGCTGCTTTCGCACCACACCACATGATAGCCTTGCGCACGACTGTCCCACCACGCCAGCCCCAAACCAGACACCTTGCCATCGGGGTCATCGAAGGTGGCTTCCTCGATGATTGATAGCCCTCCTGGACCCGGACGCCAGACCTCCTTCGCCTGACCGGTACCGCCCTTAGGCATCACCGCGCTTGGAAAGTACATCTGCGTTAACGACCAGGTTCCGGAGAGCGCGCTCACGATCCTCCGCATCTCGACCCCAGGCCCTGGAGCGGTTTGTAGTGGCGCTGGTGGCGGGGTTGCCTGTTGGCCAAGTAGGGCGCCGACAAGAACAACGATGAGGCATAAGGGATGTTTCATCTCAACCTCCGCGCAAAGAGCTTCAATGGTCAGGTGTGAAGAGCCTCGGCGAGCTTGCCGGCGGCGATGACGTCGGCCGCACGGGCGAAGTCTCCGGCCAGCACGCGGTCGCCGGCGAGCGCAGGAACCGCGGCGCGAATGGCACGATAAGCTGCCAGGCCACGCTTGCCGGGCTTGAGTGGCGCCAGGAAATCCAGCGCCTGGGCGGCGCACAGGGCCTCGATCGCCAGCACGGTGAGCGTGTTTTGCACGATCTTTTTCAGCTTGATTGCTCCCGTCATTCCCATGGACACATAATCTTCTTTGTTGCCGGAAGTGGTAATTGAATCCACCGAGGCCGGGTGCGCCAGCACCTTGTTTTCACTCACCAGGGCGGCGGCAGTCACCTGCGCCATCATGAAGCCGGAATTCAGTCCGGCGTCACTGGCGAGAAACGGAGGCAGGCCTTCATTGAGGGAGGGATTCACCAAGCGTTCGACGCGGCGCTCGGAAATCCCGGCAAGTGCACTAAGCGCGATGGCGAGAAAATCCAGGGCGAAGGCGACGGGCTCGCCGTGAAAATTTCCGCCGGAGAGGATTTCCCCCTTGATGGGAGGCGCTTTCTCCCCCACCTGCTTGGGCTCGAGGAACACCAGGGGATTATCGACGGCAGAGTTGATCTCGGTCTCCAGCACCTGGCGGCAGTGAGCCAGGGTGTCGCGCACCGCCCCATGGACCTGCGGAATGCAGCGCAGGGAGTAGGCATCCTGGATGCGGCCGCACTGACGATGCGACTCGCGGATGGCGCTGCCCTCGATCATCTTGCGTATGTTGGCGGCGGTCTGCTTCTGCCCAGGATGGGGCCGGACGCTTTGTATGCGCTCGTCCATGGCCACATCGGTTCCCTTTAACGCATCGAGGGAGAGTCCGGCGATCACGTCGGCGCTGTCCACCATGATCTGGGCGGCGATCAGGGCCAGCAGTCCGGCTGCCAGCATCGCCTGCGTGCCGTTGATGAGGGAGATGGCTTCCTTGGCCTGGAGCTCGAGCTTTCTGATGCCCGCTCGCTGGATGGCTTCGCCGCCACTCAGCCGCGATCCCCCATACATGGCTTCGCCTTCACCGATCAAAACCAGAGCCAGGTGGGAGAGAGGAGCGAGATCGCCGCTCGCGCCCACGCTGCCCTGCGAAGGCACCAGCGGATGCACGCCGCGGTTGAGCATCTCGCAGAGCACGTCGATAATTTCGGGACGGACTCCGGAGAATCCCTTGGCGAGAGAATTGGCCCGCAAGAGCAGCATCGCCCTGGTTTCAGCTTCGGATAGGGGTTCGCCTACCCCGACCGCATGGGAGCGCAGCAGATTAATCTGGAGTTCGCGAATCTGGTCTGGCGGAATGCGCACGTCACTCAACTTCCCTACTCCAGTAGTGACGGCGTAGGCGGCGCGGTTGCCGGCCACGATTTCATCCACCAATCCGCGAGCGCGCTCCACCGCCTGGCGGGCATCGGGCGAGAGCAGCACCGGCCGCCGCTGGTAAACCGCTTCCTGGATATCAGTGAGAGTGAGGTCGTTTCCGTTGATATGCAGAGCTTTCATGGAGTGTAGGCCCAGTCTTCCCAGACACGCGCCGCGGCGAGCATGCTAGGTGGTCTCCTGCAGCAAGCGGCTTTTGTCGATCGCTGCCCTGAATGCCTGCAGGTACTTGTCCGGCATGCTGATGATCCTCATCTTCGCATCGGTGACGATGTGGGTGGTCTCGCCTTCCGCCAGCAAGGCGCCATCAGTCTCCCGCAGCACCTCATATCCGAAGTGGATCATGCTGCTGCGCACGTTGCGGATGTGGGTGCGCACCAGGATCTGATCATCATAGAAGGCGGGGGACTTGTAGCGGCAGCGAGCGTCGGCCACAGCGATGCGACACCCATCCTGCGCCTCCATGTCTTTGTAGTTGAAGCCGAGCCGGCGCAACAAATCCACGCGGCCGACCTCAAACCAGACGAAATAGTTGGCATGATAGACGACCCCCATCTGGTCGGTTTCTGCGTAGCGCACGCGCAAGCGGCTTTCCGAGCAGGGTTTCTGATTATTGCTGGTCAATGGGCAGTTGCCTTTCTATTTTCCCTGCCAATGAGGTTTGCGCTTCTCCAGGAAAGCTGCGATCCCTTCCCGGAAGTCTTCGGTGGTGCGGATGCGGGCGTTGTCTTCGACGGCATCCGCAATCTGGCGGTTCAATTGGTCGGCGATGAAGCCGTTGATCAACTTCTTGGTGAGCACCACCGAGGAGGGGCTGTTCTGCAGCAGCAGATGAGCCAGCTCCAGGGCCCTGGGCATCAGCTTGTCGGGCGCAACCACTTCGTTGACCAGGCCGTGACGATAGGCTTCCGCGGCATCGAACAGGCGACCGGTGAGCAACAGGTCGCGGGCGATCTTGTGTCCCACCTGCATGACCAGGAACGAGGAAACGATGGCGGGCACGAACCCGATGCGCACCTCGGTGTATCCGAAGCTGGCATCCGGAACCGCCAGCGTGAAATCGCACATGGTGGCCAGACCGGTGCCGCCGGCGATGGCGGCGCCATTCACTGCGGCAATGGTGGGCAAGGGAAAATCGTAAATGCGGCGAAACAGGGCCGCCATGGTTGCCGAATCCTTGACGTTCTCGGCGTGCGATTTGCCGAGAAGCCCCTGCAATGCTTCCAGGTCGAGTCCAGCACAGAAAGCTTTGCCGGCCCCGGTAAGGATGAGCACGCGCGCCGGCGAGCGCTCAACTTCCTCAAGCGCGCGCATCAGCTCTTCGATCAGCTCGAAGCTGAGAGCATTACGCTTCTCTGGACGATTGAGCGTAAGGCGGGCGATCTGATCTTCGTAGGCAACGCCGATGGTGGTGAAGGTCATTTCTCCTGTGTCTTCTCTGCGCGGTTCGCAAAACCCGGGCCATCCCTGAGTTATTGCTTGCCGAACCTGTTTGCTATGTCCGCCGACATGGCAATTACCCCGTCCAGCGGCTTGCGGATCGGCACCGGCGCTCCCGCACGGGCCAGCGCCTCCAGGACACGTTCGGTTGGAATGTTACCGACCAGTTCGTCCTGCGCAAAGGGGCAGCCGCCTAAACCGCCAATGGCGGAGTCAAAGCGGCGGCAGCCCGCCTCGTAGGCCGCCAAAATCTTGTTCATCGCCTGCTCGGGACGGCTGTGCAGGTGGACGCCGATCTCCAGATGCGAATATTGCTCCATGACGGCCGCCACCAACTCGCCGACCTGCTGCGGCGTCGCCAGGCCCACGGTATCGGCGAGTGAAATCTGCTGGATCTCCATGCTCTCCAGCAGGCTGACGGCTTCAACCACCTCGCTCAGGTTCCACAGATCGCCGTAGGGATTGCCGAAGGCCATGGAAATGTAAACCACCACGTCGAGCCCTGCCTGGTCGGCGCGCTTCTCGATCTTCTCCAACTCATCGATGGCGTCCTCGAGGGACTGCTTCTGGTTATTCTCCAGAAACGTGGGCGAGACCGAGTAAGGGAAGCCCAAGGTGCGCACCGCTTCGGTCGCGACCGCGCGCTCCGCGCCCTTTTCGTTCACCACGATGCCGATGATCTCGACGTCGTCGGGCGGGTCCAGTTGCTTCAACACCTGCTCGGAATCGGCCATCTGCGGAACCGCCTGGGGGGAGACGAACGAGACGGCGTCGATGTGCTTGAACCCCGCGCCGATCAGTGCCCGCAGATATTGGACCTTCACCTCGGCGGGAATCGGCCTGGTCAAACCCTGCCAGGCATCGCGCGGGCACTCAATCAGCTTGATCGGTGGATGGGGTGATCGGGTCATTCGGGATCAGCAACTCAGCAATCCGCACTTAGCAGTCAGCAATCAGCAATCAACCAGAACGTGGACAGGCGGCTATGTCTGCAGCACTCCCACATTGAACTTCGGGATTTCCGGATTCAGGGATGCCGCGGAGAGCGCCGCAATGAGGGCGTCACGCGTGTCCAGGGGATCGATGATGGCGTCGATCCAGAGGCGCGCGGCACCGTAGCGGGGATCGGTCTGCTCGTCGTAGGTCTGCTTGACTGACTCGAAGAGCTGCTGCCTGTCCTCGGCGCTCAGCTTCTTCCCGCCGCGTTCGAGCTGCTTGATTTTGATTTCCACCAGGGTGCCGGCGGCGGAATCACCGCTCATCACCGCGTAGCGCGCCGACGGCCAGGCAAACAGGAAGCGCGGATCGTAGGCTTTGCCACACATGGCATAGTGGCCGGCGCCGAACGAGCCTCCGACGATGACCGCGATCTTGGGGACTACGGAGTTGGAGACGGCGTTGACCATCTGCGCGCCCGCCTTGATGATGCCGCTCCACTCGGCGTCGCGGCCCACCATGAATCCGTTCACGTCGTGCAGAAAGACCAGGGGCACCAGGTTCTGGTTGCAGTCCATGATGAAACGCGCCGCCTTTTCCGCCGATTCGGTATAGACGACGCGCCCGAACTCCAGGCGCTTGTGTCCCTGCTCGTCGGTCTGCTGCTGATGCAGCGCCTGGTTGGCGACAATGCCCACGGCATACCCGCCGATGCGCGCGAAGCCGCATACCAGGGTCTTGCCGTATTCCGCCTTGTATTCATCGAAGCGGCTGCTGTCCACAATGCGGGCGATAATCTCCTTCATGTCGTAGGTGCGCGCGGGTGCGGACTCGTAGATGCCGTAGAGCTCTTCCGCGGCGAACAGGGGAGCCTCCGGCTTGGCGCGGTCGAAGGGCGCGCGCGGACGCTCGCCCATCTTCTCCACCAGCGAGCGGATGCGCAGCAGGCAGGCTTCGTCGCTGGGCTCGTGGTAGTCGATGGTGCCGCTGATAGAGGCGTGCATGGCGGCACCGCCCAGTTCCTCGGCGGAAACCTTCTGCCCGATCGCTGCCTGCACCAGCGCCGGTCCGGCGAGGAACAGGCCGCTGCCGTCGGTCATGAGCACGTGGTCGCACATGATGGGCAGGTAACCGCCACCGGCGACGCACATGCCCATGATGGCGGCGATCTGCGGAATGCCCTTGGCCGACATGACCGCGTTGTTGCGAAAGACGCGGCCAAAGTCGTCGGTATCGGGGAAGACATCTTCCTGCAAGGGCAGAAACACTCCGGCGGAATCGACGAGGTAGATGGTGGGGATGTGATTGTCGATGGCGATGTTCTGCGCCCGGATGACCTTCTTGGCGGTCAGGGGAAAGAAGGCGCCGGCCTTCACGGTGGCGTCGTTGACAACCAGCATGAAAGTGCGGCCGTGAATCTTGCCCAAGCCGGTAACGACGCCGGCGGCAGGGGCACCCCCCCATTCCTGGTACATGCCGTGGGCGGCGTAGATGCCGAGTTCGAACAGCTCGGTGCCGGGATCGAGCAGCAGGTTGATGCGTTCGCGCGCAGTGAGGCGTCGCTTGGCGTGCTGCGACTCGATGGCCTTGGGGCCGCCGCCCTCGCTAATGCGCGCCTCCTCGTTGCGCACCGCCGAGACCAGATCGGCCATCGCCCGCATGTTCTTTTCGAAGCGGGCGGAGGTGGCGTCGATGCGGGTTTCCAGGACGCTGGTGGCTTCCGGGGAAGTCTGCTTCATACGGCGCGTGCTGCTCTGAACGAGGAACCAACTACGGTATACCACTCGAGCAGAAGCACGCAAACCATTGCTGAAGACAGCGCCGCTTGTGTGTTACAAAGGATGGCCTGGGAAGGCTGCATGCACAAGTTCGTGTATCACAACGACCGCCTGATCGCCATGGGAGAAGTTCGCCTGTCTCCCGGCCAAGCCGGCCTGCTGAACGGCTGGGGAGTGTTCACCACTATTCATGTCGCTGAAGGCCAGCCGTTCGCCTTCGAGCGCCACTGGGCCAGGCTCACGGGCGATGCCAAGCGGATCGAGATGGCGGTGCCGTACTCGGCGGAGAACGTCCGCCAGAAGATCGGCGAATTGCTACGCGCCAACCGCGTGACGACCGCCGCGTTGCGCATCTATTTTGTGCTCAACCGCGCCGGCATCTGGTCAAGCGACGAGCCCCTGCCGCTGGTGGACATGATCATGTACACCATCGACCTGCCACAGCGGGTGGGACCGACGCGGCTGAGCGTGATGGCACACGGCCGCCAAGCCGCGCATCCGCTGGCGGGAACCAAAGTGACATCCTGGCTGTACAACGCCTGGGCGCTGGAGCAGGCGCACCACCAGGGATGCGACGACATGCTGCTGCTCAACGAGCGCGGCGAAGTGTCCGAATGCACCGCCGCGAACATCTTCGCCGTCCACGCCGGGGCGGTGGTGACTCCGCCGCTCGACAGCGGCTGCCTCAACGGCGTCACCCGCCAGATCCTGTTTGAAGAAGCGCCGAGGATCAGCCTGCCGGTGAGGGAACAAGCCTTCTCGCTCGAGGGACTCTATGGTGCGGATGAGGTCTGCATTTCCTCCACCACGCGCCATGTGCAACCCGTGGGGCAGATCGGGGATCACAAGTATGCGCAGGCGCCAGGTCCGGTCACGCAGCGCCTGGAGCGCCTCTTCGCGGACTACTTCGAGCGCTACCTGGAGTCGGCCAAGTCCAAAGTGGGCGTGTAGCGCGCAAGAGAAGCAGCGAACATCGGCAAGAGATGCAGCCGGATTCAGGCGATGAGGGAAGCACCCGAGGGAGAGGCGCGCAACCGCCGCAGCGCTTCTTCCACCGGATCATCGACCACCGCATCCACCAGCCCCGCGGCAAGCGCCTGCGGGGGACGCAGCTTCTCCGCGGCCACGAACATCTGGAGGGCCTTGGCACGGCCCACCAAGCGCGGCAGGCGCTGGGTGCCGCCCCAGCCGGTGATCAGGCCCAGGGCCGAGCCGCGATGGGCAAATTCCGCATGGGGCGCGGCAATTCGCCAGTCGCAGGCGAGGGCCAGGTCCAGTCCTCCGCCCATGCAGTAGCCGCGAACGGCGGCGCAGACGGGAGCAGGGAAATCGTCCACCCGCTGCATCAATGCCTGGCCCATGCGGGCGAAGGCGAAGGCATCGCTGCCCAGGGCGACGATCTCCTGTAACTCGGCTCCCGCGGAAAAGAAGCGCTCGTTACCGGTGATGATCAGGGGGCGCGCCGGCGATTGGCTTGCGAGTCCGCGCACCGCTTCGGTGAGGGCCGACACACAGGCGCGGGAGAGCCGGTTAGTTCCATCCGCCGACATCATGCGCAGGATGGACACGCTGTCGCGGATCTCGATGTGAAAGAAGTCAGGCAAGGAGAAAAGATAACAGAGCAAGCAACGCGCCGACAGGCGGGATCGCCTGTGCTATACACGCCTTGCCCAGTCCTCACTCAACAGAACCGAGAAGTCGGTGATTGGATTATTGCGGCGAAGGCACGGGCTCGCGCTTGACGTGGTTGCGGATGAACTGAACGATCTCATCCATGGGGGTTCCGGGCTGGAAGACGGCGGCCACTCCCTGCTGCTTCAAGCCGGCCACGTCCTGATCGGGAATGATTCCCCCAACCAACACCATCACGTCGTCCATCTGGTTCTGCTTGAGCAGTTCCATGACGCGGGGCACGATGGCATTGTGGGCGCCGGAAAGGATGGACAGCCCGATGACGTCCACGTCCTCCTGCAG
>Ga0187788_10000039_pt1 | contig 27185 bp, 29 predicted proteins | sample 1015_BV01_MP10_2_FD_133008 | JGI IMG/M metagenome (GOLD analysis project Ga0187788, IMG submission 133008) | Tropical peat soil microbial communities from peatlands in Department of Meta, Colombia - 1015_BV01_MP10_20_MG | ecosystem: Environmental > Terrestrial > Soil > Wetlands > Peat | place...
ACTGTATTCCGACCAACCTGATTGTGCGATTATCTTCTCCTGGCACATCGCGGATGAACTGGCGCCGAAACTTCGGGCCAGAGGTTTTTGCGGCAAGCTGATTACACCGCTGCCAGCGCCGCGGATTCTATAGGCTCTCCCGATGAAAGTTGCTGATGCGCAGGATAAAGGCAAGGAGATCGCCTTCTTCGACGCTCACGCCGAAAACGATGAATACGATGTATTTACACCGCATACCAATGAAGCGCTGATCGCGGCTTTCATGCGGTTGAGCGGTTTACCCAGTGGCACACGAGTAGCCGATCTCGGTTGCGGCTCTGGAGTGTTCACCGAATTATTGCGGCAGCGGGGATATCAAAGCGTCGGACTAGACATCAGTCCCAAACTCGTGGCGCTTGGCCGGCGAAAATATCCTGGCCTCGAACTGGTTGAAGGAGACGCCGAGAACCTGCCGTTCAAGGACGCAAGTCTTGACGGCGTATTGCTAAGCGGCCTGATTCACCACTTTCCCGACCCTCGGCGCCTTGCTGGCGAGGTCAGACGCGTCCTCAAAAACGGCGGACGGTTCGTCGCTTTCGACCCCAATCGCATGAATCCCTTTATGTGGCTTTACCGTGATCGGGCGTCGCCGTTTTATAGTTCTGTCGGGGTCACCGAGAACGAAAGGCCGGTTCTGGCCGCCCAGGTCGCCGAGGTCTTTCGCAATGAAGGTTTTCACGTCCAAACTGACTATCTCGCGGGCCTGGCCTATCGCTATGTTGCCTCACGGCGGACTCGCATGCTCCTGCCCATATATAATTTCATTGACGGCGTTTTGTTCAATTTTGCGATCATGCAGCCATTGCGGCCTTTCGTATTGACCAGCGGAGAAAAGCCTTGAGCACCCGGCTGCCCGTGGTCCAATGAACAGCGCGAAGCGGGAGCGCCTGGACATTGTCATTCCCGTCTACAATGAAGGCGCCAATATTGTGCCCACTCTGCGAGCAATCGCGAGCGAGGTCAAAACGCCAAACCGCGTGCTGATCTGCTACGATCGCGAGAATGACGACACGCTTCCGGTGATCGAAAACAATCGCGAAACGCTTGCCCCGCTCGCCATCGAATTCGTGCGCAACCGCGGACGCGGCGCGCATGGTGCCGTGCTCACCGGCTTTGCGGCAAGTGATGCACCGTTCATCCTCGTGTTCGCTGCCGACGATGATTACAATGCCGGAATTCTGGATGCGATGGTCGCGAAAGCAGTGAGCGGCTGCGACATCGTTTGCGCAAGCCGTTTTATGGCAGGCGGCGCCATGGTGGGCTGCCCCTGGCTGAAGAATTTCCTTGTGCGCGCCGCGAACGTTTCGCTCTACCACCTTGCGCGCTTGCCGACGCACGATGCCAGCAACGGCTTCCGCTTGTTTTCCCGCCGAACAATCGACGGGATCGCAATCGAGTCAGAACGGGGCTTCTGTTACAGCATCGAACTGCTTGTTAAATGCCATCGACTCGGCTGGCCAATCGGAGAGGTGCCGGCGCGTTGGTTTCAGCGCGCTCACGGCACCAGCCGTTTTCAGGTGATCAAATGGCTGCCGAGCTATCTGCGCTGGTACGCTTACGCCTTCGCAACAACTTATCTGCGACGGCCAGCGGAAAGCGTGCCCCGCAAAAAAGCGCTCTGATACTGCGGTGGGTGGACTTGATCTCAATCAATGCGAGACGTTGGGATGCGACGAATCTCGTCTCGACAAATACCCTAGAAGCCTTCTAAAAGATGTCTACCGCGGGGGCCGGGAAAGAAAATAGCATGGATTACGGCGGTTTTTTTGTATCTGCCCTGAACAAGTTGCGAGACGAGAGGCGCTACAGGGTCTTTGCCGATCTTGAGCGCATCGCTGGTCGTTTCCCGCATGCTGTTTGGCATTCCAAGCAGGGTCCGCGCGACGTCGTGATCTGGTGCTCGAACGACTACCTGGGCATGGCGCAGCACCCGAAGGTGATCGGCGCCATGGTCGAGGCAGCAGCCCGTATGGGAACGGGCGCAGGCGGCACTCGCAATATTGCCGGCACCAATCATCCCCTCGTCGAACTGGAGCGCGAGCTGGCCGACCTGCATGGCAAACCGTCCGCGCTCGTCTTCACATCGGGCTACGTATCAAATGAGACCGGCATTGCCACCATCGCGAGACTGTTGCCGAACTGCTTGCTCCTTTCCGATGCGCTCAACCACAACTCCATGATCGAAGGCGTGCGTCAGTCAGGCTGCGAGAAGCAGATCTGGCGGCACAACGACCTCGGCCATCTTGAGGGACTGCTGAAGGCCTGCGATCCCGCACGCCCCAAGCTGATCGTGTTCGAGAGTCTCTATTCCATGGACGGCGACGTCGCACCGGTGCATGCGATTTGCGATCTCGCTGAACGTTACGGTGCCATGACTTATTGCGATGAGGTGCATGCGGTCGGCATGTATGGTCCGCGCGGCGGAGGCATCTGCGATCGTGATGGCGCCATGCAGCGCGTCGACGTGATCGAGGGCACTCTTGCCAAAGCATTCGGCTGCCTCGGAGGTTATATCGCGGCAAGAGAAGAGCTCGTGGATGCGGTACGCTCCTATGCCCCAGGGTTCATCTTCACCACCGCACTCCCGCCAGCGATCTGCGCAGCAGCGACTGCCGCGATCCGCCATCTGAAGACCTCGGTTTGGGAACGCGAACGACATCAGGAGCGCGCGGCGCGGGTCAAATCAGTACTCAACGCCGCAGGCCTGCCTGTGATGCCAAGCGCCACTCATATCGTACCGGTCCTGGTCGGCGATCCGGAACAGTGCAAAGCGGCGAGCGATTTATTGCTCTCCGAGCACGGCATCTACATTCAACCGATCAATTACCCAACCGTGCCGCGCGGCATGGAACGATTGCGCATCACCCCTTCGCCTTATCACGATGACGTTCTCATCGATGCGTTGGCCGAAGCGCTGGTGGACATATGGGAACGGTTAGGACTACAGCGGCGTTTACAGGCGACTGCGGCCGAGTAGTCCCGTATCCAATCCCATCAGTCTTGAAATGGCGGCCGCTTTAACGGCGGCTTGACGGGCTCGCTGGGTATTTTTAGCGAGCGCGCGGTTCGCCGAGCCACCACCGGCATGGTCAGCGAGACAAAAAAGATTCGCGTCAGATGGTGCGCGCCGACATACACTGGGTCCATATTCAACGCGAGGGCCAGCAACATCATGGCGTCGACAGAGCCCGGTGCAAAAGCAATCATCACTTCAGCGGCGCGCAGTGACAACACGCTGATCAAGATGGCCGCAAATACAGCGGCGATCGTGACCGCGACGGCGAATGAACCAAATGCGGCGCCGACAAAATTCAATAGTAGTCGCGGCGGGGCATTAGCGAAGCGCGAACCAGTGACAGCGCCCATCGCAACCATCGCAGTGTTGGCGACCCACCACGGCATGACAGCATGAATTAAGCCGCTCCCGTGCAGAACAGCTGACGTGAGCATGGCGCCGAAGAGCAACCCGCCTGGGAAACGGATGCGATAGGCGATGATTGCAACCACGCTTGATACCGCGGCAAGAATCACCAATTCCCCGAGCACGGCAATGCTCAGCGCGCCGGTGGCTCTCGGCGCAACGTGGCCAACAAGGCCCAGAAAAGACAATCCCGCCGGTAAGCCAACGGCTATGACGACGACGCGTATGCTCTGCACAATCGCAATCGCGCGCAGGTCGGCGCCGAGCTCAGCGCCTAAAACCAGGACCTGAGACATTCCTCCAGGCGCGGCGGCGAGATAGGCGTCGACTTTGTTCCATTGATGAATGAGCCGCAGATATCCGGCGCCCGCGACAGAGATCAAGACCATAGCCAGAACAAGCACCGCTATGCTGGCCGGATAAGTCGCCATGCCATGCAATGTCTCCGGGGTGACCACCGCGCCAAGCGATATGCCAATCAGCACAAAGATTGCGCGCATCATTAAAGTGGGAATCAGCATTGGACGGCCGGCAAGTGACGCAGCAGCCACTGCCAGAATTGAGCCTGATAGCCAGCCGGCGGGAACGCCGATAAGCCCTAACGCGGATCCGCCGGCCGCCGCGATGACCAGCGTTTCGATAAGGTGGCGCAAGGTTGCGAAGCGGTCTGTGGCGGGCGGCGAGGACAAGACTCAAGGCTCTCACAAGGAGCCAAGCGCACCGAGCGCCAAGCTCATTGGCGGCGATCAATGACGCGCGAAAGCGCTCGCGTCAAATGCTGGCTAGGGCAGTCTTACGTCGCTATTCCGGCTGACGTTGGCGTCATCTGTTGCTGACCGCCACCGAGCACGATGCGCACCAAATCGGCCGCATTTCGTGCGCCAATCTTTTCCATGATGCGGGCACGGTGGACTTCGACAGTACGCGGGCTGATGCCCAGGTGACGACCAGCTTCCTTGTTGGAGGCGCCTCCTGCAATCTGTGTAAGCACCTCACGTTCACGTGGCGTCAGAAGAGCCTGGCCCGGAAAGGCAACCAATGAGCCATTTCCTGTACCGGCTTGTCCGTTGCGGTTGCTGAAGGCAGCAATAGCGCCGCCCACGCGCACGGTGATTGACCGTGCATCAAGCGGCTTGACCAGATAGTCGAACGCCCCGCACTTCACCGCCTCAACCGCTGAGCTCACATCATCATCGCCCGTGATGATGAAAATGGGAGCCGGATAGCTGAGTGCGTTAAGTTCTTTGAGCACCATCACTCCTGATTTGTCCGGCAGGTACAAATCGAGCAAGACGCACGCGGGGGTGCACCTTTGCGCAGCGTTAAGAAAGGTCTGTGCGTCGGCAAAGCCGGTGACGCGATAGCCGCCGAGCGTGAAAACGACCGAAAGCGCGTCGCGCAGCATGGCATCGTCGTCGACGATAAACAGTTCGCCACTCGGTAGAACTGCCGAAGGCATGGCTGCTGCTGCTCCGAAACGCGACACGTCAAATTGCCAGCGTATCTTGCACTATAGGCGCGCCGAGTGAAGATAAAAGTGTAGGTAAAGCAATAGCTTACGGTATGATTGGATGGTGGAACGGTACTTCGGTGCCGGAGGGCATTCGCGAGTTGCACTGCCGCGCCCAATGGCGTTCTGTGCTGGCTTAGTTCCGCAAGATCGTAGCCGGACTATAATATTGGTCCCGATCTGGAGAGTTCATGCTGCAGGGCGGAGTCGTTATCGCTGTAGCGCTTGCGTATATCGGGTTGCTGTTCCTGATCGCGAGCTACGGCGACCGCACGCGAGGCCTCGGCCGCGAAGGTCGGGCGCGGCTGTTGATCTATCCGCTTTCGCTGGCCATCTATTGCACCTCATGGACCTTCTTCGGCTCGGTCGGTTTTGCTTCACGCACCGGGTTCGATTTTCTGACCATCTATATCGGGCCGGCCCTCATGATCGGCCTCTGTGGGCCGCTTCTGATGCGAGTCGTGCGACTCGCCAAGGCACAAAACATTACCTCGATTGCCGACTTCATGGCCGCGCGTTACGGCAAAGGTCAGGCGGTTGCAGCAACCGTTGCGTTGATTGCGATTGTCGGATCGATCCCCTACATCGCATTGCAGCTAAAAGCGGTCTCGTCGTCGCTAGAAACAATCCTCGCCCATATCCCCGCAGGCACCGAGGTTACTCGTCCTCTGCTTGGAGACATTGCGCTATTCGTTGCGTTGTCGATGGCAACTTTCGCGGTGCTGTTCGGTACTCGCCATATCGACGCCACCGAGCATCAGGACGGACTGATGTTGGCCGTGGCTACCGAGTCGATCGTCAAGCTCGTTGCATTTCTCGCTGTCGGAATTTTTGTCACCTTTTGGATGTTTGACGGGCCAATAGCGCTGTTCTCCGAAGCCATGCAGCGACCGTCGACTGCGGCCATCTTCAGCAGAGAACCCCGCATCGACACCTTGGTCGCAATGACGCTTCTCTCTTTCTCGGCGTTTATCCTGTTGCCAAGACAATTTCATGTGGCCGTTGTCGAAAATAACAACCAAGGCGAAATCAAACGCGCTGTCTGGCTTTATCCGCTTTATCTGATCCTCATAAACCTGTTTGTCGTACCGATCGCGCTCGCCGGCTTGTTGACCTTTCCGGCCGGCAAGGTCGACAGCGACATGTTTGTGCTCGCCCTGCCACTCGAAAGCGGCTCAAACCTGTTCACCATCATTGCATTCGTGGGCGGCCTTTCGGCCGCGACCGCTATGGTGATCGTTGAATCAGTCGCACTCTCGATCATGGTATCGAACGATCTGATCATGCCGCTCGTATTGCAGCGGCGAGAGGCCTTGATTAGCGGACGTGACAATGTTGGCTCGTTGTTGCTCACGGTCCGACGGTTGGCAATTTTCGCAATTCTGCTTCTCGCCTACGTCTATTACCGGTCCGCGGGCGAAGCGCAGTTGGCCTCAATCGGTCTTCTTTCATTTGCGGCTATCGCGCAACTTGCGCCGGCCTTCTTTGGCGGCTTGCTTTGGCGGCGCGCCACGGCCGCCGGCGCTATCGCCGGCATGTCGGCTGGATTTTTCGTGTGGGCCTATACGCTGCTTCTTCCGACGCTTTCCGATATCGGTGTCGTTGGCGAGCGCATACTTACCGAAGGACCATGGGGCTTGATCATGTTGCGCCCACAACATCTGTTCGGGCTTGACTTGCCGCCGTTGGTCCATGGCGTCATCTGGAGCCTGCTACTCAATATCGTGTGTTATGTTGGCTTCTCCTTGCGCCGCGCGCCTTCACCGATAGAGCGCCTGCAGGCTAATACCTTCGTGCCTTCGGAATTTACGCCCATCGCCCCGAGTTTCCGGCTTTGGCGCTCTTCCGTCACGGTGGAGGAGCTTACGACCACGGTTTCGCGCTATCTCGGCGAAGAACGTACGCGCTCGGCACTCGAGGCCTTCGCCGCGGCACAACGCATCAGCCTCGAACGGAAAGAAGAAGCCGACTTCCGGCTGGTGCGCCATGCCGAACACATTCTTGCCTCGGCGATCGGCGGCGCTTCTTCCCGGCTGGTCCTTTCCCTGCTGTTGCGCAAGCGCACGGTGTCGACCAAATCAGCCTTGAAACTGCTCGACGACGCTAATTCTGCAATTCAGTACAACCGCGAGATACTCCAGACCGCCCTCGATCACGTGCGGCAGGGCATCGCGGTGTTCGATAAAGAGCTGCAGCTGATTTGCTGGAACCGGCAGTTCGGTGAAATCCTAGATTTGCCGCCGAACTTGATTCGAGTCGGTGCGGGACTGGCCGACATCCTACGTTTTAACAGCAGCCGGCGTGGCGATCTCTCCGCCGACCGCGCCGAGGAATTCGTCAGCGCACAGATAGAACGTTATATCTCCGGCAGTGAGCCGTTCCTGGAACGCTTCGCGGAAGGCGTGGTTGTCGAGGTGCGCTCAAACCACATGCCTGACGGCGGCATCGCGACAACGTTCACCGACATCACAGCGAGTGTTGAGGCGGCAGAAGCGTTGGAGCGATCGAACGAGACGCTGGAACGGCGCGTGCGCGAGCGCACGGAGGAGTTAACTCGTCTCAATGCCGCGCTTGCCCATGCCAAAGGCGAGGCCGAGGCTGCCAATATTTCCAAGACTAAATTCCTTGCGGCAGCCAGTCATGACATCCTTCAACCTCTCAATGCGGCCCGACTCTATGTCACCAGTCTCATCGAGCGTGGAGCGCGCGACGACCGCCGTTTGGTCGACAATATCGACGCTTCGCTTGAAGCAGTGGAGGAAATCCTGAGTGCGCTGCTGGATATGTCGCGCCTCGATACCGGCGCGCTGCGGCCGGAATTTGCCACCTTTCGCGTCGACGAGCTGTTGCGCCAGATCGACCTCGAATTCGCCCCGCTTGCTACCGCCAAGGGACTTAAGCTCACTTTCGTGCCTTGCACGTTGGCGGTGCGATCGGACCGTCGGTTGTTGCGCCGCTTGATCCAGAATCTGGTCTCCAATGCGATCAAATATACGCCGGAGGGAAGCGTTCTGGTCGGCTGCAGGCGGCAAGGCAATGATCTGCGTATTGATGTCTACGATACCGGCGTCGGTATCCCGCAGTCGAAGTGGCGCGACATTTTCGTTGAATTTCATCGACTCGATCAGGGCGCCAGAATTGCCCGTGGTCTTGGCCTGGGCCTCTCGATCGTTGAACGCGTCGCGCGCGTGCTCGATTGCAAAATCGAACTCGAGTCGGAATCCGGCCGTGGGTCGCACTTTGCGGTCACCGTGCCTCGATCAAATGAGACGCCGATTGAACTGCCGGCGCGCGAAAGTGCGCAGGTCGATTCCGGCCAACTCGCCGGGATCACGGCGCTATGCGTTGACAACGAACCCTCCGTTCTCGACGGCATGGAGACCTTGCTGCGCGGCTGGGGATGCGCAGTGCTAAAAGCACCTGACCTCGCGTTTGCGCTGACGGCTATCTCCGAAAGCGCATTGATGCCAAATGGGCTTTTGGTCGACTATCATCTCGACAATGGTAACGGCATCGAGGTTATCACCGCGCTGCGCCGTCGCTATGGCGACCTTCCGGCGATCCTGATTACCGCTGACCGCTCACCTGCCGTGCGCGAGCAGGCTCGCGAAGAGGGCATTCAGGTATTGCACAAGCCGATTAAACCGGCGGCGTTGCGTGCGTTGTTGGCGCAATGGCGCGTGTTACGGGTCGCTGCGGAATAGCGAGAGCCGGCTAATTTTCTGCGGCGACGCTCTGCGGCCACTGTCCGGCTTCGATCTTGGCAGCAGCGATCACCGCCTGCGTCCGGCTCTCAACCCCGAGCTTCTGTAGAATCGCCGAAACATGTGCCTTCACCGTCGCCTCTGACACGCCGAGTTGATAGGCAATCTGTTTGTTCAAAAGCCCTTCCGACAGCATCATCAACACGCGGACCTGCTGCGGTGTCAGTGTTGCCATACGCGCCATCAGCTCGGCCGCCTCGGCATCCGAACCGGTGGCGAGATCGATATCAGGGGGCGTCCAAACGCCGCCGTTGAGAATACGCGATATCGCGGCGCGCATCGCTTCGACACCAAGTGTCTTTGGAATGAAACCAGACGCGCCAAACTCCATGCACCGCCGAATGGCTGCCGGATCGTCATTGGCTGAAACAACAATGACGGGCACACCAGGATATTGTGCGCGCATGTACATCAGGCCGGAGAACCCGCGGGCGCCCGGCATTGTGAGATCGAGCAACACCAGATCGGTATCACCGCCACGTTCGAGCAATTCTACAAGCTCGTCGAACGTCCCGGCTTCCGCGATGTCAGCTTGCTCCAACAAACCCGTTACCGCTTCGCGCAGCGCACCGCGAAACAAGGGATGATCGTCAGCGATAACGAGTCGGTACTGCACGATTTCAGTCAAACACAGCAACCTTTCGAGTCGATCGCAACCGCGCCGCAATCGTCCGGATAGTTTATCGTAAGACCCACGAACACCAGTGCCGCATCATGCGCCCCCGCCACAATGCGCAGCAATAGGGCACGGAAACTCTTTTCAAAAATCCTTTGTTTTCAGGTATATAAACGCCATGTGGGCACTGCACCGCGACGATGTCACGCATAGTCGCACGCTACTTCATGATTTGCGGTTGCCGATGAACTGGAAGCTCACCTCGCGGCTGTGGGGTCGGCGCCGATGTTCGACGAGATAGACGCCCTGCCAGACACCGAGCGCCAGTTTGCCGCCAACAACTGGCATGTGCAGCGAGACGCCGTTGAGCATCGCTTTGACATGGGCCGGCATGTCATCCGGCCCTTCCGCGGCATGTATCCACGGTGCGTTTTCTGGCGCCAGATGATCAAGTGCCGCAATCAGGTCCGATTGCACGTCGGGATCGGCATTTTCCTGAATTGTGAGTGACGCCGAGGTGTGGTGCAGGTAGACCAACAACACCCCATCGCCGGCATTGATCTGACCGATGAAGCCCGCTGCATTGCCGGTAATGTCAGTGAACCCGACGCCGGACGTGTCGACCCGCAACGTGACACTGGCGATCAGTTGTGGAGCGACTTCGACGATGGCGGACATTCGGCCGGGCATGGATGGAGGCTACTTAGCCCTTGCGCATGATGTCTTTCTGCACACTAACAACCATCTCGACCAGACGGCGCCAGGCCTCTTCGAGGTATTCGCGCGCGCGCGCGATATCCTGCTGCGTTGGCAATTTGATTGACAGAGTCCCGCCTTTGTCGGGAGGTGGCGTGAGATCCGCTGAGGGACGCGGTGGAGGCGGTTCTTTGAGAACTGCGATTTCCTTCTTCAGCGCTGCGACCTCGTCTTTCAGCGACGCGATTTCCTTCCGCAAACTTGCGATTTCCGTTTCCAATCCAGCGTGCTCAACCACCGGCGCCTGCGAATTCTCCGGAGTTTGCATGGGAGGTTGCTGGACAGGTTGAGGCTGCTGACCTTGATCCTGCGCCTGTGACGGGACTTCTTTAGGGCCCTCGACGTCGATCACGGCCTGCGCCAATGCGGGCGCTGCAATACAAATGAAGATTATGACAAGAGCAAATGCCGAGACACGCATGGCGATGTTCCGTTCATCTTGGCGCGGCGAATTTGTCAGCGTACCACTGACCGACATACGCTGAACACGGACGCGCGCGGCTCCTGTTGACGCCTCGATCCGCGCCGCGCACGCAAGCCATTTTCGGCACCGAAATTCGATGTTTGTTACTTGATATCAAACACTTATGCCGCAGAAGCGGTTCCTTGACTCGAAGAAACGCGATAAGTATGGTCCGCGCGGCTTTTAGGGCGGCGGGGCACGCGAAACCTGAAGTCCACGCGAGCGCAAGCATGGCTGACGGCACGCGCGGCAAAGGCGAGCGTAAAGAACCGCCGGACGACGAGGCTGCTCTCTCCGCGAGGCTCCAGCGTCTCGGCAAACGGCTCGCGCAGGCGAACCGGCCATCCGAAAACGGCTCCGGTCCTCGTCAGACCGCCGATCCGTCGGCGATCGCCCGCGGTTTTCGGCTGTCGACCGAACTGGTCGCTGGGGTCCTTGTGGGCGCAGTGATCGGTTGGCTGCTGGATCGCTGGCTGGGAATTTCGCCGTGGGGGCTCATCATATTTTTGTTGCTCGGTTTCGCCGCCGGCGTACTGAACGTGATGCGAGGGGCGGGGATCGTGCGTGAGAGACAACTGGACGATTAAGGACAATGGCCGTCGATCCCATCCACCAATTTCAGATCCAGAACCTGTTTCCGGTTGTGAAGATCGGCGGCACGGAAATCGTGTTCACAAATTCCGCCGCCTTCATGTTTGCCGCGGTTCTCGGCATCACGGTGTTTCTGGTCGGTGCAACGGCCGGCCGCGGTCTCGTGCCGTCGCGGCTGCAATCGGCGGCCGAGATTGCCTACGAATTCGTCGCGACGACAGTACGCAGCACCGCTGGCACCGAAGGCATGAAGTTCTTTCCCTTCGTCTTCACGATCTTCATGTTTGTGCTGACACTGAACATGATTGGGCTTATCCCCTATTCATTCACCGTAACCAGCCACATCATCGTGACCGCTGCCCTGGCGTTGACGGTTTTCTTTACCGTTCTGATCTACGGGCTCATCCGTCACGGGTTGCACTTCTTCAACTTGTTCGTGCCCAAGGGAGTGCCGATCTACATTTTACCGCTGATCGTGGCGATCGAGATCCTTTCGTTCGTGTCACGACCGATCTCACACAGCGTGCGGTTGTTTGCAAACATGCTCGCAGGGCACATTACGCTCCAGGTCTTCGCCAGTTTCATCATTCTGCTCGGCACCGGTCTTGGCGTCGTTGGCTGGATTGGCGGCGCGCTTCCCTTGCTGATGATTGTCATTCTCTTCGCATTGGAGACGCTGGTGGCATTCCTCCAGGCCTATGTCTTCGCCATCCTCACCTGCATCTATCTCAACGATGCGATTCACCCCGGCCACTGACGGCCCGAACGGGAAAAAGAAGGAGTTGAATATGGATCCAGTAGCAGCAAAATACATCGGTGCGGGCATCGCCTGCATCGGCATGGGTGGCGCCGGCGTCGGCGTCGGCATCATCTTCGGAAACTATCTGGCCGCTGCTTTGCGCAATCCGTCGGCGGCACAAGGTCAGTTTGGCAATCTGATCTTCGGGTTCGCCATCACCGAGGCACTTGGCATCTTCTCGCTGCTGATCGCCCTCCTCCTACTATTTGCGCTGTAGGAACGGGCCGGCGTTTGTATCGGAGACAGTGATGGCCGAGCCCGCTCACACGACGAGCACAGGGGACCCTAAGGAGGGTGGGCATGGCGCATTTCCGCCATTTCAATCTGAAACCTTCGCATCCCAACTCTTCTGGTTGGTGATTGCTTTTGTCCTGCTCTACGTGCTGATGACGAAGCTGGCGCTTCCGCGCGTTCAATTAGTCATCGACAATCGGCAGAAACACATTTCGGGAGATCTTTCCGAGGCCTCCCGGCTGAAAGGCGAATCAGATGCCGCTGTCGCGGCGTACGAAAAGGCGCTAGCCGATGCACGCGCCCGCGCGCAGGAGATCGCGAACGAGACACGCGAAAAATACGCTGCTGAGGCAGAAGCGACCCGCAAGCGGCTAGAGGATCAACTCAACGCCAAGCTAGCGGACGCGGAGAAGACTATCGCTGGTACCAAGCAAAGCGCGATGAAGAATGTTCATGGCATTGCTGCCGACGCCGCCAAGGCGATCGTCGAACGTCTGATTGGCACAGCGCCGACCGACAGTGCAGTCAATGCGGCTGTCGAGGACACGCTCAAGAGTTGACGAGGACGACCGTGGAATTGCTGCACGATCCGGAAATTTGGGTGACAATTGCCTTCGTCATCTTCGTTGGCGGCCTGGGTTATATAGGCGTCCACAGGATGATGGTGAAATCGCTCGACGAACGCTCAGCGCGCATCAAGGCCGAGCTCGATGAGGCACGAAAGCTCAAGGATGAAGCGGTTCAGCTTTTGGCCGAATACCAGCGCAAACGGCAGGCCGCCGAAGGCGAGGCGCAGGACATCATTGCCGGCGCCAAAGCCGAGGCCGAGCTGCTCGCGACCGAGGCGAAGGCAAGGATCGAGGATTTCGTTGCCCGCCGCACGGCGCTGGCGGAGACCAAGATTGCCCAAGCTGAAGTGCAGGCTGCCGCCGACGTCCGCAGCGCAGCAGCCGAAGCTGCAATCGCGGCCGCGGAAAAAATCCTCAGTGCGGAAACCAAAGGAAAGCTGGCGGGTGAGCTGATCGCCAAAGGCATTGAGGACGTCCGCAAGAAGCTCAACTAGCTGAGCGAATGCCCTTCGCGCGGCTGGAAATTCCAAGTCAGCTTTGACGCGGCTTTGCCACCGACTTCGGCTTCGGCTTGACCGCAGGCTTTTTCTTTTCCTGTTGCGCTCCCACCGGATCGAAGCCGACGTAAACCACGTAGGAATCCAGAATCGCAATCGGCTGAGGCAACGGGAACGATAAGTCCGGGTCGATATGCGTAAATGCAACCCGATCGGCCGCGCTGGCCACAACCACGTCCAAGCGAGCAAATTTCGAGGCAATGGTTTTCGGCTGAATTCCCTCCTGCACCACCGCAATGCGAAGTGGTACATTGATCGTACCGGGACCTCCGGCAGGGCCCGCGATGACGCGGCCCTCAATGCCAACTTTCATGGTCATGATTCCGGCATTCACCTGACACTCGCGAGCAGTACGAAGGATCGTCGCCTGATACCGCAAATCCATGGCCGCCGGCTCGCCCTCTCCCGGTTTACTGCCGATCATCAGCGTGGCTGCGCCAGTCCGTACGGAAACGCCGGGGCACTCGATATCGGCCGCATTCGTACCAGTTTCGGAAGTGGTCGCTTTCGACGACGTATTGAAAAGGTCCAGTGCTGAACTGTTGAACAGATTGCTCGAGCCGCACCCTGCGAGCATCAGTGATAAACTTAAAAGTATCGGGCTTACCCGCAAAGTCTGCGCAATTTCTTCTTCCGGCATTTCCATTTCGCGATTCTCACCGTCTTTTCATTGCTATCTTTTATAAGCCAAGCATGGCTGTCCCAAGGCGCCGTTCAATCGGTGTCGTCCCTCAGGCGCGCAAAGAGCAGATGGTCCTGCCAGGTTCCATTGATACACAGATAGCCACGGGCATAACCCTCCCGCTTGAAGCCGGTTCTCTCGAGTAAGCGAACCGATGCGGTGTTGTCAGGAATGCACGCCGCTTCGAGCCGGTGTAACCGTAGTGTTGCGAAACTGTAGGGAATAAGCGCGCGCATCGCCGCTGTCATGTAGCCTTTGCGGGCGAATGGTGCCCCAATCCAATATCCAATACTGCCCGCCTGAGCCACGCCTCGCCGAATGTTGGCAAGCGTTAGCCCGCCAACCATGGCGTTATCGTCGCTGCGGAAGATCAAAAACGCATATGCCAGATCGCCGCGCTGATCTTCGGCATATCGCTTGAGCCTGCGGCGAAAGGCGCCGCGCGTCAGATCATCAGGCGGCCAGGTCGGCTCCCAGGGAACAAGGAAGTTACGGCTCGTCTCTCGCAGGGCCGCCCATTCGGCAAAGTCACCGCTGTGGGGCGCGCGCAATGTGACGCCCGCGCCGGCAACGCTCGGCACATTCTCGTTGGAACTGACGGTCCTGAAAAACGCCATGGACAATGTCGGTCGAGAACCGCGCGGCTTAGGCCGCGCGGCGAATTAGACTTTCAGCGATTGCGGCGGTGCTTGCAAGGCCATTGCCAGGTCCAAGCGCAGCGATCGCAGGCTTGGCGCGGCCGATCAAGGCGCGACCGGCGGCGCGCGCACTTTCAACACTCACTGCATCAACCTTGGCAACAATCTCCTCTAACGGAATCGGGCGCCCGTACGCGAGCATCTGCCTGGCCAATTGGCCGACGCGCGCCTCGGAGCTTTCCAGCGCCATCAAAAGTCCTGCCTTCATTTGGGCTTTAGCACGGTTGACCTCGGTATCGTTCAACGTTTCGGTCGCGTTGCCAATCTGATCAATGACCACACGCATGAGTTCGGGAGCATCGGATTCATCCGTTCCGGCATAGAGGCCAAACAATCCGGTATCGGCAAAGGGCATGTGGAAGGCCTGAATGGCGTAGCACAGACCGCGATTTTCACGCACTTCCTGGAACAGACGCGAGGACATGCCGCCCCCCAAAACGCTCGTGAACACCTGCAAGCTATAGAGCTGATCGTCGCGCACAGGCAGCCCTTGCAAGGCCATGGCGATATGCACTTGTTCAAGCTCGCGTGTTTCCACCCTCGTGCCGCCGCGGAAATGTGCTGGTTCCGGGTCCGGAGCGGCCGGGCCTGTGAAGCTGGCGAGGCGTTTGTCGACTTCGGCAACGATCGCGCTGTGCTCGATCGCGCCAGCGGCAGCAACTACCATGTTAGGACCACGGTAGTTCCGTGTCAGATAGGCCCGCAGCCGAGACGGGTTGAACGAGCGCACGGTATCCGGCGTGCCAAGAATGGAACGGCCGATCGGCTGCAGTGGAAACGCCGTTTCCTGGAGGCGATCGAACACGAGATCATCGGGTGCATCTTCCGTCGCGCCAATTTCCTGCACGATCACGTTTTGCTCGCGGCGCAATTCTTCCGCGTCGAAAGTCGGTTCAGACAGGATGTCCGACAGCACATCGAGCGCGAGCAGCACGTCAGCCTTGAGCACACGCGCAAAATAACCCGTCGATTCGGCACTCGTCGCCGCATTGAGGTCCCCGCCAACGGCCTCAATCGCTTCCGCGATCTGCCGAGCGGTTCGCCGCTTCGTACCCTTGAAAGCCATGTGTTCAAGCAGATGCGAGATCCCATGCTCGTCGGGCCTCTCGTTGCGGCTGCCGGATCCAACCCACACGCCGAGTGAAGCCGTTTCAAGATGTGACATTCGATCGGTCACCACCGACAAGCCGGAGGGAAGACGAGTGACTTCAACAGTCATGCCGCTGCTCCTTCACGCGCCGCGCGCGAAACCGATGTTACATACCGCTCTACAGCCGCTTGATCCGCTGGCAGCGCGGTGATCCGTTCTTTTCGTGTTGTCAGGTCGGCGAGCCTGTCCGGTAGCGCTGGAACGATACCGCAAGCTGCCTTGACCGCGTCGGGAAACTTTGCGGGATGTGCAGTCGACAGCACCACCATTGGCACCGAAGGATCCCGCGTCTCCTTTTCGGCGACTGCCAACGCAACCGCGGTGTGCGGATCAACACAATAATTGGCCTCGCGCATCCAGGCGCGAATTTCAGCGGCGCTTTCCTGCTCGTCCGCGCGGTCGGCGGTGAACAATGCCCGCAGCTCCTTGAGCGCCTGCGCCGAGATCGCGAAGCGGCGCGACTGCGCCAACGAGCCCATCAAGGCACGCACAGCGCTGGCGTCCCGACCATACGCATCGAACAACACGCGTTCAAAGTTGGAGGAAACCTGGATGTCCATCGATGGCGAAGTCGTCGCCACCACGTCGCGGATCTCGTACACGCCGGTGGCCAAGGTGCGGACAAGGATGTCGTTGACATTGGTCGCTATCACCAGGCGGTCGACTGGCAATCCCATTCGGAAGGCGACGTAGCCAGCATAGACGTCACCAAAATTTCCGGTGGGCACAGTGAATGCAATTTTTCGATTTGGTCCGCCGAGTGCCACAGCCGCGGTAAAATAATAGACGGCCTGGGCAACGATGCGCGCCCAATTGATGGAGTTGACGCCGGACAGCCGCACGCGATCGCGGAAAGTGTGATGGTTGAACATCGCTTTCACGAGCGCCTGACAGTCGTCGAACGTGCCTTCTATGGCCACCGCATGAACGTTCGCATCCGGAACGGTGGTCATCATCCGGCGCTGCACCTCGGAAATGCGGCCTTGCGGGAAAAGAACCACCACATCCGCCTGCGCGCGGCCGCGGAAGGCTTCTACGGCCGCGCCACCTGTATCGCCGGATGTGGCGACCACAATGGTGGTGCGTTCGCCACGCTCATGCAGCACATGATCCATCAACCGCGCAACCAACTGCATCGCCAGGTCCTTGAAGGCGAGCGTCGGCCCGTGGAAAAGTTCGAGGACAAACAGGTTCGAATTGAGCTCGGTAAGCGGCGCCACCGCGGGGTGACGGAAATTTCCATAAGCCTCGCGTGTCATGCGCGCGAGATCCGACTCCGCAATTCCATCCCCCACAAAGGGGCGGATGACTTCGACAGCAACTTCGGCGTAAGGCTTGCCGGCAAAACTTTCTATGCGCGCGCCATCAAGCGTCGGCCAGCGCTCCGGCACATAGAGTCCGCCGTCGCGGGCAAGGCCCGCGAGCATCACCTCGACAAAATCGAGCGAGGGAGCCTCGCCCCGGGTTGATACATAACGCATTGATTTAGCTTAATTTTGAGGTTTCGTCGCGGCGGCGTCTATGACTGCACACTAGCCTTGAGCCCCCGCTTTCACAAGAAACGCTCTTTCCGCCCAATAAGCCGGCGTGCCAGCCAAACGATGTAGACGCCGGCAAGCGCAACCGCGAGGCCGAACCACGTAATGGCATATTGCAAATGATTGTCGGGCAAATTGACTTCGAGTTTGCCCGGCTTTGGCCAGCCGCCCGCCGGCGTGGGCCCTTCCTGGTCAATGTAGAAGGGTGCCGCGGTCGCCCACTTCTTGAACGTGGCGATCGAATTGGAATCGCGCAGGTACCAAATATTTTTCTTCGGGTCGTCTTCGGGCGTGAATGAATTGCGCGGCTCCGGCCAGCGCATGACACCGACAATATCAACGATGCCGCGTGGCGCCCCCTCGGCGCGCGTCGCCGGGTCCTTGCGATCGTCCGGCACAAAACCGCGATTGATGAGGATGATGCTGCCTCCGGCCAGTCGTGCCGGTGCAAATACCCAATACCCCGGCCCTTTCACGTCGGGGCGTAATGGAGAGCCGGCTGTGTAAACAAACGCCTCTTCGCCATCGAGGAATTCCGCCGGGAAAGCCACGCGATGAAATTCTTCGCCATCCCCGCGGAGCCGCGGCCAGCTCGCACGCGGCGGCAGATCCTCCGGGGCACGGCCGAGCCGCGCATTGAGCTTCGCGACCAGGTCCTCTTTCCAGACCTTGCGGTCAAGCTGCCAGATGCCAAGCCCACACAGGATCAAGACACCGACGAGCGCGGCCGCTGTCGCGTCGAGTACGGTGCTACCCTTTTTTTTCCGCCGCGCCTTCTTCACGCGTCGCCTCGGTATTCGAGACGGCCTTCGGCGGCCTTGTGATGAAATTGCAGCGCGATCAACAAGCCCTTGATCAGCCGTAACGGCGCGAGCGTCACGAGCAAAATCAATGGCAGCCACAAAGCCGCGTGCACCCAATAGGGCGGCTGATAGACGATTTCGGTGATCAGCGCCGCGAACACGACGATGAAACCTCCGATGAGAATCACGAATACCGCCGGCCCATCGCCGGCATCGGCGAAGCTGTAGTCGAGACCGCAATGTTCGCAGGCCGTCCGAAGCGCCAGGAAGCCTTTAAACAGCCGACCCTCGCCACAACGCGGGCAGCGGCCGCGCAGACCGCGGCCAATCGGCAGTTTGTCCTTCGATGCGTAATCAATCATGACGCCAATCAATCAGCAAAACAAAAGGGCGGCGTGATGACGCCGCCCTCTTTCAGTAAACCATCGATGTTGATCATTCGGGATGCGGGACGCCCGCGCCCCAGACATAGATGCAGGCGAACAAAAACAGCCATACGACGTCGACGAAATGCCAGTACCACGCGGCGAATTCGAACCCGAGATGCTGTTTCGGGGTGAAGTGCCCGGCCAATGCACGCATCAGGCAAACGATCAGGAAGATCGAGCCGATGATGACATGGGCGCCGTGGAAGCCGGTCGCCATGAAGAAGGTGGCGCCGTAGATATTGCCGCTGAAATGAAAAGCCGCGTGCGAATATTCGTATGCCTGCACGCACGTGAAGGTGAGCCCCAACAGAATGGTAAGGATCAAACCCCATTTTAAACCCTGCCGATCATTTTCCAGCAACGCATGGTGTGCCCAGGTAACGGTCGTGCCGGATGTGAGCAAGATCAGCGTGTTGAGCAGCGGCAGATGCCACGGGTCGAAGGTTTCGATCCCTTTCGGCGGCCACACGCCACCGGTCACCGCGATCCGCCCCACGTCGTGCACGTCTCCGGGAAACAACGCGGTGTTGAAATAGGCCCAGAACCAGGCAACGAAGAACATCACCTCGGAGGCGATGAACAGGATCATGCCGTAGCGGTGTGAGATCTGCACCACGCGCGTGTGGAAACCCTCGAATTGGGCTTCGCGGATCACGTCGCGCCACCAGGCAACGAACGTGTAGAGCACGCCCAGCACGCCGATACCGAAAACCACCGGCGCAGCGGGGTACATGTGATGCATCCAGCTTATTGCGCCGACCGCCAGGATAAAGGCGGACACCGCGCCGACCGCCGGCCAGGGGCTCGGATCGACCAGGTGGTAGTCATGTTGCGGCTTGGCGTGAGCGTCGGCCATCGTCTTCGTCTCCGTTTACGTTCCGCACATGATCTTATCCGCACTTTTCGGGATCATGCGTTAGAGCTTGCTCGACTTCTTATCCGGCGCCTCGGCGACCGGCTGCTCCGGATCGCGGAGCCGGTAAAATGTATAAGATAGCGTGATGACGTTGAGATCGTTTTGATCACGGTCCTTGGCGATCGCAGGATCGACATAAAACACCACCGTCATATCGCGTGTTTCGCCCGGTTTCAGGCGCTGTTCCGTGAAGCAGAAGCAGTTGATTTTGTCGAAATAGGCGCCGACGGTCGGTGGCGAAACATTGTAGGAAGCCTGGGCCGCTATTTCGCGCGCGGCTTCGTTGACGACCTTGTAGTGCACGGTCGCCACTTCCCCGATGCGCACCTGGATCGCATTTTGCTCGGGCTGGAATTTCCAGGGCAGGCCAGACGAAACATTGGAGTCGAAACGAATCGTCAGCGTGCGTCCGAGCACATGATCGGGGGCGCTTTCCGCGACCTGTGTGGTGCCGCCGAACCCGGTTGTCTTGCAAAACCAGTTGTAGAACGGCACCGACGCATAGGCTGCGCCAACCATGCCGGCAACAACCGCGCCACAGCAGCTCGCGACCAGCACATCGCGGCTAAGAGGCTTTCTATGCGTTTTGTCAAAACGTGCGGTCATCGGTGTCTGTCAGATTGGGCGGATCAGGACGGCCGGGCCCTTGACCAGCGTCATCACATAAAACAGCACGACCAGTGCGGCGAGCGCGAACGCGATGGCGACCGAGCGGGACCGCCGCGCGCGTTTCTGTGCTTCGGTGAGCACGATGCCATCATCGTCTTGTTGCTCGCCCATCAGGTCGTCCTTGGCGATATCCGTGCTCACGCTGCCAATCGGGTGATCAGCCCGCCCCACCCGCGCTCGACCAGCAATACCGCAAACAGCAGAAACAGGTACAGTATGGAGAAAGCGAAGAGTTTGCGGCTCGCGCGCTCGGCCGGGCGGCTTTCGCGCAGAACTTGCCAGCCCAGCGTAAGCATGATCGCGCCTGTCAAAACAGCGGTGATTCCGTACAAGGCGCCGGTATAGCCGAACACCCATGGCGCGATGCCGAGCGGCACAAGAATGAGCGTATAGAGCAGGATCTGGCGCCGCGTGCTGGCATCGCCTGAAACAACGGGCAGCATCGGAATGCCCGCGCGTGCATAATCCTCGGTGCGATAAAGCGCCAGCGCCCAGAAATGCGGGGGCGTCCAGAAGAAGATGATTAGAAATAAAAGAACCGGCTCAAGCGACAGCGATCCGGTCACGGCCGCCCAACCGATCATCGGCGGGAATGCGCCCGCCGCGCCGCCAATCACGATGTTCTGCGGTGTCGAACGCTTGAGCCAGATCGTATAGATCACGACATAGAAGAAGATGGTAAAGGCGAGCAGCGTCGAAGCGACCCAGTTCACCAACAAGCCAAGCACGACAACAGAGAAAGAACCGAGCGTTAGCCCAAACGCCAAAGCCTCACCAGGACGTATGCGGCCCATGGGCACCGGCCGCTGTGCCGTTCGTGTCATGACTGCATCGATGTCGGCGTCGTACCACATGTTCAGTGCGCCAGACGCCCCCGCGCCAACCGCGATACAGAGCAGCGCGGTAAATGCAGTGACCGGGTGCAGCGAGCCAGGAGCGACCGCGAGGCCCACCAACGCCGTAAACACCACGAGCGACATCACGCGTGGTTTCATGAGGGCGATGTAATCGCCAACCGTCGCAAGACTCGGTTCTGCGGCGCCACTTACGACGAGCGGCCCGCGGAGATCTGCGCCTGCGCTGACGAGCGACATGGGCTTGCGTCAAAATCCTATTTGATCCGCGGCAGCGTTTCGAATTGATGGAATGGTGGTGGCGACGACAGCGTCCATTCCAGCGTGGTCGCGCCAACGCCCCACGGATTGTTGCCGGCCACGCGCTTTTTGACGAATGCCTCGATCATTCCAAAGAAGAAAATGATCACGCCAAAGCCGGAAATGTACGAGCCATAGGAGGAAATCATGTTCCAGCCATGAAACGCATCCGGATAGTCCACGTAACGACGCGGCATGCCGGCGAGGCCCAGGAAATGCTGCGGAAAGAACACCAGGTTCACCCCGATGAAGGTGACCCAGAAATGCAACTTCCCGATGGTCTCGTTGTACATGTAGCCGGTCATCTTCGGGAACCAGTAGTACCAGCCGCCAAAGATGGCGAAGACAGCGCCGAGTGACAGCACGTAGTGGAAGTGCGCCACGACGTAATAAGTATCCTGCAATACGCGATCGACGCCGGCATTGGCCAGCACCACGCCTGTGACGCCGCCCACCGTAAACAGGAAGACGAATCCAAGCGCCCACAGCATCGGGGTGCGGAACTCGATTGAGCCGCCCCACATCGTGGCAATCCAGGAGAAGATCTTCACGCCCGTCGGCACCGCAATCACCATGGTGGCGGCGATGAAATAGGCCTGCGCGCCGGTCGACATTCCGACCGTGTACATATGATGCGCCCACACCACGAAGCCGATGCCGCCGATGGCGACCATGGCGTATGCCATGCCGAGATAGCCGAACACGGGCTTGCGGCTGAAGGTCGCGACGATCTGACTGATCATGCCGAAGCCCGGCAGGATCAGGATGTAGACTTCCGGATGTCCAAAGAACCAGAACAGGTGCTGGTACAGAATTGGATCTCCGCCGCCTTCGGCCGAGAAGAAGGTCGTGCCAAAATTTCGGTCGGTCAGCAGCATCGTGATTGCGCCTGCAAGCACCGGCAACGCCAGGAGCAGCAGGAAGACCGTCACCAGGATGGACCAGACGAACAGAGGCATTTTGTGCAGCGTCATCCCGGGCGCGCGCATATTGAAGATCGTGGTGATGAAGTTGATGGCGCCGAGGATCGATGAGGCACCGGCCAGATGCAGCGACAAGATGCCGAAGTCGACTGCCGGACCAGGATGGCCGCTCGTCGATAGCGGAGCGTAGAGAGTCCACCCGGCGCCGACGCCGTTGGAGCCCGGCTCACCTTCGACGAAGGCCGAGGTGAGCAAAAGCGCAAACGAGGCCGGCAGCAGCCAGAACGAGATATTGTTCATGCGCGGGAACGCCATGTCCGGGGCGCCGATCATCAACGGGACGAACCAATTGCCGAAGCCGCCGATCATCGCCGGCATCACCATAAAGAAGATCATAATCAGGCCATGCGCGGTGACGAACACGTTGAATTCGTGCGGCGTCGGGAAAATCTGAATGCCCGGGTTCTGCAACTCGAGTCGAATGGCTATCGACATCAGACCGCCAATCACGCCGGCGACCAGCGCGAACACCAGGTACATCGTCCCGATGTCTTTGTGATTAGTCGAGTACACAAAACGCCGCCATCCGGTTGGATGGTGCTCGTGGGCCTCATGTGCGCCGTGTGCAGCAGCTGTGTTGCTAGCCATCGTTATGTCCTTCGACTCGTCGTTATCGCCCGCGTAATCGTCAGTTTGCAGCCCCGGCCGCGGCCACCGCGGTCGGATGACTGTCGTCGGTTGCGAATTTCTTTTTCGCCTGCTCAACCCAGGCGGTGTATTCTTTTTCATTCACTACGCGCACCATGATCGGCATGAAGGCGTGGTCTTTGCCGCAGAGTTCCGAGCACTGCCCGTAATAGATTCCCTCGCGCTCCGCCTTGAACCATGTCTCGTTGATGCGGCCCGGGATGGCGTCGATCTTGATACCGAATGACGGCACAGCGAATGAGTGGATCACGTCGGCGCCGATGGTGAGCACATGAACCACCTTGTTCACCGGGACTACCATTTCATTGTCCACTGCGAGCAGACGCGGTTGCCCGGGCTTGAGATCCTTGTCCTGCACCATCAGGGAGTCGAATTCGAATTTGCTGTCAGGATAGCTGTAGCTCCAGAACCACTGCTTGCCTGTAGCCTTCACCGTCACGTCAGCCTTCGGCATGTTGAGCTGAAAAAACAGAAGGCGGAATGAGGGCACCGCGATCGTCACCAGGATGAGGACCGGAACCACCGTCCAGAGCACTTCGATGGTGGTGTTGTGGGTGGTGCGCGAGGGCACCGGATTGCTGCGCGCGTTGAACTTCACGACGACTATGACGAGCAGCGCCAGAACGAAAACAGCGATGGCCGAGATCACCCACAGCAGAAAATCGTGGAACCAGATGATGTCGTCCATCACCGGGGTGGCGCCCTTTTGCAAGCCGAGCTGCCACGGTTCCGGCTGGCCTGTCGCTGCAAGCGCCGCCCCTGTTGCGAACACGGGCACGCTCGTGGTGATGAATGCGATCAACCGCTTGAGCACCAGCATTGTTCAATGCGCTCCTTCGACGAGAAAATCGGCCTTGCTTAGGCCCCTTTTTGCCGCCCACCACTGGCATGATGTTCGGCGCGGCCCGCTGAGCACGGCATTTGCCACGGGCGTGGCAGCTTGGGCGGTGCGGCGGGACGGGGGGAAATCCCGGCCTCTCAAACCACAATTCCAGCCCTGCCGCAATGCGCCTCATGACCTCCTACATGCGACAAACGGCGTAGCCAAAACGAGCTTTAGGGCTGCCATTACAGCATGATGGTCCGGCGCCAAAGATGCCTTGCTTGACAGGATTGGCCGGGCATGACCCAACGAGGGCGAATAAAATGCTGTCCGGACCCCGATTCGCCAGCGCTTTGGGGGGCTAAGGCGGTTGCGACGACCGGACGCCAAGGGATCGAGCGATGAGAATCTTTGAATTTGGCAGGCAGGCCCTAATGGCCGCGATGTGGTGCGCGGTGATGTCGCTGGTTGCACTCCCGGCGCTCGTAGCTACCAGCAGCGCGCTCGCCCAGGGCGCCGTCAAGTCTGTGCACAAGGACTGGCAAATTCGCTGCGATACGCCGCCGGGCGCCAAGGCCGAACAATGCGCGCTGATCCAGAGCGTGACGGCGGAGGATCGCGCCAATGTCGGCTTGACCGTTATTGTGCTTAAGACCGCCGACCTGAAGAGCCGGTTGATGCGCGTGGTCGCACCGCTCGGCGTCCTTCTGCCTTCGGGCCTTGGGCTCAAGATCGATCAGGCCGATATCGGGCGGGCGGGCTTTGTGCGTTGTCTGCCAAATGGGTGCATCGCCGAAGTTGTTATGGACGATGAATTGATCAAGAAATTGCGCAACGGAAAGTCCGCAACTTTCATCATCTTCCAGACCCCGGAGGAAGGTATCGGCTTCCCGATGAGCCTTGCTGGTTTTGGCGAGGGCTACGATAAGCTGCCGTGATCCCCCTCGCGGCCCGACGTTCTCCGCATTATCTACCGAGAGCTGACCGTAACGCGGAGCTAGGCATGACATTCCCCACCTCCCTGATTGACCGGGCCGGCCTTGATCGCGGCAAGGTGCGTCAGTTGATCGGTCGCGGCCTCGACGCCGCCGATGATGGCGAATTGTTCCTTGAGTATCGCCAGGCTGAGGCCCTGACTTTCGACAACGGCCGGCTCAAGCAAGCGACCTACGATACGGTCCAGGGATTCGGGTTGCGGGCGGTGAAAGACGAAGCCGTCGGCTATGCCCATGCCTCGGACGTATCGGAAGGAGCGATCGCGCGCGCGGCCGAGGCCGTGCGCGCCGTCAAGGGCGGACGCAGCGGAACTTACGCTGAAGCACCAGGCCGGACCAACCGCAAACTCTACAGCGATGAGAATCCGCTTGGTTCGCCGGCTTTCGAAGACAAGGTGAAGTTACTGGAATCGATCGATGCCTATGCGCGCAGGAAGGATCCGCGTGTGCGGCAGGTCACCGCGAGCGTCGCAGCGAACTGGCAGGTCATGGAGATCTTGCGGGCCGATGCCGAAAACTACCGCGATATACGCCCGATGGTGCGGCTCAACGTGTCCGTAGTCGTCGGAGACGGCGACCGGCAGGAATCGGGCGGCTACGGATTCGGTGGGCGCGAAAGCTTTCAGCGGCTCATGGACCCTCAAGCCTGGCAGGGCGCCGTCGATGAAGCGGTCCGGCAAGCCTTGGTGAATCTCCAGGCTGTTCCTGCCCCTGCCGGCGAAATGGATGTCGTACTCGGTTGCGGCTGGCCCGGCATCATGTTGCATGAAGCTGTCGGTCATGGTCTCGAAGGTGACTTCAACCGCAAAAAGACGTCGGCCTTTGCCGGGCTTATGGGTCAACAGGTTGCGGCAAAGGGAGTTACCGTCGTTGACGATGGCACCGTTCAGGCGCGCCGCGGCTCATTGTCCATCGACGACGAGGGCACGCCAACCAACCGGACCGTATTGATCGAGGACGGCATTCTGGTCGGTTACATGCAGGACCGGCAAAACGCGCGGTTGATGGGTATGAAACCCACCGGGAATGGAAGGCGCGAGTCGCACGCGCATGTGCCGATGCCGCGCATGACCAATACTTACATGCTCGCCGGCAAGCACGAGCCGCAAGAAATCATCGCTTCGGTGAAAAATGGTCTGTACGCCGTCAGTTTTGGCGGAGGTCAGGTCGACATCACGTCCGGCAAATATGTCTTCCAGTGTACCGAGGCCTACAAGATCGAAAATGGCAAAGTCGGCGCGCCGGTCAAAGGCGCCATGTTGATCGGCAACGGGCCGACCGACCTTCGCCGTATCTCAATGATAGGCAACGATTTCGCGCTCGATCCCGGCATCGGCACTTGTGGCAAAAATGGACAAGGCGTGCCGGTCGGCGTCGGCCAGCCGAGTTTGCGCATGGATAAGATCACAGTCGGCGGCACCGCCTGATTTGATGGGAGTAAGTGCAATGGCGAAAGTCTCGCGCGCCGGTAGCTGGATCAAGAGCATTGCCGATATCGCAGTGATTGTGCTCATCGTGCTGGCGGCAAAGACCGCGATCGCCGAACCATTCTATGTGCCATCGGGCTCGATGGAACCGACACTTTTAATCGGCGACGAATTGCTGGCGACAAAATTTCCATACGGCTATAGCTCGGCTTCATTGCCCGCCTTTCTGGTGTTGCCGAACACGCCGCGCGTTCTTGCTGCGCTCCCCAAGCGAGGCGATGTTGTGGTGTTTCGCTGGCCAGGCGACCGATCGCAAGTCTGGGTAAAGCGCGTGATAGGGCTGCCGGGAGATCGCATTGGCTTGCGCAATGGCCGGGTCTCGATCAACGGCACGGCAGTCGGCGTGCGGCCTGCGGGTGTCGGCGAGTCGCAAGCCGAAGACGGTGGCGCGGTGTCGGCCGCACGCTACATCGAGACATTGCCGGGCGGCTACGAACATCCAATCTTCAAGATGGTGGCCCGCGCCGAATATGATGACATGCCTGACCTGACGGTGCCGCCTGGCCACCTGTTTGTCATGGGAGACAATCGCGACAATTCCGCGGATAGCCGCGTGGCCGTACGCGCGGGCGGCGTCGGACTCTTGCCAGTTGAAGATCTTGTCGGTCGCGTGGACGCCGTCGTCGGTTCCTGGGATCTCGCCGTCAAAGATCGGCCCATCAGGGATTGGCCTTCCGGATTGCGGCTATCCCGCTTCCTTACGGCAGTCCGCTAACCGCTCTAGCGCACCACGCCCGAAATACAGCACGGTTTGTACCGCGGACGCGTGATCTTGTCCTTGAGATAGCAACGTGCCGTGGCTCCGATGTAGCCGGGTCGCACATAGGTCCAGGCGCGGCATTTGTTGTCGGCCTCGCATGCTGCCTTGCATGGTGCGCCTGCGGGATCGGTC
>Ga0187788_10000040_pt1 | contig 27097 bp, 19 predicted proteins | sample 1015_BV01_MP10_2_FD_133008 | JGI IMG/M metagenome (GOLD analysis project Ga0187788, IMG submission 133008) | Tropical peat soil microbial communities from peatlands in Department of Meta, Colombia - 1015_BV01_MP10_20_MG | ecosystem: Environmental > Terrestrial > Soil > Wetlands > Peat | place...
TGCCGATCATGGACACGTTCTTCTAACTTCTTCCTGGACCTCTCCTGCTCAAGAGATCGAGGCTCGTGCAGTTTGCGGGCCTCGAACTGCTTTGCACTCCAGGCGTCAGCCCCTTGGACTCCTCCGATTCACAGACACTAACTTGGCTCTTGAAAGTGGGAGCACGGTTAGTTAGGGTTCCTCCGTCCCGCACCGAACCATCGCGCGATTCCCTGCGCCTTCGGCGCGTGTGCTCGTGCTCCTGAAGAGGGAAATCATGATCTGCCATCCCACCGCGAAAGTTAATCTCCTTTCTCCAGTTGTCTCGAAGATCACCGTCGCCGCCGCGCTGCTTGTGGCTCTCCTGGCGTGGGAGGCGCACGCGGTCGCTGCCGAGTCCCGGTCCAGAATTGGCATCGCCCTCAGCGGGGGTGGGGCACGTGGGCTGGCTCACATCGGCGTGCTCAAGTGGCTGGAAGAAAACCGCATTCCCGTGGACAAGGTGGCCGGTACCAGCATGGGCGGGTTGGTGGGCGCCATGTACGCTGAAGGCATGACGCCGGCCGAGATGGAAGACTTCATCAAGACCATCGACTGGGACGTGGTACTCCTCCCCGAACCCGGGTATGCGGATATTGCATTTCGGCGCAAGCAGGATAAGCGTGACTACACGGTCGACATTCCCCTGGGCCTTCGCCATGGACTCAGCGCCCCGAATGGCTTCAATCCCGGTCACGGCGTCGGGCTGGTGTTCGATCGCATCACTCTTGCCTACTCCTCCCTGACCAGCTTTGACGAGCTCCCTATTCCCTTCCGCTGTGTCGCAACTGACTTGCTGCGGGCAGAATCGGTGACCCTGGATGGAAGCAGCATGCCTCTGCCCCAGGCATTGCGCGCAACCATGTCCATCCCTGGAGTTTTCACCCCGCTGGAAGTTAACGGCATGCTGCTGGCCGACGGTTTTCTGATGAAGAACATTCCCACCGATGTCGCGCGCGACATGGGTGCGGAGGTTGTGATCGCCGTGGACATCGGCACTCCGCTGTCTAAGGAAGACGCTCTCGCTTCCATCGGAGGGATATTGCAGCAATCCATTGGCGTGATGACCATCGAATACGACCGTCGCGCCCTCCGCAGCGCGGACATCGTCATTGCCCCGGACCTGCAGAATTACACCGTTTCGGACTATTCCGCCGGAGAGAAGTTGATCCAGCTTGGCTATGAAGGTGCTGCCAGGAAAGCGGCTGTGCTTCGGCCATTTGCCTTGTCAGAAGAGGCCTGGCAGGCACATCTCGCTGCCCGGTACGCGCGCAAGAGGCCGTACCCGCAATCGCTGGCGCCCGTCAGAATCGCCGGAACCGGGGGCCGTGCAGAGCAGGAGGTGTGGATTCGCACGCGCAAGTATGTCGGCGGGCAGCTCAACTTATCGCGACTCGAAACCGAACTCACCAAAATTACCGGCGAGGGCCGTTTCGATCGCCTGGGCTATCAGGAATTTCTCGCTGACGGGGCGCAAACCGGGCTTGAAATTCGCGCTCATCAGAAAACCTACGCCCCTCCCCTCGTAAACTTGACGCTCAGTGTGGAAGGCTCCGACGTGCATGATTTTCGCTTTGTCACCGGCGCCCGCGTCACTGCCATGGACGTTCTGACTTTGGGCAGCGAGTGGCGCACCGATGTGCGTGTAGGATCGGACACCTTCCTCGGAACCGAGTTTTATCAGCCTCTTGGGGAGAGCAAGTTCTTCGTTGCCCCACGTGCTTTCTTTCACAAGACAGCCCGCGATTTCATCTTCAGCAATACTCTAAGCTCCACCTACACCGACCAGCGCTATGGTGGCGCTGTCGACATCGGCTACAGCTCCGGTTATCGCAACGAAGTTCGCGTCGGCTATCAGATCACGCAGGCCAAGCTCAAGCCGCTGATCGGAAACCTCAGCTTCCCTCCTTTTGAGGGCTATAGCGACCAAGTGCGTTTGGGCTGGATCTTCGACGGCCAGGACAGCCCCACCATCCCCTCGCGGGGGAGCCGCATCGACTCCGAGGTGGTGCACATCTTCCGCAGTCCCGACGTCAATTACGCCTTCGACCAGGCGCAGGTGCGGTCTTCCCATTTCATTCCAATTAGCTCCAAGGGTTCTGTCTTCCTGATCGGGGCGATCGGCACCAGCTTCGGACAATCTGCGGCTCCGCTTCAGCTCTTCTCCCTCGGCGGACCCTATCGCCTCGATGCCTACAATCGCGACGAATTCCTGGGAAGCAATTACATCCTGGCCGGTGGTGGCTACCGCCGAGAAATCTGGCGGCTGCCGCAGCTTGTTGGCAAGAAGGTATATGCCACCGGCTATTACGAACTGGGGAATTCGTTTCAACAGTGGGACAGCATCGACCCGAAGCATTCCTTCTCCGGCGGCGTGATAGCCGACACTATCTTTGGACCCATTTCGCTGACCGCCAACGTGAGTGTTGACGGCAGGTTCAAGCTGCGGCTGGCCTTGGGCAGGCCCTATTGAGCTGGCGACCGGACTGACTTTCGCCTGACGCGCATGGTGGTACTGGCAGAGCGTTTTCGCTGGCGCAGCGATTGTTGAACCCGGAATACGACGGGACAGGTACAATCACGATAAGCTGTCACTCCGCTCGGGGGCGATTGGGAAATGATCCGCTGTACAGGAAGCCGGCTCTACGCCGGCGTGCTTTGTCTTTTGGCCGCGCTTCTGGTGACACCCCTACTCACGGCACACGCCATCTTGGTGGAAACCATTCCCAAGATCAACGGCAAGGTCGCCGGCCCGGAGATCGTTATCAAGCTGCGTTTCAATGTGCGTGTGGATGCCGCCCGGTCGCGCTTGACCCTGGTTTTGCCCGACGGCTCAAGCCATCCTCTGCCCATCACGAAACAGGAGAAGCCAGATCGCCTCGATTCCAAGGCCTCCGGGCTACACGCCGGGTCCTACCGGATTCGTTGGCAGGTGCTTGCATCCGACGGGCACATCACGAACGGCGAAATTCCCTTTACCGTCGAATAGGTCAGGCCGGCAAGAATGAACCTGCTACTCAGCATATTTGCCTTTGCTTCCGTGTTGCTGCGTGGGGCGACCCTCGTGCTCCAATCCCTGGTCATCGGGGGAGCCGTCTTTGAAACCCTCACCTTGCGCGCGCTGGGCAGCAGTTTTGCTGCGGACCTTGAAACGGCAAGCCGCTCCGCGCGCCGGCTGATCTTTCTCTCCGCCCTGGCCTTGGCCCTCACCCAGACCATCTATCTGTTCGTCAATTCGGCGGTCCTGATGGGGACGGCAGACCTGCACTTCGGCGAGGTGATAGGCGCAAACTTCTTTCTGGCGGGATGCCTGACCTTTGCAGGCGCGCTGGCGCTCGCGTTCCTCTCAGCCAAGGGCGGCTTGTCTCTTTCCCCTGCCCCGATGTTGTTGGCGGCGGCGGTGATCCTCGCCGGGTCAGTCATGACTAATCACGCTGCCGCCCGCGTGGACCATCGTGTCTGGCTGATTGTGCTGACCGCGATTCATGAGACGGCAACCGCTGTCTGGATTGGCGGCCTGCCTTATCTGATCCTCGCCCTCCGGCGGGTGCGCGACGACCACGCTGCTGAGGTCTTGAACCTGCGCTTCTCTCGTACCGCACTCGTCGGCGTCGGCTTTCTTGGCGCCAGTGGCATTCTGATGTCGTTCAGCTACGTCGGTTCATGGGCGGCTCTCTACGGGACTGCCTATGGCGTGATGCTGTTCGCCAAGATGTTCCTGCTTGGGACTCTGCTGGTGCTCGGCGGGCTGAACTTCTTCATGCTGCGCCGTATCGATCACGCCGAGGCGATGCCGCGCCTGCGTCGGTTTGTGGAATGTGAGATTGGAATCGGGTTCACCGTCGTGCTGGCAGCCGCTTCACTCACCTCGCAGCCTCCCGCCGCGGACTTAACCACAGATCGGGCGAGCGCATCGGAGATCCTTGAACGCTTCACCCCGACTTGGCCGCGCCTGAAGAGCCCCGACGTTAAGGAACTCTCCGAGCCAACCTTGCAAGTGCTGCGCAGAGCAGCCAAGGCGGGAGCGCCAACGGGCTTACAGTCCTACATTCCCGGGACCACGACAACTCACCCCAACACTCCATCCGATATCGCATGGTCGGAATACAACCACAACTGGGTCGGCTTGCTCATTATCCTGTTTGGTGGACTCGCCCTGCTTTCGAGGACCGGTAAGCTCCCCTGGGCACGGCACTGGCCGCTCCTCTTCCTGGGCCTGGCGGCCTTCATCTTTCTGCGTGCCGATCCGGAGAATTGGCCCCTGGGACCGAATGGGTTCTGGGAAAGCTTCACCAACTCCGAAGTCCTCCAGCATCGGCTGGCCGTTGTCATGGTTATTTGCTTCGGCATTTTTGAGTGGCGAGTCCAGACCAACCGGGCCCGATCGCAGTGGGCTAGCCTGGTATTCCCCATGGTTTGCGCAACCGGAGGCGCCTTGCTGCTCACGCATTCCCACGCCCTGGGCAATATTAAGGACGAACTGCTGGCCGAGATCAGTCACACCTGGTTGGCTCTGTTCGCTGTGCTGGCGGGCTGGGCGCGATGGCTGGAGCTGCGGCTGCAAGGGAACGACCGGCGTATTCCGGGCTGGATCTGGCCCATCTGTTTCATCTTGATCGGCACCGTGCTGGTCACCTATCGTGAGGCGTAGACCTCGGCTCTAAGATACTTCACTAGCCACCGCCTGATCCCGGGCGTGGTTAGGTGGCCGGATCGCTAGCCCGCACCCGGAGGGGACATTGCACAAGAAGAAAGCCACCATCATTTTTCTTCTGGTGATCCTTGCCATCTCCGTGGGCTTTTGCTTTGTAATCCTTCAGCCCTTTTTGGAGCCGCTGGCGTATGCAATCGTGCTCGCTATCGCCTGCCATCCGCTGCTTCTGTGGCTCCAGAAACACGTGAAGAATCCCAGCCGCGCATCGCTTCTGGCGACGTTGTTGGTGTTTGTGTTGTTCGTGGTCCCGCTGATGTTCCTGCTTCTAACCGCCAGCAGCCAGGCAATCAGCCTGGCGCAGTCCATCAGCCACAAGAGCGCGGAGGAAGGAGGCGTGACCGCGTTTCTGATCAAAATCCTGGACAAACCCATCGGCTGGATCGGCCGCCATGTCGATCTCACCAAGTTCGACCTACGGTCGCAAATCAAGTCCCACCTGAACACGGCCGGCAAGTACCTGCTGGGGGTGGCGGCGCAGCTTTTGGGCAACGTGGCTGGATTTGTGGTCAACGCCATCATCACATTCCTGGTTCTGTTTTTCTTCTTTCGCGAGGGCCGCAGCATCCTACAGCACGCCGTCTCTCTTCTCCCCCTCTCCGAGAATCAGTCGCGGAGAATTCTGCACGGCATCAGCGATGCCATCGTGGGCAACGTTTATGGCATTGTGGCCGTGGGCGCCGCTCAGGGCCTGCTGACAGGAATCGCCACCAAAATCGTGGGAATGAATTCGTCCCTCCTGTTGGGCCTGGCCGCCGGAGGTTGCTCCGTGATCCCGGTCGTGGGCGCGTCGGTTGTTTGGTTCCCGGTCGCGCTCTACATGCTGTTTACCGGTCAGATCTGGAAGGGAATCTTTCTGATCGTGTGGGGCACCTTGGTGGTGGGCACGGTGGACAACATCATCCGGCCGCTGGTCGTCGGGGGAAAGGTGGCCCTGCATCCCGTGCTGCTGCTGTTCGCGCTGATCGGCGGCGTCCAGGCGTTTGGGTTCCTGGGGCTGTTTCTCGGGCCGGTAATCCTCTCTATCACCACGGCTGTGTTTGACATTCTGATGGAGGAGACGCGCAGCGAGCCCCTTCACCCGACAGAAGAAGCGCGAACCGGTTGAGTTGCCTTTTCCGGCGTCACGGGCTTCGGACCGGCCGACGACACTCGGCAGGCTTCAGACCCCGAGGGTCAGAACCCCGGGGTCGAAGTCCATTCGCTGAGTTTTGCCGCTTTCAGTTTCCGCTGCGATAGGCGCTGGCCGTTGCACTCCAGTTGCTCGTGATTGCCGGAGTGATGGTCAGCATGTCGGTCTGCACCTTGTCCCACTCCTGGATAAGGAAGCCCTTGTCTTCGAACAGCTTTCGGATCCGGTTCCGATCCCAGCCCACAATCTCCTCCAGGATAGGAATCGCGATGGCCATGGCGTTCTCGCTCAGAATTGAGCGCTTGGCGATGGGGGCAATGAACTTGTTTTCCGACACGGCAATGGTAAAGCCGTCGCGCCGGTTCACGTGCAACATCACGTGGATGTCGGAGCTGCCGTCACCAACATAGATAATGCGATCGGGCCCGGTCTTAAGACTGGCCTGCAGCCGGTCCAGCACCGCCACCTTCCCATAGCCGGCCGTCACCTGTTGAATGCTCTCAATTTCCCCGCTGGCGCTGTACTTGAACTGGGTACCAAAGATGTGGTCCGCGGGAATGATGTTCTCCAGCGCGGCACGAATCACCTCCACCGGAGCCGCCGAGGTCACGTAAAAGTCGAAATGATAGCCATCCACTTCATTGGAAAGAAACTCGTGCAGCAGGTCGATATTCGGCTTGAGCCGCACTCGCTTGCCCACTTCGTACAGCGTCTCCTTGCGCACACGCGAACGAAAATCCGGATCGTGCAGCAGCAAGTAGGCCAGTTCCCCGCCTTGCTGGACGAGGTTCAACTTGGCCATGCCCGTGGCCAGCCGCTCGAACTCCTCCGCCGGGATCCCGATCATTTCACTCAACACGTAGCCGGAATCATTGAAGCTCAACGTCTGGTCGAAATCGCTGGCAAGAATGTAACGTTTTCGGTTCTGATTCTTGTCGCTCATAAGACTACCCGCACTTTCCAACTTCTTTTCGAGGGAATACATCTCCTCGTCGACTGGATTTTCACTACGAAATAAAGTCGTCATTAGATTACCCAATTATGGTCAATAGATGATGAAGAATCGGCATGGATTCTTTTGATTGGCAGTATCAATAATGATTATGTGCACATCGATAGTGCTAATACTATTGGGAATACAAATATCGCTTCACGACTCACTGACAATCATGCTTTAAGGGATTATGGTTGCTTCACGCGCGTGAGCCGGAAGTCAGCGAAGGTAGTCCATCTGCCGCTGTTGTCTTTCTGCTCCAGCAGCCACTGCCAGGCATCCTCTTCCGGCAACCAGCGGAAGGTTGTGTGGAACGGTCCATCCGGATATTCAAATACGAAGCGCAGGCTGTTGCCCTCACGCGTGCCGTAGCCCAGCGTCTCGGAAAAACGTCCGCCAAAAACGTCGATCAGGTGCAACACATATCTCTCGCTGAGCGCATCGAATCCGAGGAACCACAGCGCCTCGTAGTGTCTTTCCTCGCTGGGCGCGCTGGCCGCGGTCTTCTCCTGAATACGAAGAAACTGGTGATTCAGAATCCACTCAGCCCTGACTTCGTGATGCGCCTGGCGACCCATCACTTTGCCTTCGATCTTCCATGTCCCCGCCATGTGGTCAGCCAATTCATCGCGCCACTCCGAAGCCGGTCCCTGTGCGAGCGAGCACCCGGGGAGGATCAATGCTAGAGCAAACACAATGAGACGCGAGGGTTTCATTCCCCTTCCTCTCGGGTTCCCTTCAGAGGCTGGCCTAGGCGCTGAGCTTCGCAACTAATCCCCGGCACTCACGCGCGATCGCCCAGTCTTCCCGTGCGTGAATGACGAAGGCGCGAGCCGTCGAATCCGGCTGGGAAATGTCTTCGTCCGAAGTCACGGCCGCGTTTTTCTCCGGATCGAGTGCCAGCCCCAGGAATCCCAGGTTGGCGCAAACCGCGGCCCGTACTTCCGGGGAGCGCTCCCCGATCCCCGCGCTGAAGATCAGCGCGTCCAGCCCGCCGATACTGGCAACCATGCTGCCGATACCGCGCTGAATGTGGTGGACGAACATCTCAAACGCCAGCCGGGCGCGCGCGTCTCCCGCCTTCCTGGCGGCGAGAATTTGCCGCATGTCCGAGGATGTGCCGGAGATCCCCAGCAGTCCCGATTTCCGGTTCAGAATTTCATCCAGCTGTTCCCCGCTGAAGTGGTCGTGGCGCATGAGAAAGGTCAGGATGCCGGGATCGATGGCGCCCGAGCGCGTACCCATCATCAAGCCGTCGAGCGGCGTGAACCCCATGGTGGTGTCCACGCTGTGGCCGTGGCGAATGGCGGCGAGCGAGCAGCCGTTGCCCAGATGGCAAGTCACCAGTCTGAGGGGGTTCAGGTCTTTGCCGAGCAGCCAGGCCGCTCGCGCAGCGCAGTAGTGATGATTGATGCCGTGAAAGCCGTAGCGGCGAATCCCCCGATCCAGCCAATCGTACGGGCCGGGATACACCGCCGCGGCTTCCGGCATGTGACGGTGGAAGCCGGTATCGAAGACCGCCACCTGCGGAACCGGGCCGATCACCTTCTCCACGATCTCCATGCCTTCAAGCTCCGCGCAATTGTGCAGCGGAGCGAAGGCCGAGACGCGCTCGATCGCCCGCTTTACCTCCGGAGTGATCACCTCCGGTTCACGGTGATCCGGGCCTCCGTGGACCACGCGGTGGCCGACAACCTTAATATCAGACGGCCCCGCAACCGCCCGCGGCTCACGACTCCAGAGAGTGGCCAGCACATCCTCGATGACTTTTCGACGGCTCTCTACCGGACTCTGGGCCTTGACTGGCGATCCATCCGGGCCTCTGACCACAGAGCTCGCCACCTCGCCCTGCCAATCCACCGTTGCCGTCCACACGGGCGGAGGAGGATTGCCGGCAGGTTGGTCACCGACGTCGAACAGGGCGCTCTTCTGGCTGCTGGAGCCCGAATTGAGCACAAGCACCTTCATCGATTAGTACGGCCACTTCCAGTCCTTGATCTCCGGCATGTCGTCGCCGTACTCGAAGATGTAATTCTTGTGCTCCAGCAGCTTGTTTCGCAGGAACTGCTTGAAATGCGCTCCCACGCGCTGCAGACGCGGAACGCGGTCCACAGCGTCTCCCGCCAGGTGGAAGCGATCCAAATCATTCAGCACCGTCATGTCGAATGGCGTAGTGGTGGTTCCTTCTTCCTTGTAGCCGCGTACGTGCAGATTGTCATGATTGGCGCGGCGGTAGGTGAGCCGGTGAATCAGCCAGGGATAGCCGTGATAGGCGAAGATGATCGGTTTGTCAGTGGTAAACAGCGAGTCGAACTCGCGGTCGGCCAGGCCGTGCGGATGCTCGCTCGAGGGCTGAATGGTCATCAGATCGACGACATTGACGACTCGGATCTTCATGTCGGGGAAATGCCGGCGCAACAGATCCACCGCCGCCAGGGTTTCCAGCGTCGGGATGTCACCCGCACAGGCCATCACTACGTCGGGTTCGCCGCCTTGATCGTTGCTGGCCCACTCCCAGATTCCAATGCCGGTGGTGCAATGCGCGATCGCCGAGTCCATATCCAGCCACTTCAAGGCCGGTTGCTTCCCTGCCACGATCACGTTCACGTAGTGACGGCTTCGCAGGCAATGGTCGGCCACCGAAAGCAGGGTGTTGGCGTCGGGCGGAAGATATACGCGAACGATGTCGGCTTTCTTGTTCACCACGTGATCGATGAAGCCTGGGTCCTGGTGAGTGAAGCCGTTGTGGTCCTGCCGCCAGACGTGTGAGGTAAGCAGGTAGTTGAGAGAGGCAATCGGGCGACGCCAGGGAATGTCGCTCGTCACCTTGAGCCATTTGGCGTGCTGGTTGAACATCGAGTCCACGATGTGGATGAACGCCTCATAGCAGGAGAAGAACCCGTGCCGGCCGGTAAGCAGATATCCCTCCAGCCACCCCTGGCACTGGTGCTCGCTGAGCACTTCCATGACCCGGCCCTTTGTCGATAAGTGAACATCCACGGGAAGACGCGTTTCCATAAAAACCTTGTCCGTGACTTCGAACAACGCGTCAAGCCGGTTGGAAGCGGTTTCATCGGGTCCCATCACCCGGAAGTTGCGCGAGTCGAGGTTCAGCTTCATGACGTCGCGCAGGAAGCCCCCCAGAACCCGCGTGGCCTCGGCCGTCTCCGTTCCGGGCTTGGGCACCGGAACCGCGTAGTCGCGGAAATCGGGCATCTGAAGATCCTTCAGCAGCACGCCGCCATTGGCGTGGGGATTTGCTCCCATCCGGCGTGTGCCTTTGGGCGCCAACTCGCGCAGTTCGGGAATGAGCGTGCCGTTGGCGTCAAAGAGTTCCTCGGCACGGTAGCTCTTCATCCACTGCTCCAGTTGCCGCAGATGCTCCGGCTTGGTGGCCAGCTCCGACAAGGGAACCTGGTGCGCTCGCCAGGTGTCCTCCACCGGTTTGCCATCGACCTCCTTCGGTCCCGTCCAGCCCTTGGGAGTGCGCAGCACGATCATCGGCCACACCGGTGCAACCTCGGGCTCCCGCTCGCGAGCCTCCTTCTGCATAGCGTGAATCTCGGCGACCACGGTGTCCAGGGTGGCTGCCATCAGCTGATGCATGGCCTCCGGCTCGTGCCCTTCGACAAAGAAGGGGTGGTAGCCGAAACCGCGGAAAAGCTGAGTGAGATCCTGGTCGCTCATGCGCCCGAAAACCGTCGGGTTCGCGATCTTGTAGCCGTTCAGGTGCAGGATGGGCAGCACCGCGCCGTCACGAGCCGGATTCAGGAACTTGTTGGACAGCCAACTGCCCGAGAGCGGCCCGGTTTCCGCCTCGCCATCGCCCACCACGCAGCAGACCAGCAGGTCGGGATTATCGAATGCCGCGCCGTGTGCGTGCGAAATCGAATAACCAAGCTCGCCGCCTTCATGGATCGAGCCCGGGGTCTCCGGAGCAACGTGGCTGGGGATTCCCCCAGGAAAGGAGAATTGCTTAAACAGCCGCTGCATCCCTTCTTCGTTTTCCGAAATGTTGGGATAAAACTCGCTGTAGGTGCCCTCCAGGTAGCAGTTCGCCACCAGGCCGGGGCCGCCGTGGCCGGGACCGGTAATGTAGATCACGTTCAGGTCCAGCTTCTTGATCAGGCGGTTGAAATGCACGTAAATGAAGTTCAGCCCTGGCGTCGTGCCCCAGTGGCCCAGCAGCCTGGGTTTGACGTGCTCCAGGCGCAGCGGCTCGCGCAGCAGCGGATTCTGGTAGAGATAGATCTGTCCCACGGAGAGATAGTTCGCCGCCCGCCAGTAGGCGTCGATCTTCCGCAGTTCTTCGGAGGTGAGCGGCTGGTGTGGGGCGCTGACTGCGACGGCTTCGTTGGCGATTGCTGTATTCATAGGAATCCTCTGCTCGTGTGGTTATGGCTGGGTGCCGCTATTAGTGTTGCGAACGCCGGTTACAACAATGTTAACGTCCGAGGATGGCCGACTGATCCAGGTGATGATTGCGACGCGCAGAGCCGGGTTTGGACAACCAAGAGTCTTCGAGCAGAGAGTATCTGCCCGAAGAATGGTGGAATTCAACTTCTATGATCGAGAATTGATCTATCCGTCCTCGGCAGTCCTTCCCCGTGGGGCAAGAAGGCACCTCGTCCCCGATTAGCGTGGGTAGTTGTTGCCTCAGGATTTCGCACCCAGGCGATCCGATAACCGGATAGCGGCAGTCGTTATATATCTGCGGTTCAATATGTTACCAGAAAGACTTAAATAATATTGTTAAGGTACTCGCGACTGAGTCAGCGGGAAAAGGGCGCCCAAATGAGGCCATTCCAGAAGGCCCGCGGACCCCGGAAGCCAGTAGGCGCCGTACGACTTGTGTCCGCGCCTTTTCTGCGCCAGGCCGCAGCCAGCGCCCGCGTCGCGTTGGTGATATGTTTTTGCAGGACAGGTTCAGTGAAGACCAGCATCTTCGAAATCTTCAAGATCGGCATCGGCCCCTCCAGTTCGCACACCGTTGGTCCCATGCGGGCGGCGCGCGACTTCGCCGCGGCCATCGAGCGCCGCGGAGAGTTGGCTAGAGTCCAACGGATCGCCACCGATCTCTACGGTTCCCTCGCGCTGACTGGCAAAGGCCATGGCACGGATCGGGCGATCATGCTGGGCCTGATGGGCGAACTGCCGGACGCGGTGGATCCCAACTCTATCGATCAGAAGATCAGCCAGGTTCAGCTCGATCACTCTTTGCTGGTGCTGAAACGCCAGCCGATCCCCTTCCAACTGGAGTCGGATGTCCTTTTCCGCAAGACCGAAACGCTTCCCGGGCATTCGAATACGATGCGTTTCACCGCTTTCGGCGACGGCGGAAGTGTGATCGACACGCAGATTTACTATTCCGTGGGCGGGGGATGTATCAGCCGCGAGGGGGACGCGGCCTGTTTGCACGACGAGCGGCCTCCCGTGCCCTACCCCTTCGCCAGTGCGGCCGATCTGCTTCGTATTGCGGATGAGACCCGCCTGTCCATGTGGCAAATTGCGCTGGCGAATGAAAAGGCGTGGCGGCCAGAATCCGAGATCCGCGACCACGTCGAGCGGGTGTTTCAAACCATGGAGGAATGCATTGACCGCGGCCTTCGCACCGAGGGCGTCTTGCCGGGGGGATTGAACGTTAGGCGGAGAGCGCCGCGGCTGGCTCGCAAGCTGGCCGGCCAGAGCAGCAGCGATCCTCTGGCCCCGCTGGACTGGGTGAACGCCTTCGCTATGGCCGTCAACGAAGAAAATGCCGCCGGGGGCCGCGTGGTCACCGCGCCCACAAACGGCGCCGCCGGAATCATCCCTGCGGTAGGCCGCTACTATCTGCGTTTCACTCCCGGCGCTTGTTTCGAAGGAATTTTCCGCTATCTGCTCACCGCCAGCGCCATTGGCATCCTGTATAAGGAGAATGCTTCGATCTCGGGGGCTGAGGTAGGCTGCCAGGGTGAAGTCGGCGTAGCCTGCTCCATGGCCGCGGGAGGGCTGGCCGCCGCGCTGAATGGCACCAGCATGCAGATTGAGTACGCCGCCGAAATTGGCATGGAGCACAACCTGGGAATGACCTGCGATCCCATCGGGGGGCTGGTTCAGATTCCCTGCATCGAACGCAACGCCATGGGCTCGGTGAAGGCCATCAACGCCTGCCGCATCGCTATGAGAGAAACTGGCGACCACAAGGTTTCTCTCGACCAGGTGATTCAAACCATGTATCAAACAGGCCTGGACATGCAGTCGCGTTACAAGGAAACCTCCCTGGCCGGATTGGCGCTCAATGTCATCGAATGTTGAAGGCCGCAGCGGCGAGCGGAATTCCCCTGCAAGATTTCGGCTGGATCTTTTGTCTGAATTTTTGGGGTCTGAGTTTGGGCTCTGCATCTAGGTTTGCAAACCACCTGTTGAGAGCAAACTGAATGGCCGACACGATCTCGCCAGAAAAAACCGACCTGCAAGCCAGGTTCAAGCAACAGGCGGCGGAGTATGCCGTCCAATTTGTTCAGCCCGGGATGGTAGTCGGCCTTGGCACAGGGTCAACCGCCATCTTTGCCACCCGCCTCATCGCGAAGCTGCTTGCCGAAGGCAAGCTTCCGGGGTTGGTCGGCTTCGCTACCTCGCAGAAGGTGTGGGAGGAGGCGCAGCGGCTGGGCATTCCCATGATGGACGAGGCCATGCCGCGCGCGGTGGACGTAACCATCGATGGCGCCGATGAGGTCGATCCCGAGATGAACCTTATTAAGGGTGGGGGCGGAGCGCTGCTGCGGGAGAAAATCGTCGCTCAGGCCAGCCGCCGCGAAATCATCGCGGTGGATGAAAGCAAGCTCTCTACGTGCCTGGGCGCCAAGCATGTTTTGCCGGTGGAGGTCCTCGCCTTTGGCTGGCGCGCTCAGCAGCGCTTCCTGGAATCACTGGGAGCTCAGGCTTCGATCCGCAAGAACCGGGAGGGCTCCGAGTTCGTGTCCGATTCCGGCAACTTAATTCTGGACTGCGATTTCGGGCCTATCCGCCATCTACGGGAGTTGGCGGCAAAGCTCGATGCTCAGGCCGGAATCGTCGAGCATGGCCTGTTCATCGGCCTGGCCACCGACCTGGTCGTTGCCGGGCATGCAGGCATCCGCCACCTGAGGGTGGAGAACGGCCAAATAGTCGCCGCCTCCAACTGAGCCTCTGCGCGCGCGACAAAACTGCACTATCATTCTTGGAGTTTCCGAATTTCCGATACCGGCGGCTGGACTGGAACATCTCTAAGAGAAGGTATTCCAGCCAACTCAGCTGAGGAGCACCATGGCAGTGAGGAACGAGAATCGCGAGAGTTCCAGCGGGAAGCTGGCGACTCGTGCCAATGGTGGCTTCGAGTCGCGGACGGCTCCGGTTGTCGCCACCCTTTCCGGCCGGCCGCTCTACGCCAACATCGGAATTCCTCTCAACCTCGACTGGGTGCGCGATGTGCGCGTGAACACCAGCGCCGTGGAGCGCCGCGCGCAGACTTTGGTCTCTCGCCGCACCGTCAAGAAGGAGTACCAGGCCGCCTGGCTGCTGCGGGCTGTTTCTTGCATGGACCTGACAACCCTCTCCGGCGACGACACCGATGAGAGAGTGCGCCGCCTGTGCGCCAAGGCCCGCCAGCCCATTCAGCAGGAGCTGGTGCGGCGGCTGGAGATCGAAAAGTTGGAGCTGAAGGTCGCCGCCGTCTGCGTCTATCACACCTTTGTCGAAACCGCGTTGCGGGCATTGGAGGGCACCGGAATTCAGGTGGCTGCCGTCTCCACTGGCTTTCCTGCAGGGCTTTCTCCCCTGGCCGAGCGAGTGGCGGAAATTCGCCGCTCGGTGGAGACAGGCGCCCAGGAGATCGATGTAGTCATTACCCGTGCCCACGTCTTCGGAGGAAAATGGCAGGCGCTCTATGATGAGATTGCAACCTTCAGGGAAGCCTGCGGATCGGCGCACATGAAAGTCATACTCGGCAGCGGCGATTTGCTTACGCTGCGCAATGTGGCGCGAGCCAGCCTGGTTGCCATGATGGCAGGGGCAGATTTCATCAAGACCTCCACGGGCAAGGAACCGACCAACGCCACCTTGCCGGTCGGCGTGGTAATGACACGCGCTATCCGCGAATACGGCCTGGAGACCGGGATGGCTGTGGGGTTCAAGCCTGCCGGTGGCATCCGCACTGCCAGGCAGTCGCTGGACTGGCTGGCATTGATGAAGGAAGAGCTTGGCCTGCCGTGGCTTCACGCCAGCCTCTTCCGCTTCGGCGCCAGCGGCATGCTGGCCGATATCGAGCGACAACTCGAGTACTTTGCCACCGGAAGGTATTCGGCGGATTATCGGCATCCGATTGCCTAGGCTTAGGTCTTCGAGGTTGCTGACGATGGCATCGAGCGCAAGCAAATGAGCATTGTCGACAAGTATCTGAGCATGGAATACGGACCCGCGCTGGAAGACCCCCGCGAGGCGATAGCCTGGCTCGACCGCCACGGCCGTCGCTTCGGGCACTTCATCAATGGGGAGTGGCAGCAGCCTGCGGCCGGCGAGTTCTTCGACACTGCAGATCCCTCATCGGGAGAAAAGCTCGCGGCCGTCGCCCAAGGCTCGCCCGAGGACATCGATGCAGCGGTGCTGGCGGCACGCGCCGCCCTCGCCCCGTGGCAGGCTCTTTCTCCCCATGCCCGCGCCCGCTACCTCTATGCCCTGGCACGCCAAGTCCAGAAGCACTCGCGTCGCTTAGCCGTGCTGGAGACGATGGACAATGGCAAGCCCATTCGGGAGAGTCGTGATATCGACATTCCGCTGGTGGCGCGACACTTCTACTATCACGCGGGTTGGGCCCAATTGCTCCACCAGGAGTTCCCCGGCTACGTCGCCTGCGGCGTGGTGGGACAGATCATTCCCTGGAATTTTCCCCTGCTGATGGTGGCCTGGAAGATCGCGCCTGCCTTGGCTACTGGCAACACGGTGATCCTGAAGCCTGCGGAGTTCACTCCCCTCACCGCCCTCGCCTTTGCAGAAATCTGCCAGGAGGTCGGGCTGCCGGCGGGCGTGGTGAATATCGTCACCGGCGATGGCCGCACCGGCGAAGCCCTGGTCAAGCACTCCGCCGTGGACAAGATTGCCTTCACCGGGTCCACCGAAGTCGGACGGGCGATTCGCAAAGCCACCGCGCCCAGTCACAAGCGGCTGTCGCTCGAATTGGGAGGCAAATCGCCGTTCATCATTTTCGAAGACGCCGATCTGGACAGCGCCGTCGAGGGCCTGGTCGACGGCATCTGGTTCAACCAGGGCCAGGTGTGTTGCGCGGGTTCGCGTCTGCTGGTGCAGGAGAGCGTGGCCGACATCCTGATCGCCAAGGTCCGCGAGCGCATGGAAACCCTGCGCATTGGCGCTCCGCTGGACAAGGCCATCGACATCGGCGCCATCGTCGCTCCCGTTCAACTGGAGCGCATCCGCCGCTTAGTGGATCAGGGGGTCGCCGAGGGAGCCACTTGCTGGCAGCCTTCGACTGCCTTGCCGGCACGCGGCCTTTATTTTCCGCCGACCCTGCTCAGCAACGTGCATCCCACCTCCGTTGTTGCGCAGGAGGAGATCTTCGGGCCCGTGCTGGCCTCCATGACTTTTCGCACACCACGCGAAGCGGTGGAACTGGCCAACAACACGGTTTATGGCCTGGCTGCTTGCGTTTGGAGTGAAAGCATCAATGTAGCCCTGCACGTGGCCGCTCAGTTGAAGGCGGGCGTGGTTTGGGTGAACAGCACCAACCTCTTCGACGCCTCCTGCGGTTTCGGCGGCTACCGTGAGAGCGGCTATGGCCGCGAAGGAGGAAGAGAAGGCCTGCTGGAGTACCTCGAGCCCATCTGGTTCAAGCAGGCGCCGCTCCTTCGCCAGCCATCTCCTGCCGTGGACCTTTTACCCGACGGCCGAGCCGACCTTGCGACCCCAGCCATCGATCGCACGGTGAAGCTCTACATCGCGGGCAAACAGGTGCGCCCTGATTCCGGCCACAGCATAGAGGTGCGCGGAGCCGATGGCCGCTTGCTGGGCGAAGCCCCGCTGGGAAACCGCAAGGATATTCGCAACGCGGTGGAAGCGGCGCGAAAGGCCGACGCCTGGAGCCGTGCCACCGCCCACAACCGCGCCCAGGTGCTGTACTACATGGCGGAGAACCTGTCGCAGCGGGGCAAGGAGATCGCTGAGCGGCTGGCCGCCGTGGTAGGGCGGGAGCAAGCCGCCGCAGAGGTCAGCTACAGCATCGACCGCATCTTCTCCTATGCCGCGTGGGCCGACAAGTTCGAGGGAGTCGTCCACGATCCGCCGTTTCGCAATGTCACATTGGCCATGAACGAACCGATCGGCACGATCGGTATCGTCTGCCCTGCGGAGACTCCGCTCCTCGGCTTTGTTTCGCTCGTCATGCCGGCGATTGCGGTCGGCAACACAGTAATCGCGATTCCTTCCGATCTCTATCCCCTGATCACCGGTGACCTCTACCAGCTTTTTGATACCAGCGATCTGCCCCCGGGCGCAGTGAACATCGTCAGCGGGCGTTCGGCGGAACTGTTGATGGTGCTGGCCGAACATGACGATGTGGATGCCATCTGGTCGTTCGGAAGCGAGGCTAATGCCGCAACGGTCAAGGCGCTTGCGGTGGGCAACCTCAAACAGGTGTTCACAAACGAAGGCAGGGCGATCGACTGGTTCGACGCGCGGCAGGCAGAGGGCCGCTGGTTCCTCCACCACGCCACCCAGGTTAAGAATATTTGGGTCCCCTACGGCGAGTAGCCCCCGGGACATTCTTCCAGCGCAGCCCTCAACTCACGCCGCAGGTTGCGAACCTTTCGGCTTTCTCAGGTCCCGGGGCGGCAGAGTGCCGGCGCGGGATTGCTCCCGCGCGTGATCGGGTGTTCGAACGTGAAACAGTCTGGGAAGGTAAAAACGCTTGTAACAGGCATGGCAACGCACGGCCTGGAGAAAGGTGACCTCCAGCAGCACTTCCTCGAAGACATTCTTTGTGCGGGAAGTAAACAGTTGTTCTGAAGTCTGGCAGCGGGGGCAGACATGGCTGAAGGCCAGCATGGTTTCACCTCAAAGCGTTGCTGGTTTGCCAGATGGAATCTTTAGCGCGCCGCGCAGTCTGTATCTGTTGATGACGGGTACAGCATCTCCGCTGCCCAAAATTGCAACAATTACCTCGAGATTGCAACAGGAGAACAACAGTTGACAAGCCCGTTTGAACTTCGGCGCAAGTAATTCTGGTTTGCTTAACCCAGTGGAAAACCTGTCGCCTCATACCGTTATGGCGGAGGAACCGGCGGGTGAATCTCGGTAGAGCCGGCCGTGCGTAGCCTCACTGAAGTTCCGCCAGATCTGCGCGGAGTTTCTGGGTGGCACGGAAGAGCGTGCTCTTGATGGTGTTCTCGGTGGTGTGCAGGATGGTGGCCACCGTTTGCAAACGCATGCCGTGGTAGTGCTTCAGTTCAAAGACCATGCGTTCCTTGGGCGACAGTTTGTTCAAGGCCCGGTTCACCAGCTTCTGCAGTTCACGGCTGAGCGCGACCCGCTCCGGACTGGCGCTGGCACGATGATCCGGCACTCGATCGAGCACACTGCGTTCTTCCGCATCGGTGGTGAGTTCAGTTGTCACCTCTCGATTCCGAAAGCGATTTTTGCGCAGATGGTCGAGGCAGAGATTGGTCACGATGCGATACATCCAGGTATAGAAGGAGCAGTCGAAGCGGAAATTGCCCAAGTTGCGATAGGCTCGCAGAAATGCTTCCTGATAGATGTCCTGGGCATCCTGGTGGGATCCCGTTAAGTGAGTCGCCAGGCGAAGAACGGCCTGATCATAACGGCGAATCAATTCCTCGAAAGCCGGCTTGTCACCCTGTTGCGCCTGCCGGGCCAGCGTCTTCTCATCCAGGCTCAGGGACGGGCTTTCTGAGGCCGCACCTGAGTATGCCAGCGCCAGCGTCCGGCGGCTGCTTAGGCTTCCCCGAGTTTTGGCCAGCCCTGCCATGTCTGCCATCCACCTACACGCGTCCGCCTGACTCCCGGCGCAGCACCAGCAGCCCGATATCGTCATCGCGCTGGCTTCCGGCAAAGTCCGCCGCCGCCCCTAGCACGGAAAACAGCATGGCGGGAGCGGACAACTCCTGCGACTGCCTGGCCGCCGCCAGCAGCCTCTCGGCTCCGAATTCAACCCCCTGAGAATTGCGGCTGTCCACGATGCCATCCGAAAAGGCGAGCAGGCAGTCGCCCGGCTCGAGCGTCGTTGCACCGCGCGCAAACCGGGCCTGCGGAACCACCCCTAGAACCGGCCCGCCCGCCTGCAGCCGCTCCGCCGTGCCCCTGCGCCGCAACAGTTGGGCCGCCGGGTGCCCGGCATTGCAATACGTCAGCTTCCCCGACTCTCGATTCAAAGCGGCCAGAAACAGCGTGGTCAGCGGCGGTGCGAACTGCATCTTGCACAGATTGCGATTGATCGTTCCTACAGCCGCAGCCGGGTGCTTGCCTGCCAGCACTTGGACCCGGATCATGGCTACCAGGTGGGTGAACCACATGGCGGCATAGAGTCCCTTGCCCTCGATGTCGCCGATGGCAAACACCAACTCCGCGCCTTGCTCAAAAACGGTGATGAAGTCACCGGAAACGTGCCGCACGGGGAAGATCTCGCCGGCAAATTCATACGGAGAACGAACAATGTGACCCGCACCGCAGAGCCGGCGCTGCATTTGAGCAGCCTCAAACAGACCGCGCTGCAACTCGTCATGGCGATGCCGCAGATCTGCAAGTTGCTCCTCGAGAACCCGGTTCTTTCGCGTCAAACCAGCCAGGGTGTTTCGCTGAACTCGCCGGCCGGAGTCCTCCGCCGCGGGTGATTCCCCACGCTGCACGCACCGCTTGCGTATTTCCGCTCCCCTCTCCACAGTGCCCCCCGCGTATTACCCCACAAACTTGTAGCCGATCCCATGTACGGTCAGGATGAAATGCGGATCCTCTGGCTTGGCTTCCAGCTTCTGCCGCAAGCGCACGATATGGGCATCCACCGTGCGCGTAGTCGGAAAGCGCTCGTATCCCCAGACCTCCTCCAGCAGACGGTCGCGGCTGATCGCTTCCCCCGAGTGGCTGATGAAATACTTCAGCAGCTCAAACTCCTTGGACGAAATCTCCAACTGCTTGCCCTTGCGCGAGACCTGGCAGCTGCGCAGGTTCACTTCAACATCCCCGAAGGTGTAACGCTCGTGGTCCTTGGGACCGCCGTGGGCGCGGCGCAGAACCGCCTTCACCCGGGCCAGCAGTTCGCGAATGGAAAACGGCTTGGTCACATAATCGTCTGCGCCGAGTTCCAGGCCAACCACCTTATCCACCTCCTGGCCGCGGGCCGTCAGCATGATGATGGGAAGCGATGGACGCTTGGCCTTCAGCTGCTTGCAAACATCCAGCCCGCTCATGCGCGGCATCATGACATCAAGCACCACCAGATCGGGCGACTCGCTAAGCGCCCGCTCCAATCCAGCCACACCGTCGTTGGCGGTGATGACCTGGTAGCCCTCGTATTCGAAGTTGTCTCGCAAGCCAGCCACCATGCCGGGTTCGTCTTCCACAATCAGGATCTTGGCCATCTCTCTGCGTTCTCCAAAAAGTGATTGCGGTTCCCTAGATTGACGTCATTTGCGCTCCATTAGGCTGCACCGGAAGCGCGATGGTGAATTTGCTTCCCTGCCCGGGAGTGCTATCCACGGAAACTTCTCCGCCGTGGGCGTGCACGATGTGGCGAACCAGCGACAGACCCAGCCCGCTGCCCTTGGTGTTATGCACCAGCGGGTCGCCAACCCGGTAGAACTTCTCGAAGATTTTCGCCTGTTCGGTGCGCGGAATTCCGATCCCGTGATCGATGACTTCTAGTTTTACCGCGCCATTCTCGCGGTACAGGTTCACGCCGATGTACTTCCTGTCCTGCGAATACTTGAGCGCATTGTTCACCAGGTTCACCAGCGAGCGCGCCATGGCCTCCCGGTCCACGCGCAGCGGCGGTACGGGTTCGATCTTCTCTTCAAAGGTGAAGCCGTTCTGCTCGATCTGGTAGCGATAGGATTCCAGGGTGTTTTTCACCAGTTCGCGCAAGTCAGTCTCACGGAAGTCATATTCCTTGCGCCCGGCCTCGATCCGGGAGAAATCCAGGATGTTGTTGATCAGCGCGGTCAGCCGTTCGCTCTCCTTGCGGATGATCTGGTAGTACTCCTGATACTTTTTGGGGTCGCTTAAGCGGCCCAACTCCAGCGTCTCCGCATACAGGCGGATGAGCGAGAGAGGCGTTCTCAGCTCGTGCGAAACGTTGGAGACGAAGTCGGACTTCAACCGTGCCAGCGCAATCTCTCTGCTTACATTGCGGTAGGTGAGCACGACTCCGCCCGCCATCAGCAGCGAAAGTCCGCCCAGAATCAAAAAGCTGGTGTGCATGAATCGCTCACTCATGGCCTTCAAGGTTGTGCCACGCAATTTCATGCCGAGAGTGAGTCCGGGAAAGGCCCCTTCCATGTTGCGTTCCATCTCGGGAGTACCGCCATCCCATCCCGCTGACGCCGCCAAGGGAGCGGCTTCATTCTTGGGGTGCACGATCAAGACTGCGTTCTTCTTCTCCCCCGATTCCACGTTACGGCTCATCTCCGCTTCCAGCATCTCCGGGAAGAACTGATCGCGCAGATACTCGGCATCGAAAGCCACGCCTGCAATTGCTTTCTCGCCAGTTTCGCGATCGCGAAGCAGAAACAGGGGGATGGATTGATACAGGTGCTTCTCACCGCGACTGGGCCAGAAGTAATCGGAAATGTACGACTGAGCTTTGTCTTTCTCCTTCTTCTCTTTGGCTTCCAGCTTCTTCACAAACTCCTCAAAATCAGCTTTCAGCCAGGCATCGAGCAACTTGGTCAGGCCTTCGGATTCAGCACGGAAATCCGCTTCCCTGAGGCGGTGAGGTTGAGAACGCAGCTTGAGGCCCTTCCCCGGCTCATAAACGAAGACATGGGCGGCATAGGGATGAGAAGCCAGAGTCTTGTCCAGGTTGGCTTCGCAGATATCGCCCAGTGCGGGAAGTTCGTCGCGCACGTCATCCGTCAAGGCAAACGCCTTCTGGTTGATGTGCTTCTCGGAAATGGCCAGCACTTCGTTGAAGTCGCGCTGTAGCAACGCCTCGATGGCACGATCGCGCTGAATCGTTCGCAGGTGCAGCACGCCGACGACTATCAGCGCGGCCGCGGGCAATACGATGGCGAGCTCCAGCGTCAGCAGCAGCCGAGTTCGCTCATTCCATCGCGGTTTCGTCTTCATATCCTCTCCGGGGCCCAAGCACTTCCGTGGTACCGCATGCACCATACCTCAGTGGCAGGTGGCGTGTGTGAAGTGGAAGTAAAGAAAAGTAAAAAGTTGTAAATCGGTATTGGAACAGGCAACCCGCGTTGGGGCTTCAACTTAGCCGATGGCGCCTCTCCGAGAACAGTCGCACGGGGCGATTTGAGCTCTTACAAATCCAGGTACCAGGGCACCGTCACCGTGACTACTCGCCGGTTGCCCTTGGCGAACAGAAGCAATCGCAGCAGTTCGCCCCGCTGGTTGTGGAGCAGATACTCGTACCACTTCCGTTCCACCATTTCCGGAATCAGCACCGCGATCAGCCGATCGGGATGGCTTCGTTCCAGCTGCAGCACATAATGCACGATGGGCAGAATGATGAAGCGATAGGGCGACGGGATGGTGATCAGGTCGGGGACGGGAAATCCCGCTCGCCGCGCCGGTTCGGCTGCAAATTCTTCCCATTCCTGCGGTGTGATTGCGGGATCGTCCTCGCAGGCGGCGACATGCACGGCATGTACGTCGCGCGAGATGGTCAGCGCGAATTGAACCGCATCTTTAGAGATCTGACTCCAACTCTGCACCGGGATGACAACCTTCGGAGGCCGCAGGCCTTGCAACTCTATCGGCGACGCGCAATGAATCTGCTGTTTCACCCGGCGGTAATAACGATTCACCGACAGCATGGCCAGAAACAGCATGGGAATCAGCAGCATGGTCATCCAGGCGCCTTGCACGAACTTGGCTACCAGAACCACGCTTACTGTGATCCCCGTAGCCACGGCGCCCACGCCATTCACCAACATGCTGCGCCGCGCTCCGGCCCCCCCGGTGCGGTACCAGTGCACTACCATCCCGGCCTGCGAAAACGTAAAGGCTAGAAACGCACCTACCGCGTACAGAGGAATGAGGCGGTCAGTCACTCCGCGAAAAGCAATCAGAAGGATCCCGGCCAGCACTGCCAAAACGTAGATTCCGTGTGAAAACACCAATCGCCTGCCGGTCACCGCGAAGGCCTTGGGCAGATATCCATCCGAGGCGATGATGCGGCACAGGCGCGGGAAGTCCGCAAAGGCTGTGTTCGCCGAAAGCGACAGCACCGCGAGGATGGAGGCAATGGCGACGTAGTAAAACACTCCTTTCCCGGTGACGGCGCTGGTCAGCATGGAGAGTACGCTGTCATAACCCGGCCGGCCGGGATCGGTAGCGCTGATGTTGTACGCGCGTACCAGGTAGGCAATACCCAGCAGCAAAGTGATCAACAGGCCAATGATCACGGTGAGCGTGTGCTGCGCGTGACGGGTTTCTTTGAAGGCCTTCACCCCATTGCTTACCGCCTCCACTCCCGTCATAGCCGTGCAACCGCTGGCGAAGGCTTGCAGCAGAATCCACCAGCTCACTACGGCAGTGGTCGCGGCTATTCGCGGTGGAGACAGAACGGCAACCGGATGTCCGCCGCTGGCCGCTGTCTTGACAAGGCCGATGGCGATCACAATCAGCAGGCAGCCGACAAACATGTAAGTCGGGACCATGAACACCGTGCCGGTTTCGCGCACCCCGCGCAGATTCACCAGCAATACCACCAGTAGAATCAGCAGGCAGAGTGCCAGGGTTCTGGGTTGCAAGGCAGGCACTGCGGAAACTAGCGCACCCACTCCGGCCGAGATTCCCACAGCAACGGTCAGAATGTAGTCGATCATCAAGGCAGCCGCCGCCACCAGCCCGGCCGTGGTCCCCAGGTTCTGCCGCGCCACGGTGTAGGAACCGCCCCCACTCGGATAAGCCTCGATGGTCTGGCGGTACGAAAAATACACGATCAGCAGAAGCAAGCTGATAGCGGCATTGATCAGCATGCTGTAGCGGGCGCCCAGCGTCCCCAGCGGGATCAGCAGCGTGAGTGCAGCCTCGGGCCCGTACGCGGCAGAGCTGAGGGCATCCAATCCAAAAATCGGAATGCCGGCGGCGATGCCAATCCTGTCGGCACGCGCCTCCGCCGAAGCCAGCGGTCTCCCCAGGAGCAGGTCGAGCGAAGACATCCGGGCATTATCGCGGCGCCGACCAGCCTTGCCAAGTTAACCGAATGTTAAAGATTCCGATGAAATGGCGTGCAGGCTCACAGCGCGGTTTCCGGCGTGGCCCTTACCCTCCACTTCGAGCAAACTTTTCAGGCGCCGGATTTGAAAGCCCTGTGCTGCAAGATTTTGTGCCGGGCGCACCGAACGGAGCGTCCAATTCTTATCAGTGAGCAATTCGCTCCCAAGCCAACCGGGTAAGAGCGACGGAAAGCGCAAACTCGATCTCCGCGCAGCGCTGCCGGAGATATGGGAATTGGTGCGCCCGCGCAAATGGCTGCTGGCGCTTGGCCTGCTGCTGATGGCGGTCAACCGCGTCTCGGGACTGGTGCTTCCGTATTCAACCAGGTTTCTTATCGACAACGTGGTCAGCAAGCGACAGGTGCAGCTGCTGCTGCCGATCGTCTCCGCGGTCCTGCTGGCAACTCTCATTCAGGGTGCCACTTCCTTTGCTCTGACCCAGTTGCTCTCGAAGGCCGCTCAGCGGCTCATCGCAGAACTTCGGCTCAAAGTGCAGGACCACGTAGGAAGGCTCCCGGTGGCATATTACGATTCCAACAAGACCGGGGTTCTTGTCTCCCGCATCATGTCCGACGTGGAAGGGGTTCGCAACCTTCTCGGCACCGGACTGGTCGAGTTTTTTGGCGGCTTGCTCACGGCTGCGATCGCCTTGGTTGTCCTGTTCCGCATCAGCGCCAGCATGACCCTCATGGCGATTGGATTCCTGAGCGTCTTCGCGCTCGCCCTGCGCAAGGCCTTCGCTACCATGCGCCCCATCTTTCGTGAGCGCTCGAAAATCAATGCCGAGGTGACCGGCAGGCTTACCGAGTCCCTGGGCGGCGTCCGCGTGGTCAAGGGATACCATGCCGAAGCGCGCGAGCACGCGGTGTTCGGCAGGGGTGTCCAGCGTTTGCTCGCCAACGTCTTGAAGACGCTGACCGCCACTTCGGTGATGAGTCTTTCTTCCAGCGTGCTGCTCGGCCTGGTCGGCGCCTCGGTCATGTTCGTAGGAGTACGGCAGATTCTGGCCGGCACGCTCACCCTGGGCGGGTTCTTCACCTACACCATGTTTCTCGGCTTCATGGCTGCTCCCCTGTTCAGCGTCGTGCAGATTGGGACGCAACTTACGGAGGCCATCGCCGGGCTGGAGCGCACGCGCGAAGTGCTAAGCGAGCATCCTGAGGATGAAGACCCGCGGCGCGTGGTTTCGCTGCCCGCGATCTCGGGCAACATCGAGTTTCATCATGTCGATTTCGAATACGAGCCCGGCAAGCCGGTGCTTCAGGATGTGTCGTTCCAATCCCGCCCCGGAACGGTGACCGCGCTGGTGGGATCCTCTGGGTCCGGCAAGTCGACGATCATCGGCCTGGTGGCCGCATTTCACAACCCCAAAGCCGGCACGGTTCTGGTGGATGGGACCGACCTTGCCACTGTGCGGCTGGACTCGTATCGCACCCATCTGGGTACGGTTCTGCAGGACTCATTTCTGTTCGACGGCACAATTCGCGACAACATAGCGTTCTCTCGCCCTCAGGCTTCGGAAGACGAGATCCTGCGCACCTCACGCATCGCGCGTGTGGACGAATTCGCCGAGCGTTTCAAGGATGGATACGACACGATCATCGGTGAACGCGGTGTGAAGCTGTCGGGAGGACAGCGCCAGCGCGTCTCTATCGCCCGCGCCATTCTGGCTGATCCCCGCATCCTGATTCTGGACGAGGCCACCTCCAGCCTCGACTCCGAGTCCGAGCAACTGATTCAGGAAGGCCTTGCCTACCTCATGCAGGGCCGTACAACCTTCGTGATCGCCCATCGTCTCTCGACGATTCGGCGTGCTGACCAGATTCTGGTTGTCGAGGCGGGACAAATCATCGAACGTGGCACACACCAATTCCTCTACGCCGCCGGCGGGCGTTATTTCGATCTTTACAACCGGCAGCACGGTTTGGAAATGAATCTGTTTCTGGCGCCGGGAGAGGGCGACCAGTGGGAGCAGGCGGAAAAACTCACGGAGACCAACGGGCGCGAGCCTGGCGTAAGCCCGATCAACATCATTCGAGGAAGTGGAACGTAGGCTGGAGAGTCACCGGTACAGGAAACCCGCCCGAACGGGTGGCGCTGCTGAGGCGCGGCTTCCTGCAACGCCTCGGCAATTTTCAATGGCACGTACCGCGCTGATCGAGATCAGTTCCCACTGTCTGAATCTGCCGGCCACTGGTCATCGGTGGGTTGCCAGCTCTTATCCGGGTTGTAACGATCCATTTTTTTGACGATGTTGAGAGAGTCGGGCCCTAAGTCCTTTTGGTACACGATGCCGTCGTAACTGACAATGAACGTTTTCACCCCGGTGACGCGGTAGTCGGCTGGCACCGCAACCAGCGCGAAGCCGCCAATCATGACCCCCTCGATCACATAGTCGAGCTGTCCCAACGGCGCCGCAGGCCCCTGTCCTTTCAAAACCTTGAAGTAGTAGCCGTGGTAAGGTTCATGCTTGCTCGTATAGCCTTCCTCGATAGCGCGAGCGACGCCTTCGCCAATCGGACCTCCTGGCGTGCCATCCTCGTTCCGCCAGTACAGACCATCGCGTTTTCCCGGTGTACTGATGATCTTCTGCGCATACTGGTTGACGCCGGAATTGTCATGGATCTCTGACGCGTATTCCTTCTGTGCCTCTACAAATCCACGACACACCTGAATGGCATCCAGCTCGTTGGAGCCAATGCGCCGGCGCAGAATCTCATCGTGGCCTTGTTTGGTATCGAAATACCATTTTCCCGCCTTCTTAACCAGTGGAACGGGGAACGGCCAGTCGTCGTTGCCTATTGACA
>Ga0187788_10000041_pt1 | contig 27044 bp, 21 predicted proteins | sample 1015_BV01_MP10_2_FD_133008 | JGI IMG/M metagenome (GOLD analysis project Ga0187788, IMG submission 133008) | Tropical peat soil microbial communities from peatlands in Department of Meta, Colombia - 1015_BV01_MP10_20_MG | ecosystem: Environmental > Terrestrial > Soil > Wetlands > Peat | place...
AAGGTGGTGATGTTGCCGCTCGAGTCCTGCAGGCGAACCGTGCGCGCTCCCAGATCAGCATTGCTGGCAACGGTCGCTGTGAACTGAATGCCTGGAATCGGCGGGCGGTCGGTGGATTGAATCGTCACAGGGTTGCTGATTGCGATGTCACTTGGCCCCGAGATGGTGACCTGCATGTTTCCCGAAAGGCCAGGACCAAACAGGATTACCTGCGCGATTGCGCCGCGATGAATGATGTCACCCGTGTTGCTGGCAATGCCCTGGGTGTTGGCGCCCAGGTCCTCGGCATTGGGAGCCGTGGTGGAGGTTGGCGATGCCAAGGTGATGTCGATGCCGGTGGTCGGCTGACCGGCAGCCACCGTCACCGTGGTCGGCGCACCCACAGGAAAGCTGGTGCTGCCGCTCCCGCCGCTGCTGCTCGAGTTTCCGGAAGAACCGCCGCCGCCACAAGCTGCCAGGACCACACAGAAAAGCAGAATTGCCCCTAATCGATACACGGCCGTATCCCCTGGTTCATAGCATACCCATTAGAAACGCGATCGAGCCTCCGGAGTTGCATAAGAAATTGTCACGGATGTGTCCGAAGTGGTAACGGCGGATTGCACATAAGGACAGATGGCCCATAGAATGACTGGTCAGTTCGATGGCCCCGGCTCTCCTTGACAACCCCGCCGGCATTCGCCAGTTGCGCTCGGTGCTGCTGCGCTGGTTCGACCGCGATCAGCGTGATCTTCCCTGGCGCCGGACCTCGGACCCTTATCGCATATGGGTGTCTGAAGTCATGCTGCAGCAGACGCGCGTGGCTGCGGTGCTGGAGCACTATGGCCGCTTCTGCGAGAGGTTTCCGACCCTCGCGAGCCTGGCGTCGGCGAAAGAAGAGACCGTCCTTGCCGCCTGGAGCGGGCTAGGCTACTACCGGCGAGCCCGCAACCTGCAGGCGGCGGCGAAAAAAGTGGTTGCTGAATTTGACGGCCAGATTCCGCGAGGGATTACACAACTTCGGCTGCTGCCCGGAGTCGGGCGGTACACGGCGGCGGCGATCGCCAGCATCGCTTTTCGGGAACCAGTGGCGCTGGTGGATGGCAATGTGGAGCGGGTGATCAAGCGGGTCGTGGCGGAGCCCCTGGCGAGAAATGGCCGGGTCTGGGCTGTGGCGGAAAGACTGCTCAGCCGTCGTCGTCCGGGTGATTTCAACCAGGCGATGATGGAGTTGGGGGCCACGATCTGTCCGCCGCGTGAGCCTCGTTGCCGTCTGTGCCCCCTTTACGCCTGGTGCCGCACGCGCGGGCAACTGGCACGGCGCGCGGCGAAGGAGATACGACGCAAGGCGGAGCTGCGCTGTGACTTGCACGCTGACCGGGATCGGGTGTACCTGGTGCGGCGTAGCGGCGCCGCCAATCTGATGCCCGGAATGTGGGAACTGCCGGCGCACCGGCCTACGCGCGACCGATCCGGGGAGGCCGCGGTCTTGAATCATTCGATTCTGAGCACCGACTACCGCGTGCAGGTTTTTCGTCGAGATGGCGAGGCGCGAGGAGGGCGGTGGGTAAAGAGATCACGCCTGGACGAGATCCCGCTGACCGGCTTGACCCGCAAGATCCTGCGGCATTTTGACCTTATCTAGAATCCAACCTGCAGGAGGAGGAAAAACATAAATGCCTGCGTTGACGGCTGGAACAAACGCACCCGACATCACCCTGCCCGACATGGAGGGCAAGAAGTTTTCGCTGCAGGAGGCTCTCAAGAAAGGCCCAGTAGTGGTGGTCTTCTTCAAGATATCCTGCCCGGTTTGCCAGTTCGCTCTGCCCTACCTGGAGCGGGTGCATCACGCCGTCCGAGGAAAGAATGCCAGCGTCGTGGCCGTGTCGCAGAACAATAAGCGAGACACGGCGGCATTCCTGCGGGAATACGGAATTACATTTCCGGTGCTGCTCGACGACCCGCACCGCTATCCGGTGTCGAACGCCTACGGGCTGACGACGGTGCCGACCATCTTCTACATTGCGCCGGGAGGCGGAATCGAGGTGGCCAGCGTGGGCTGGTCGCGCGCCGACCTGGAGGACATTGCCAGGAAGCTTGCTGAGCGCGTAAATACCAGTAAAATCAATGTGATTCGAGCCGGCGAAGAGGTCCCCGACTTCCGCGGAGGCTGAGGATCGTTGAACTGACCGCAGGCTGCGGACAAGGCGAGCAACCGAGGTTCCCAGGAGGCCCGGAGCGAACCGGGCCTGATTCCTTCGCGACAATATCGGGAAGCGACTGAGCGGTGGAAAGCCGTGGTGGAAGCCGATATTCGACGTGATGGCGATCTCCGCGACGGGCCGCGCAGAAAAAGTCTTGCCAAGCATGTTGGTTCCTGAATATCATCCACAGCTTGCTGGCGCCCCAACGCCGGCAATCTGGCCGTGAGGCCAGCGGACTTGGTTGATGTTTCGGTACTCTGCAGCGCCACTTGACGCAAAGATTCGGGCTCACCTGCTCCGCGGAAATCCACAGGCGGATGGCGGGGAGCCTTTTGGTTTTGCGGCAACGTTCAGACACGGAAACACAGCCTGGTACTTCCGAATCGGGAACGCCTTCTGACAATAAAGGAAAGCCTTAATGATCGGGAGGAGAACTGACACCCAGCGCAGAGGCGAAAGGAGTAAGTTGTGAGAGAAAAAGGCACGGTAAAGTGGTTCAATGGAGCCAAGGGTTACGGTTTTATTCAGCGCTCCACAGGAGAGGATGTATTCGTCCACTACTCGGCGATCCAGGAATCGGGATACCGCTCCCTGAATGAGGGCGAGATGGTGGAGTTCGATCTGTTGAAAGGCCCGAAGGGCTACCAGGCAGCCAACGTCAGCCGCGTCTAGCAACTTTCATCCGAAGTACCACCCTCCCCCAAAGGGAGGGTTTTTCTTTGCGGCCGCGCCGCTACTTCAGCTCCAGGGTGACGATGTCGCCGTCGTTCTTGCCCCCCGCGCGGTAGTTGACCAGCACATTGCGGTTGCGCCAATCGCAAGAAAAACTGTCTTCGCCGATGAGAAGCATCTTCTTGTAATCGGCAGAGCGCATCTTCATGGTCTTGCCGTTGGCGATCAGGGTCAGGACCGCAACCGGCGGCGCCGAGCAGTCGCAAGCGATCAGCTTCCCGTAGAGATAATTCACGGGCCGGGTGTCGGGGGCTTCTTCCACGACGGGTTTTTCCTCTTCGCCGGCCAGAGGCGCGGTTTTGCGCCATTGAGGGGCAGTAATGTCGTCCCTGGGCTTGGGTTTGGTGGGCTCATTCTTGGCCACTCCCAGCCCGGGGCCGATGCCTACCGTGGCCTTGCCTTGCCTGGCCAGCTCCAGGGTCTTCATTTGCTGTGCAGTAAGTTGCGAAATCTTGGGATTGGCGCTCTTTTCCAGGCGAAGCAGAACGGCCTCCGCCTGATCCCAGTTCTTTGTCTGCAGATATAGGTTCGCGAGATTGACGCCATAGAGCTCCTTGCTGGGATTCAGCTCGATGGCTTTCTTGATTGACGCGATAGCAGCGGAATAATCGCCCGACATGCTATCGGCATATGCCAGCAAGTTATAGGCGTCGGCCAGCGTGGGATCGATCTCGATGGCGAGCTGCAGTTGCCGTTTCATCTCCGCCAGGTTGTCCGGGGGGCGGCCCGCCAGCACCGCCCGGCGGTTCATCAGCAGCGCTACCAGGTAGTGGATCTGGGCGTCGCGGATGTCTCTCTGCGTGGCTTGCTGGAAGTAACGCTCGGCGGTGTCGAAATCATTCTTGGACAGGTAGCTGTATCCCAGGCCACGGTTGGCGACCGGGTTCTCGGGGTCCTCCTTCAGGATCCTCTGGAACTCAGCCACGGCCTGGTCTCTGTGGTCCTTGGAGTGAGCATGCAGGTCGGCCAGCGTCGCCTGCACCGTCAGATCATCCAGGCGACGCACGACATAGGTGGTTTCATCCATCGCCGGCGCGGGCAGGCGGAACGACTTGCCTTTGCCGTCGAAGTATTCGTGCAGCGTCTTGTCGAGCTGAGCCGGGTCCATCCCGAAGGCCCGCTGGATGGCTTCGGAAATAGGCATCTTTTCAATCTGAGCCAGCTGCAGGTATTGCGCTGCCTGCGGCATCTTGTTACTCGACATCAGCCAGTGCACCACCAGCCAGGATTGCGCATAGAAGATGGAGCGGGTGCCGCCCTCGTTATAGGTGGAAGAATCGTGCTGCACGCCGAACAGATCTACGACCTTCAGCCAGGGGAAGCCGCCGAGTATCTGCGGCAGGCCTTCGGGCACCTGTCCGTATTGCACTTCCTTCCTGTCGAAGCGCAGGGTGGAGAAATATTCGGCAAAGCCCTCGTCGAACCAGGGCGGGATGGGCGGCAGGTTGGCGTTGAGCAACAGGTGAGCGTATTCGTGAAAAACCGTCGTCCAGCCGGACTCCACGGAGAGATCGAGCACGATGAAGTTCTCGTCCTCCGCTCCTTGGAAGAAGCCGGTTAACGAGACGGGTTGCCCCTTCCACATGGGCGCGTAGGGAATCATTTCCTGGGTGTTGCGGAAGGCAACGATCTGCAGCGGTATGGAGAGGTTGACGCGCGTCTTATTGAAAATTGTGCCAAAGACGGAGCGCATCTGCTCGAAGCGGAGAAGCACCGCTCGTCCGGCCTTCTCGCCGCCATCGGTTACCAGGACGAAATGCGGCGATCGCACTTCGATCCATCCTTGTTCTGCGGCCGGAGAGGAGAAAGCCAGCAGGAGGAAGCAGAGGAGCGCAAGACGGGATTGGAGCCGGCGGCCCATACGTCGCCTCTTGCACGAGCAAGAGCGGAAGATTCTTCGCTTCGCCTGGGATTTCATCAGCGGGCTCAAGAAGCCCACTCAGCCTTTTCCATGCTAGCACGATCGCCCTGGCGGAGCGTGCACCCGGGCCGGAGAAGGCATCCCAAACCGAGGCCGTTGCACAGCACGGGCAGAAGTGAGAAGCTACCCCCTGCCCTCCGGAGACAATTCCCATGAGCGACAGAAAGTACAGGCAGCCTGGGTACCAGGATCGCGGCCAAGAGGGATCCAAGAAGCCAGAGCCGCGGCCTAAGAAGCAGGAGACGTTCGGACCTCGTGCCCTGCAGATGCCGGGAACGCGGACGGTCTCGCGTTGCGCGCAGTGCGGAACCATTCTGCAGATGCTGAGCGAGCCGCTGGGGCAATGCCCCAAGTGCGGCTTTGCGCTGCACTCCTGCAAGCAGTGCACCTACTTCGATCCGGCCAGCCGCTTTGAGTGCCGGCAGCCGATCCCGGAGCGCATCTCGCCCAAAGATACGCTCAACAACTGCCAATTTTTTGCCGTCAAGACTGCGGTCGAGCGAGAGACGTCCACTGCGGCCAGCCGGGTCGACGACGCCCGCCGGGCGTTCGAAAACCTTTTCAAGAAGTAGCACTCAGAAATTGGGATTCGCCTTCCGCATGTGAACTTCGGCGCCCTGGTTCTGGAAATGAACTTCGTCCATCAGAGTGCGGATCAGGTAGAGCCCGCGGCCGTGGGTGAGGTGAAGGTTCTCCGGGCTGACAGGATCGTGCAGAAGACTGGGATCGTAGCCCGGTCCTGGGTCCCGGACCACCATCGTGATGCCCTGGTAGACATCGTAGGCCACCCAACACTGGATTGACTTGGTGCCGTCGTCCGCACAGCCGTGGAGCACGGCGTTGGCCAGCGCCTCCTGCAGCGCCAGCGCCACTTCAAGGTGAGTGCCCGACTCTTCTCCCATCAGTTCCCGTGCAAGATCGGTGACCGCGTCTACAACCGGTGCAATGGCCTTCACCTCGGCGCGAATCTCGAAGTAAAGCTGGGCGGGTTGGCGAGAGCACCCCTGGGTGCAATCGGGCATCAGCTGAGGTTTCAGAATAAGCGAGGTCATCACGACCGAATCTCGTAGTTTAGATGCAGCAGCCGGCTTTCGGCTACTGAAACTTGTGGGCCGACGATCGCCCCCAGGAATCAACCCTGACACTTTCTTACGTTTGCAGTAGCTCTAGTATGAGCGGCAATGGCCGCGCAGTCCCTCGTCTTGTGCAGGGATCCGGAAGTCCTTCGAGTCTTGTGCCCCCTGCTGTTCGAGCTGAACATTGGAGTCGAGATCTGCCTGGGATTCACCGGCGCCAGCCGCCTGCTGCAAAAGCGCAAGTTCGACACCGTGATTGTGGAAGTGGAGTCGTCGGGTACGGGTCTTGACGTGCTGCAACAGCTGCGCAACGACGAAGTCCACCGCGGGACCATCGCCGTCGGGGTGGTGGACGACTACCAGCTCATGAAATCGGCCTTCGCCCAGGGAGCGAACTTCGTGCTGAGCAAGCCGGTGTCCGCGGAAGATGCGAATCGCATTCTGAACGTGACCAAGGGCCTGATCACGCGGATGGTCCGCCGCTTTCTGAGGATTGCAGTCGAAAGCGTGGCGCACGTCAGTCTGCTGGGCTCTGCCGAGCCCGCCGTGATCATCGATCTAAGCGAGGGCGGAATGATGTTCCAGGCCCTGGACACGCTGGAGACCGGCGCGGTGCTGCCCCTGGCATTCTTCGTTCCCGGTACCGGGACCCGGATCCAGGCGCGAGGGCATGTGGTCTGGTCCGACTCTTCCGGCCGCGCCGGAGTTGAATTCGATCAGATCAGCGACAGCGATCGCCGCCGCCTGAAGCAGTGGGTGACCAGCAGCGTTCGCGAAGCCGGTTCGACGGCCGGCGCCATCGCCGCAGTGACCAATGCGGGCGTCCTGCCCAGCCGTGTGCGCCTGCTGGCGCGCTGGATGCGACCCTTCGCTCTGGCCGTGGACCTGTTGATCGTAACAGCGGCAGCGACCCTGTTCTGGCTGATCGGAGTCTGGTTCAGCCAGCCCGGCGGACTGCGGTTGCCGGCGGCACTGCTGGTCAGCATCGGCTTATTCACAGCATGCCTGTATGCAGCGCTGTTTCGCATCACGGACACACGCCTGCCTGGAACCCGAGTGGTCGAGTTGCTGATGTCGGCAGGTGGCAGGGACTAGGAATTGAGTCGATCCTTCTCTTGGATCCCGCGCGGCAATCGTTGCACCAGCAGCCAACGCTGGTGGACTTCGCGATGGCACAACCGCCGCGCAAGTATTCTTCACAGAGTGTATTGGAATGCAGCTCGCCGCAACGACCCGAGGCGGCGAGTGCCGAGGTTTCTGCCTCGGGCGGCTTGCCATTGAGCCCGCATCCTACCTCCGCGCTCGATGGACAATTTGCGCTTCTCAGGGGTGTACCGGGCTGGCCGGGTCCTGCTTGGATTTTCCTCCGCCGCTGGCAGCCAGCGCCACCCCCACTGCGCCGGCGGCGGCTGCCGCCCCGAGGATGGCCTTGGTATTAGGGCTTTTGGCGCCGACCGTGCACTTGCCGTCGGTGCGCATGGACTTGTTGATGATGAGAGTCGTCCCCGGCTGTACCGTCTGCGAGCAGTTGCCTTCGGTGACCTTGAGGGCCTCATCGTGAGCTGTGATTCGAATCTCGTCCCCCTTGGACGAGACGTCGTACTTTGCGGACGGGGGCTTGGCCGCAGACACGGTGATCTCGCGGATCACCAGGGACAGCCCGGAAGTGGTAGCGATCTGCGCTACGCCAAAGGCCATCTCGGGCTTCCCCTTCTGCAGGGTCAACGCAGTGTTCGGAGAGAGCAGGATGGTGCTGCCCGCGAGGGTGATTCTGGCAGTTCCGTCGGCATCGGTCTGTACAATCTCACCGGGGAAGACGAGGGAGACATCCGCCACCGGGGTGTGATTCACCTGCACCGAGCCCGTGGAATACAAAACAGCGGAGCCATTCTCCTGGTCGGAGCCGGCGATGGAGGTCGTACCTGAGGGAGTTGGTGTCCCGTGCGGTGGAGCAACCTGCGGCGAGGCTGAGGTGGGAGTGGTATCTTGCCCGGCGGTTTGCCCCGTAGAGACTGGCGCTTGCGCGAGGATGAGCAGGCAAGCAGCCCCATTCCTGAATGTCTTTTTCAGGGAGAAAGAAGACCGCATCCCCAGCCAACGTAGGGGATGACCAATGAGGGCGTCAAACCACACCAGTAATGTCGCGCGTTACGCCGGTATCGCCAATAGTGAACTGTATTCCCGGCCAGTGTCCGTAGGGACAAGCTGACAATTTCGAAATTCGTCTCGCATACAAGCGAAGGATCAGCCCAGATTTGGTTCACGTTTGTGCCAGTCTGTCGCCTGCTCAAACGCGTGAGCGAGACGAAGAAGCGTATCTTCCGCGCCCGCTGAAGCGGTGAGTTGCATCCCTATCGGCAACCCTGTGCGCGTAAAGCCACAAGGTACAGAGATAGTCGGCAGCCCGAAAAAGTTGATCGGCCGGGTGTTGTGCAGCATCAGCAATTCCTTCGCTCGAACACTGCTGGGATCGCTCTCCAGGTCCGCAATCGCGAAGGCAGGCACTGGGGTGGTGGGAGTAATCAGAACGTCCACCTCATCGAACACTCGCGAAACGGAACGCCGCATCAGCTCCATCTGACGCCGGGCCTGGATATAACCCGACGCTGTAATCTCCGCCCCCGCCTGAATTCTCTTGAGTGTCTGCGGCTGATAGAGTTCAGGACTCTTGGATACGTGCTCCTTGTGGTATGCGTATGCTTCCGCCTGGATGATGGGAAGGTATGGGCTCGTGACAGAGGCGTATGTACCATCCGTAGCCAGCGGCGCGAGGTCGCGCTGCGTGGCAGTGAGTGTCTTCAGAACAGAGAGCGCTGACCCCATGGCCGCCTGAATCTCCGCATGGACTCCCTCGTAGAAAAAATCGCGCAGAATTCCAAGCCGTAACGAGCCGGTCGTGGCGTCGATGGTCGAAGCGTAATCCGGAACAGGGGTATTTAAGCTCGCCGGATCCTGCGGATCGTAGCCAGCGATTGCCCGCAGCATCAAAGCCCCGTCCCGTGCTGTGCGCGTCATCGGGCCCACGTGGTCCAGCGACCATGACAGCGGAATCACGCCCGAAGCACTGACGCGTCCATAGGTCGGCTTGAGTCCAACGATGCCGCAATAAGCTGCTGGCTGCCGGATGGAGCCTCCAGTATCGGAGCCGATGGCGGCGTAACAGAGTCGCGCAGCAACCGCTGCGGCGGAACCTCCCGAAGAGCCGCCCGGGCTGTAAGCCGTGTCCCAGGGATTGTGCACTGCGCCGAAATAGCTGATCGCAGAGCTGCCTCCATAGGCGAACTCGTGCATGTTCAGCTTGCCCAAAAACACTGCGCCGGCAGCCTTGAGGCGGTGCACGATCTCTGCGTCCTGGGCGGGCACGCGATCCTTGAACAGGCCGCTGCCCGCTGTGGTGCGCACGCCCGCCGTATCCACCAGGTCCTTTAGCGCTATCGGGATGCCATGCAACGGCCCCCTCCAGTTGCCCCTCTGGATCTCTGCTTCCGCCCGCTGCGCCTCAGCCAGAGCAGAATCAGCAGTGACCAGGATGAAGGCATTCAACTTCGGTCCGAGCCGCTCTATGCGGCGCAGACACTCCTGTGTGAGTTCGACCGGTGATACTCTCTTGCTGCGCAGCAGCTTAGAAGCCTCGCTCAGGCTCAGCTGGTTGAGATTTGTCCCTTGTCGCACCTGCGAAGGGCCGTTATCCGCGTGAGTCTTGTAGATATCGGGCATGAGGACACCTGCTGCTCCGGCTAAGGCGCTTTTCATGAAAGCTCTGCGAGATTGGGGACTCCCGCCCAGCGCTGTCATCGGCGCTGATTATAGACACATGCCGGGATGAGCAGATCGCAGAACGAGATGCTTTCAGCAGTCCGGTTGCCACTTCTCTTGTGTGGCGGAATCCGAGCACGGCGATCCACGAAACACCAGCCAATCACTCGCCAGAAAATTCAGCACGGAACAACCCGCAATGCTGATGACATTGGCTGCGAGATAATTCAACCGCAATTGTCCGGCCAGAATCCGCATGATCAGCAAGTTGGCCAAAATGGACAGCATGCCATTGGTCAAACTGAATCGTACGAAGCGTTGAATCGCATGACTGACGTCGAGACTCGGGCGATCGGCCCAGGTGAAGCGCTCGTGCCAGACGAAGTTGTGCACGACCGCACACTCCACTGCCAGCGCGGTGGCCACAAGATAGGGCACTCCCGCCACGCCCTTGAGAATAGCGAGCGCCGCCAGTTGCACCAGGATGCCGATGGCTCCCACCAGGTTGAACTTGAGCCAGCGGCGCCATGGGATACGGTCGGAGATGCGGTTCACCGCAGCCGCTCCTCCCGGTATAGCTGCAGGGCGTGGCGGAGCGAGGCAGAGATCAGCATCATTCCCATCCCGGCAACAGCGACCACGGCGCCAATGTCGAAGAGGCTATAGACGTGGCCTGCGATGTGTGCCCAGGGTCCGCGCATGAAAAGAGCAAGATTGCCGATGGCCAGCACCAGGCGGATTTCCGTTGGTCCCAGCCCAAAGAACGACAGGTGGAAGCTGGCCAGCGCGTAGGTGGCGAGGTAAACCTCGATAGAGAGCATGAGGAAGGCAGTCAACAGGGCCATGGCAACCAGGGGATGCATGTAGCCCGACAGAGCAAGGCCGGTCATCAGGAAGAGTGCGCCGAAGCTGTCGATGATGTGATCGACGTAGAAGCCGTAGCGCGGCCGCTGGCGGTTGCGATAGCGGGCCAGGGTCCCGTCCAGGCTGTCGCCCAGCCAGTTGACGGCTAGAAAGAAGGTTGCCAGCAGTAGGGCGCGGCGGTCCCAGCGCGACAGAGCATAAGATGCTCCCACCGCGAGCTGCGCCATTAGTCCCAGCAGTGTCAGATGATCGGAGTCCACCCACAGGGGAGTGCGCTCGGCGAGCCAGAGCAGGATGCGCTTTTCCGCCGAGGTCAGCACGCTGCTCTGGACCCGGCGGGCATTTTGAAAGGCCAGCTTCTTGCGTTCCGCCGCTGTGAGCTGGCCCAGGGCCGCTCCTCCCAGGTCGGAATAGGGGAGATCGGAAATGTAAGTCTTCGCGTTCACCTAGTTCTCCTGAACTCGAAGCCAATCTCGCCCCTGGCAGTGCGGCGGGCAATGCAGTGCAGGTCAAACGCATCTCATTCCCACCTCAACCGCGGACTCCTTTATTTTCAGGGCGGTACGGTACGGCGTCGGCGGGGGATCGACCCTGAGAGAGGCCGGGTCGCGGGCGGCTCGGGTGAGCCAGCACGCGTCGCAGTGACGAACGTCACGTCGGCGGGCGGCCCAAGGGATATGCTGATGCCGGCACCGGGTGGAGGACTCTATGCCCATCACCACGATCATTGAGCCATTTCGCATCAAGAGCGTCGAGCCGATCCGCTGGACCACGCGCCCGCAGCGGGAAGAGTTGCTGCGCGCCGCACACTACAACCTCTTCCTGTTGCCCGCGGATGACGTTCTCATCGACCTGCTGACGGACTCCGGGACGGGCGCTATGTCCACGGCTCAGTGGGGCGCGATGATGGAGGGGGACGAGAGCTACGCGGGCTCAAAGAGCTTCGATCACTTTCGCGATTCCGTGCAGAGCATCTTCGGTTATCGCCACGTCATTCCCACGCACCAGGGGAGGGCGGCGGAACGAATTCTGTTCAGCGTGATGTGTAAGCAGGGCGACGTGGTTCCCAACAACACCCACTTCGACACGACGCGGGCGAATGTCGAATTCGTCGGCGCCGAGGCCGTGGACCTGCCGATTCCGGAAGGCAAGCAGCCCGCCATCTACCATCCCTTCAAGGGCAATATGGATGTAGCTGCCCTGGCGCAATTGATCTCGCGGGTGGGACGAGAGCGCATTCCGCTGGTGATGCTGACCATTACCAACAACTCCGGCGGAGGCCAGCCGGTGTCAATGGAGAACGCCCGCGCCGTAAGCGAGCTGTGCCGCAGGCACAAGATTCCGCTCTATTTCGATGCCTGCCGCTTTGCCGAGAATGCCTACTTCATCAAGCTGCGGGAATCCGGCTGCGAGAACATGACGCCGAAGCAGATTGCCCAGGAGATGTTTCGCCTCGGCGATGGCTGCACCATGTCGGCAAAGAAAGATGGCATGGCCAATATCGGAGGCTTCCTGTGCACGAATAATGATGTGCTGGCGGCGCAGGAAAAGAACCTGCTGATCCTGACCGAGGGCTATCCCACCTACGGCGGTCTGGCAGGAAGAGACCTGGAGGCGATCGCCATCGGCGTGCAGGAGGCGCTGAGCGAGGACTACCTTAAATACAGGATCGTCTCCACTGGCTACCTGGGGCACCACATCACGGAAATGGGTGTTCCCATCGTGCAGCCACCGGGCGGGCACGCGATCTACATCGATGCGCGCGCCTTCCTGCCGCATGTTCCTTCGGAGCAATTGCCAGGGGTGGCGCTGGCCAACGAACTGTATCTCGAGGGCGGAATCCGGTCCGTGGAAATCGGCACGCTGATGTTCGCCCACGCCGCCAAGATGGACCTGGTGCGGCTGGCGATCCCCCGGCGCGTTTACACCCAGAGCCACATTGATTATGTGATCGAGGTGATCGGCGAGGTGTGGAACCGGCGCGAGCAGATTCGGGGTATGCGGGTGGTTTCAGAAGCTCCCTTCCTGAGACATTTCACCGCGCACATGGAGCCGGTCGAACAATCGGTTGCGTCGCAGGTGATGGGCTTGTAGGCAGACCCCGGGAAACATGAAGGCTCAGAGTCATGCTGCCTTTTAAATTGGTCTACAGCGATAAGTACTATTTGCCGATCGGACAGCACGTCTTTCCGGCTGAGAAGTACCGCCTTGTCCAACGGCGATTGCTGGAGACCGGCGTCGCCGAGGCGGCGGACTTCCTCGAGCCGCAGCCGGCAAGCGACAAGGACATTCTGCTGGTGCACACCAGCGAGTACGTGTACAAGCTGCAGACGGGCACGCTCTCGGCGCGCGAAGAGCTGGAGATGGAGATTCCCTTTTCCGACGAACTGGTGGACGCATTCTGGCTGGCGGCAGGAGGATCGATCCTTGCGGCGCAGAAGGCCCTGGAGGACCAGGTCTGCATCAACATTGGGGGCGGCTTTCATCATGCGTTTCCGAACCACGGGGAAGGCTTCTGCATGATTCACGACGTGGCGGTGGCCATCCGGCGGCTGCAGAAGGACGGCCGGATCCAAAAAGCGATGGTGGTGGACTGCGACGTTCATCAGGGCAACGGCACGGCGCAGATCTTTGCCGCGAAGCAGCCGGCGTCGCAGAACCACCTGCCTTCCTGGTCGAGCAGCCGGGTGGGCAGCAAGGCCACGGTGAATGAGTCAGCGGCCGGCGACGTGTTCACCATCTCCCTGCACCAGGAGAACAACTATCCGGCCTGGAAGCCGCCATCCTCGATCGACGTCAACCTGCCCGACGGCTGCGGCGACGAAGAGTACCTGGGCTGGCTGGATAATGCGCTCAGCTCAGGCCTGCGGCAGTTCCAGCCTGAGCTGCTCTGCTATGTTGCGGGAGCCGATCCCTACCGCCACGATCAGCTCGGCGGCCTGGACTTGACGATTGAGGGCCTGAAGCGGCGGGATGAGCTCGTCTTCCGCGTGGCGCACACGCGCGGCATTCCGGTGATGGTGACCTACGCCGGGGGATACGCCCAGGATGTGCAGGACACCATCACCATTCATGCCAATACGGTGACCTCAGCCCGGAATGTGCTGGCTGAAAGTCTGAGCGCGCCCAAGTCTCAGCGGGCGCGTGCCTGACCGCCACCAAGTCTGAGCTTCCCAATCTGGTGGAAGTGGTATCTTTCCCCGTTCTTCTGGGAGAATCGATTCATGAGCCCAAACAACTCGCATGATGACAAGCCCCTGGTGGGAATCATCATGGGGAGCAAGAGCGACTTCGAAGTTCTGTCGCCGGCGGCGCAGATGCTGCACGAATTCGGCATCGCCTATGAGTTGCGCGTGGTCTCAGCGCATCGCACTCCGGACTGGATGTTCGAGTACGCGCAGAAGGCGGAGGAGCGCGGGCTGGAGGTGATTATCGCGGGCGCTGGCGGAGCCGCGCATCTGCCGGGCATGGTGGCCGCGAAGACCACACTGCCGGTGCTGGGCGTGCCGGTGCCCGCCACCCTGCTGAACGGCATCGATTCGCTGCTTTCGATTGTGCAGATGCCCAAGGGCGTTCCCGTCGCCACCCTGGCGATCGGCAAGCCGGGCGCCAGCAACGCAGCGTTGCTGGCGATTTCCATTCTCGCCAACAAGCGCCCCGAATTGCGCGCCAAGCTCAAGGCATGGCGAGCGGAGCGGCGCGACGAGGTGCTGAAGCAGGAGCTTCCCTAGTGGCTGCCATTCTTCCCGGCGCAACCATCGGCATCTTTGGCGGAGGCCAACTCGGCCGCATGACGGCCATGGCGGCGCGGTCGTTCGGCTACCGCATCCAGGTGCTCGACCCCGATCAAGCCTGTCCCGCGGCCTACGTTGCTGATCATTGCATCGCCGCCAGCTTCGCCGATGTGGATGGAGCGGTGCAACTGGCCCGGCATTCCGATGTGGTGACGATCGAGATCGAGAAAGTGGCGATCGCCAGTCTGGATGCCGCGGCCCGCTTCGCGCCCGTGCGTCCGTCAGCCAGGATTCTGGAAACTATTCAGGATCGCGCCCGGCAGAAGGACTGGCTGGTGAAGCGCGGCTTTCCGGTGGGCGAGTATCGCGTCGCCGCCTCCGCCGCGGAGTTGCGGCAAGCGGCCCAGGCGCTGGGCGGAGAGGTCTATGCCAAGGCTGCCTTTGGCGGATATGACGGGCGCGGGCAGTTCCAGATGAGTTCTCCGGCTGAGGCAGAAGATGCGTGGGCGGCCTTGCGCGCGCAGACGGTGGCCGTCGAGAAAACCTTGGACCTGGAGTGTGAGATCTCGATGATGGTGGCGCGGCGGCCGGGCGGAGAGACGGCGGTCTTTCCGCCAGCCATGAATTATCACCAGCACCGCATCCTGGAGTGGTCAGTCACGCCGGCGCCGGTCGCACACGAGCTGGCACGTGAGGCCACGGAGCTGGCGCGGGCCATCGCCGAAGAGATGCAGGTCGAGGGCCTGCTGGCCGTGGAGATGTTTCATGCTCGCGATGGCCGGCTGCTGGTTAACGAGCTGGCGCCTCGCCCGCACAACAGCTTTCACGCTACCCAGCGCGCCTGCGTGACCAGCCAGTTCGAGCAACTGGTGCGCACGGTGTGTGATTTGCCGTTGGGGTCGGTGGAACTGATCCAGCCCGCCGCCATCAGCAATCTGCTCGGCGATCTGTGGCTCGACGGACATAAGCCGGATTTCGTCGGCGCCGTCGCCATTCCCGGCGTGCGGCTTCATCTTTATGAAAAGCACACACCGCGGCCAGGAAGGAAGATGGGACATCTGTCTGCGGTCGGGCACACGGTGGAAGAGGCGCTGGAAAGGGTAAAGCTGGCCACAAATTGTATGAGCCGCAAAGCAATGAGCGCGTAATACGCCAGCCCCCGCGGGCCGCGATGGCCTTCTCGCCATTGCCGCAGAAGGCACGCGATACGGTCTGCGCGATGGCTGTGGGGGCAATCAGCAGCAATACTGCCGAGACAATTGCCACTCGAACATGCATGCGCGCAAATTCTAATCGTCGCGTGCTTATTTCCGAGTTGGAAGTATGTACCGTGCTTCCAGTTACTAGTCCCAATTCTTCGTTTGCGGCCAGATCTCTTGCACATTCGCTTTGAAGCCGTGGCACACCAGCACGGGGCCGTTCTCGAATCTGATGGCATAAGGATGATAGAGCTCGGCCGCTACCTCGAGGCGATCGCAGCGCCCTTGCCACTCATCGGGGCGCTCTCCCAGCAGAATCAGCACTTTTCCTGTGCAGTCGCGCGGCCCCCACAGGAAGTAATTCTGGTGCCCACTGACGGCATTGGGTAACCCATATTTCGGTCCGAAGAAATCGATCGCCCCTGCTTCCCCGTAGTTGCCCGCGCCGATGCACACCTCCTTACGCTCCTCGGGCGTCAGTGCGCCGTACACTCGTGCCACCGCCGCGGTCATCTCCTCCCAACCAAACTGGTCGGAGTAATACTGCGGCATGGCCGCTCCACGATGGCTCTTTTCGCTGACCGGCAGCGGAAATGGAAGCTTCGATTCGTAGTGCAGAAATTCTTCCGCCGAGAGCACCGGAATGCCCAGCGGCAGCGTCACCGCCAATACCGCGAGCATGACGATCACGAGCGCCGGCTTCAGCCATGCCCAGTGCTTGCGTTCGCCAGCCCTTTCGATTGCGACGGCTCCCGCAGCCATCAGCATGGGATATCCCGGAACGATGTAGTAGTTCTTGCCCTTCATCGCGATTATGATCGCCAGGGATACCACGAATGCCCAGGCGAGAGCTCGATAACGCCCTCCGTCCCGGCTGAAGAACAAATAGAACAGCCCGATCACCGCTACCAGCAAGGGCACTGGCATAACCACAAGAAGTTGTTCTCCGATGTAGCGCAATGGAGTTAGCTCCACATCCCGCCCGCTTTCCCGGATGTTGCGCATTAGCTCCACAAACGGCCAGTGATGCTGCACGTTCCAGATCAGGTTCGGCAAGAAAATCAGAAAGGCGACAACTCCTCCGATCCAAATCCAGCGCTGCGCCAATGCTTTGCGCTCCGGCGCAAGCAAAAGACCTGCTACGATGCTGAGCCCAAAAATTCCCATCGAGTACTTGTTCTGCAGTCCGATCCCGGCGATCACGCCAAACCATAGCCAAAGCTTCTGGTTCCCGGTATTGATGATGCGCACCAGGATGGACGCGCAGCCGCTCCAGAACAGGGGTTCGAAGGCGTTCATCGTCAGCAGGTAGTCCATGACGAACAAGACCCCGATGCAAGCCGTCGCCAGAGAGGCAAACCAGATCCCAAACTTTCTCGCGCCCATTTCCCGCGCTAGAAAAGCAACCAGCAGCACGAGAACTGCCCCGGCAATCGCCGGCAGAAAGCGAAGCGCGTGCAGCGACGTTCCTCCAATGTGCAATTCCAGCCAGGTCACCACCGCGATCAAGGGTGGCTGATCGACATATCCCCAGTCGAGGTGACGGCTGCATGCTATGTAGTAGAGCTCGTCACGGAAGTATCCGTAACGGCCGTCGGTGGCAAGCTGCAGGACGAGCTTGGTGAGTGCGATCAGCCCTACCAGCACGGCAGTACTGCGCGCTAGTTCGAACTTTTCGGGAGCAGTCGTGGAACCCGTCATTCCATTCATGTCGCCCTGAGATGACATTCTTGTTGAATGACAGGCTAACTCAGGAGCAAGCGGGTCGCCCACTGTTTCCTGTGAACCCAAGCTGTGGGTGCCCCACCCTGAGCGCGGCGCAGGCTGGGATGAAAAAACTATCCTCTGGTGTTAGCAGGTGCCCCAGGTTCGCGCGCGTTGCTTTTGGGCGCTAACCTGGGCGAAGGATAGCTCCGCTATCCCTTAGCCGCAGCCCCTCCAGCCACTCGCCTCAGTACTTCCGGCCGCTCGCGATACACCTTCAGCACGAGCTCGCCGAACAGCGTATTGGCCCAGGCAAACCAGCTTCGGGTGAACTTCGCCGGGTCATCCTTGTGGAATGACTCGTGCATAAAACCGGTGCCGGCGTGGGTGCGGATCAGTGTTTGTAAGCAATTTGCGATTTCAGCCTCATCGCTTGCGGTCAGCCCGCGCATGATGATCGCCAGCGGCCATATCATGTCAAGGCCCACATGCGGCCCGCCAATTCCCTCGGCCGCGGTTCCGCGGAAGAAGTACGGATTGTCGTCGCTCAAAACCAGTCGCCTCGTGTTGCGATAGATCGGATCGTCCCAGGCAACACAGCCCAGGTAGGGAAGCGACAGCAGCGACGGAACGTTGGCGTCGTCCATGAACAGCTGGTTGCCAAAACCATCCACCTCATAGGCATAGACCACGCCGTAATCAAGGTGCTGCGCCGTGCCGTACTGGTTGATCGCCCTTATCACTTCCTTCGCCAACGACTGCGCATCCTGGGCCAGGTCACGCGCTTCGAGCGCCCCCCCCATCTCCTCCAGATTCTTCATCGCGGTCACGGCGAATAAGTTTGACGGAATCAGAAACGGATAGATGCAGGCGTCGTCCGATGGCCGGAATCCGGAAGCGATCAGCCCGCGCGCCTTCACCGGATTGCCATAGCCATTCAGGTTCAGCGTGTCGTTGGGCGTGGTGGTATTGCGCCGAAATGAATAAGGCCCCGAACCGCGGAAGCGCTGCTGCTCGCGAAAAGTTCGAATCATCAGGCGCATCGCTTCGCGCCATGCGGAGTCAAACGGTGCCGTGTCTCCCGTGGACTTCCAATACCCATGTGCGAGGCGGATGGGATAGCAGAGTGAATCGATCTCCCATTTGCGTTCGTGCAGCTCTGGCTTCATCTCGGTCAGGTCATGCGAGAATTCGCTGCCCTCGCGGTCGTAATTGAATGCATTGGCATAAGGATCAATCAGGATGGAGCGCGTTTGGCGATGAATCACTCCCGCCAGCAGGCGCCGGAGCTGCGGATCCTCCTTAGCCAAACCCACATAAGGCCAGACCTGCGCGCTCGAATCGCGCAGCCACATCGCGCGGATATCGCCCGTGATGACGAAGGTGTCGGGCTTGCCATCCAGCGTTCCCAGACGCACCGTGGTATCCAGCGTGTTTGGGAAACAATTCTCGAAGAGCCAGGCGAGTTCGCTGGCGCCGAGAAATTTCTTGATCTCAGTAATTCTTGCTTCGACCGCAAGACTCGTGAAGTATCGTTTGGCGGCCTCTGGACGGCGAGTGGCGAAGCGGGCGGCTGCCTGTGCGCTGTGCAACTTCTCCAGCGGTGAGTTGGAAGCGTCCAGACTTGCAGCTGACGAGAAGGACTCTGTCGCCAATCCGGCCGCTCCCAAGGCCGCCAGCTTCGCAGCTTCACGACGAGTGAATTTCATTAGGGAATATGCAATCAGAGAGATTCTAATCGGGGTCGTCTGAAGGACGTGGATGCTGCATCCTGAGTCTGAGCTGCGGGCGAAGGGTAGAATTCTAAGAGCCCTCTAAACACAAGACCTCCTAGGCTCTGGCGCCTGCCTGCGACCGCTCCTGCCGCTTCGCTCTCATCACCATCAGCTTCTTGTGCATATCGACCGCCGCGTTCCGGGCAGCGCCCACGGCCGTGACCACTAGATCCGCGCCCCGCACATTGTCTCCGGCAGCGTAGATGTCCTCGCGCGATGTGCGGCCGGTTTCCTCGCTTTCCACCAACACCGTGCCCCATTTCGTGGTCTTCAGGTTTTCAGTGCTTTCGGGAATCTCAACTTCCGGGTTGTAGCCGATCGCCAGGGCGACGGTATCGCATTCGACCACGAAGTTCGAGCCTTCGATGGGAACCGGTGAGCGGCGGCCCTTGGCATCGGGTTCGCCCAGCTTCATGCGGATGCACTCGGCGGACTTCACGAATCCATTTTCATCACCCATGAACTTCACCGGAGCGGTCAGCCACTCAAACTGTACGCCCTCTTCGCGCGCGTGGATGCGCTCTTCCATGCGGCCGGGCATCTCGGCCTCCGTGCGCCGGTACATGCACATCACGTGAGTATTCGGATCGAGGCGGCGGGCAGTGCGCACGCAGTCCATCGCTGTATCTCCGCCTCCAACGACGACTGTAACCTTGCCGGCGTGCGGCTTGGGGTTGTCGGAATCCTGCCAGTATTCCGGCAGCAACTCGCGCGGCAGGTTGCCGCGCACCAGGTACTCGGTCGCCTGATAGATGTTCTTGAGCTGATCTTCTCCCGGGATCTTCATCACACTGCCTTTGATGGCGCCATACCCGAGAAATACCAGGTCAAAGCCCTGGGTCTTGAGAAGATCGTCCACCGGGTGATCCTTCCCTACGCGGTAATTGCAGACAAATTTGATCCCCAGTTTTTCCAGCGCCTGGATCTTGGAGAAGACGATTTCCTTGTTCAATTTGAAGTTCGGAATCCCGTACAGCAGCAGCCCGCCCGGATATGGCCACATATCAAAGACCGTAACTGCGTGCCCCTTGACCGCCAACTCTTCAGCCACCGCCAGGCCTGCGGGGCCGGCTCCTACTACCCCCACCTTCATCCCCGTGGCTGGCGCGGTCTCCCGATGCGGATAGCCAAAGTTCTTGCGCACATAGTCCACCACGAAGGCTTCCAGTTTGCCGATGCAGACGGAGGCGTCGCGCGCCGCCAGCACGCAGGCGCCCTCGCACTGCTTTTCCTGCGGGCAGATGCGGCCGCAAACGTCGGGAAAGTTGGAGTTTTCAATGAACTTCAGGGCGGCGCCCACGAAATCGCCCTGCCCGAGCAGAAACATTGCCGCCGGGATATCGTTGTGTAGGGGGCAGCCGGTAGTGCACGGGGCATGATCACAGTAGAGGCAGCGCTGCGCCTGCTGCATCGCCAACTCCGGGGTGTAGCCCTGATAGACCTCCTCGAAGTTCGATACCCGCGACTGCGGGTCCTGCTTGGAGGGCTTCTCTTTGTCGATGCGATAGCGCTGGCGGCGTTGCAGCATCCGTCTTCTCCTGCACTTGCGGTTGGGCCGTCTCCCCTCCGGGAATGGGACGTGGCGCAGAAAAAAGAGGAGTCCAACCCCGCATGAACAATGCCGTGAAGACGCCACCAGTGGCTGTGTTCTGCGTCACTTGCACTGGTGACGCGAGGGCAGAGAACCTCCAGACGGGCGGTGGGGCGGCAGGCACCCCGAGACCTCGCCTTGGTCGTAATAAAATCATCAGCTTGGAGCGATTCTTTTGCCTGCGGTCAGCTCACTGTCGCACTGGGTAAAGCAAGCCGCCGCCGAGGCTGGTTTTGAGCTGGCGGGTGTGGCGACAGTCGGGGAGTTTTCCGAGCTGGAATATTTTCCGCAGTGGATCGCAGAGGGCCGCGCCGGTGAAATGCGTTACCTGGAGGCGCGGTCGGAGAGCGGCGAGCTGAAGCGTGCGTCACTCAGGCACGTGGCTCCCTGGGCCCGCTCGGTCATCGTCTGCGCCATCAACTACAACGCGGCGCAACCTTATTCCACCACCACCCACGACCTTACCCGCGGCTGGATCTCCCGCTACGCATGGACCCAACGGGACTATCACGACGTCGTCAAGAAGCGCCTGCATGAGATAGAAGAGAGGCTGCGGGAGGAGGTTTCTTCTGAAGCCGAGACTCGCTGCTACGTCGATACCGGACCGCTGGTGGAGCGCGTGTACGCCAAGTACGCCGGCGTCGGCTGGATCGGCAAGAACACTTGCGTAATTAATCAGAGGCTGGGTTCCTGGCTGTTCCTGGGGATCATTCTGACGTCGCTGGAACTTGAGCCCGATATCCCGGCCCCCGATCGCTGTGGAAGCTGCGCCCGCTGCCTGGATGCCTGTCCCACAGGAGCTTTTCTGGGCCCATATGAGCTCGACCCGGCGCGTTGCATCTCCTACCTGACGATCGAAAAGCGGGGCGCTTTGCCTGCGGATTTGCGAACCGGCATGGGGCGGCACGTCTTTGGCTGCGACATCTGCCAGGACGTGTGCCCGTGGAATCGGAAGGCGCCGGCGACCCAGGCAGAGGAATTTCAGCCGCGGCCTGAGTTGGTGAATCCGGCGCTCGACTGGCTGGCGACCATCAGCGAGCAGGATTATCGCAACAGTTTTCGCGGTTCGCCGGTGAAGCGCGCCCAGCGGAGCGGCATCCGGCGCAATGCCGTGGTTGCCATGGGAAACAGCGGCGATCGACAGTATATTCCCCTTTTGGAAAAGCTCGTGTCCGACTCCGATGAATCCCTCGCCGAACACGCGCGCTGGGCGCTGGAGAGGCTCAGCAAAATGCAGAACTCGGAGCGGACATAGTTCGCCGCATCGCATGGCCGGCATCCCGGCTCGATTTATCTGAGGCGATGGCCGCAGCGTCAGGATTTCAGCGTCTGTTCCCGCAGGTAGCCCACCCCTACTAACACGGCCCCCAGCACACCCTGTATCCCCGTCCACCACACCCACAGGGGCGAGCCGACCTGCCAGCCGGTGGGAATGAAAACGATGAGCACGAAGTCTACGACCAGCAGCAATCCGCCTATGGTTTGCAGGGTGAGCGCGCGTTCTTCGCGGTCGAGGTTGGCGTCAGGAGTGTGGGCCACGACAGTTCCCGCCGCTGGGCCTTGCCAGGCGACTGCTGCGGCGGCTGCCGCCATCGGCGCAGCGTCCGCGATGCGATTACAAGCGGCCTTGCCATTCGTCACCCATTCACAAGCAGGGGGAGACTGCCAGGCACGACTTGCGTCGCCTCCCCATTTCGTTCAGCGCTTGAGTCCAGCGAAGCGCCTGCTGGTTTAGGGAGGCCGCCTGGGGCTGCTTCCTCCGCGCGCTTAACCCTTTCGGCTACTGCCAAATACCAGCAAGTGGTTTAGTTTCACCGCTTCCAGACCGCAGTAGTATCTACGCCAGCATTTCGGCTAAGCAGTGCAGCGGAGCCCTCCCAAGAGCAGTCGCGCGACGACTCGCATGTCAGACTGGCTGGCTGACTGGGATGCTGGGAGAAGAGTTCCGCGAAATTGGTAAAGGGCGCTTCGACAAATTTCCAGGTTGGCATACCGGCCGTTTGGTTTGCAGCGGCTTTTGGCAGCTACCGTGACTTCCCCAACGAACGCTGCCAGCAGGTGCGCCAACCATTCAGGAGCTCGACATGCGTGCTCATCGCTTTCTCCTTCCCTGGACAGTTGTCCTGTCCGTGCTGGTGGCATTTCTGCTGACAGCGGTCACCGCTGCCATTGCCCAGAACCCGACTGCAATTCAAATCGCGCACCGAGCCGCGCAATTGCCTTCCCCAGCGCCATCGGTCGAGCCGCCTTCGCTACTCCGGGGAACTTTCGAAGCGCTGGAAGAGTTCTCGGCGCACAATTACCGCACACGATATTTCCTGAATACGGGAGCGTCCCGGGTCGAGCTGCAATTCGCTTCCAACCCGCCGCAACTCGCCAGCGGCGCCGCCGTCCAGGCCCAGGGCACGCGCATCGGCAACATCATGCTGCTGCAGTCTGGCAACGGGCCTGCCCTGCAGGCCGCTGTGCCCGCGCCGTCGATTCCTCTTCCCGGCACTCTTGGCGCCCAATCCACGATCGTGATCCTGGTCAATTACCAGGACCTCACCATCCAGCCCTATACCGTCGCCGACGCCACCACAGCCGTCTTCACCACTCTCAATAATTTCATCAAAGAAAATTCTTTCAACCAGACCTCGCTGACCGGCGACGTCTTCGGCTGGTTCACCATCAAGGTCAACAGCAGCGCTTGTGACTTCAACCAAATCCAAACCCTTGCCGACGCGGCAGCCACCAACGCTGGCGCCAATCTGGCCAATTACAAGCACATCATCTACGCCGCGCCACCGGTTGCGACCTGCTCTTGGGAAGGTGGCTCGACCATCGGTGGCAACCCCAGCCGGGCCTGGGTCAATGTCGACCTCAGAACCGGAATTCTGGCTCTGGCGCACGAATTCGGACACGGCCTGGGCATAATGCACTCCCACGCCGAGAGTTGTAACGGTACGACCATCGGCAACAACTGCACCGTGCAGGAATATGGCGATCTATTCGACGCCATGGGCAACACCAACGCCATGGACTACAACGGCCCACAGAAGGAGAGGCTGGGCTGGCAGGGTACCTCCCTTACCAAGGTTCAAAGCACCAATACCTTCACCCTGATTCCCTACGCCAACCCCGCATCGGCGCAGGGAATCAGAATACTCGAGATTCCCGCGGGCAATGATCCGGCGACGGGCAATCCATCCTATTATTATGTTTGCTATCGTCAGGGGGTCGGCTTCGATTCCCCCATCTCCCTCTACCCAAGTGCTGCCAAAGGCGTTCTGATCCATCATTCGGTGCCGCTTGATCTCAACAGCACGCTGTTGCTGGACGCTAACCCTACCACCGCATGGTTCAACGACGCAGCTCTCTTGCCGGGTCAGACGTTCAGCGACAGTGGCGCGGGCGTCAGCATCACGCTCAACTCCGCAGATGGTACGACGGCCTCCGTTAAGGTCACACTCTCCGGCCCGGCTTGCACGCAGCACAATCCGACGGTGGGCATCGCTCCGTCGAATGCCGTCTTAGCCGCGGGCGGGCTGGCGAAGTACAACGTGACCATTACCGACAATGACAGCGCAGTTTGCTCGTCTGCGACATTTGGATTGTCGGCAACTGTGCCCCAGGGCTTCACTGCCAGCTTCATCGGCGGCAGTTCGGTCAATCTCTCACCCGGGGGAAGCACGATAAAGGAGTTGGATGTAACCTCTCCCGGCAACGCCGCTCTTGGCGGATACAACGTCTCCGCAACCGCTACCAATGGCGCATTCTCCGGCTCCGGGAACGCTACCTACACGGTGGGCAATCCGGATTTCTCCATCGGCGCCTCGCCCTCGACGGTGAACATTGTTCAGGGTCAGTTCGGTGGCACTACCATCACTCTTACTGCCCTGGGAGGATTCAATTCCGCAGTGACGTTGTCGAACAGCCCGCCACCGAGCAACGTCATAGTTGCCTACAGCACGAACCCTGTTCCTGGTGGCGCGGGAAGTGTCACCATGTCGATTAGTGTGGGCGCCAGTGCGCCCGTGGGCGCGTGGAAGATCACGGTCGGCGCCAGTGGAGGCGGGCAGACGCACAGCGTCGATGTGAACCTGAACATCACCGCGCCCGTTATTCCTCCCCCCAATGTCAACCCCACGCTCATTCCGCAGAGCGGGTTCACGGTCGTTGCGGACAGCGAGCAAGCGGCCTTCGGAGCCAACCCTGCTTCTCCTGCACGCAATGCCATTGATGGCAACACCGGGACGATCTGGGAAACGGAATATACCCCGGTCAGCGTGCCGCAGCCTCATTGGATACGGATCGACTTGGGAGCAAGCTACAACGTGGTGGGCATCAAGTACACGCCACGAGCGGATGGCAAGACACGCGGCAAGATCAAGGCTGTTGAAGTCTACGTTACGGATGACCCCAACAATTGGGGTTTGGTGGCCGGCAGCGGGACACTCCTCAAGAATGCAAATGATACCAGGAGTGAAGTTGACCTGCTGTTCAATGGGAAGCAGGGACAGATTGTGGTGGTGCGCTCTCTTAGTGAAGTAAAGGATGGCGATTGGGCCTCAGCCGCCGAGATCAATGTGTACCAGCAGTCCACCGGCTCCTGCGTGCATGTGGGGCCGCAAGTTACCCTCGCGCCCAAACAGAAAGAGGGGGTGCCGGCGGGCACTGCGGTCACCTTCACGATATCGGTGAAGAACAATGACACTGCGGCTTGCAGCTCGACGACCTTCGACGTCACTTCGTCCGTTCCACAGGGCTGGTCGCCGGCTGTGCTGGGCAAGAATCCACCGAACTTCACGCTTGCCCCGGGAGCGACTGGTTCCACCACCCTGCAAGTAACTTCACCGGTTAGCGCTGTGAATGGCTTCTATACCGTAACTGGCACGGCCACCAGTGAAAGCAACTCTAGCCTGACTGGTTCTGACACTGCACAGTACACGGTCAGCAACATCAGCCCGGGTGACTTCACTCTGTCCTCGTCAACCGGCAGCACCAGCGTTCAACAGAACAGCGTGAGCCCGGGGATCACGATCACGACCGCTCCGACGGGTGGATTTAACGCTGTCGTTCAGCTGAGTGCGACCAGTCAGGGAGGAGGAGCCTTGCCGGCGGGCGTGACCGCGACGTTCAATCCTTCGTCGCAGCCGGCGCCAGGAGGCGGGAGTTCAACCCTGACCTTCAGCGCAACCGCCGGAGCCACGACGGGCACCTTCAACATCACGGTAACGGCGAGCGGTGGAGGCGTTAATCACAACATAACCATCTCCCTGACGGTGACGAGTCTGCCGGCCGGTCCTCCTTCGCCGATTCCACAGACCAACTGGAAGCTGGTGTCGGCGGATAGCCAGGAGACCAACTGCGCTAACTCCCCGGCAACCAATGCGTTCGACGGCAAGACCTCCACCATCTGGGAGTCGCAGTGGTGCGGAACCATCGCACCCATGCCGCACATCATCAAGGTCGACATGGGCGCGACCTATAGCGTGTCGGCTTTCATCTACACGCCGCGTCAGGACCTGATTAAGCGTGGGAAGATAGCCCAGTATCGATTCCTGGTGAGCACCGATGGCGTCAGCTGGACGCAAGTTGCCAGCGGAACCCTCATCAGCGATCCAACCAACTCGGATCCGGTGAAGGTGGCCTTCTCGGCCACCCCTGCCCGCTTCTTCTGGCTGGAGGCAGACGTCGCGGATGCCAGTGGTGGGCCGTTCACCTCCGTCGCGGAGATTACGGTGCTGGGGAATTAAACCAGGCGGCATCTGGGCGCAGCTCTCGCGCCCAGGTGCCCTGCTTCAACCAGCGAATCAGAGTTATGACCAGCGACTTCGTCATAAGTCGCGCACTCGGCATGTGGGTCAGTGTCCTCCGGCCTGGAAGCCATATTCCCGCATGAGCGCGGCGATCTCCGGGCGCTTCAGAAACTCAACAAACGCGCGAGCCGCAGGTTTTTTCGCGCCTGTCTTGAGCACGACCACTGCCTGCCGGATGGGCGGATAGCTCGCGCTTGCGATTTCATAGTACCTGCCGGTTTTCTCGATCCCCGGCGCGCCGACCAGCGAGAGAGCGACGATGCCGGCGTCGGCATTCCCGGTGTTCACCAGTTGAAATGCCTGCGAGATGTTTTCCCCGAACACCAACTTGTGCTTCACGGCATCGTAGAGGTGGTTGTTTTCGAGTGCGGCGACTGCCGCGCGGCCGTAGGGAGCATGCTGTGGGTTTGCGATCGCGATCTTGCGGACGGCAGGATCAGTCAGGACGGAGAGGCCGCGCGTCAGTTCAAGCTTCGATTGATTGGGAACCCAAAGCACGATCTTGCCGGTAGCGTATTCGTAGAAGGTTCCGGACTGCACCAGGCCGGCGGCTTCCAGCTTCCGCGGGAAGTCCATATCGGCTGAAAAGAAGACGTCGAAGGGCGCACCATTCTCGATCTGTGCGTAAAAATTGCCCGAAGAGCCGAACGAGAGCTTCACGCGGTGGCCGGTTTCCTGCTCGAAGCGCTCGGCAATCTTCGGCAGGAC
>Ga0187788_10000042_pt1 | contig 26515 bp, 21 predicted proteins | sample 1015_BV01_MP10_2_FD_133008 | JGI IMG/M metagenome (GOLD analysis project Ga0187788, IMG submission 133008) | Tropical peat soil microbial communities from peatlands in Department of Meta, Colombia - 1015_BV01_MP10_20_MG | ecosystem: Environmental > Terrestrial > Soil > Wetlands > Peat | place...
TCGACGAACGCACCATCGAGACCACCGCACGGGCGCTGCGCGACCGGGGACTGCTGCGCATTGTCTGGGCCGACACGGGACGTCGCGTCCTGAAGCACCACCAGACCCTTGTCGAGGCGCTCGGCTTGGCGGCCGACGAACGGTCCCTGGTCACTGTGCTGTTGCTGCGTGGCGCGCAGAGCGCGGGCGAGCTGCGGACACGCACCGAGCGCCTGCACCCGTTCTCTGGCCGGGAGGACGTCGACGCCTGCCTGCAACGCCTGGCCGAGCGTGCGAACCCGCTTGTGCGCCGATTGGAGCGCCGCCCCGGCCAGCAGGACCACCGTTGGGTGCATCTGCTCGGGCCGGTGCCCGAGGCGGCGGTAGGCGCCATCGCCGCCGAGCCCGAGGTCGACCGCGAGCGTCCCCTCGCGGAGGGCGCGGCCGTGCGTGACGACCGGGTCCGCGCCACGTACGGCGCGATCGCCGCGGACTACGCCGACCAGTTCGCGACCGAGCTTGAGGGCCTGTCGTTCGAGCGCTGGCTCCTCGACCGAGTCGTCACAGAGGCCCGCGGCGGGCCTGTCGTCGACGCCGGATGCGGGCCCGGGCACGTGACGGCGTACCTCGCCGCTGCCGGCGCTGACGCGTGCGGCATCGACCTCACCCCGGAGATGGTCGAGCAGGCGCGGGCGCGGTTCCCCGGCGTCCGCTACGACGTGGGCGACCTCACCCGGCTCATCCGGCCCGCGAAGGCGGACGGTTGGGGGGCGGTCCTCGGCTGGTACTCGCTGATCCATCTGGCCGGCTCGGAGTTCCCCGCCGCCGTTGCCGCGCTCGCCCGTCCGCTCGCACCCGGTGGCATGCTCGTGCTGGCCGGGCACGCCGGCCACCAGGTCCGACGGGTGACGTCGTGGTTCGGGCACGACGTCAACCTGGATGCCGTGCTGCACGATCCAGCAGACGTCGTCGCCGCAGTCACCGCAGCCGGGCTCCAGCACATCGAGTGGTACGTCCGCGGGCCCATCCAGGCGCGGCAGGAGACCACAGACCGGTTCTACGTGATGGCCCGATCACCTGACGGTGGTGGCGGACCCGGACCTCTGCTGAGGTGACAGCATGCCGCCATGCTCGACTTCGACGAGGAGAACGCCCGGCGGCTGGTGGCCGTCTACACGACGCCCGATGTAGTCGAACAGCGGCGCGCGATCCGCGCTGCGCTGTCACTCCAGCCGGGCGAGCGCGTGCTCGACGTCGGGTGCGGCCCCGGCTTCCTGGCCGCCGAGATGGCCGCCGAGGTGGGCCCTGGCGGCCGCGTGCACGGCATCGACCCAAGCGAGAGCATGCTCGCCAGGGCCCGCCGGCGCGACGCGCCCGTTGAGTACGGCACCGGCGATGCGCTCGCGTTGCCGTTCCCGGATGAGCACTTCGACGTCGCCGTCTGCACGCAGGTCTATGAGTACGTCGAGGACGTCCCGGCGGCGTTGGCCGAGGCTCGGCGCGTGCTGCGCACCGGCGGCCGGCTGCTCGTGTTGGACACCGACTGGGACTCGGTCGTCTGGCACTCGGGCGACCGCGAGCGGATGGAGCGCGTGCTCGCCGTCTGGAACGAGCACCTCGCGGACCCCAACCTGCCCCGGCGGCTCCCGGCGCTGCTGCGGGCCGCCGGCCTCGAGCCGACGAAGTCCGCGATCATCCCGATCCTCAACGTCGGCGCGGATCGCAACACGTACAGCGCCGGGATGAGCGGGCTCGTCGCCGCCTACGTTGCGGGCCGCGGCGGGGTCAGCGAGGCCGACGCCGCCGCCTGGCAGCAGGACCTCGCCGACCTCGGGGACGACTACTTCTTCAGCCTCAACCGCTACCTGTTCGTGGCTCACAGGTCGTAGCGGTTTCTTACTCAGACTCTGTCGGGTGTAGCTCAGCCCGACAGGTGCTTCAAGAGGTCGTATACAACGAAGGCGGGCCATAGGATCGCCTCGAGAATGGCCCACAGGTGGGCCCAGAAGCCACCCGCATGCTGCCAGTAGTAGACCAGGGCGCCGATAAGGCCGAGGCCGTAGACGGCGCCGGCCCCGCCGGACGCTCCCGCTTGGGCTGACCTCGTTGCACCCGTCATGGCTACCTCCCCGGCACAGTCGACACCGCCAGTATCGTCCGAGCAGTGATCCTTGCGGCAGGGTCCCGGGCGGTCGCCCAGGACGGCACCTCGGCGTCGGTGTCGAACGCCCGTTCAGCCCCCGGATGCTGCGGGCTGAGCAGCTCACGGAGGGGGCGATCGGGAAGGGCACGCTGGGTTGACCCGCCGCGCAAACCCACTCGTCGGGTCGACGACGGATGTGACGCACACTCCCGGACTCCGAGCCCGTTGACTGCGATCATGGCCTCACCGGTCGATGACAGGAGGCCGTGATGAGCGCGCCGGGACGCCTCGGGTCGGAGTTCCACGCCGCCACCTTCACCCATGAGGGCCGGACCCACGAGGTGTTCCGTGCCGGCGCCGGACCCGGCGTCGTCATCGTCCACGAGGTCCCGGGCCTGCATCCGGGCGTCGTCGAGTTCGGCCGCAGGCTGATCGACGCCGGCTACACCGTCTACCTGCCCTCGCTGTTCGGGCGACCCGGTCAGGCGCCCACCACCGCCGCGGTTGTGCGCTCGATCGTACGCGTGTGTATCGCCCGCGAGTTCAGCATCCTCGCCGATCGCACCAGTCCGGTCGCGAGCTGGCTGCGCGGGCTCGCGATCAAGGCGCACACCGAGTGCGGCGGGCCCGGGGTCGGCGCGGTCGGCATGTGTCTGACCGGCGGCTTCGCGCTGGCGATGGCCGTCGAGCCGGCCGTGCTGGCCCCGGTCGTCAGCCAACCAGGGCTGCCTGCCCCGCTCACGGCCCGGAAGCGAGCCGCCCTCGGACTGGATCCTGGCGACCTCGCCGCCATCAGGGAGCGTGCGCAGCGCGGGCTGTGCGTCCTCGGGCTTCGGTTCAGCAACGACAAGGGCTGCCCCGCGGAACGGTTCGAGACACTGCGCCACGCTCTCGGCGACGCCTTCGAGGGCATCGAGATCGACTCCTCGCCGGGAAATCCATTCGGAATCCCGACCCGGGCACATGCCGTGCTGACCGTCGACCTCGTCGACGAACCCGGCCACCCCACCCGCGCCGCACTCGACCGCGTTCTCGCCTTCCTCAACCAACGGCTGCGACCGCAGGATCCATCGAAGAGGAATGACGCGCCTCCCCCCAGCCGGTGACCGCGCACCCCGACGGAGCCTCGTTCACGGCCGAGAACGACGGCCGCCTGCCCGCGTTTGTGCAGGTCAGAGGCGTCTGGTCCGGCGCCGCCGACGCCTCGGGCGCGGCTGCCGGGTGCCGCCTCGGCGCGGCGCGCCGCCAAGCAGGAGTGCCGTCACGACGACCGACCGGCCTGTCCACTGCGGTTCGCTGGCAGGACCTTGGCCTCTGGTGTCTGACCACCGGGTGGACCGGACTGGATACCAGAGGTGCGCGATGGGAGATCGGCATCGGAGCCCCGAGGTGAGCGGCGTCGACATGCTCAGAGTCGCCGCCCCTCCCCGTCACGCGTATGCCGACAACCTCAAGGTTGCGCTGGTGTGCGGCGTGATCGTCGCCCACGTCACCATGGCCTGGGCAGATCTCCAGGGTGCCTGGGTGTTCAGCGAGCCGCCGGTCCGGGATCCCCTGCTGAGCCTGCTCAAGCTCGCCACGATCGTGGGCGCCTTCTTCGGCATGCCGCTGTTCTTCCTGATAGCGGGGATGTTCACCCCCGCCTCGCTGGAACGGAAGGGACTGCGCCGGTTCGCCATCGACCGAACCATCCGGCTGCTGATCCCGAGCCTGCTGTTCGTGCTGCTGCTGACACCGCCGATCGAGTATGTCGACTCCGACACCGTCGGCTGGACCAGGGGCTACTGGGCGTTCATCCCGCACGTCTGGACGATGTGGCCACCTGCCCCGGGCCCGACCTGGTTCCTCGGCGTCCTGCTGGTGTTCTCACTGCTGTACGGCGTCACCCGCACGGTCTGGCCACGCCGTACCACGCGGAGGCAGCCACTGCGCGGGCAGCACCTGGTGATCGCTGCGGCAACCATCGCCGTCACCTCCTACCCGCTCCGGATCGTCGTGCCGCTGGGACATGAGGTCTGGCACCTGGCCCTGGCGCAGGCACCCGCCTGGGCCGTCGGCTTCACCCTCGGCGTCCTGGGCGGGGAGCGAGGCTGGTTCCAGCCGCTCGACGCCGATCTCGCCCGCGCGGCCCGGCGGGTGGCATGGCCGGCCATGGCGCTGTGCGTCGCCGTGGTCGCGGTCGTGGCCTCGACCGCGGGTACGGACGTGCTCTTCGGCGGTGGCACCTGGGGGTCACTCGGGCTGGCCATGCTGGAGGGGACGATCATGGTGACGGTGAGTCTCTGGCTCATCGATCTGTTCCAGCGGCGGTTCGACCATCAAGGAAGGGTCGGTCGCGAGATGAGCCGAGCGGCGTACGCGGCCTTCCTCGTGCACCAGATCGTCCTCGTCGGCCTGGTGCTCGCGAGTCGCCACGTGGCATGGCCACCGGAGCTCAAGTACCTCGAGGTCGCGGTGTTGGGCGTGGCGATGTCCTTCGCGCTCGGTGCCCTCCTCGTGCGGTTGCCCGGCCTGTCGCGCATCGTCTGACCACCGCTCCACGCCACCGCGCCCCGAGCGGACCCCGGGGACGACGTGCAGGCCCAAGGTCCGGACCCGCCTCACCCGACATGACACCGTGCGCGTCCAGCGGGGAATGAGCCCACCGTGGGGCCCCCAGAACCACCACCGAGGAGGTCAGCAGGTGCAAGGCCCACGGTTGGGAAGACAGAGTCGCCAGGAACTGTCACCCATCTCCCGGTTCCGATCCGGCACCCATCTCCTGAGCCCAGACAGCTCGCAGCCGCACCCGGCCGACCCAATGTAATCGTCGCGGGCCATGCCTGCCCGCAGAGTCCGCTCTATCTGTCGCCGCCACTTGCCCCGAGTCCCGACAGAGAATGCGCCGTTGTCACTGATGCCGACGACCGGGTCCTCGTCGTCGTCACCGCTGACCTGCTGCGCCAGGGCGACCACGTGTCGACCACTTGGTCGCCGGCAAGCAGTGAGGGATCGTTGTGGTCGGCGCCCTCGACCTCCAGGTCCAGTACCCGGAGCATGGTTCGGGACGCCGTGACGCGCTGACCTGCACGTTCGGGATCTGCGGGGGAGGGTGACAGACGGCCGGTGAGGACCGTGCAGTCGGGCACGCTCCCATCGGGTCGCCCATCTGCCGTATGGCGGCTCCGTCGACTTCCTGGGCATGAAGCTGCGGGAACGAGTCGGGCCAGCCGGCGTCGTCGACGGTGACCCCTGTCACGGAAGCCACAACGGGGACGAGCGCGACCTTGTGGACGGGATCCTGGCGACGGCTGGCAATCACTCAGCCACGCCACGCCAGCGTCGCCCGATCCAGTGCCTCGACTTCATCGGGCGACAGGCTGAACGACAGAGCCTGGGCGTTGGCGACGGCCTGGGCCCCGTTCTTCGCGCCGGGGATCGGCAGAACCGTGTCGTTCTCAATCAACCATCGGATCGCGACCTGAGTCGGGCCGGTGGCGTGGCCGGTTCCGATCTCCCGTAGCAGGGCCACCACGGAGCCGACCGACTCCCGCCGGTTCCTGCGGAAGTAGGGCATGAAGCGTCGCAACCCCCGGGGCCGGGCCCCAGCAAGGTATTTGCCGGTGAGCGCACCGCTGGCCAGGGGCTGGTAGGCGATCAGTGTCACGCCCAACTCGCGGCAGGTGTCCAACACGCCGTTGGTCTCGGGCCGGCGGTGCAACAACGAGTACTGCACCTGATTGGACGCCAGCGGGACACCCCGCTCGGCCAGCACCGCGTGGGCCAGTCGCATCTGCTCCGCGGAGTAGTTGCTCACCCCCACCGCCCCGACCCTGCCCGCGGCGACAGCATCGGCCATCAGACCCATCAGCCGCGGGATGTCGACCCGCTTGGCTGGGTAGTGATGCTGGTAGAGGTCCACGGTGGCGCGTCCCAGCCTCGCCAGGCTTGCCTCCAGCGCGCGTGGCATGTCCTCCGCCCTTGCTCGCATTCCGGGCGGGAACTTGGTGGCGATCAGCGCCGCCGTACCGCGGGCCAGCTCGCCCAGCCGCCGCTCCGAGGCGCCGTTGCTGTACATGGCGGCCGTGTCGAACAACGTCACCCCGGCGGCCAGGCTGGATTCGAAGGCGCGTGCCTCCTCCTCTTTCCCCTCAGCCCCGCCATAGGCCAGCTTCGCCGGGGTGAAGCGGCCCAACCCCGACGGATCGCCCCAGGTCATCGTGCCCACTCCCAGCCGGGGTACCTGCAACCCACTTCGACCCAGCGGCTGTGTACTGCTCACCCGCCACCTCCTGGTCGTCGCGATCGGCGTCGCTGTACTCCTGGCAGTCTCCGGCCGCGGCAACGTCATCATGGCACCGACCGGTCGACCCGCCGGCAGGACGCGGTCGGTCACGTCCCGGATGACGAGCTGCCCCGCGGCGGGGCCATCGCCGGCAAGCGGTCGACCCCGCCCACCGACCCTGTCGCGCAACGAGCAGCTGGCATTCGCACGTCACGGTCGACACACGCTGATCGCGGCCGCGCGGACGTTGCGCCGGATCCAGACAGTCGTGCCAGGCCGGTGACGCGGAGGTCGCCGGGAGCGTGCCGAACCTGGCAGCCGAGCTGTTGGTCCGCAGCGGGGGTGGTACGGTCGCTGCCGAGTCGAGCCCTCGGGGGCACGCTCACACCGAAGCTGCGCTGACCTTGGGTTCGTGGTGCCATGTGCGAGGGCCTGCGCCCCTCACGAGCGCGATGACCGCCGCTCTGGCCACGGGCAGGCGGCGACCGTCATGATCCCCGGCCTACGACCGGTCGACACCGTGATGTTCGGGTTCTACCTGGCCCTCCTGGCGCTGGGCATCGTTGCCGACATGCGCAACGCCATCTGGTTCGCGGCGCTCGGCCTTTCGGTGGTCTGCGCCATTCTCTGGGTCGTCGCTCGCCGGCAACTGGGGGTGGCGTTCTCGGTCAAGCCGCAGGCACGTCAACTCGTGACGACCGGCTTGTACGCAAAGCTCCGCCACCCCATCTACGTCTTCGGCACCATGGCTTTCCTGCTCGTTCTGCTGGCGCTGCAGGGCTGGCAGGCCCTGACCATCTGGGCCATTCTGATCCCGGTCCAGGTGATCCGTGCCCGACGCGAGGAAGCAGTCCTCGCGGAGGCCTTCGGCGCCGAGTACGAGGCGTACCGCAGATCCACCTGGTTCTGAGGACTTCGACCGCCTCCGCGAAGGACCCAAGCTTCGCCCCCACGGGTGGTGGCCGCATCGACCAGCACCCGGTCCGGTGACGTCGGGTCGTTGACGAGCTGCGGCCGCCGCCGCCGCGGCCGGCGCTGCCTGCCACGCCCCTCGGGGTCACGCATACCCGGCAGGCGTCGGGCCTCACTGTCGATCGCGCGTGGGGTCTGCTTGAATCCCGTTCAGCTCGACCTCATCGACCCGTTCCACGTGGCGAGCTCCAGCAGAGTTGTTCGGCTCCTCGGCCGCTCTTGCGATGCCGGAGCAGGTGCTCCTCGACGGTGGTGACGCATGACCCGACAGCCGTGCGTGCTGGCCATCGACCTGGGGACGAGCGGGCCCAAGGTCGCGGTGGTCGGCATCGATGGCCGAGTCCTCGGCTGGGCCCGCACGCCGGTGGACACGCTGCGCCTGGCCGGCGGCGGAGCCGAGCAGGACGTGCGGGCGGTTTGGGACGCGGTCCTGAGCGCCTGCACCCAGGCGCTGGCCTCTCCCTCCGTGTCACGGGATGACGTCCGCGCGGTCATCTGCGCCAGCCAGTACTCCTCGATCGTGCCGGTGGACTCCCGCGGCGAGCCGGTCGCGAACATGATCATCTGGCAGGACATGCGCGGGACCAAGTCACGCCTCAGGCAGCTGCCGGGCTTCCCGCGCCGGCCCGACACCCCTCTTGATCTCATGCGTTGGTTGCGCATTCATGGGCTGCCTCCGGTCGCCGACGGCCTGTCCCTCAACCACATGCGCTTCGTCAAGTACGGCCGGCCGGACATCTATGCGCGCACCGCCGTCTTCCTCGAACCGATGGACTACATCACGTTGCGGCTCACCGGCCGGGCGTGCGCCAACCAGTGCACCGCCCTGATGTTCCTCGTGACGGACAACCGCCGGCTCGGCACGACCGATTACGACCGGCGCCTGGTCGGCGCATCACTGATCGACCGGGACCGGCTGCCCGAACTGGTTCCCCTCGACTCCGTCGTCGGCATGCTGCTGCCCGACGTCGCCGACCGCCTCGGACTCTCGCCGACGACCGAGGTGGTGACCGGCGTCAACGACACCCAGGCCGGCGCCATCGGCGCGGGCGGATTCACCGGTGAGCACGCGGTGATCTCGATCGGATCGACCTGCGTGCTGACCACGCACATGGCCTCCAAGCACACCGACGTCCGGCACGCGATCCTCAGCGTGCCCAGCCCGGTGCCGGACACATACTTCGTCATGGCCGAGAACGGCCTCGCCGGCGGGGCGCTGGAGCACTTCCTGCGCAACGTGGTGTATCGCAGCGACGGTTTCGGTGACCCGCCCCCCACGGACCCGTTCGAGCGGCTGGATGCGGTCGCGGGCGACGTGCCGCCGGGCAGCGGCGGCCTGCTGTTCCTGCCCTGGATCAGCGGGGCGATGGCCCCGGCAGAGGACGGCCGGATGCGCGGGGGATTCCTCAACCTCTCCCGGACGACGACCCGTGCGGACATGACCCGCGCCGTCCTGGAAGGCATCGCCCTCAACCTGCGCTGGCTCCGCAGACCCGTCGAGCGGATGGTCAAGCGCTCGTTCACACACTTCTTGTGTTACGGGGGCGGCGCCCAGTCGGACCTCTGGTGCCAGATCATGGCTGATGTGCTCGCGCGCCCGGTCCACCAACTCGAGGACCCGCACCTGACCGTCTGCGCCGGCGCCGCGGTGCTCGCCGGCCGAGCGCTGGGCCTGGCCGACCTCGAGCAGGCTGCGGCGCGCCTGCGCGTTCGTCGCGTGTACGAGCCCGACCCGCGCGCCACCGAGGTTTACGACCGTCTGGCAACCCAGTTTGTGAAGTCCTACTCCGCGACGCGGCGGATCGTCCACGCCATCAACCGAGACCGGACGGCGCCCTCGCCGACACCGGCTGACCCCGACCCACCGCACATGTGCTAGGCACGCCGGCGAAGGGACACGCCGGCAGGACGGAGCGCACCGATGGATCTCGAGGCGATTCACCGCAGCTTGTACCCCTACGCCGCCCGCTACGGCGTGATCCGCGAGTTCCCCGAGGAGGGGCTGAGCCGCGAGGCGGTGCTCGCGCAGCTCGCGGAGATGTCCCGCGAGGAGGACGCCCGCTGGGAGGGCGGCAAGTGCTCGGGAACGATCTACCACGGCGACCATGCGCACTACGCCTTCCTCACCGAGTGCTTCGGGATGTTCAACCACACGAACGCCCTGCAGCGGGACATGTGCCCGAGCATGAGCAGGTTCGAGAGTGAGATCATCGCGATGACGCTCGACATGCTGCATGCGGACGCCGTCCGGGAGCACGACCCCGCGAACACCCCGTGTGGCGTGCTCGGCTCCGGCGGCACGGAGAGCATCCTCAACGCGATGCTCGCCTACCGGAACCTCGCCAACGAGCGAGGCGTCGCTCGGCCGCAGATGATCTGGCCGGACACCGCGCACCCGGCCTTCACCAAGGCTGCGCACATGTTCGGGATGGAAGTCGTGGTCGCGCCGACCGACCCCGGCACCACCCAGGTGGACGTCGATTTCGTCCGCGACCACGCCGACGAACGGACCGCGGTCGTCATCGCCTCCGCCGGCAACTACCCATACGGCACGATCGACCCGATCGGCGCCCTGTCCGACCTGGTCCTGGAGAAGGGCACGTACCTGCACGTGGACGGTTGCCTCGGCGGGTGGATCCTGCCCTGGGGGCAGGACCTGGGCTACCCGAACATCCCCGTGTTCGACTTCCGGCTGCCGGGCGTCACGTCGATCTCGGCGGACACGCACAAGTACGGCTACGGCTTGAAGGGGACCTCGGTGCTCACCTGGCGGGACACCTCGCTGCGCCGGCACCACTACTTCGTCCAGGCGGACTGGAAGGGCGGCCTCTACGCCTCTCCCGGCCTGGCGGGCAGCCGTTCGGGGGGCCTGATCGCGGCGACCTGGGCGGCCATGGTCAGTCTCGGCAAGCGGGGGTACCACGACCGGGCTCGCGCGATCTTCGAAACGGCCTTCGCGATGCAGGACGCGGTCACCAGCCACCCCGAGCTTCGGCTGATCGGCGCGCCGACGTTCTGCTTCTCCTTCACCTCGCCCGTGCTGGACATCTACCACGTGAACGACGCGATGGCGGCCCGCGGCTGGCGGTTCAACGGGCAGCAGCGGCCGGACGCGCTGCACATGGCCGTCACCGGCCCGCAGTTGCAGCCGGGAGTCGTCGAGTCGTTCGCGGCGGACCTGTCGGCAGCGGTCGACTACGCCTCGACGCCCGGGCTCGGGCAGCCGAAGAGCGCCGCGCTGTACGGGGTCGGCGCGGGGGCGGGCATCGAGGCCCCGCCACGGGACGCCATCCCCGGCCTCGTGACCATGTTCCTCGACGCGATCACCGACGGGCCTCCCCCTCCCTGATCACCGAGAACTGCTCACAGTTCTGCACACCCTGGACATGCAGGTCGGATAGACCCTGCTCGGGAGCGGCCGGCGGATGGCGCGCAGCCGCGATGAGTGAGCAGCCTGCCGAGGTCGACATGGACGCACTGACCTTTGCTGAAGCCGGAACCCGCTGGGTGACGGTGCGTTCAGGGTCGGGGTGGTGCAGTGACCGGAGGCAGGTTCCCGCCCGGCACCGGGTCATTGGGCCGTCCGGTGAACGTGTTGAGGAACTGCTGGTACTCGGTGTTGCCGCTGCCGAATGGCGGGTCCCGGAAGCTGGCGGTGCGGAATGTGCCGTCCTCGACCCGGTATCGCGTCCAGTAGGGGCGGGCAGCCCCCGGCGTGTACCCGAACTCGGTCTCGAATCTGATCTTGGAGACAGGATCCGTCCAGGTGACGAGAGAGCGCACCGGGCGTGGCGTGCCCGCCGCCCGTTGATAGTGAGTGATGACATCGAAGTCGGCCTGTGACGGCAGCCGATCGATCGGCAACCCGCGGTTGGGATGATGGTGGATCACCATCTCCCACTGGGGACGGACCCCCGAGCGAAGGTTCTCGGCGTCGGCCATCCAGCCGGAGGTGACGTACGACGCGGCGCCTTGCACGCACACGTGCTCGCCGGTCGCCGGATCGCGGTAGACGCCGGCCTCGCGGGCGGGGTCCTCCCGGATGCACGCCTCGTAGCTCCGCCGTGCCCCCGCCGCGTCGAGGCCGTACTCCAGAAGCCCGGCGGGCTCGTTGATGACCCCGTGAGGATGGCTCTGCTTGACGTCGCGCAGCCAGTCCTCGAACTGCTTGCCCGATTCGCTGCGCTGCCACTCACTGAAGTCGCCTTCCAGCCCGCGCGGATCGTTGATCGCCAGATCCATCAGCGTCTCGCCGTTGGACGTGATGGCCCGATCTCCCTTGCGGATCAGTTCCTTCAGCGCGGGATCCCTGATCACCTTGAGGGATTGGTCCAGGCTCGCCGCGGCGGATCGGGCGTCGGCGGGCAGGTCAGCGAGGATCCGGTCGCCGAGCCCCGGCTTGCCGGCCGCCTGGTCGGCAGTAGCCCGAAGCTTCTCGGATGCTGCGAGCAGGTCGGCCGCACCGGTGGCCTTCGCGGCTTTGGACCCGGTGCTGGCCACGATGGCTGCCGCCCTGGCCTCCCGGTACGCCGTGCTGACGGCCTTGAACACACCGATGGCCCCCTCGAGAGCCTTCGCCTCGGCGACCCCCTCGAGCAGTCCGGTGGCTATCGACACCGCCAACCCGAACAATGACGGCTCGGTCTGTGAGATGGCCTCGGCCTTCTCCAACGACGTCCCGGCTGCTGCCTCCTCCCAGTAGTAGTCCTGGAAGGCACCGATCACGTCCGCGGCACCCATCACCAGGCCGGCCGCGCCGGCCACGGTGCCCACCCCCGGAACGAATGACAGGATCAAGAGCCCGGTGCCCACGACGGCCTTCAGCTTCGCCTCGAACTCCGCGTCCTGCGTCAGCCGGCGCACCTTGTCGTCCAGTGCCGCGTGCTGGAGCGTCGACGGCACGATGGCCAGGCGGCGCTTGGTGCTCTCCCGCAACGCGGGGTCCAGCCAGAACCTGTCGACCTTGTCCGGCTCGTCCATCCGAGACCGTACGTACGCGATGTTGCTGAGCTTGTCCGCGATCTCCTTGCGCATCTCCTCCTTGGCCTTGAGCAGGGCGGCCGACGCGGCCTGGCCGGTGGATCCGGCACCGGCGAACTGCGCCCCGGATGCCATTTCCGCCAAGCGGTCCTCGTTGCGCTCCATGGAGGCCAGGATCGGAAAGGTCGCGAACTGCTTCTGTCGCAGCGTGTGGTACTCCGCGAGCGCCGGCTCCAGCACGTTGGGCCGCGCGGCGTCTCCCAGCAGCGGGCCCAACTTCGCGACGGACTCGCGCGCCTTGCGGACCTTCCGCTTCCCGTCCAGCAACTCCTTGGCCGCCCGGATGACCCCGCGGATGTCGTCGCTGCCCGGCATCGAGGGGCCCAGGGCGGCCTGCCCGGCGGTCACCGGGCGGGGATTGAAGATCGAGTCAGTGTCCGGGAAGCCGTAGCGGCGCGCCTCCGCCTCGATCTTCTGCTGGCTGGAGTCGAGCATGGTGCGAACCGAGCCGAGCAACTGCTGCTGGAATTGGGTCTCCGTCGCCGAGGCCTGAGTGTCGACCTCGGTCTGGGCCCGTTCGGCGTCGGTGGCCAGCGTGGGCTCCACCGCCACCGACTGTTTGTGCTCAGGGTCGTCGTACGAGTGCAGGCCTGTGGTCTGGGCGCGCATGTCCGCGACGAAGCCCCGCTCCCACGTGCGTTCCGCCTCGAGTCCGTCGGTGCCGGCCATGCCGGTGAGGAGCGTGCGCATGGCACCCGGTGCCAGGCTGACGATCGCCGAGCCGTAGCGGTAGGTGCCTGGGGCGTAGGGCGGCGGCGCGACCTGCAACTGCAACCGTTGGAGTGCTGTCTCTCCCGCCAGGGCCTGCGCCCCGAGAGCCGTGGGTCCCAGCAGCCCGGCCACAGCCCGGTTCCCCGCCGTGCGCTGCAGGCCGAGAATCGAGGAACCGGAGGTTGGCCGCTTCGACCGGGCAGGCTCCGGCTCCGGCACCACCTGTTGACGCGGCGCCGCCCGGGCGAACAGATCAGTCATCGACGGATCACCTGCCTCCAGCGAACCATGATCGCTTCGCAGGTCAGGGGGGACCAGCCTCGTGAGGGCAGGATCGGCTGCCCCTTCGGGCAGCGAATGAGTCCCGGGATCCTGCCCGACTGAGGCGGACCTTCGCACCGAACCTGGCGGTGATGGCGACACTCATGACGCGCAGGTCTCGGTGGAGAGGCAACGGCCCGAGCAGCGAGGCGGCCCACCTGCGGTGCGGTGGGCCGCCTCGGTGAGAGTCGGCTCGGGGAAGGTCGGCTCGGTGAGGGTCGGCTCGGGGAAGGTCGGCCCGGGCCGGAAGCTCGATCTCAGGCGCTGCCGAGCGCGGGAGAGGGCTTGAAGCCCTTCACGGTCAGGTAGACGCCGAGGGAGAACTCCCACACCGCGATGGGCAGGGCACCGGCGCCGCCCGCGGCGGAGACCCGGTCCCAGGCTCCGAAGATCGTGGCGGTGGCCGAGGCGAGGATGAGGGGGGCGCCGACCAGCCCGATCGTCGGGATGACGCGCGGGACGAGACGTGCCCGGTACATGACGTAGCCGAGGAACAGGTTGATGCCCGGGATGAGGCCGGGACCGAGCAGGAACGTCCACTGGCGCACGGCGACCAGTGCCTCGGGGGTCCCCCCGCTCGCGGGGGAGCATGAGCAGCTGCCGCGGCCCCTCCGAGTGTGGGAATCGGTCGATCAGGACTCGGTGGCGGTGAAGAGCGTCAGCTGCATGCCGTCCGGCGCGCGCACCCGCGCGTTCCGGTCACCCCATGGCGTCGCGACCGCCGGCGCGACCTGCTCGGCACCGGCGTCGACCAGGCGCTCCGCGAGCGCCGCGCTGTCCGCCACCTCCAGGGCCAGACGCACCGGCCCGGAGACCCGGCGTCCGGCCTCGATCAGGTCCACGTTGGTGGCCTGCGCCTGGTCGAAGAGCTCGAGCGTGGCCCGCCCCGCGTCGAGGACGACGACCCGGCCGCCCTCGGAGCTCCAGTCGGCGATCTCGTCCAGGCCGAGGGCGTCGCGGTAGAACGCCAGCGCCTGATCGAAGTCGTCCACGGTCAGCGTGACGCGCAGCTGCCTGACCGCCGTCATGGCTCTCTCCACCCGATGGTCCGCATGGCTCGATCCAACACGGGTTCAGCCGGGCCCGGAAGCCGGCCCGAGAGCCCGCTCGGGGATTCAGCTGCCGACGATGCCGGGCCTGTGCTCGACGTGGCAGGAGTAGTACCGCATCGACAGCGCACCTGCCTCCGGGTCGATGCTGCCCTCGCCGACGGCGATCACCTCGTTGAGCCAGAGGTAGGGCTTGTGCTCGGTCATGAACGTCATGACGTGGACGCCGGAGCCGTCGGTGAGGTTCGACAGCCCGGTCAGCGAGAAGAGCACGAAGGCCCCGTCCCCGACGTCGATCGTCCCGCGCGCGTCCGGCAGCGCGTGGTCGCCGCGCAACCTCGGGAAGTTCGACCAGGTGGCCACGCCCGCCAGCCGACCCGACAGGATGCCCGTGCCCTGCCCGTAGAGCCGGCCGTCCCCGGCCGCGGACGGGTCGATGCCGTGCATCAGCGTGTACCGCCACTCGACGTCGCACAGATGGTCAAGTCGCATGGCCGCTCCTCCCCGGACCGGCTCGTGCCGATCCTGCGGTCGACGTCCCTCGCCTCCGATGTCTACCAACCTAGACAGATCGGCGTCGACGTGGAGGTGAGAGGCTGCGCCGGACCGGCCGAACTGCTCATGCTCCCCCGCGAGCCGGGGGTGCGGTGCTCGTCGGGGCACCGGCCTAGGCTGACCCGCATGACCCTGCTCGGTGCGCACGTGGACCCCGCCGATCCGCTCCGGCATGCCGGTGAGGTGGGGGCCGAGGTGATCCAGCTGTTCCTCTCCGACCCTCAGGACTGGCACGAGCCCGCGCCGCACCCGCACGCGGACGCGCTGCGGGCCAGCGGCGTCCCGATCTACGTCCACGCGCCCTACCTGGTCAATCTGGCGAGCACCAACAACAGGATCCGGATCCCCAGCCGCAAGATCCTCGCGCAGCATGCCGAGATGGCGGCGTCCCTGGGCGCGCGCGGCCTGATCGTGCACGGGGGGCACGTCACCGCGAAGGACGACCCGGCCGCCGGCGTGGCCAACTGGCGCAAGGCCCTCGAGCGCGCGGAGGCGGAGGGTGGGTTCGGCCTGCCGATCCTGCTCGAGAACACCGCAGGTGGCGATCACGCGATGGCCCGCCGGTTCGACCAGCTGGCCAGGTTGTGGGACGCCGTCGGCGACTTCGGCACCGGCTTCGTGCTCGACACCTGCCACGCCTACTCCGCGGGCGAGGACCTGGTGGACGTCGTCGCGCGGGTGAGGGCGATCACCGGCCGGATCGACCTGGTACACGCGAACAACTCACGCGACGCCTTCGGCTCCGGTGCCGACCGGCACGCCAACCTCGAGACCGGCACGGTCGACGCCGAGCTGATCGCCGCGGTCTGCCGGGAGGCCGGGTGCGACGTCATCGTCGAGACGCCGGCCGAGGGCCAGTCCGGCGACCTGGCCTTCCTCCGCAAGCACCTCGGCGCCTGACGAGTCCCTGTGCCGGTCACACCGGCTGCAGCGCGATCACGTGCCTGCGGATCGCGTGCCCGCCGGACGCCTTGGGCCTCCCCGCAGCGACCTTCGTCGTCACCACACCCGCCCCGACTCCGCCGGTGAACACGGCGAAGTTCGTGATGAAGATCTGTTGGCGGTTCCCGCGCCTGGCGCCGGGGGCGATGTCCGAGGGCGAGAACAGCGGGTCGCCGGCCGCGATGGACGCGATCACGCGGATCCTGCCGGCTCGATCGACCCGGACGACGTCGCGTTCGGCGTTCGCGGCCACGAAGAGGTTGTCCGCCTTGTCCATCGCCACACCGTCGGCACCCCAGAGGGCGCAGTCCGGACCCGCATGCACCACTGCGGTGCCGGCGGTGCCGTCGCGCTTCACCGGGATGCGCACGATCGTCCCGAGCGTGGTGTTCGAGGCGAACAGCGCGTCACCGCGCCGGTCGAATGCCAGGCCGTTCACACCCAGCGGCGACTGGGAGGGATGAGCGGTCCCGCACGGACCGGGGTCCGTGGTGCCCACCAGCAGCGGGCCGGACGCCCAGATCGAGACCGAGCCGTCACGGCCGATGCGATAGATCACCCCGCCCAGCGTGTCGGAGACGAACACGTTGCCGCGGCGGTCGAAGGCGAGGCCGTTCGGGAAGCCCGGTATCGCGGCCAGCTGCATCGGTTCGCCGCCGCCCGCCGGGATCCGCCACACGCCGCTGCCGACCACGGCCACGACGAGGTTCCCGGTGGCGTCCAACCGGACCCCGAGCGGTCGCATTCCGGCGGGGAAGGTGGCGAACGTCGACTGCGTCCCGTCGGGCGCGATCTGCAGGACCTGGCTCAGCTGGGGGAACGACACGTAGATGGTGCCTCGGCGGTCCACCGCGAGGCTCTCCGGGAGCTGCCCCGGGCCGGTGAAGCTCACCACCGGGACGACCGGCGAACTCGCCGGCATGGTGGCCGGGAACGCCGAGGCCGGTGTCATGACGACGGTCACCGTGGCGAGGGCGAAGATGACGGCGATGCCGCGGCGTGTCGGGAATGCCATGTCGGTCCTCCGGATGGGCACAGATCCGGCCACAGATGGAGTCCAGGACATCCAGGCGAGCGTCACCCTAGTGAGACATCTCGGACACGTCCATCACCCTGACGTGACTGCCTCGCCACGCTCCGTCGCAGAATGTGCCCCCGACGACGTGGAGGTCGTCGACGTCCCGACCCGACAGGCGGACGGCGTCCGCGGTCAGCCGGAGGAGTGCCCCGGGAAGAGGTGCTCGTCGGGACGCAGGAGCACCGCGATGTTGTTGACGGCCGTCGCCGCCTCCCCGAACCCGGTTGCGATCAACCGGACCTTGCCGGGGTAGTGAGCGACGTCGCCTGCGGCGAAGACGCGCTCCCGGGTGGTCTTCATCGTGCTGTCGACGACGATCGTGCGGCGGTAGGTCTTCACGCCCCAGTTCTCGATCGGCCCGAGTTCGGCGATGAACCCGAGCGCCGCCACGATCAGCTGCGCGGGCAGCACGCGACTGCACCCGTCGACAGTGATCTCGCATTCGCGCACCTGGACGTCACCCCGAAGCGCGGTGACCTCGGCATCCGTGATGATCTCCACCCCGAGCTCCCGAGCCTTCTGGACCGTGGCGGCGTGCGCCCGGAACGTATGCCGGCGGTGCACCAGGCGGACCGAACGCGCGATCGGGCTCAACGCGATCGCCCAGTCCAACGCCGAGTCACCCCCACCCACGACGACGACGTCCTTGCCGGCATGTTCATCAGGGTCCGGCACGAAGAACACCAGACCGCGGCCCTCCCAGCCCTTCCCGGCGGTCAGCGCCCGTGGCGTGAAGCCGCCGATCCCCGCCGTGATCAGGAGGGCGCCTGCGCGGATCGCCGTCTCGTCCGCCATCCCGACCTCCAGTTCGTCGCCGACGCTCGCCAGCTGCGTCGCCCGCCGGCCCAAGAGGTACGTGGGGTGGTACTGGCCGGCCTGGGCGACGAGCGCGGTCACAAGGTCGCGACCTCGGATGGCGGAGAGCCCGGCGACATCGTGGATGAACTTCTCCGGGTACATGGTGGCCACCTGGCCGCCCGGCTCCGCCAAGGTGTCGATCAGCGCCACGGACAACCCGCGAAAGCCGGCGTAGTACGCGGCGAAGAGGCCGGAAGGTCCCGCACCTATGACCAGTACGTCGACGCGGGCCACCGCCGGGACGTCGCGCGGCATGCGAAGAAATTAGGTGACGTCGCCCCGTCCGCCTGATCCGGACAAAGAGACTGATCTCATAGGGGCAGGCCTGGATCGCTCCGCCCTCTTCTGCTTCGGAGGTATGGCGGTCCCGATGCGTAGTCGCCGCCGACCACAGCGTCCACGACGTCTGCGCGGTGGCACGCAGGGGCTGCCAGCAGCTCTCTTACCGGCCAGGAGTCGTCAGCGGTCGCGGCACATCGGCTACCCAGACGACTCCTTCGGTTCGTACCGGGTCAGGGGTTGGGTGCCGGCCAGCCGGCGGCGCATCGCCTCCAGATCGCCCGGGACGTCGCCACGCGCCCGGGCCTGGACGAGCACGTTGCCGATCGCCGTGGCCTCGACCGGTCCGGCGATCACGGGCAGGCCGGTGGCCCGCGCGGTCAGGTCGCACAGCAGGCGGTTGCGCGAGCCCCCGCCGACGACGTGGACGACGTCGACGTCCCGGCCCGACAGGCGGACGGCGTCCTGGACGGCACGCGCGTAGGCGGCGGCCAGGCTGTCGAGGATGCACCGGACGAGGGCCGGCCGGCCGGTCGGAACGGACCGGCCCTGCTCGCGGCACAGTTCCTCGACGCGGGCGGGCATGTCGCCGGGGGGCAGGAAGCGTGGGTCGTCGACGTCGATGGCGGGGCCGTCGCCGGGCTCCGCGGCCGCCCCGGCCAGCAGGTTCTCGAGATCGGCGGGTGACCCCGCGCGCTCCCAGGCGCGCAGGGACTCGCTCAGCAGCCACAGGCCCATGACGTTGCGCAGGTACCGGACCCGCCCGTCGACGCCGCCCTCATTGGTGAAGTTCGCCGCCCGGCTCGCGTCGGTCAGCACCGGTGCCGGCAGCTCCACGCCCACGAGCGACCAGGTGCCGCAGGACACGTAGGCGAAGCGCTCGTCGGTCGCCGGGACGGCGACGATCGCGGAGGCCGTGTCGTGCGAGCCGACCGCGATCACCGTGGTCGCGGCCGGCAGCCCGGTCAGGTCCGCGACGTGCGGCAGGAGCGTGCCGACCTCCTCGCCCGGTGCGATCAGCGGTGGCAGCAGGCGCGGGGGGATGCCGATGCTCTCGGCCAGGGGCACGTCCCACCGGCCCGTCCGGAGGTCGAGCAGGCCCGTGGTGGAGGCGTTGGTGATCTCGGCTCGGATCGTGCCGGTGAGCCAGAAGGCGAGCAGGTCCGGCACGAGGAGCAGGGTCCCGGCCCGTTCGAGCACCCCTGCCGGCTCCGACGCGAGCTGGTAGAGGGTGTTGAACGGCAGGAACTGCAACCCGTTCCGGGCGTACAGCGCGGCGTGGTCGGCGACCGCGTGCACGCGTGCGACTCCGCCGTCGGGCGTGCTCGTCCGCTCGTCGCGGTAGCAGTACGGCGTGCCGACCAGCCTGCCCTCGACGTCGAGCAGCCCGTAGTCGACCGCCCACGAGTCGATGCCGATGCCCTCGACGTTCTCGCCGGGCCGCAGGCGCTCCCGCGCCGCACGAAGACCGGCGACCACCTGGGAGTACAGGCCCACGACGTCCCAGTGCAGTGCCGCCCGGGCGCTCTCCCAGAGGGAGACCGGCTGGTTGGCGAAGCGGTGCGCCTCCTCCACCTCGACACCGGAGGCGCCCACCCGGGCGAGCATCACCCGCCCGCTCGTGGCACCGAGGTCCACGGCGAGGTACGTCCCCACCCGGTTCCCCTCTCTGGAGTCAGCGAGCGGACGTCAACGCAGGAAGGCGGCGGCGACGCCGGCGTCGACGGGGATGTGCAGGCCGGTGGTGTGGGTCAGCTCGCCCCCGGTCAGCGCGAAGACGGCGTTGGCGACGTGCTCGGGGAGCACCTCGCGCTTGAGCAGGGTGCGCTGGGCATAGTAGGCGCCGAGCTCGGACTCCGGGACGCCGTAGACCGCGGCTCGCTGGGCGCCCCATCCCTTGGCGAAGATGCCCGACCCCCGCACCACGCCGTCGGGGTTGATGCCGTTGACGCGGATCGCGTGCTCGCCGAGCTCAGCGGCGAGCAGGCGGACCTGGTGGGCCTGGTCGGCCTTGGCGGCGCCGTAGGCCACGTTGTTCGGGCCGGCGAACAGGGAGTTCTTGCTGGCGATGTAGACGATGTCGCCGCCCAGCCCCTGGGCGATCATCATGCGGGCCGCCTCGCGGGAGACCAGGAAGGAGCCCTTGGCCATGACGTCGTGCTGGAGGTCCCAGTCCCGCTCGGTGGTCTCCAGCAGCGGCTTGCTGATCGACAGCCCGGCGTTGTTGACGACGAGGTCCACCCCGCCGAAGGCGAGCGCGCCGGCGGCGAACGCGGCGACGACCTGGGCGGCGTCGGTGACGTCGGCGGTCACCGCCACCGCAACGTCCGGGGGGCGGAGCGCCCTGGTGGCAGCCGCGATCTCGTCGACGACGGTCTGCGCGGCGGCGCCGTCCAGGTCGGCGACGACGACGCAGGCGCCCTCGGCGGCGAGCCGGTGCGCGATGGCGCGGCCGATCCCGGATCCCGCGCCGGTGACCAGCGCGACCCGCGTCGCCAGCGGCCTGGGCCTGGGCATCCGGGCCAGCTTGGCCTCCTCCAGGGCCCAGTACTCGATCCGGAACTTCTCGCTCTCCTCGATCGGGGCGTACGTCGAGACCGCCTCGGCACCGCGCATGACGTTGATCGCGTTGATGTAGAACTCCCCGGACACCCGAGCGGTCTGCGCATTGGCGCCGAAGGAGAACATCCCGACCCCCGGCACCAGCACGATCGCCGGGTCGGCCCCGCGCATCGGCGGGGAGTCGGGCCGGGCGTGCCGCGCGTAGTAGCCGGCGTAGTCCTCGCGGTAGGCCGCGTGCAGCTCCCTCAGCCGGGTCACCGCGTCATCCAGCGGCGCCGTGGCCGGGACGTCGAGGACCAGGGGACGGACCTTGGTGCGCAGGAAGTGGTCCGGGCAGGAGGTGCCGAGCGCGGCCAGGGGCGCCAGCTTCTCCCGCGAGCAGAAGTCGAGGACGACGTCGTCGTCGGTGAAGTGCCCGACCATCGGCGCGTCCGTCGAGGCCAGGCCCCGGATCACCGGCGCGAGCGCAGCCGCGCGGGCCCGCCGCTGGGTCGGCGGCAGGGGCTCGAACCCGGGCACCACCGGCCCGAACGGCTCGCGCCGTCCCCGGGAGGCGATGAACTCGGCGGCGGTGGCGATGATCGCCAGGCTGTTCGCCTCGCACTGCTCGCTGGTCGCGCCCCACGCGGTGATGCCGTGACCGCCGAGCACGCAGCCGATCGCCCGCGGGTTCGCCTGCTGGATGGCCGCGATGTCGAGCCCGAGCTGGAAGCCCGGACGGCGCCATGGCACCCAGACGACCCGGTCGCCGAAGCACTGCTTGGTCAGCGACTCGCCGTCGGCCGCGGTCGCCAGCGCGATGCCCGAGTCGGGGTGCAGATGATCCACGTGCGGCGCGTCGACCAGGCCGTGCATGGCCGTGTCGATGCTGGGCGCCTCCCCGCCCCTGCCGTGCAGGCAGAAGTCGAACGCGGCGACCATCTCGTCCTCGCGCTCCACCCCGGGGTAGACGGCGACGAGCGCCCGCAGCCGGTCCAGCCGCAGCACCGCCAGGCCGGCCTCGGTCAGCGTCCCCAGGTCCCCGCCGGAGCCCTTGACCCACAGCAGGTCGACCGGCTCCCGGGTGACCGGGTCGGTCACGGTGCCCTTGGCGGAGGTGTTCCCGCCCGCGTAGTTGGTGTTGCGCGGCTCGGCCCCGAGCCGGTTCGAGCGGGCGATGAGCTCAGCGACGGCGGACATGGGCATGGCCGTCCCTCCGGAGGAAAATGAAAGGATTCACCAGGATGCTGCACCGGCCTGAACCGGGTCAAGTCATGGCGGCGACGCCGCCCGCCGGCACTGGCTAGGTTGACAGCGGCTCGGTCGGCGAGCGCCTGCGTGGAGGTGGCGGCTGGTGGATGAACGACGTTCCGGCTCGCGACGGGCGCTGACCGACGCCGAGCAGGCTCGCGTCGACGGGCTGCTCGCGGAGATGACCACGGCGGAGAAGGCCGGGCAGCTGACCCAGTACTTCTACTTCGGGTTCCTGCGTGCCGCCGGTCCGGAGGCCACGGATGACGGCACCGCCATGGTGCCCTCCGTCCCCACCCAGCCCGCCCAGGTCGAGGCCGCGCTCGCCCGCGGCGAGGTCGGGTCGCTGCTGTTCGTCAGGGATCCGGTGGAGGCCAACCGGCTGCAACGGCTCGCCATCGGGGGCCACCGGCTGGGCATCCCGGTGCTCTTCGGGTTCGACGTGATCCACGGCCTGCGGACGATCTTCCCGGTGCCGGTCGGGATGGCGGCGTCCTGGGACCCGGCGGCGATCGAGGCGGCGCAGGCCGTCGCCGCCCGCGAGGCGCGAGCCGTGGGCATCCACTGGAGCTTCGCGCCGATGGTCGACGTCGCCCGCGACCCCCGCTGGGGGCGGATCGTCGAGGGCGCCGGCGAGGATCCGTTCCTCGGCGCCGCGGTAGCGGTCGCCCAGGTGCGCGGCCTGCAGGGGGAGCACCTCGGCGCGCCCGAGCGGGTCATCGCCGGGCCCAAGCACTTCGCCGGGTACGGCGCGGCCCGGGGCGGCCGGGACTACGACGAGGTCGAGGTCTCGGACTCCGAGCTGTGGAACGTGTACTTCCCGCCGTTCGAGGCCGCGGTCGCCGCCGGCGCCGGCAACGTGATGACGGCCTACATGGACCTCAACGGCATCCCGGCGACCGGGAACCGCTGGCTGTTCGCGGACGTGCTGCGCGGGACCTGGGGGTTCGACGGCTTCGTCGTGAGCGACGCCAACGCCGTGCGCAGCCTGGTGACCCACGGGTTCGCGCGGGACCTGACCGACGCCGGGGCCCGGGCCGTGACCACCGGGGTCGACCTCGAGATGGCCATGACCGACCCCGCGTACGCGCACCTCCCCGAGGCGGTGCGCGCGGGGGCCGTGACCGGGGAGGCGCTCGACGCCTGCGTGCGGCGGGTGATCGAGGCGAAGCTGCGCATGGGCCTGTTCGACGAGCCCTACGTCGACCCGGAGCGGGCGCTTGAGGTCCTCGCCGACCCGGCCCACCGGGACGCCGCGCGGGTCGCCGCCGAGCGATCGGCGGTGCTGCTGCGCAACGAGGGCGCGCTGCTGCCGCTGGACGCCGGCGCCGTGGAGTCGATCGCCGTCCTGGGCCCGCTCGCCGACTCCCGCCGCGACACGTTGGGGCCGTGGGTCTTCGACCACGACCTGGACGAGACGGTGACCGTGCTGGAGGGACTGCGCCGCAAGGTCGGCGCCGGTGTCCGCGTCGATCACGCGCCCGGCATCCGGCCCGCGCAGCGGGCGTTCCCGTCCATGTCCGACCTGTTCGGCGGCAACGCGCCGGTCGATCCGCCGGGGTTCGACGACGAGGCCGAGCTGCGGCGAGCAGTCGAGGTGGCGCGGGACGCCGACGTCGCCGTGCTGGTCGCCGGTGAGTGGCAGAACATGGCCGGCGAGGCGGCGTCGCGCGCCTCGCTCGAGCTGCCCGGGCGGCAGCTGGAGCTGCTGCAGGCCGTCGTCGCGACCGGCACGCCGGTCGTGCTGCTGGTGATGAGCGGCCGCCCTCTCGACCTGCGCTGGGCCGTCGAGCACGTGCCCGCGATCCTCGACATCTGGTACCCCGGCAGCCAGGGCGGGTCGGCCGTCGCGAACCTGCTGTTCGGCGAGGTCCCGCCCGGGGGCAGGCTCCCCTTCACCTGGCCGCGCACGGTCGGGCAGGTGCCGATGTGCTACGCGCACACGCGCTCGCACGAGCCGCAGAACCAGACCCGGCGGTACTGGGACGAGCCGAGCACGCCGCTGTTCCCGTTCGGGCACGGCCTGAGCTACTCCAGCTTCGCCTACAGCGACCTCACCCTCGACCACGCCGCGATCACCCCGGGCGGGTCGCTCGCGGTCTCGGTCACGGTCACGAACACCGGGGAGCGCGCGGCGGATGAGGTCGCCCAGCTCTACCTCCACCAGCGGCACGGATCCGCGTCCCGGCCGGTGCGCGAGCTCAAGGGGTTCGAGCGGGTGACGCTCGCGGCGGGGGAGGCGCGGACCCTGCGGTTCACGCTCGGCCCCGCGCACCTGCGCTACTGGAACACCGCGCTGCGCGACTGGGTGATCGACACCACCACGTTCGACGTCTGGGTCGGCGGGGACTCCACGGCCCGGCTCAGCGCCACCTTCGACGTGATCAGGGGATAGGCAGCCCCCGACCGGCTACGCCGGCTTCTCCCACACCGAGATGTGCGACGCGCTCCGGCTCGTGAAGGGCTCGCGCGTCCAGCCACCCCACCGTTCGCGGCGCCGCAGGCCGGCGAGCCGAGCCATCAGGTCCAGTTCGGACGGCCAGACGTAGCGGTACGGGGCCGAGAAGACCTGGTACCTGCCGTCCTCGAAGGAGTAGTGGTGGGAGTGCAGGACCTGCGTGACGACGTCGTACTCGTCGAGGCTGAGCCGGGCCGGGCCGCGACGGAAGACGCGGAAGGTCTCGCCCGGCGGGAGCCGCTGGAGAACCGGCACGAAAACCTCGATCACGAAGCATCCGCCCGGGTCCAGATGCGCCGCGGCGTTCCGGAAGCACTCGACCTGTTCGTCCTGCGTGGTCAGGTTGGTGATCGTGTTGTAGACCAGGTACACCAGGCTGAACGTGTCACCCACTGCGGTCGTGGCGAAGTCACCGATCGTCACGCCGATGTCGACGGTGTCCGGCTTGGCTCGCAGCCGCTCCACCATCGCGGGTGACACATCGATGCCGTGCACCCGGATGCCGCGCCGACTCAGCGGGACGGCGACACGGCCGGTCCCGATACCGAGTTCCAGGGCCGGGCCCCCGGCCGCGAGATCGGCGAGGAAGTCGACCGCCGGGCCGAGGACCGCCGGATCGAACATGTCGGCGGAGTCGGCGTCGTATCCGGCCGCTATGCGTTCGTCGAAGTAGATCTCGGGCACCTCCGCACCCTGTCACGGTGTCCCGGCCCGGAGCGACGGGGTTTCCGCCGGCAGGCGGGCGCCGTCCCCCCGACCGCCCGATGCCTCGCCAGGGTGGTCCGGGCAGGCGATCGCAATGGCCGAGCCGAACTATGACAAGATCATGTCGTGGGATCCGGCCGACCTTTCCCCGGGGTGGGAGCAGGTCCGCGCCCGCCACTTCGCGCTCAACTGGATCCGGGCGCTCCTCACCCGGGCTGCGTTCGTCCTCTTCCTGCTCGCCCTGATCGCCGAGGTTGAAGGCTAGCCGTGGTCGGAGTGTTCACCCTCGGCGGGACGATCGCGATGACGTCGGATGCCGGCTCGGGCACCGGCGTCATCCCGCGACTGCAGGCAGCTGATCTCCTGGCCGCCGTGCCGGGGCTGGAGGCGAGCGGGATCGATCTGGAGGTGTGCGACGTCCGGCAGCTGCCGGGGGCGTCGCTCGGCCTCGGCGACGTGGCCGCGCTGACCCGGAAGATCCAGGATCGAGTGGCCGCCGGAACGATCACTGGTGCGGTGGTCACCCAGGGCACCGACACGATCGAGGAGACCAGCTGGCTGCTGGATCTGCTGTGGACTCCGGACGCGCCGGTGGTCGTGACCGGCGCCATGCGCAATCCCGCGATGGCCGGCGCGGACGGCCCGGCGAACCTGCTCGCCGCTGTGCAGGTGGCCGCAGCTGCGTCGGCGCACGGCCTGGGAGTGCTGGTGGTCATCGCCGAGCAGGTGCACGCCGCCGCCGAGGTGCGCAAGGCGCACTCCACCAGCGTGACCGCGTTCGTCTCCCCCAATGCGGGCCCGGTCGGTCAGGTTGCGGAGGGGGTCGTGACGCTGTGGCGCCGTCCTGCCAGGCCGTGGCTGCCACCGGGGGTTCGCGCCCGGGCGATGGACTCGATCGAGGAGCCGCAGGTCGCTGTCGTTCCGATGACGCTCGGGCAGGACGACGTCGTGCTCCGCGCCGTCGGCGAGCGGGTGGACGGCCTCGTGGTCGCCGCCTTCGGCGTCGGGCATGTTCCCGAACGCCTCGTCGATGCCCTGACCGACCTCGCCGGACGGATCCCGGTCGTTCTCGCCAGCCGCACCGGAGCGGGCCCGGTCGGAGCGAAGACGTACGCCTTCGCCGGGTCGGAGACGGACCTGCTCGCCCGCGGCCTGATCCGCTCCGGTTACCTCGACGCCTACAAGGCACGGATCCTGCTGCACGTCCTGCTCGCCGGCCGGGCCGACACCGAGCAGATCCAGCGGGCCTTCGCCGAGCTCGGCGGGTACGCCGGGCAGGCCGCGGGTGCCGGCGCGGCGGGTCGGCTGCGCCGTCCGGGGATGCCGGGACCTGGGTGACAGAATGCGACCATGGCGGACACGGAGGGCA